>ERZ827117.182-NODE-182-length-96211-cov-5.555764_pt1 | contig 96211 bp, 98 predicted proteins | sample MGYA00519920_ERZ827117 | MGnify/ENA primary metagenome ERZ827117 (study PRJEB31778, sample SAMEA3449260) | human gut metagenome | biome: human gut; feature: human-associated habitat; material: faeces | place: United Kingdom | collected 2010/2012 ...
TCGCCCTGCTCCTGTGCCGGGGGATCGACGGTGAAATACGGGTTTTCCCATTGGGAGAAAGGCATATCCGGCAAGGCTTTGTAGCTGCCGTTCTCCATCACATAGGGCCGCACCCGGTCAAAGCCGATTTCCCTTGCCACGCGGGAAAGATTTTCTAGCACTACAGAATCGGCCCGCAGCCGTTGCATGCGGGTAAAATCCTCCACAAGATAATTCTGGCCCGCCCGTACCTGAAGGATGTCAACGGAACTCAATTTGTCTTTGCTTTCGAGGCCCAATGTCAGATGGGCATAGGGCTGGCCGTCATCGTTCAGATCGTTGGTTTTGTTATAGGGTTGGTCGCGCAGCGCGGCGAATCGGTCCCTGGCTTCCTCAAAGGTTTCGTAATGTTCAATGGGGGTGCGTTCCGAGGAATTTGTGGCCCAGGTTTTCAAATCGGGAATTACATAAAAACCCCATTCTCTGGGCGCTTCCGGCGATGCTTCAGCGGTGACTTCCGATGTTTCCGGGACGCTGCGGGTTCTCGTATCTTTTTTCTGTACGGCAAGGCCCTCCGGCGGGGGCATAGTCATGTGCATGGCTTGGGCTATATCGCGGACAGGGGACAGGCACGCTACCAGCGAATGGCTGAGTAGTGTCCCCAACCGCTCAAGCACTTTGGGCCTGTTTTGATATTGCGTTGCGAAAGAAAAGGCGCTGGTATCTAGATCGTCCACCGGCATACTGAGGCGAGTATAGACCACATATTTGGCGCTTTGTTCAAGGAATTTTTGTAACTCGGTACGCACCGCGGCAGAAGTTTCAGATTTCACCTCGGTATCTACGATTTGCTGTACTTTAGTATGCACATAGCTGTCCAGGCTTTTTTCTCCACTACGTCTGAGCAGGTTGTGCCGCGCAATCCCCGATTTGCTTTCGTATACGGTCCACGGGAAGAGACCGGGGGTGCTGCGCCCCGCCGTGTCTTGATAGTCAAAGACATACGTAAGACATTCTGGATGTTTTGCATCAAAAACAGGGATTCCGTGCGAGCCACGAATAATATGCCGGTTTTTTTCACGGTCCCATTGATTCAGCGTTGCGACAGCCTTTACTCCTGGCCGTTGATGGTGCAAAAGCACCTGGCTTTGAAATCGCTCCTCATAGGTGTACGCCGCCGAGCAGAGAAATGCTGCCCAGGTGGCGGGGCTTTCTGTGATTACACCAAGAGCATGCAAATATGCCTCTGTTAGCTGCCTATATTTTGTTTTGTGTTCCATCGGCTGACCCCTTTCATAAGTTCCCCAAAAGAAAAAGGGAGCAGGACAGAGCCTGCTCCCCATGATGGAAGTATTCGCAATATATTAGAAGGGCGATGCTTCACCTTCCTCGATCAAGGTGAACTCTTGGTCAGAAGCGCTGTCTGCATCACGGTCCAGCGCTTCCCAATCCTCCTGTGTGCCATCGAAAAATCTGTTTTTGGCCCGTCCACGGGTTGCGACAGGCCGGACCATTTTGGGAACCCCCAGTTCACCTCTCTGGCAGCCGCCGAACATTAGCGGTTCGGCCAGTTCTTCTGCCTGGGCCTTCAAAGCGTTCATGTGACCGACATGCTCCAAAGGCTGGGTGTTCTGGTCCGGGGGCGGGTTGTTGACAAGCAGAGATTTTACTGTATCAGCAATAAAGTCTCCCACTTCCACGTTTTTCTCTTGGCAGAGGGCCGCCAATTCGCCCTTGCAGACCAGTTCCCAAAATTCCTCCGGGCAGTAGGCTTCCAGCCAATCTTTGTACTGTTGCCCGTATTTTCCGCTAAAGCCGCCAAAATCGGCAGCTGTGGGCCAACTTGAGTTATAACGGGTGCGTACTTCCTGGAATGCGATCTCCTGATCGGAGAGGTAGCCCATGTTGCAGCGGATTTCTTCCGGGATTTTTTCGAGCAAAGCCAGGCGTTCCGGCTCCGCCATAGCATCAAGCTGCGCCAACAGTTCCTCCTCCGGGATGTCCTCAAACCAGTCGAACCGCTCCTGCTCGGTCATGTTCTCCAGTAACTGCATGTTGATGTTCATAAGTGTACCTCCGCGTGCTTCGTGTGATTCTCTTACACACAATTTCGCTTAATCTGATGATTTTGTCAAGGGGTATTTCAACGAAAAGTCATCTCAGAGCGTTTAACCCCGAAATATGCAATGTTTTTTGCAAATTGCAGCTAGAAATGTTTCGGTGTTTCGTGAATAATTGACTGTGCCTATTAGGCACAAATCGGTGATTACAGATCAATGGTAGATAGGTTGCGTTCATCGGAAAGCCCGGTTTTCAACTTTCGCACATTTTGCTTTTCGCCGGTCAGACCGTTGGCGACGTGGGCAGCCCGGTTCATTCTTTGTGTCTGCTGCTGATCGCTGTTCAGTGTTTTGGCTAGGCGAAACAGCATGTTCTGCACTGCATAAGTGGGGCTTTTTTCCTGATAATCGGAACCATCCACCTTTTCATCCGGGGTTGCGTTTTCTGGCTCACTGTGCGAAGCTGTTTTTTCCTGTACTGCTGGCGCGTTTGGTGGTTTGCCGGCCTGAGAAAGAACAGCAGCATTTCCCGCCGAAGTCATGGCCGTGGTTGACTTTTTCTGAGGTGCGTGCGAAGCTGTTTTTCTCTGTACTGTTGGCCGCACATACCGCTCGGCGGCATGGATGATGATGTTATGCCTGGTCACCTCGGCACGGCCAGCGCGGCGTTCTTCAAAATCGCAATAAGGGTGAAAGAAGCTGTTTTCGATCTCTGCAAACTTTTTGTCCAGTGTTTCTTCGTAGGAGGCATATGTCAGGGCCAGTTCTTTTTGACTGTCCAGGTATTCTTCATACATGGGCCGCAAGATCGGGTCCCGCTGCATGATTTTTTCCAATACGCCATCTACTTCGGCTTTAAGTTGAGGCAGCAAGAATTTGTATGTGTGCTTGCCTGGGGTTTCCCGTAGTTCTTTGCCCAAATCCTTTAGGGCGTCTGTGATTTCACGGTCCACCAGATACTCGCTGGAGACCAGCTTACGCAGCTGCTCATTGAGTTTGTCGCGGCGCTTGCTTTTTTCTTCCTTCAGATATTCCAGATCGCCGCGAAAGATTTCATTGGTGAAACTGCTTTTTACTTTACGCGTGGCAGCATTAAGCGCCGCGCTTTTGTCAGTCTCTTTCTCTCGATGAGGTATGAACGCTTCCCGGCTGTCAGTGGACCAGACCAAAAAATGCAGATGAGGGTGAAAGTCTTTGTTATGCCAGGAGCATACCATCCGCAGATTGTTGGGGGAAATGTTATATGCTTTCGCCAGTTCATCGGCTTTCAGCGCGATCAGATTTTTCATGTAATTGCGGTCTACCCCCAGCCGCTCACAATCGCTGGCGTTCAGCGAGTACACATGACGCCATACAGTGCTGTTGCCAGGGGCTTCCACTTCCACCTGTGCGGACAGCACCTTTTTTTCTGTACCGTTCTGGTCGAAGATGGGGCTTTGCCGGTCGATATACGCAATGTAGTTTGTGGCATGGCGGGTATTGGCAAAATAGCCGGAGTTGAGTATTGCTTTGACTTTCACTTTCTCACCTCACTTTCGGCCGGAGAGCAACAGGCTGTGCCTATTAGGCACAGCCTGTTTTTTGCGATAACTCGATAAATTCGCTCGGCGTTTTTGCAAGAGAAATAGGCTCATTCTTCCAAAATATCTTCCAGCCGGAACACACGATCATTCATTTTCAAGTATTCTACGGCGGCGCGGCGGTAATTGTCCAGCGCGCGGGGGTTGATTTCCAGTTCGTGCGCAAGGACCTGGCAAATTATAGCCTGTTGGATCGCCAGTTCAGACAGCACCTTGTTGGTGCGGTTGTTCAGTCGTGTTTCCATCAGGTTGACGCTGGCAAGGAAGGTGCGCTTCACGCTCTCATTGATGAAGGCCCCGTCGGTTTGCATATACAGGTAGTCTTTGTAGTAGCGGATGGCGTTCTCAAACACGGCGGTTTCAGTGCAGCCTTCTTGTGCGGCAATTTCCTCCACCGTCTTTTTCGTTTCCTCACTAACACGGTATGTCTTTTTGTACAAGTCCATCTTACCGCTCCTTTCTTGGAGATGATTTTCCCTTGTTTTGAGAAAATTTGAAAGCAGTAGGGAAAATGCAGGATAAAGCTGTACGGCACAAGTGCCGTACAGCAACACACCGCGCCGCAGTGCAGCGCGGTTTTTTAGGGATATTTTGTACGGCTTTTTGTACGGCTTTTTTTCTTTCTAAATATTTCCTTGCCGTCACCTTTTGCATATTTTACATATTATCGTTTGTTTTTTTGCCGTGCATCTGCCGTCAGATTGCACAGCGGTACAGAAAAATCAACGCCTTTATGTTGATTTTTGAGCTGTGGGTATACGGCAACTACAACCAGTTCTCTGGCGCAACGCGAGTACTGTTGACATACACCTCAAAGTGCAGGTGGTTGCCGGTGCTGTCGCCGGTGCTGCCCACCGCTGCGATTGTCTGACCCTGGGTCACGGTCTGACCGGCAGAAACGCCCAGGGAGGAGCAGTGCGCGTAGAGAGTGTAGATCTGATTGCCGTCCACAACGCCATGGTAGATCTTGACGTAGTTGCCCCAGCTGTTATGATAACCGGCTTTCACGACCACGCCATCAGCGGCGGCATAGATCGGCGTTCCGTAACCGGCGGCAAAGTCCATTCCCCCGTGCGGTGCGCCTGTCCAGCCATCCGGCTCTCCGAAGTGACAGGATATGTAGCTGTAGCTGGCCAGCGGTATAATGAAAGTTCCGTTGCCGCTGCCGGTGATCCCGCCGGTGTAATCTTCAGACGGGGTGAAGCTGTCCGTGTTGGTAATGCCGACCTGGGTGACGGTGACACCATACAGGTCCTCCCAGTCGGTCTGATACAACACTTTGGTCCATTCGATATTGACTTCGGACCAACCTTCCCAATCGTCATTCAGCGTCGCCGCCTGCAGCTCCTGCAGGTACTGTTCCATGACTTCGCTTTCGCCGGTGTAAGAGGGGCTGCACAGTTCTTCCCATTGAGCAACGGTCTGTTCAGTGGCCCCGCTTTCGCCTTTCCAGTTCTCGCAGCCAGGTAAACGAGCCGTCACATACAAGTCATAGTGATCTCCGGGACAATAACTTTCTGTGTGGGAGTTATCGCAATCGGCGCTGTCATCGCTGTGGTGATAGGTTCCCCCGTTACCATCGGGGTGACCGTCGCACACCTTCCGGCTCATGCAGCCACCGCAGGAATATGGCCCGCGCTCCCTGGTGGAGAAGGAAACACTTTTCAATGCGACCCAACAGGCCAGCGCGGACATATCCGTTTCCCAATCCTGCTCATAATAGCAGGAAACAATGGTCAGAACTTCCTTGTCGTTATTGGAAAAACCGTTTTCCCATTGCAGGATGACGTTACGGTATTCATTACCGTTACGGTCAGTCCGCTGCCGGTACTCGGCCATTTGCTCATCCACATAGGCATCCCTGGCTTCGTCCATAAGCGCTGCGGTCTGGCCGACCAGGGATGTGTCCTCGGTGAGAAACGTGGAGAGGGTTATCGTGAACAGCGCAATGATCGCCTGCAGACCGGCGACCAGCAGAAAGATGATCGAAAGCACCACCGCCACGATGGTGATGATGATTTTGCGGGTCCTCTCATCGGCCAGTTTCTGCGCGATGAGAATCGCAATCTTGGCAGGCATCAGATGCCCCCTTTGTCACCAAACAACTCGGCTTCAAAGGGGAGCGTCCCCACTTCCATGTAGTATTTTCCGTTACCTGCTTTCAGCAGGCAGTGACGCTTGTTGGAAACACTGATGCAAGCGGCTTCGCCATCCGTCAGCTTCAATGCCTCTTTCATATCCTGGAGATCAACCTGTCCGCTGTAAAACAGGAATTTGAAAGAGGACATGTTGATGATCGGGGAGCTGTACCGTCGCACCGATTCATCCAGGCAGTCCTGGAGCTGCTGCGTCGCCACACCGATACAGGCGTTATACTTTCTGCTGCGACGGGCAAAATAGCTGATATATTTGGCCATCAGCGGCTGCTCCAGGTACATGTACAACTCATCGAAGCTGAGAAGCACCTGGAACTCTCGTAGCAGCACGATAGACCAGATGTAGGTGTTCAGGTTATTCTCCACGGCCTGAAGGCGCTGTTCGCTGCCCTCCAGCAGAGCGCCCATAGAGAAGCAGATCAGCGGATTGTTCTTTACGTCGATGGTGGTCGTACCGTTGAAGATGTTGGACAGTTCACCGTAGGTCGGGTCGTTGATATACAACAGAACCTCAGAAATCATTTCTTTGGTGAGCATGGGGTAGCTGTTTTTGCCCAACTGCTTTTGCACGAAATCATACAGCGTGCTGAAGGTGGGGTAGTCCTGGTGCTGCAGCCGGTCAAAGTCGGTGTGCTGATCGATGCCCACCGATGCATACATTCCCTGGACCAGAATCATCAGCGCACGGAGAGTGCTGTCCGGCATCTCCGGCATCATAATGCGGAACTCATCTTTGAGCCAGGAAAGATGCTGCAAAAACATGGGGGATTCATTGGAGATCTCCGGCAGCTCGGCTCCTTCCTCTACATCATCCTCCAATTTAATTCTGCGCACCTCGAAGATGTTGATTTTGTGGTTGCCGGAAGCGCAGTCGATCACGACACCGCCCAGGCCGCGTGTGACATCGCTGTATTCGTTTTCCGGGTCCATGACGTAGCAATGGACCCCGCGCGTCACCATAAAGGTCAGGATTTTCTTCTGGAGGTAACTCTTGCCCTGGCCAGCAGAACCGGAAATGAAAAACACGCCGTTGGTGATCTGGTCATCCCGCTGGAAGATATCGGCATACACCGGGCCGCCGCGATCGGTGCGGCCCAGGGGCATGCCGTGGGGGTGAATCAGGCTGGAGTAACTGAACGGATACAGGGCTGCCACGGTTTTACTGGGCAAATTGTTGGAACACAGGATAAAGTGGTCGCTGCCCAGCGGCTGTACCGAGGAAAAGCCGTTGCGCTGTTCATAGTTCAGCTGGTCATAGGTAATGCCGACACCTGCAAGTTCGATCTTCACCTGCTGCTCCAGGTTCGCCAGGTCCTCCAGCGTCTTGCCGTAAATCTCAATATATACGTTGACGCTGTAAATGGTATTCTGGTTCCGGGTGACTTCGGCGTAGAAGTTCTTGATGTCCATGGTCTCCTGGGCTGCGTCCATTTGTTCTGTGGCCTGGCTTTTGCCGCCGATAACGGCCTTGTTGCGAATCTGCTCGTCAATCAGTTTTCGCGCATTGTCTTTCTGGAGAGGGGTCATTCGCATGGTGAAAGAGGTGCCCCGCATGCTGGCTACCGTGTACAGGGCACGCGGGGGAATCTGAGCCGGGAAGTTCTTTATCATAAGGGTTCGGCGCATCAGGCCGGATTGCTCGGCATGGTCACGGGTGAAGTCAATGCGGTTGGGGCAAAGTCGGCGCTGAATTTCCTTGTTGTAGATCGCGGGTTTGGCTTTTGCCATGTTGGGGTAGTTTTTTACTTCTTCGGCAATGGTGTAAATGTCCACGTTGATGAACTCGCGCACCAGGTAATTGCGCAGAAGGACGGCCATCTCGTCATTTTTTACGCGGTCGATTTTGTACCCTTTGCCCACGATCAGGGTGTAGATGTCATCCTCCTCGGACTGCGCTTTGTAGATAAAATAGTACGCCCGCTGTACCGCACTGGATTTTGTCTCGGTGCTTTCGATCTCATTGACCACGTCTGCCAGGATGTGGTCATAGCGGCGCGGCAAACTGCGGTAGTATTCTTTGAGGGCGCTCATGTCCTCGATTTTATCTGTACCGAACATGGTGAAGGGGCAGCGCAGGGAATCAAACAACCGGCACAGCTGTTCGATTTCTTGCGCGATTTCTTCATCGGTCATCACGTCGGTGTTCGGCGGGTAATAGCGATAGAAACGGAACAGTTCCTTGCCGTCCCTGCCGCCATAGATGCCGCCGTCGGTAAAGCGGAACTGAATCAAATCCTGGATAGGCAAGCGAGAACGCATTTGTTTCGTCAGGCGTTTGCGCTGGCGCTTTTCTTCTTTTGCTGTGAGCTTTTCATTGGCGGTAAAGGTTTTTGTGAAAAGCTGGTAAAGGGTTCTTGTACGCAATGCACCGAATAGATTGTGTTCAAAATCCACCCGTGCCGCACCAATGGCAATAAATAGCGTCAGAGCCATCAGTTCCAAAGAAGTAAGGTAAAATGTTGCTACCACCAAAGTGGCAATCAGAATCAATTCCGGGACTGTCCACCACCACAAAAGAAATTTCTTTTGCAGCCGTGGTGGACAGAGGTACTTTTGCGTAGTCATTTTTCCTCCTTTTGGGTGGGTTTGTGCCTATTAGGCACAGCTTGTTTTTTTCGATGATTCGAATGTTTTTCTTTTTGCTTTTGCATACGCGGTGGCTACTTTAATAGTCCTTTGACAGCCCCTGCGAAATATGCGATGCCCGTTGGGTTGATATGCGGCCCGGCGCTGGATAAACCGTATTTGTCCAGCGTGCGGCTCACACCACCCATACCGAGCAGACAGCCCATCCCCAAAAACGTATTGGCGATGCCGGTACTCATCAGTAAGGTGATAGCCAGGGCATAAAAAAAGTACTCAAAGAAAAAAGTCAAGCCCACGGCCATAGCCTGGCGAAACCAGCCTGAGAAGGCTGTTTGATCGCCTCGCAAGACACTGGTTTCGTATAGCGGAACCATGGCAATTAAAGTGATGAATTGTACAAAGCGCAACGTGATTTTATAGATAAAAACTCCGCTGCCAATTACGACAATAAAGAAGCAGATCACAGATTCCAGGAGGCTACTGCCGACAACAAGATCAGGAGACAACCACAAGTTGGTCAACGAGTTTGCATACTCTGTTCCCTCGAAATTTGTAACTGAATCGCTCAATTTCAGAAGCTGAATCAAACTTAATATGGCCTTTGTCATCACATGCACCAGCTTGGGACCGAAAAGAGCAAAGGCCAGCCCTGAGACGAAGTTCTTTGTGACTGAGGACATGTAGACGGTTTTTTCTTCTGAGCGTGCCTCTAAAATGTCATAGAGCATCAGGATACAGCCGATAGCAAATACTCCCATGGCTATCCAACTGGAGCAGGACACGATAGCGCTGATAATCGAATCATCCCAAAGAGACACGATCATTTTGCTGACAAAATCCATAATGACTGTCAAAAGTGCAACAAAAATGTCGTGTATCAAAGTGGCGATGCCGTCTGCTATGAGGTTTAGGATAAATTTTCCGATTACTTCCATTTTTTAATCCCCGATGAAAAAATAAGCTGCTGCCCAGGGGTGAACCTCCTGGGCAGCAGACTTTTGTACACAGTGGGTTAAACAGTGGTTCCGAATACACCGGCAGACAGAAGCAGCCAAAGGCCGCCGGTGCCGACCGCTACCAACAAGCCGATGATTTCCTTCCACATAAACTCCCAGAAAACATCCGACATGCCATCCCGGTGAGCCTTGAACAACTGCGGTATCTGGAAGACACAGTATATAACAGCGGCTGCGGCGATTACGGGACAAACAAGATTGGTGCCGATGGCAGAGAGAATGCCAAGAATTTGGTCTTTTACGTCGGTAGTGAAAGAATTTACATCAATCATATCGTATTCTCCTTTGTGTGTTTTCTAATGAAAGAACTGGTCTTATGGTGTAAGCTCTAAACCAATCGACGGTTGCACCGTCGGTTCATCGGTGTGGGTCGGCGCTTGTTCGACAGGCTCTCTTTCCATTTCTGCGCGTTTCAGAATCAGCGCATCGTTCCAGTCTTTCGCGCCGGGGGCATTGGCGTTGGGCAGTTTGTCGATCACCTTGCCGGTGAATCCCCTTTCCTCCAGGAGCTTGCGGCAGTTTACCCGGCTCTTTAGGCCGCCTTCGTCCGCGTCCTGGGCAAGATAAATCGTCTTGATTTGGGGGTTCTCGTCAAGATAGATACCAAGCGGCCCTTCATAGGTGGTTTCCAGAGAAAGGTAAGTATATGCCTTGTGGTCAAGCCCGTGGATCTCCAACATCGAAGCGAAGCTCCAGGCGTCCACCGCCGCTTCGGTGACCACAAGTTTGGTATGGCTGGGGCTGTGGTTCATCACACAGCGCTTTTGATAGTCGCTCCCCTCGACCACGTTGCGGTATCCCTTTTGTCCGTCGCGGGGCATCAAGGTGCCTTTTCTGGCGCAGTAATTGATTTCTCCTTTGCCATCTCGACCGAGATAGCAAAGATTGCCGCGTTCATCGGGATAGATGGTTTTTTCCTGCACCAGCCACTTCACAATGGTCGGCGTGATTTTTCTTGTACTGATTAAGTAGGCATAAATCCGTCGCCATTTGCTTTTATCCTCTGTAGGAAGGACGAGGGGCACCGATTCTTTGGCTTTTGGTTCGGGAGGTTTTGCGGGGGGCGACTGGTGCGGCTTTGACCGCTCTTTTTCATACTCCGGCAGCTGCTTCCGCAGCTCGGTCATGGCCGTGCGTGCGTCGCAGCTGTGCAATCCCATGTAGAGGTCGATCACAGAACCGCCAAAACCGCGACTGTTCCAGGTGAATACATTTTTTTCTGGTGTTATGACCAGGCTATCATGCCCTTTCACGGTGAGCTTTCGCCCTCGTGGTATTACTTCATAACCCTCAGAGCGTAGAAAATCGGCAATGGTTATATTTTCAATGATTGCCGTCCTTAAATCGCTGGACATAGTTCACCTCCATCAAGGTGAAGTTACACCTTTTCCGTTGTGCGTTTCTTTTCCTTTCTCTTGCGGGACAGAATGAAAAGAATAAGGACCACGGCAGCAATGACAAGGCCAATGCCCAGCACGGCCGCTGCGGCCTGCAGGACGGTCCATACACTGGCAGGCTTGTAGTGCGCGGTGACCAGCCAGTGGTACAACCCATCTTCCTGACTGGCGGTGTCCTCGAAGCTGTAGGAGGCCGTCACGGTGCCGGTGCGTTCCCCTTCTTCACCTTCTTCGTATCGGGCGATCCAGCCGGTGGCATAGACGGAGATCGTGAAGGTGGCACTGCGGTTCATCATGTCGGAGCCGGGCAGTGCCTCCCACTTGCCGGTCCATTCTGCATCAACGATTTTGTAGTCCTTGTTGTTGAAGCCGAGATAGGTCAGAATTTCCGTTTCATAACCCTCATAGACCGGCTTGTTGTCATTGTGGGGCAGAACCAGGTTGCCCAGGAAGATGCCCTTGACATCCGGCCAGCCGTAGTAGGTTGCGGGAATCTCCATATCCACCCAGCCATAGTCACCAGTCTGTTCAATGCCCACCAGATGGCCGGTGAAGGTGTGGCCGTCATCAGCAGTTATCGTTTCGGTCTCGTTGGCTGTCGGCTGCTTGGGGGAATAGCCGAGGTCCACAAAGCCGGTGTAGCTACTCCGGGGTTCCTCAAGCCAGTCGGCAGAAACAAGGGCCAATGTAATGGTTTTTTCAGCGCTCAGCTGATACTCCATCGTAGAGGGAACCTCATCCAGCGACTTGATGTTTTCTAAGGTCATATCATAATACACTGGGCCGCTGATCAGATCGGTAACGTAATCTTCCAGTTCATACAGTTTGCCGTTCTTCCAAAGAGTATCTTCGGGAGCGGCAATCTTGTCGCCCAGCTTGCTTGTGGTGGCTTCATAACTGGTGGTGTAGGTATCGTCATCGCCTGTCTGTGCCCATTTTTTGTTGTACTGGCTGCGGTCGAACACCACATACCCGTATTTGGCGGTATTGCCGAAACCGGTCTCGTCGCGCTCATAGGAGGGCTGCTGCTTCTCGTTGATGATGACGCTGGTGGGCCGACCGTCAGCGAGAACCACAGTGGCATTGCCTTCATCCAGGTTATACAGAATCTTGGCGTTGTAGTCTGCATTGGTCAGCCAGAGTGTGCCATTGTCCTCGGTCAGCGTGAAAGCATAGCCGCGTTTGCCGAGATCGGAGCCGGTGTCCGTGGAATGGGTGCCAGGCTCATCGTTGCGCCAGTAATCGCCGTAGTACCCGGCAGGAGCCTGGCTCTCTACAATGAGGAATTTTCCTTCATTGGAGAACCAGCGCCCGCTATCCGGGTAATCCGTCTGTGTGTCCTCGAAGTAAAGGTATCCTTCTTCGTAGTGTGTCCAGTCGCTGTGCAGTGTGGTTACAGTGTAGTAACCATCTTCGCGGCGCACGATTTTGTAGTTGGTGCTGACCTCATATTGGTTATTCCGCTCATTCCACTCGTACAGTGTCCAGGTCGTGTCCGGCAGGATAAATTCGCCGGTGGCATCATCGACTTTTTTAATGAGGACTTTTGTTTTGTAGGGCATGTTGCGAGAAGCGGTTTCGCCCAGGAACTCATAGGTGGGATAGTCTGGATGGACGATAATTTCCTCGCTCCAACCGATGACCCAGTTGTTATGCTCCCAGGCTTTCAGATTGTAGGAGGCCGGGGCTTTTAGCTCGACGATCCGATACTTGCCCTGGTTGGCCTGATGGTAGTAGAGCACGCCTTGCTTGCCCTCCCAGCCTTCAAAAAAGGCGTCACCAATCAAGTGTACAGTGTACTTGCCATCTTCACGGCGCACGACCTGGTAATGGGTGCTCTTTTCATATTCACCTTTTTCGGGGTTCCACTCCTGGATTTCAAAGGTGGTGTCTGCATCAACCAGGCCGCCGGTGAGGGCGTCGCGCTTTTCCCAAACAACGGTGCTGTACCAGGGATTGTTGCGGAACAGGTTGTTTTCGTCGTATTCTTCCAGCGCCGGACTGAAAACGTCGAGTGTCACCACGCTGCCGTCGCCCAGCTCGATCAGGGTCCCGCCCTTATTTTCCGTCAGGACGTGGGCATTGTATTCGCTATCCGTGAGGGTGATTGTGGAGCCATCGTCGGTCAGCCGAATATAATAGGCATGCTTCCCAGCATCCTCAACCTCAAAATTGGGTGTCTCGCGTGAGCCGGTCCAGTCGCCGTAGTATCCATACGGGGACTTAGATTCCACCACGACAAACTGGCCGTCAGTGGTGACTGCACGCTCGTCGATGAAGAAGTCAATCGGCTCATAGTCGGTATAATACTGCGGGTGTTCAGTTGTGGTGCCGTCGCTGTTCACAGTATCTTCTCGGACATCGCACAGAGTATCCTCGTAGTACAGGTTGCCTTCTTCATACTGTGACCAGTCATCATGCAGGCAGGTGATGGTGTACAGGCCCTCGGTGTCCCGAACAAAGGCATAGTCTTTGCTTTTTTCGTACAGGCCGCGTTCCTCGTTCCACTGGTAGAGCGTGAATACAGCATCGTCCACGATGATCTCGCCGGTATGGGCTTCGATTTTTTTGATGATGACTTTGTTCCCCTGCGGGCGGTTGTAGTCTGCATCGTCGCCGGTATAGCTGTAGGTCTGATCGCTGGCAGTGATTTCAAATTCCTGGCTCCAGTGTTCGACCCAATCGGTCCCCTGCAGGGCGGCATCGGTATACCCTGCGGGTGCGGTGACTTCTTCGATACGGAATTTGCCCAGGTTGTCCTGAGTGTAATACACATACCCCTCGGTCCAATCGGTGTAGACCGGGTTGGTCACGGTCACAGTGTACAGGCCGTTTTCCAGGCGCGTGACGCGGTAGTTGCTGCTGATCTCGTATTCGTTGGCGTCCACATTCCATTCATAGAAAACATACTCCGCATCTTCTGTGATGCGTCCGCCGGTGAGGGCGTCGCGCTTTTCCCAGGTTACATGCGCCTGCCAGGGCTGATTTGCCACAACAGCAGTAGTGGAGCCGTTAGACGGTACAGAAACAGAACCAGAACTGCTGTCCGTGGGGTCGAAACCGTGCGGGACAGTCGTTTCCTCGTAGTCAATCGTGATTTTTGCCAGCTGAGCTTTTGCTTCAGCAATGGCTGCATCAACCATGGCCTGGGCTTCAGTTTGCAGCTGTGCAATCGCGTTGTTCTTGGCGGCCTCGGCGGCAGCGTTGGCCTCCTCCTGTGTGTTGTACGGTCCTTCTTTGCCGCTCAATGTGGTGGTGCTGGTTTTTGTTACTTCGTAATGAAGCGTCCAGGTGGCAGAGGCGGCGCCGTCCACTGTGGTCACAATCTGCGGGTCGCCAATGGTCCAGGTATGAGTGCAAATCCAACAATCACAGGAAACCTGCTAATTCACACGTTCCACTGTAGATTGAAGTCCCATTCCCGGAAGCGATTCTGGGATTATGACACCTTCGTGGTGTAGTCCAGGGAAATCCACCCTGCGCCAGATTTCAGTTTGCCCCACTTTGTTGCGCCCTGCCCAGTGCTTTCCTGCACGATGGTATAAACTCCACCGTCACGGATAGTGCCTGCCAGAGCGTAGTTCGTACCTGCACCCTTACGGATATTCAGAACCGAAGCTGTAACCTTCACTCTATATGGAGAGAACGTAGGCTTGCTCTCCGCAGGGTACACAACATCACCCGAACCGTCAAACACCTTGTAGCCGGGGTTCTTGTCTGCACAGGCTTTTGCATTCGCCAGGGAAGCGAATGCACCCTTCTGAGAAGCACTATCAGCCCAGGTCTTACGGACACGGTACAGTGTGGTGGTGCTTGCAGGCTTCTCTTCGGCAGTGTTGCCGCCCAGACGGGCAGTAACCTTTGCCGCCAGGTCACCCATACGGGAATAGAGCCAATCACCAGGGCAAGACTTATTTGCAAACCATCTATGTACCGTCAGAACCATTTCATCAGACTTCGGACTGTACGCCAGAGTCTTGTTCTTGTCACCAAACCAGAGCAGCTTCTTTTTGCCGTTGCGCTTGCAAATGTCCACGCAGAGGTTGATGAGGGAAGCATATACAGCGTTCGTCATAGCGTAAGGGTGAGTCTTGTCAGACGCACATTCAATGGTCACGGCACGATGGTCATTCGCAGGACTGGAAGAACACCAGGAGCGGTCTTTCTCTTCTACGCAGAGAGAGATTCTGCCGTCATAACCGATACCGTAGTTGCAGCTTGCCTGTCGGGAAGGACTGGTGAAACAACCGCAGATACTCTCCGCAGAAAGCTGACCAACTACACAGTGCGGGGTAATACGGTCAATCGCATGATTGCGGGGACTGTTTTTGTTAGGTGAGATTTTGGTGTAGGACACCAGAGAACTGTTACTCATTTTCATTTCCTCCTTGTCATATCGGGTAAGGTCATACCTCTCAATGACAGCCATAAGGTTGTCCACATATTTCAGAGAGGTTGCATACCCGTCAGCTTTGATATTCTCAAGGTACTGTCTGGGGTCAGTCACACCCTTCAAATTGGAATAGGCAGAAATGTTGGTGAAATCGAAATACCCGATGACACCTTCTTCCATGTTTCCAAACTTGCACCATTCCATAGCGGAACTGGTGTAGGTTCCGTCTGGGTTCTGCTCACTGCCTACTTTGTGGTAAAAACCCACGCAGGTCTTGCAGCGTCCTTTTCGATACTTCAAGCCAAAGTAGTTATGAGCATTGACTGCCAGTTCAGACGTACCTTTGTTACTCTCAAGAATTGCCTGGGCAATAATCGGACTGAACACGCATACATTGTAAGCGGCAGCATATTCCTTAATGTACCCGGCAATACTGTCAATAAACTCCTGGGTAGTCATAGGTCATTACTCCTTTATAGGAGAGAGGGCGAACCCTCTCTCCCGCCTTAGTTTGCGCCGCTGTCAGTATCGGACTTCTTCTTGAGTACTTCGATTGCAGCAGTAATAGCCGGGGGAATGTCGATACCCATAAGTCCTGCGTTCTCCACGATAGAGATAGTTTCGTTTGCCACGAATGCAATAACCACAGCGTCACGAATAAAATTAGTACCAGTAATTAAATCCAGGCGGCAGGCAACCAGAACCACAAGAAGGGAAACACCCTTACGGCACAGCCCCTTCCAACCTGCACGGCTCTCAAGCGCACCATTCTCAGTCTTGCCGCTGTTATGGAACACGCCTGCGACAATCAGACCTGTAACATAGTCAATCGCCATGAAGATAACCAGGGTTGCCAGAGCAGCGTCCCAACCGCCAAACAGGGAAGCAATGAAGCTACCCACTACTCCGATTGCAGTACAAATCCATTCTTTCATAATCTTAGCCCTCCTTGCTGTAATCCTTCCTGGTGATTTCCTTGTACTCATCCGGGGTAATCCACTTTCCTACTGCGTTCCACGCCATCTTTTCAGACCAAATGCCCATCTTGTAGAACTTCTTTACCTTCTCATAATTCTTGCTATGTGCCATGATTTACACCTCCATATCTACGCCAGTCATCATTGCCATGTACTCAAGTTTGCCCGTGAGTTCGGCATAGCGCATTTCCTGCTCAGTCTTTTCACGGAAGCAGAGATACCAACCGTCAGCATACTGAACCTGCTGAATCAGTTCAGCGTTGTGCATGACCATCTGAGTGTCACCGTTCACAATCGTAAGAGTGGACAGATTGTCCTCAAATACGGACACATCAACCTCAGTCTGACTGACATAGTTGTTACCGTTCTGCTTGAATCCCTTGAGTTCCGTGCCGTCAGCTAAAATCAGTTTTACCATAGTAGTGTTCCTCCTTTAATTTCTTGCAAAGGTCTAACATATTTGACCTCTGTAGCTTGCTCATGTAGTGGCAGTGACCATTGAACCATGACCTAAACCAGTCATCGAAATCCTTCTCTGAGAGAATGAGTACCAGTTTCTTAGCTTTTCTTCTCATACCTGTAAGCCGCTTCGGATGAATCTTGTGAATCACCCGCCCGGTATCGGTAAGCGAATACTGAATCTGTAGAAACCTCCACATTTCAGACAGTTTGCATATTCTGGTTTTCCGAATGTTCACGGTAATACCCAGGTCTTGTGCGATTTCCACAATCTCTGTAAGCAGCCCTTTCAGAAACTCCTTATCTTTGTGAATCACATAACTGTCATCCATGTATCTGCCATAAAATTTCACGCCTTTTACAATCTTTATGTAGTTGTCAATCGGTATGGGATAAGCAATCCCTGCGTCCTGTGCTACCTGGTCACCTATGTTCAAGTGTTTTCGCAAGAACTTCTTCCCGGTCAGCAGGCTCTTATCAACCTTTTCGTGTTCCAGTGAGTTGAATACATCGTCCATAGCGGACTCATATTCTTCATCACTCATGTAGGACACATCCACCTTCTCATTGTCTACAATCTTTTCCAGGAACCAGAGTGCTGTATCGTCATCAACGTACTTTTCAAACAACTCCATGAGTTTGTCATGTCGAATGTTGTCATAGTATTTTGAGAAATCCATCAGCAAGATATAACCATCGTTACTCTGATTCTCCCGGAAGAACCTATGCAGGTGCGCTTCTAACCTGCGGCGGGTAAAGTCAATTCCTTTACCTTTCTGGCTTGCGCCATTATCGTAGATGAGGTGGTCTTTAATTGCGGGAGTTAAGACTTCATCACATAAAGAATGTTTGGCAATTCTGTCCCGTATCTGTTCGCCTGTAATGGGACGTGTCTTACCACGTTCATTGATGACGAAGTTGGTACTGGGCTGAAATTCGTAGGTATGTTCTTTCAACTCTCTTTGCATTTTGGACAAGTCCAGAAGGTATGTCATTTCATACCGCTGAACCTGTGGTTTCCAATCACTCCCACTCTTTGCTCTAAGATAAGCGTCATACAACGCATTGCCGTCATATATTTCACGTTGACAACTACAATTCTCGTAAGAAGTAGTATCGTGTTTGGTATTTACCATCATAGGAAGGACAACCTCTCCTTTCTCTTACTCCGAAACGCTCAAGTGGCTATTTAATCGAAGTATCGAAATCGGGGCGAACGCCATTAGAGTTAGAAGCGTTGTTATTGTTCGCATTCCCGTTGTTGTTCACATTAGCGAAGTTAGCGGCGGTTGCAGAGATTGCCCCTTTGAACTTGTTATCAGATTTACGCCAACCTTTGATAAGGTCTATCTCTCTTTGAATGTCCTCACCGAACCTCAAGAAAGTATTAACATCCACTGGGAGAGTTTCTATTGCATACTGTAGTTCTTGTACCAGTCGGTAACATTGACCGATTGCCAAGTCTTGATGAACACGCCGCTCCACCAACTCTTCATAGTAGGTAGGATAAATGCTGTTCGCAGTGTAAACGTGTTCACCGATAGACCTCAGACAATCGACTACAGCTTTCCGCTCATCCTCAATGAACCAGGTGTCAAAGGCTTCCTGCTGTTTGCGGAAATGGTCATAAATCTCTTTCTCAACGTCAGTAAGTTCTTCGTAGCTTCGCCCGCTGAATTTCTTTTCAAGACGTTGTGCCGCCTTTCGTTTGCTGTAGCCAAAGTCACGGAGCAGCAAATCAGTAACCTCTTTCCTAACTTTATTGAGATGGTGAAACACCTCAAACTGAGAGGGTTTCCGTTTGCTTTTCAATACTGACATTTCATTAGTTCCTTTCTACTGCACCCCACAAGGGGGTGCAGATTTTCGATTAACAGATACAGAAAGCGGGGCGAACGCCAAAAGAGCCAGAAGCGGCGTAAAAGCTCGCATCCCCGTAGCTGCCCACAAGAGCGAAGTAAGCGGCGGTGACCACATCTCTCAGCCAGTAGTCATATCGTGTAGCAATCGCAGCCGGGTTGAGGGCAAACAACGGAAGCTGAGATTTTTCCACGGTATAATTGTGCATTGCGCTCCACGGGTCTTTCTGACCGTCACCCATAGGCGAATGAACAGGACAGCCGTAAACCATACGCTCTGTCATAAGTTCGACTTCGCTATCAAACCATGCACCGCCAGAAGGTGCGCCGTTAGATACAGCATTCGTCAGATAAACACGATGACTAAGAACATGACCGCTGAACGCAGACTTGATTTTAGTCTTAGCCGCATTCAGATTTGCCTTGTACATAGCCGAACCAACATAACCGCCCGTAGTAACATTGGTGGTATTCATATGAGCGGAACCCATATTCTCATCTGGTACAATCACCGCATGGTGCTTCGTAGTATCGGTATCGCCGTTATGCAGGTAATAGTCAAAGCCTGCAATACGGTAAGTCACTCCGCTGATAACCCAGTAGTCACCAACATACAGACCTGCAAACGTACCATCGGAAATCGCCTTGTACTGTTCTGCCGTAACAGAAGTACCCAGGTTCTTACCACGATAGATACTGTTATGTGCGCCTGCACCATCAGCAATCACATTCTGGATTGCGTCAATGTCAGCCTGCAAACCCTTATGAAGATTCTTCACGGTAATGACCTTCACGCCGTTACCATCGTGAATCAACATCTGCTCAGTACCCGTAACGGACAGAATCGCTTCCAGGTCTGCAAACTTTTTCGTCTGAACACTAATAGTTGCCATCTTTTATTCCTCCTTGTATTTCCAATCTGCCAGAATCGCATAGTCCAGGTCATCTACAATCAGCGTGATTGCTTCATCATCTGTAGCAAGCGGGGCAGAGAAATCATTCTGCATTGTCATCTGCTCAAGCAGAGTCAAACGCTCATCCAGTTCAGTACACTGATTTTGCAGGTTGCCCGCAGCGTCCTTACTCAACTGGTCTTTCATAGCCTGGAACCAGGCATTGTAAATTTGCTGCTGCTGACTCTCAAAAGCCGCCATGCTTGCCTTGTATTCCTGTTCCAGATTATCTGTGTAGTTGTCAAACTCCGTTGCTTTGGAATCAGCTTCCTGCTCGAATAAAGTTTTCTGCTCTGCAAAATAATTCTGGAAAGCGGTATACAGGTCAGTGCCATTTTCCACCATGCTCATAATAGTGTTGAGGGCTTCGTTCATGCGGTTAGCGTCTTTTGCCCCGAAGAAAGATTTCTCTTTCCCGGTATAAGCCGTAATGTCCTGGAAGGATACCGAACCATCCTCATTGTTAATCTGGTTGTATCGCTTCAAGCCCGCCCACACAGCGTCCGTATAGTCAACAGGTAAAAGTTCCCATGCCATTTACAAGTCCCCTCCCTTCATTCCGAAATTCCATGTAAACATCCTCCTTCCTTCACTCTCATTCGTGAGTCTGTCATACAGGTCTAAGGTTGCACCCTCCAAACGATTCAGTTCATTGAAATCCATCGTAGTGCCGTTATCGTTATAAACGGGTGCAGACCCGTAAGACATTCTGAGAGTGTTGGTATTGAGGGTTTCCAGATTTTCTTCAAGCTGATTGATTTCATCAGCGTAGAAGTAATCACCTGGTACTCTGTCATCACCCAGGCTTACAAGGGAGAACTCCTTGTACAGATTGATTGCCATATCCCGGAGGAACGTCAGATTGTTCTTGATACGGTTGAAGTCAGAAGCATTGAATCTGTCACCCGTATAAACACCTTCTGAATTTGTACTTCCGTGCCAATCTGTTTTAGGTGTTTGCCATGCCATCTTCCGTCACCTCCTAACTGGATACACGTCTTGCGGTTACCTTGCCGCTGAACGCCTGGTCAAAGTTGATTGTGTGCCGATAGATATTTACCTTCATTCCGTCATGGAACTCATTCTCCTGGTACACAATATCGTTTGCGTCAATTTCCGGGTTACCTCTGGTATCGTACTCATACTCAATACCTGCGGTATAATAGTCACCAATCCATTCAGCCAGTTCCGTAGCAATCGCCATATCACTGATAAGCGGGTTCGCCCATTTTACAGACTTACCTCTGCTGTTCAGTGACTTCGTGGCATATCGCTCCACGATTTTGTACCGATAGCCCAGAATTTCCAGACGGAAGGTTCCTGTCTTAGAGAACTTGACTGTCACATAGTAGTTACCCCATGCAGTGATACTCACGCCACTGGCACTTTCGTCCAGTGTTGCCCGGAAGTTGTAGGACGGTTCACCCACATAGAAGGTTTCCACATCACCCGACTTCACGGTAATATCCTCACTGACAAGACTCTCTTCGGCATTACCCGGCTGATAACTGTAGCAAGGTACGATGACCTCTTTGACCAACTCCTGCTTAATGGCTTTCGGGGAAGAAGTCATGTCCTGCCGCTCCATGGTGAAGTCAGTCACATCACCGAAAGCGAAGTTGTTAAGCACAATACGGTTGTACGGCTCTGCCGTTCCCGTGAACTCAATCTTCATGGTATCGAAATCATCAAAGTCCCGAAGAATCACCAGGGTCTTTGTAATCTCTTCTTCCACCTCATACTCAGTAACCAGTTCGTTATTGTTGTAGGTACGAATGACCATTCCCGAAGGAAGGGCATTACCGAACACGAACTTCACACCGTAGTACATACAGGCGGCTTCCTGCACGATAGTTACCATAGGGTTTGTGGTAAACTTACCGTCAGCGTCAGACTGCTGTTCTGAGATAAAGCCTGTGTTCAGCGTCCTCTTACTTGCCGCCCGTGGCAGGAAGAACATTGTCCCGTCTGCCGTGGTGTAGTTACTTTCCAGTGTTGCGTACTCGTCTTTGGTGTCATCCGTCAGAATCTTCGCAACGTGGGAGTAATCGGTTTCACCATTGCTGCTTGCCGCAGCTTCCGGGACGAAAGAGGATTTAATCTGAATCGTACCAACTCTGGACTGTGACAGAACACAGCGGCAGGCATTGGCTATAATCTGCAATGCTTCCTTGCAAGAAACACGGGGGATGGGGTTCTTCGTGTACAGCTTCTTGAGTCGGGGGTCAACATAGTAGTCTTTCTCCCCGGCAGCTTTCAGAACCTCAATCGCCAGGTCATAGTAGCTTTTGCCGTTCGGGGCATACAGCCCTTTGTAGTACTCTGTATCCATGTTACGGAACACATCCTGGCAGCGGATTGTTGCCGTGTAGTCATCGGACTCCCACTCTGAACAGAGCAGGTGATTTCCTCTGACCCATTCGATTTCATCAGAGTTCGGAAGTTGATACCCGTAGTAAATGTCCATCTCCTGTCCCGTTTCCAGGAAGTTGATAGCCGACTTCGGGTTGTCCACGTTGAAATACTTATCATAGTTTTTCAGCGTCACTGAGAAATCAATCTGAGGAATGTCAGCACCAATCGGGCTGACATAACTCTCAAGAGAAGAACTCATAACAGAATCGTTGTAGTACACCAGTCCGTAACCAAAACGGAAAGAGTAAATACGCAACCTGCTTCGGAGGTTCTTCATTTTATGAATCACCAGAGTCAGTGTGGTTACATTCTCAAGCACTTCCTCTGTAGTAAAAACAGCTTTGTCATTATCCCGGAACTCAACCTTTTGCCCGGTATTCGTGACAAAATCGAAATCAGTAGGATAGTTCTCACCGAAGTTAATGGTGATACCTCTGAAATCAGTCGGAGCCGCATGAAGGTTTATGGTCACTTCATACAGTCCGTCTGATACCAGATTCTTTCCTACCAACCCTGTGTTGTAGAACATTGCACCCGGCTTGTTCCGTGGGAGAAAATACATGGAACCGTCAACCCTGGTGAAATTTTCTTCCAGAGTTGCGTACACCACATCGTCATTACCCTCATTGAACAGGTTGTCCGGGTTGGAGAAGTAGGCAAACTCTCCGCTGTCTACTCTGGCTTTCACCTGCGCTTCCTGGTTGACAACTCCGAAAGAAATCATTATGTATGCTCTCTCACGGAGGGAGTCTTTCATGCTTGCCTTATACTCTTTGGATACCTTTTGCATAAAATCACTCTCCTACGTCAATCAGATTCACCTTGCAATTCCTGTAGTGTGTCGGGTGACCGTCCTCATCCACCCAGTAGGGTTCAGCCGTTCGGTTACCGCAGTACATTTTGATGGTCTTAGGTGCATTGCTTACAGGGTCAATAAAAGTTACATTTACAAAGAAGTTATCAAGGATACTCAGTATCTTTGACCACTGTTCGGCAGTGAGCCATGACCATTCCAGATTGTCAATCTTGTATTGGTCACGTCCGATACGCTGACCCACCACCGTACCATTTGCGTTACGCCCGGAATCTACAAGAGTGGTCACCGTAGGGGTGACACCTCTCTTGCATGGAGGTAACGCATAACCGTTGATTGCCAGATTAGCCATTACACATTACCTCCTTATCCCGTAAAGCTATAGCCATTGGCTTTCTTCTGAGTGGTAACAGCGTCAGTCACCACACGGTTACCAACCTGCACCACGGTTTTCTCTTCCTTATCAGCCTGCCTACGCATATCATCAGCCATCTGAACCATGGTCGGTTCAACGTACTCATGGTAGAAATCTTCCATGGCTTCACGGAAGCCCGTTGCAGAAATCTCCGTGCTGCTCTGTACGTTAGAAGAAATAGACCGGGAGAATGCGGCAGAGTCATAATATTTCAGAGCAGAAGTATCAACTGCCAGTGCCATTGTCGGACTGAAATTCGTGAAGGAATCAGCCCATGTGCCGACTACAGACTTCGTACTCTTACCCACCTGGGCAATCGCATTGTTGAAACCTGCAACGGCAAAACCACCAATCTCATAAAAGACCTTAGACGGGGAGTTTACGTCCAACTTGTCCTTGAACCAGGAAATGATTGAACTACCCCAGGAAGAGATTGTGCTTTTGCAAGTATGGTACAATTCACCGATACCGTTCTTAAAACCACTTACTACGTTAGAAGCTACATTGTAGAAACCGTTATAGGAACAATATGCTGTGAACCAACTCTTCACGCTGCTACCGAAGGTACTCATGTTACCCTGTGCCGCAGTGTAGTACCCACCGATTCTGTTCTTGAATCCATCAACCACACTGGTTGCGAAGCCAGAGAATGCAGAAGCGGAAGCAATACCAGAGAACCAGTTCTTCACATTGCTTGCCCAAGTGGTCATATTGCTCTTCGTATTCACATACGCAGAACCAATCTTATCCTTGAACCCGGTCACCACATTATTCGCAAAGGTCTGGAAGTTTGTAGAGTTCACACCGCCGAAGCCGCTGTTCGTAAACCACTCCTTCACATTCGTAGCCCAGGTAACCATGTTAGACTTCGTAGTGGTATAGGTGGAACCTACCTTTGTGCGGAAGCCCTCAATGATATTCCCGGCAAACGTCTGGAAGTTTGTAGAGTTTACGCCGCCGAAGGAACTATTGGTGAACCATTCTTTGACCTTACTTGCCCAGGTGGTCACATTAGACTTGACCGTGGTATAAGTACCACCAACCTTGTCTTTGAATCCGCTTACGATATTGCCGCCGATTTCCTTGAAATGTTCAACAATACCCTTGCCGTCCTCACCCTTCGTGAACCACTCAATGACCTTGCCTGCCCATTCCTTAACCTTGCCTGCAATCTCACTGAACTTATTGAGTCCCTGTAAGAAACCTTCGACAACATAACCGCCCATCTCCTTCATTACTGTAGAAGGAGAGTGAATACCGAAGCACTCTTTGAATCCGTCAATGAACGGGTCAAATACGTTCTCCTTAATCCACTTGCCGATATTCTTAATGCCGTCCCAGATACCCTCAAGCAGACCCGCTACCCAGTCAAGACCGCACTTCTTCGTGCCGTCATCATTGGTGAGATATTCCTGGAAATACCCGGTAATGTCCTCCCAGATACCCTGCACGAAACCTGCGATAAAGCTAACCGCAGCCGCCAGAGCCGAACCCAGTAACTTAAAGAAACTCTGTGCCACACCTGCAAAGTCAATGCCCTTAATACAAGCCTTGAGATTCTTCCACAGGTTTTTGCCCATCTTGTTCCAGTCATAGCTTGCAATCCACTCCTGGGCTTCATTGAATGCACCCTTCAAGAAATCGCCAATGCTCTTTCCCACAAGGCTCCAATTCAAACCGCCAAGCAAGCCAATCATAAAATCAAGGGCTACCGTGACACCACGAACCAGAAGTCTGCCCAGGTATGTGAAGTCAATTTCCTCCATTGCGCCATTTAGCAGTTCTGCTATATGGTTACCCAGGTTCTTGAAATCCGCTGTCTTTAGGAACCAGTATGCTGTCTGTATTGCACCGTTCAGTCCGTATCCAATCTTGTGACCGATACCAGACCAATCAATGCTATCCACAATCTCATTAAACTTTTCGCCCAGTAGAGTACCCAGGGTTTTCCAATCACCTGCGTCCAGTGCTGCTTTCAGCTTATCGGTAAATTCAGAAATGCTACTGTCAATCGGCACGGTTTCAAACATATCACCATAGTTCTTACCGCCAGAGCCGCTTCCACTATTGTTCTTACTGATAATGTTCAATTCATCAATGCCAACCGTAGCGTCCTTAATATCCTTCGCTGCTTTCTTCGCAGACTTACCCGCACCAGAGATAGAATCGCCATAGGAAGCTGCCGCTTTCTTCGCTTTCGTGAAGGTAGTTGCACCAGACAGACGGGCGAAAAACTGATTGACAATATTCAGCAGTGCTGCAAACTTATCAATCAGAGCGTCCACCGCAGGAGCAATCATATTGATGAGCGGAGCAACCATAGCACCCATGCTGTTCTTGAGGTACTGGAAACTGGTTGCCAGACTGTCCATACTTCCCTTGAACGTACCGCCCATGAGGGAACTGTACATATACAAATTCTGAATACCTTCCTTCATTGCAGCTATAAGCTGTGAGAAGAAGAATCGAATTGCACGGTACATTGCAATACGCTTTAAGGAAGAGAACAACTGACCCATACCCGAAGTTGTTTGCTTCACCTTGCTACTCAGTTTGGAACCGATAGTACTTCCCAGTTTCTTACAGGCATTCACTGCTGATTTTGCCGCAGTGCTTACCCCCTTCAAGGCGGCTTGAAATGCTTTCAGAGCAACACCACCTACAGCAGAAAATGCTCTTGAGAACACACCACCTACACCTTGCAGAACACCCAGGAATCCTCTGGTCTGAGTAGCGGCAGCAGTTATCTGGGAAGTATACTGAGTGATACCAGAGGTTGCCGCTGTAGCCGCCGCACCTGCATTTGTTGCACCCGCAGGGTCAGCAGGAGCCGCAGTCCCAGTAGGCGTTGCCGTCTGGTTCCCAGTAATATTTCTCATATTCGGAATCTGAATGCCCTGCATATTCTGTAGAGCAGTGCTGAGTGCTTCAACCTTTTCCACACCAGACAAGTCCAGACTATCCAGAGAAGCACCGATTTCAGTTAGTCTCTTAGAGATTGTGGAGGAAATCTTGACATTGCTCAGAGAATTAAGGCTTTTTGTCAAATCTTCAATCTTCTCAATCCCGGACATACTCAGCTTTGCATTGCTGATTGCGTCCAGTTTCTTGTTGATATTGTTCAGACCTGCGCCGCCTTTGGTTGCTGCTTTCAGCTTATTGAAGCTGTTAATCAGAGCGTCTACACCTTTAGCGGCATTTTCAGACTTTGCTTCAATTTGAAACTCAAGACCTTCAATCTCAACTGCCATGATTTATTCCTCCTTCCGTTTAAATTTTGAATTGACCCCTGCCATTATCTGCTTCATAGCTTCCTTACCTGCATTCAGCTTCTTGTGATTCTCTTCCTCTTGCTGCTGTCTATGACGTGCTTCGGTAAGAGGAATTGGAGCCTGTCTGTAAGGAATAGGCTTATGCTTTTTACTCATAGCGTTCAGTACCGGGGAAGCGTCAACCAACGCTTCATAGAAATACAGACCTTGTAGCCAGAGGGCTTCATTCTGCCGCTCTTTGACCTTTTCATCCATATCCCTGTAGTACCGTGCCATCTCACAATCACCATCCCAGTAATCGTGATAGCCCATACCCAGACTCATGTAATAACCGCAGAGTTTTTCAAAAGTTTCCCCGTAACGATAAACAACGGGCAAGCGGCGGTTGCCGCCGCCCGTTGCAGCCTGGGAGTCCGAACCCGTTACCAGTTCGTTTCCCAATTCACGTTTTTTACCGCTTTCTCATCGGGTTCCTCCATCAGAGTCACAATCGGGTCATTGTACATCTCTGCCAACTTACCAATCAGTTCATCCTTATGGGGCATACCCGCATAAATCTTGTCAATCACATCCTGCTTCACGAAACGATGGTGCGCCTTGAATGCACCTGCAAAAAGAGCAGGAAGCAGAGTCATAGGCTTACGGTCAATGTCCTGTGCAACAAAGCCCTCATCCTCCATCTGCTTGACAGTACGCCTGGTAAACTCAAGCGTGTATTCCTTATCTTCATAGGTAAAAACAATCTGTTTAGCCATTGCTCAACTCTCCTTTAATTCTCAAAATTAAATGTAATCTTACTCTTCGTCCTCAGTGATAGGAGTGGACGGGGCAATCGTAATCGCCATACCACGAACCTCATTCACGCCGCCGCCAGTAACGTAGACGGACAGTTCGCCTGCAAACTTGAACTTACCCTCAGAACCCGTAGGAGTCGGGGAACTTGCAGTCTCAGTACCACCGAACCATACTGCGTATTCCTCGTTCTTACCCTCAAGGGCTTTCAGAGCCTTATACTCAGTGTGGTCATAGTTGGCATTAAAGGTCATGCCGTCATTACTCTGGACACCATTCACATAGGTCTGCATTTTGTCAGACAGAGTGGTGGTTTCAAGCAGTTCCGGGTCACCGCCCAGGTCGGGGAACTCAGTAATGTCAAGCAGCTTCTCCCATGCCGTTTCCTTCTTGTGCATGAGGAAAGTCATATAAGTACTTGTAGCCATTTCACTTACCTCCTGTAAAAGTGTTTTCCATCGGTTGCCACACGGAAGCGGGCTGTAATCCGATAGATTGTTGCGTCCTCCATGTTCGGAACCGGGGTCATAGCCGTGCGCCTAAAATTCATGGAGTACAATGCGTCATTGATTTCTTTGATAATCTTCTTGCATTCTGTTTTCTTACCCTCTGCCTTGTTGGAGTAGACATTGATTTCAAACATGGCAATAACCATGTTTTCTTTCATGCTGCTGTCCTGCCACTCCGTAGGAATATAGCAGTCACTCTGGGTAATACTCACATGAGGAAAAGAAGAAGGTGATTTCACATATTCACTGGCAATATCAATCTTAGGAAATTTCTCTCTCAAGATTTTTGCAAGCCTTGTATAGACTTCGTTTTCGCAGTCAATCATGTGTAACACCTCCTTGCTATCTCTGCAAATTTCTCTTCCAACTCTCTAACTGTTTCGTACATACTCATGTTTGCAGGGTTACCGTAGGTATGAACTTCACCTGCGTGTTTTCCCGTGGTAATAACTTCACCGTTAGAACCAGGGTCACCAGTATATCGCCATCCCTTTTCAAGCCGTCCCAGTTTATAACCGTAGCCACCACGGGTGAAACCGTTCTTACCTGCTTCTGGGTGATTGTCTGGGTACTTGACACCTGTACCAAACTCAATAAAGAGGACTGAACTTCCTACAGCTACCACGGCTACTTTGTTGTTATCCCGGCTCTCTACAGATACGCTCACATCATTCGTACCGTCATAGACGGCTGTTTGGAACTTCGCTGTAGCCACCTGGACTCCCTCTTCACCAAGGGCTTGTATGAATTTTTCAGTACACTCTTTCAACCACGTCTTGTAGTTCTTGAGTTCTTTAATGGCATTGTCAATGCTCTTTTCAGATAACGTAACTTTGATAACACGCTTGCTCACGATACGGTCACCTTGCTAATAGCATAAGAGATACTGTTAAGGGACTTTGCAACACGCCGTACCCTATAGTCACAGAGAGGATTGCCGTCATTTCCGAACTCTGGCTCCTTATCCACAAAGAGCAGGGTGTTTTCGTCAATGGGACAATTTGTATCATCAGTAATGAGTACCTTGTCATAGGACTCTAAGTTACCGAACATATTCACCTGGGCATATCCAGTCGCAGGTGAAACACTGCATTGCAGTTCAACGGGGCTTTCATAGCCCACCTGGTATTCACCAGTTTCATTCCCGTCATCGTCCAGAAGTGGCTCCCTACCTTTATACAGGCAGTAATGCACGGGCTTGAGATTGCGCTTCATCAGCTTCATAGAATCACCCCCGCCATAGGAAGGATTCGCCGCAGCAGGGTAGGGGGAATGTCACCATCTTCATAAGAACGGGAAACGCCGTTTTCGCTGTGTGCTGTTTCACCCTCTGCCCCACGCTTGTTCAGCATATAGGCGGCAATCTCAACATGAACCGTGTCATATTTTGCAGGAACCGTATCTTCCTCTGAATAAGGGTAGGCACGGGAAAGCACTACCCCTTTTGCTAAAGTGAGGTAAGTGGACAACACTTCGTTATCCGTTTCCTCTGTCATGCTTTTAAGCATGGTCAGTTTCTCTTCATTGGTCATGTTGTCCACCTCCTTTTACTCTTCATTAGCCCGTAGTCTTGCCAATGTCAGCGGCATTCGCCACATAAACAGAACGGCTGTAGGTCGGCTTCTCAAAGGTAGTAGAAATACCAGTGAACTTGCCGTGATACCATTCGGGACCATGGTCAAGACCAATTTGACCGAAAAGCTGATACTTCTCACCTGCACCCGTCTTAGCAAGCGGCTCCAGGAAGAAGTTACCCTTACCCGGAACAGGCTGATAAACAGGAGCCAGAACATCAAGGTTCAGAAGCATTGCCGTACCCGCAGGCAGGCACTCACCCAGATACAGGTAAACAACACCGATAGGAGTTACCACACTGGAAAGAGCGATACCGTTAATCTCACGGGCAGCAGGAACCACAGTCAGACCATTCTGAACAGCGTCAGCGTTGACCTGGAACAGAGTCACAGCGTCACACCACAGCACCAGACCGTCAGTCGGAGCATTCGCACCGTAAATCTTCTTCACCATGTCGGCAATGTCCCAAAGACCCAGGGGCTTCTTAGCCATTGCCAGAGTGTTAGTGGTAATAGCATTCACCAGACCACGGGTCTTGTTTACCTCAGCGTCAGAAGTAGCCTTGTTGTACTCACCGTTGATAAAGGTGTACTCAATATCACGGTTTACCTTCTGAATCTTAGCGGCAACCTGGAAGTCCAGTTCGCTCATCGGGTTTGCCTGCTGCTCTGCGACATTGATACCACTCAGAGTACCCATATTGCTCTGCTTACCGTAAGAGATACCTACGGACTCCTGGAAAATCTGAGTGACGTTCGTTTTCTGAGAACGGGTCACAACATCAGCGTCCGGGGCAGTCAGAGAAGCACTCTCACTGATTGCAGGCTGAGAGCCATTACCGTTAGAGGTGTACTCCTGTCCAGTAACGAACTCTACATGATTCGTGGTTTTCGCCTTGCTACCGATGATGGAAGAAAGCGGGGTACGCACGTTACCCTTGTTAAACAGCATTCCAGAATAATTCAGAACGCCAAAACTGGTTGCAAACGTATCTGCCATTGTCTTTTACCTCCGATTTTTACTCTTTCATCTGATTCGCTTCATCCTGCGCTTTCAGACGTGTATAGTAGGCAACTGCGGTCAAATCGCCGCTTGCCTGCGCTTCTTCGATTTTCTTAGCGTAATCCATGCCGCCCGTCCCATCAGAACCCGCAGCAGGTCTGGGAGTTTTTTTCATCTGTTCAGCACGAATTGCCTTTTCACGGGACTCATTGAACGTAGCCTGGTTCTTCATAACCGTGTCCATATCGCCGTCAACCATTGCGATTGCAGTACTGTCAGCAAGTTTCTCATCGTAGCCCATAGCTACCAGTTTGGTCTTTTTGTCTGCCAGAGCGATAGAACGCTTCAAATCGGTATTCTCCTGGGTCAGCTTATCCATGGTTGCTTTCTGTTCAGCGGCAGCGGCTTCATCGGCAGTCTGCTTACCTCTTAACTGCTTCTTGTAGTCAGCAGCTTCGGAATTGGCTTTAGAAAGCTGTGCTTTCAGACGATTGATTTCAGCGTCATTGTTCTGACCTGCACCCGCAGCCTGTAAAGCAGTAGAAATCTCTTCCTCAGTCATACCTTCCTTGTAGGAATCTCCAAGCAAATCACTTAAATAACTCATAATAAAGTCCTCCTTGCGTTTTAAGGTGTTCCCTCACCATGTTCTTCTGTTTTATCCTCTTGTCTGAGTGTGCGTTTTAAGGTGTTCCCTCACCATACAAGCAGGTCAATCCTGCGAAGTATCAGTTTCAAGTTTCAGTACACAACGACAGTTCACATTGTTCTCTGCCTTAGTGAACTCACCCGGTCTGGAAGCATGGTCACCATCAAAGGTATAAAACTCTTCGTCCAGAGCCACGCTTACACCTTCTAGGTATTTGTGAGTATCCCGAACGGCTTCATCCCGGACAGTCACCCATTTCTTTGAAACTCCCAGTCCTCTTGTGGACTGGAACTCATAGGCTCCATCCTCTTCCGCTGCATTGAATACCCGGTGATATTCAGATTCAACTAACATCTGTAAGCCAGACAAATCCCCGGCTATCACATGGTCAGCGATTCTGTCCTCAAAGGTTTTACCGTCTATCACCTCATAAATGGCTTCCTCCATGGAAGCCACGCCTACGGTCAAATCGCAGGCAAGCATATCTGCCGTGGCTGTAATGCCCTGCTGATAAGCCCGGATGAGCAGTGATAAAATGTCATCCGCAATCTGAGCAACCTTTGAGGTCATATCCTTCCCAGAAGCGGAGTAATAACTGGTGGAAGTCAGAATGTTGAGTTCATCAAACGCAGCAATATAAGCTGAAAATGTATTATTCATAAGCAAAATAAAAAGGGACTATGAGTTCGTCACTCACAGTCCCATTGGACTCACCAGAACCTCTGTCCTGATGTTACTCTTTCATTCTCATCTTGCGTTTGATTTCAACAATCGTAACCTTGCCCTGCTCAATCAGCACTTCCACTCTGCTGCCGTGCTTGAGCAGCGTTTCCACCTGCTGTACCATTTCCTTTGTCAGTGTTGGAGTCATCGGTTTCATCCTCCTTTTCCGTATTCCACTGTTCAAGCGAATTTTGAGTTCCCAACTGCTGTTCAAGCAATTCTATTACTCGTTTCGTCCGCTCAAACCACTTCTGTGCTTCCTTTGAACCGTTAAGCCATTGTTGTGCTTCCTTTAGCTGTTTTTCCTGTTCCTCTTCATATTCCGCACTTAATGTGTATGCCAGGTCAGAATCAACAAACAGTCCGCAATGCTCAAAAGCAAGCCGTGGGTGAATCTTACTGTTCTTCAACATAAGGTCAAGCACCTGGGCTTTTTGCAGAATGTTTTCGTAATTTCTTCGGGTAAAGCGAATTTCAATATTACAAACCTTCAAGTCCATGCCTTTCAGAGTTTTGCAGATATTCAGAATCAGCTTGAGAAAAATCCTCTCACTCTTCTTGAACATCAATTCGCTATCCTTTGCTCTTGCTTCCGCAGCAGACCAACCATCTCTCATAATGACCGCAGACCCGGTATCACTGGTAGACGTACCACCGTTACGGTTCGGCATACCACAGATAGTCAATACCGTCTGGTACATATGGTCAACCAGGGTTTGCGTTTCACCCTGGTTCAGAGTACTGGTCAGATAAGATACTTCGGCTTTCAACTGAGGGTCAATATCCCGGAACTTAATAGCCCCTTCCTCTCTCAACTTCTCATAATCGTCCGACGAAATGTCTACGTTATGGAAAAGCATGAGTGCCTGGATGAACTGTTCAACACCATCCTGGCGGTTACTGTCAGTAAGATTGATTGCGTCAAGGAGCGGGATAACCAACTCAAACGCACCGATACGGGCAATGTTCAGAGGATATTCGATGATGGGAATATCACCCAGAATGTGCGGCTCTGCCTTGATGATATGAGATTCTACAATCTCAAAATACTCATGGTCAGAGTAGCAACTATAATGAACTATGCCGTTGTCATCCACCACATACTTGACACCCAGAAGCGGCTTGTTTCCAAGACCATTGTTGTACACTACAAAAGTGTTTCGTGGGTCAAGTGTGTAGATTTCAAATGGGGAGTCATCGTCCTCACCTACGCCCTCATCTGGAAGAACCATTCTGAAAGACGTACCGCAGATATGGAACCAGTCAGCAAGTTCCTTATCCTTTGCGGGCTTCTCTTCGGCAAACACAAATTCGTTAAGCTGATTGATTGCGTCAGATAAGTTATCACCGTTACCACGGGAAACATACTGTAGAGGTTCGCCCATCAAATAGCCAGACTTGAAGGACACTATCTCATTCGCCCGGTTCTCCACGATTTTATTACAAATCTCTGGACGAACCTGTTTCTCACGGTTGAGAATCGGCTGTAATCCTCTGTAGTAGTACCACAGATATTGAATTTCACTGCGATTCTCCCAGTGATAAGGAAGTGCCTTATTGAGAATCGCAACCACGTTCTCAACGGTCACTTCGGTTTCATCAGACTTTATCATGCGTCTACCGTATAAACCGAAAGACACGCAAGCCACCTCCAATCCTAATATTTCTATTGTAATTATAGCACTCTTCAATGGTTATTTCAAGAGATTTCTTGATAATAGGTATGAAGAGTTTTTTGCGTAAATTAACACGGTCTTTTGAACACTTCAACCTTCGCTCCAACCAGTCCACGCAGTTCATTCTCAAGCAGAGAAAGAGAGTCGGGTGCGTCATCGTGCGGCACTTTACCAGACCGGGTGTAGGTTGTGACCTGCTTCATAAACATGGCATACTGACTGTTCCGTGCATAGAGTGACGGGTCTTTGAAGTAAAAGTGTTTGATAATGTTATCAGAAGCGAACTCGATACGGGTCTGTTTATTGCTGATAGTCCTCTTCGTTCGGATATTGCAGACATACTTTCGGTCAGTCAAAATCTGCTGTACATCCCTGGCAAAGTATGTACCTGCATTATTCGACTCAAAGGTTCCTGCCACCACAAGATTGTCCATCAGAGCCTTTGCACACTCTGGCTTCGTAACCTCTGGCGGGGAGTCATCGAACACTACATCCACAATGTAGACCTCATCTCCGTACACCGCAGCAATCGGCATAGAACAATAGTCAGCGCCCTTGTCCGCAGTATCGCAGACAGCAATGATACTGTCTGGCTCACGGTCTACAGGGAGTTCAAAATATCGGTTCAAGGACGCTTCCGGGAAAAGAATGCCCTTCGCTTCAAACGGCTGCTGCTGAAACTCAGACTCAAACTGCTCTGCCGAAAGCATTTCTCTCTGGTCACGGAAGTACTGCGTGGTGAAAACCTTCCTGCCCTCACGAATGTATTCAAAGTTACTCTCATCTGTCACTGGGTCAAGAGCCGGGGTTTCAATAATCTTGCACCGCTTACCCTGCTTCCGCATTTCCTCCTGCAAGTGACCGATAGGGTCATACAGAGAATATCGTGTACCGCAAATAACGATAGGCGTACCCTCAATGGCACGTCCGATAATATCACCAGAAATAACCTCCCACTTGTCATCAAGCCGCTGTCTGTTCTTCGCTTCCTCACGTCCCTCTACGCAGTCATCCAGGTAAAGAAGGTTGGTTGCTTCCGAAAGACCTACCTGCCGTGCGTCAATAGAACGGCACATGACCGTAGGGAATCGGGACTTGTGCAGAAGGTTGATAACCTTCGTATCGGCATTGGTCTGTACCAGTTTACTCTCTGGGAAAATATCATAAAAATGATAATCGTTCGGCTGCTGAATGTACTCAAGGCAACCTTTGTAGAAAGACTGAACAAGGTCATCACCTGTACCCTCCATCAGCGTAGAACGGTCTGGAAATTTACCAGAAAGCATATTCGTAAAGTTGATACCAAGCTGAGACTTACCACATCGTTTCGGCATGGAAATGGACAGAAAGTCCAGCTTTCCCTCAAGAACTTCCTGGTATCCTTCCACATATCGTCTAAGGTAATGACGGCGGGGCAGGTAGAACTTCTTGTCAAGTGGCTTACCGTACTCCACCGCCTGTAAGTATGCGTCAAAATAATGGGGCGCACAAAACAGCAAGGAACGAAAAAGCAGATTGTCAAATTCCTCTGCTGTCTTAAAATCCCTGGTATCTACTGCCAGTTTCAGTCCCGCTCTGATTTCCTCCTGCAAAGCCTGGTTCCATTCGTGAGCCAGTCGGAACTCTGTGCCCTCATAGTCGCGGCATAGGGCAAATTTATCATCATAGGCTGCAACATCAAGCGGACTTTTTAAGATAGCCCGGTCAATGCTGCTTTTCATTTTACTATAATCCATACATACCTCCGTAAACAAAAAAAAATGGAACCGTCAATTAAGACAGTCCCATTGGACAAAACCGTAACTCACTTACGGCTACATATTAACTTGAAGGGCAGGCACAAACACCATGCCACAGGTCTGACTACGATATTCCAGGTGACCCATGCACAAAGCCAGAAGAATGATTTAATACACCACCACAGGAACCACAGGCAGCAGAATAAAATATAGAACATGGTTTCACCATCCTTTCTCTCAGCGTGGTAGGGTAAATCATAAAATCTGTATAAGTTTTCTTAGTAGAGTCTTTACTATAAAAACTTAGTGAAAAATTCGATTTTACCCTACCATGTCTGTCTGACCAACCTCATATCCACCTTCGGGGATAGGTGTTTCATCGGGAACAACCACGATTTTATATCCCATAACGCTCAACATATCACCCAGTTTTGCAACTGTAGTGTTATCGCTTTTCTTCGGGTTCAGTCTATCCCAGAGAGCCGCCTGCGTAATGCCCAAGGTCTTTGCCATCTCAGCATTCGTTATATCATGCTCTGTCATCAGAGTCTTAATCAGTTCTTTTGAAGTCATACGTTTTCCTCCTGTTCCAGATAAGGATAGCATTAAAGTTCTATCTTGTCAAGTTATATCTTGAATCTTTTTTATTTTTGCGGGATTTTCCAGGCTCACCCGCCCCGGCTGCCGGGGGTCTATATCCCCCGCCGGGGGTCTGTCCGTAGGATGACCGGGACAGCCTGCACCACAGGCAGAGCGGCGGGACGTGGTGAAAAAGTTTGAAAGAATTTCAAGAAATATCTTGACAATAAAGATATATCTTGATATACTTGTATCAAGATAAAACTTGATAAACAAGTTTGAAATAACAGCCGCCCGCCATGGCAGCACCAAATACAGGAGGTAAACAGATGAAAGCATATAACGAAATCAAGAAAGAACTGGAAGCCAGAAAAGACCGTAGCGCATGGAGCAAGGGCGTAACAATATACGCCCTTGAACTCCTGGAAGAATACCAGGAGCGGGCGGAATATGAGGGCAGAGAAGCCGCAGACCGTGCCGAGTTTAAAGCGTGGTTGCTCAATGGTGCGGACTCCTGGGAGTCCTACAGTTACGGCGGTTCATCCCTCATCTATAACGGGGACATTACAGAGCGGCTCTGCTGCCCGTCTGAGTATAAGCGCACCCGTGAGGGTGAGCGCAGACCTAACAGCCGGGAGAAATGGTTAGACGTTCAAGCAAGGGCTTTATATCAAGCTGCTTGCAGACTCTCCCGCATAGCATTTTAAACACGTTGCGCCGTGTATAAATAGCCAGTTAGGGCGCAAGCGTCCCGGCATTTTGCCGGGGGTCTGGAAAGTGTAGGCTTTCAAACCTGCACCACAGAAAGAACCGCATACAATAGCAAAATGCACAAATAGGAGGTATAAACCATGCGAAAATACATATTTACCGAAAAAAAGCCATACATTCAAGCGAATTAGCAAAAAGACCGCCCGCACAGCCTATAAAAACGGCTTAACCGTTATTATTTGCCCGTGCAACTTGCGCCCGTTCACACCCTGGCATAATGAACACAGGTTAAACAGAAAAGACCGGGCGCAATTCGTAATTGATGAAATCGGAGTTATAAACGATTTTAATAACCTGGTTAATTCGTTTGAATACTATAATTGTATCAATTCCGAAACAGGCAAATACAGCGCTTTTTATATCCCGGTTTGCACCGTGGACAGGTTCACAGGTGAAGCACCAACGCCCGCCACACTGGGAACCGTGGAACAATACGATTATAGCTATCTGCAGTAGTAAACCACAGCCCCGGACAGCTTCACCGCCTGCCGGGGCTTATTTCATAGAATGGAGGTATAGAACATTGATTAAAAAGACCTGGGAAACGCCGCAGGGCAGCTATTACAATCTATTTTTCGATATGCTAAAACAGCCGCATTTACTTGTAGCGGGGGCAACGGGCAGCGGTAAAAGCGTAGTTATTAACGGCATTATTACAACGGCATTAAAAGACAGCCCCGCAACTGTACAGTTTATTTTTATAGACCCGAAACGGGTTGAACTTGTAAACTATAGACCGTTGCCGCATACACTAAAATATGCCAGTGAACCGGGGGACATGGTGCAGGCGTTACAATATGCCATGGATACCACAGAACGCCGCTATAAAGCCATGCAGAGCCGCCATGAAAAGAACTATAGCGGCGGGGCGGTCTATGTAATTATAGATGAATTAGCGGACTTGATGACAACTAACAAAAAACAGGTGCAGCCGCTTATACAACGCCTTGCACAGATAGGCAGAGCGGCAAACGTGCATATTATAGCCGCTACACAGTGCCCGCTATCCGCTGTTATCCCTACCCCTATAAAAGTAAATTTTGATAGTAGTGTAGGACTCAGAACCCGCAGCAAGCAAGACAGCCGCAACATTTTAGGGATTCCAGGGTGCGAAACCCTGCCCCGATATGGTCAAGGGTATTACATGACCCCGGCGGGCTTGCAACTGTATAATATACCCATGTACAGCCCCGCAGAGGTGCAACGGCTTGTAAACTATTGGAAGCACCACAGCCGCCCCCGCTTGCGCTGGTTATAACGCACGAAACCCCGGACAGGTTCACAGCCTGCCGGGGTTCTTTTATGTCTATTGGCTTGTATGCCCTCACAGCCCCGCAGAGCCGCCCAGGACGGGTGCAAGCCGTGCGGGGCTATACTTATACCATAACAGGCAGAAAGCCCACAGAGGGGCGCAGATGGGCGCAGAGCGTCCACGCCTGCACCACGCCCCACGGCAACACCACGGGCGGCGGGCGGTCTATCCCTGCCCAGGGCTTGAAAACATGGTGAAACCCCGCAGCCGGGGCGGGCAGGTCTGCCGCAGGGCAGGCAGCAGGCGGGCAGGGGTTGCCGTCCTTCTGTCCCTTCTGCGACTTTTGAAATCAGTCTTTCTGTCCTTCTGCCCCTTCTGGGCTTTCTGCGATTTCTGTAAAAGTCCCTTCTGCGGCTTCTGAGCCGTCATAAGCACTCTCAAGGTATTTCTGCTCAAGGGCTTTCATGTCCTTCTGCTCTCCCAGAGGATTATTCGGAGTGAGTACCATTTCTGTCTGGTCTTTCATACCGTCATAGTTCTTCTGCCAGAAGATACCCGTGACAGGGTTCACCTTGCCGTCCTGCATAAGACCCTCACGAAAAACGCCACAAAATTGACGCACCTTTTTGATGAAGTCAGTGCGGGCAGGGTTCCCCTTCGTGACATTCTCCCACTCCCACGCCTGTTCCTTCGTGATACCAATAGCCATATACGCAGCCTGGTTGCCCACCTTCATATCCCATTCAGAACACTTCTGCACATAATTCAAGAATCGTCTTTCCATTTCTGGCACGTCCTGTAAGTCCAGAGGTTCCTTCGGCATAATCTCCATCATAAAGGCAGTCACCTTCGCATTGTACCCTTCTGGCATTTCTACCTTCTGAGCCTGCATGATAGGACTGTTCTCTCTGGCTTTCACCAGATTCTTAGGACTGCTCTTCTGATACCCTTCTGTTCTTCTGGGCTTTCTGTCCTTTCCTCTTACTCCGGGTTTCTTCTGCTCTTCTGCCATTGTCCTTCTGCACCTCCTTCTGCTTTGCTTCTTCCTGCTCACGCTTCCATCTTTCTACATAAGACTCCATGTCTGTCTCCTTTCTGCCGGGCATGAGGTTGGTAGGGCAAATTCAATTTTTACAGTAAGTTTTTATAGATACGCGCGTACTAAGAAAACTTATAGTAAAATCTTATTTTACCCTACCATGCCCCTCTAATTTTGCCTTAAAGCTACTCCATAATAGAACAAAACACCCTGGGTAACTGCCTTATCTGCATACCATTCCGGGTGTGCGGTCAGTTCTGCGTTGAATTTCTTCATGCTGCACACATAATACCCATTACCCTTGCACCACATCTTGTAGTTATCATAGAGGGACTTCGCACGGGTCTTACCTTCTGCGTTACGCTCACACTTCTCTTCCAGAAATTGCAGTACCAGGTCATTATCCTTCTCATACTGTTTAATGACCTTCTGCATACCCTGGGACATTTTCAGCCCGAAGCGGATATACTTGAAGTAGCCTGCTACCAACCATGTGAAAATCCCCCGCATTGCTTCTGGGGTTTCAAAGTAGTCCTTTAGTCCCTTGTCCTGTTCTTCATCAGTGAAGTGACGATTGAACTCAATGACACGCACACGGTCAGACGCAAACAAAGACTTATCCTTTACCGAAGGGAGGTCATTACAGGACAGCCACATAGTAAACTGCGGCTTGAAGGTGATAGCTGACTGATACAACTCACGGGCGGTAATGTCCTCACCACCTGTGTACTGCTTAATCGTAGCTTCATCCAGTTTACCTGCGGTATCTGACTCACTCATGGTAACCATACGCTTACCTTTCAGCTTTGCCAGTACCGGGTTCGCTGCTTCTGCGTTCTTTTGGCGGTCACCACGGCAGATAAGTTCTACGGGAGCCACGGTTGAATAGTCACCAAGCAAGTGCTGAATAGCGTCAAGCATGGTGCTTTTGCCGTTACGGGTGGTCTTGCCATGGAGGATGAACATACATTCTTCCTTGCTTGTACCTAAGATTGAATAACCCAAAGCCCTCTGCAAGTAGTCTGCCTTGTCTGCTTCGTTCTGGGTAACTTCCTTGATGAACTGTTCCCATCGTGGGCAGGTGACTTCCTGCAAGGTGTATTCAAAATTGGTCTGCATAGTCAAGAAATCATCCCATCTATGCTCACGGAACTTCATGTGTTCCAGGTCATAAGTGCCATTCAGACAGTTAATCAGATAGGGGTGAGTGTCAAACTGTGCCGCTGCAATCTTCATGCTATCCGCAGCGTCCTTCATAAGACGGTCACGGAAGCGGCGGTCACCCATCTTCCCCACAAAAGCCATGTACTGCTTGCGCTTTTCCTCATCAGTAATCTCTCCGCAGTACAGAGCCATGAGTCGCACAAACTCTTTAATCTTTGCAGAAACCAGAAGCGCACCCACATCCTTGTGCCACTTGCCAGTCTCATAGGTGTACCAGGACTTTGCTTCTGGGCAGTAGCGGGTGTCATTCTGATAGCACTCAGAGAAGAGGTCAGCCATGCCCGCTTCATCCCAAGAGTACCCAGTGGAATCATCCTGGTAGGCGGTTTCTGGGTGGTGGTCTTTAATGTAATACAGCTTTCTGCTTATGTCCTCAGAGGTAATGTACCTGCCATTGGACAACTGAAATAACTCATCACTCACTCTTCTGTACCTCCTTCCTCTCTTTGTACTTGTCGCACTTCGGAGTGCAGCTATAACATAAATCGTATTTCAAATCGCAACACAGGTTCCAGTCACCGCCACCAATGAAGTGTGAACAGGTTGCACAGGTGTCTTTCTCACCATTCATCGTCATAATCTCCTTCCAATGTATTGTGAGGACAGCCAGGACAACTGCTTACCCACTCTCCGTTCTCATCCAAATGGTAGTCATCACCGTATCCTCCGCATTCATAGCAATAATCGTAGTCATCCATGGTTCTTTTCCTCCTTCATTATTTCTTCCCAGTCGGGTTCTGGCTCTAACGGACATTGATACCACTTCTCAAGTGAAGGACAGGTACATCCCAGGTCAGAGTCATACCAACCACACCTGCAATCAAAGCAGGGATTTCCAGTTTCTCTTCTCATCGTCTGTACCTCGTCACGCTTTCTGTAATGGTTTGCAGTTCCCGGTCATCAAGCGGCGGCTTGCATTGAGTCATGTTGACAAATTTCAGTTCCGCATAAATCTGTGCCGGGGTGTAGCCCGTGTTGTGCATTGCTCCCGCCAGAGAAGTAAGGGACAGATTTCTACCCCCGGAAGCAATCGGCGGGTAATCGGGACGAACTGGAATCTTGCCGCCCTCTGGCTTATTGAACTTCGGAGCGTATATCTTCTGTACCAGTGCAGACTTCCCGCCGTTCTTTTTCTCAACCTCTTTGAAGTACTTCTCCACCACATAATCAATGGCTTCCTGGTTCTCAATGATGGTTGGAAAAATAAGCTGCTTTCCGGTCATAATGAAGAACCTGCGGGCTTTGTAAATCTCAACACCTGCAAGGTTGTTCTTACCGTGGAAGGGAAGTGAACCACGCAGCAGGATATGTACGCCACGTCCGCTTCTGGACTTCTCTGTGTAGGACTTGCAGGCAGTCATAATATCGGCGCAGAGAGGGGTCATAAGACCGTCCTCAAAGCCTGCGTCAATATCAATGCCAACCAGTCCGTTGTCTGCGAACACAAATCCCAGGTTATCATAATAGCCGTTCTCTACTGCCCACTCTGCCTGCTCAAAGGAACTCCATGTATCCGGGGCAGTAGAGGAAGCGGCTTTCTTCTCAAAGGCTTTCATGGGAATTTTGGAGTTATCCCAGGCACACACCCACTGATTCATATTCTTTAATTCCTCTGGTATTTTGGAATAATCCTTCATTCCCACACTCTCCTTATCCTGTGATTAACTGACTGTACGGCAGGGTTTCCACCCACTTGCAGAACTCACGCCACTCATCCAGTTTGTGATTCTGGCGGGAATGGTACATATTCTTGAGAACAGCATAGTTAAGCTGTACGGTTCTCTTCTGGTTGTAGCAGGTCGGTAACATCTGAATCATCTGCCACCAGTCCTTCTTGTCCTTCCTCTGCAAGAAATCCAGTCGGGCATTATTCATAGCGTCAATGACCATGCTGAACACAATGAGGTTCGTAGCGGAGAGGTGTTCCGTGCTGAAATCGCTCAGAACGAACTCTTTTGCCTGGATTTTATGCATGGTGGAACAGGAGTTTGCCACAGTGCCTACCTTGTAGGTATCGTATTCCTTCCACCAGTACAGGGGGGCGGTAATGTCTGCGGTCACGGTAATCATACGCAGGTACTTCCCGTGGTCAGTTCCCGCAGCACCCAGGGTTTCCATCAGCTTCAAGTCATTGTCACCGACTGCATAGCAGGCAAACGGAGTGCAGTCATGCTCCTTCGGATGACAGATACCGTCCCGGTCAATCACTCCGCACTTCCCGCAATCTACAGCGGGATAGCTGTCTGACTTCTCCCAGGAGTTCTTCGGATTTCTCATACCACGGATAGCCGCCTGCCATCCGTAGGTTTCGACTTCATCAATCTTTATCACAACTCACACCATCCCTTCTGCGGACTCTCATGTAGTCCTTATAGTCCAGGTCATTCATCTTTGCCGCTCTGTGCAAAGCCTGCTTTTTAGTTCCCAGTGTGCCGGGGATAGGCTCTTTACTACCTACCTCATGCACATAATAACGGCTACTGCCTTTCTGCTTTGATACGGTATATTTCAGAATCATCTTCTTCGCCTTTCTTTTCAGATTCTCTATAATGTAATCTGGTTCCAACTTGCATAAAATACTGAACCAGTCAGAATAAAAGAACCGTTCCAGTTCTGTGATATTGCAGTTTGTTGTCGGGGTGATAAACCCTGCCAATAAACTGAAATAATCGTCTACAGCCTGTTCCACAATCCCGAATCTGAGATTTTCCAGTCCAATGTCATGCAAGTTTCGTCCCCCCCCATTACATAGACCTCCGTTCGGCAATCTCTGCCATCTTCGCAGCGTTCAGACGGGTATCGCCATGAACACGGGAGTAAGACAGGTAACCGTTCATGCGGTCAATCTTCGTGAGGTTGGTGCTTCCACAGACCGGGCAAACATCCATCTCAAGTTCCTGGTGTCCGCAGTCATCACAATAAGCAAGGGAGAGGTTCACACCTTCGTAAAAACCAAGCTGCATTGCTCTGCGAACCAGAGTCTTGACTGCTTCACGGTTATAAGAAATCGGATAGCGAACGTACTGAATCTTGCCACCGTTGAACATATCCCAGAAACGTCCTTCAAGGTTTTGCTTTTCAATCGGAGTTAAGTCCTCTGTCACATGACAGTGGAAGGAATTGCTCACATACGGGCGGTCAGATACATTTTCGATAATGCCGTACTTCTTACGGAACTGCTCAATCTGCAAACCACACAGGCTTTCAGCCGGGGTTCCGTAGATTGCGTACAACCAACCGTCCTCATTCTTGAACTCCGTAACCTTCTGGTTGATATGCTGCATGACTTCCAGGGCAAACTCTCCGTCCTCTGCAATGGACTTGCCGTTGTAGAGCCGCTGCAACTCATTCAGTGCTGTAATACCGAAGGAAGCTGTCATAGGTTTCAGCAGGGGCTTGATTTTGTCAGACGGCTTGAGGTGACCTCCATATACGCCACCCTCACAGTACATGATAGGGTTGGTGCTTGCTTTCATCTCACCCAGGTACTCATAGGTACGCTTGTGAACCCCTCTAATCATTTCCAGGTAGTAGTCCAGAACTTCATAGAAGTCACGGCTTTCGGCTCTGGCTTTTGCCAGAATCATAGGTAGGTGCAGAGAAACTGCACCGACATTGAAGCGTCCCACAAATACAGGCTTGTCATCTGCGTCCGCAGGCTTCATACCGCCACGCTCAAACCACGGAGAGAGGAATGCACGGCAACCCATAGGGCTTATTACTCTACCGTACTTTTTGTACATCTCAGCCACATAACCGTCACCCGTAAGAGACAGCCAGTCGGGATACATAGTCTTGCTACTGCAATCAATACCTGCTTCAAACACATCCTCATTGAAGCCACCTTCACCGTGAAGGTTTTCGTCATAGAGGAAAACCAGTTTCGGGAACAGTACAGGCTTCTTGAATCCCGGCTTACCCTCACCCTCCATGTGAACCTTGAGGAAAGTCTTGCTTGCCATCTTACCGAACACATCAGTAGCCAGTCCAAAGGTCATAGTGATGAACGGATAATCGCCACGGGAGGAACCCACAGTGTTCAGCTTCATCTCAATACCCTGGAAGCCCTGTTCAAAATCACGCTGCACCTTGCTCATAGCCCAGTCCTTTACGTCCTGGGTGAAGGTCTGCTGATTGCGGATTTCCATGTACTCAGCGCAGTACTTCTTGTAGGACTTCTCTGCATACGGAGCCAGAATCTTGTCCACCTCCGGGACAGTGAAGCCACCGTACTGCTGTGAAGCAGTAGCCAGGATAATATCACCCAAAACGTCAAAAGCAGTATCAAGGGTTTTCGGCTCATTGTACCAGACGTTTCCCATCTCAAAGCCGCCGCTCATAATAGAGGAAATGTCGCACAGGCAGCAGTTCATAGTGTCAAGACGGGCTGACTGGTCATGGATATAAATGTATCCGTCCTTGCAAGCCTGCAACTCATCATTGGTCATAAAGAACTTGCGGTACAGCCGCTTATTCAGTTCGTTGAAAATCAGACAACGCTTCGTGGCAACCAAGGTAGAGTCCGTGTTTGCGTTCTCCTTATCACCCAGAAAACGAATGGACTGAGATTTCTGATAGACCTCATCCATAATGTGAACGAAATCCTTCTTGAAGTTTCGGTAATCCCTGTAAGACTTCGCAATCTTCGGGTTGACCTCATCAAGAACCTGCTCCACAATGTTGTGCATATCCGCAACGTGAACCTGTTCCGGGAAACGCTCAGTGACGATAGCCATAACCTTAGATACAATCTCATGGTACTGGGTATCGTCCAACTCAATCATTGCACGGGCGGCAGACTTACTGACTGCATTGACAATCTTCTGACCGTCAAACTGCTCAATCGTGCCGTCCTTCTTAATTACTTTCATGGAGTATAACCCTCCCTTCCTTTAAGGACTGCGGGACATTGATAACTCTCTGGTTGGTGGAACCTGCCCAGTGATAACCCACGTCCTTTAATGCTTCTTCAAAACGTCCGTCCACCAGAACGTCAATGTAGTCCAGAATTGCTCTGCAATAGAAGTTGTCAGCATTTATCTCTTCCCATGTGTACCCGGTATAGAGCCAGATAGTTTTGTGCGGGAAGAACTGCTTGACCTTTTTCACAAGCCATAAAATCTGACAACGATTGACGGGGTGCAGCGGGTCACCCCCAGAGAGGGTAAGACCGCTGATATAAGGCTTGCTCAACTCCGTGCAGATTTCATGAAAAGCTGCTTTGTCAAACTCAACCCCGTCTGTGAAATCCCAAGTGATAGGGTTCTGGCAGTTCTTGCAGTGGTGTTCACACCCTGCAACCCAGAGAACCACCCTCAACCCATCACCGTTGTTCATATCATCGTGCGTGATATTGTGGAAGTTCATTAAATATCGCCTACCTTACGATGAAGGGAGTTCTCCACCGTAAAGCCCTCTGGGTAACGGGCTTTCAGCTTGTCAATGTTCATCTGCATGACCGTATCAATGTCCGTACCCAGTGCGTCACACGCTTCCGCAATCATCCAGAGACAATCTCCCAGTTCCTTTTCCATGTGTTCAAGGTTCACTTCATGTCCCTGGTACTTCTTCTGTAAGATACCTGCAACTTCTCCAGCTTCGCTGTTCAGACCGAACACTGCATGATACAGACGGTCAGCCTTGCAATCGTAGGGAATGCTGCAAGTTCTAATGGCTAATGCCTGGTATTCCTTACCTGTCATATCAATCTACCTCTTTCCATTCTTCCTTTGACTTTGGAGATTCATCATTCATACATCCGTGCGCCGCTGCAATGACAATTACTGCAAGAAGAATCATCCCGCAGATACCACCCAGAATAAAAGCCAGGATGATAAGTACTACTGTCAGCATAGGCTACCTCCTTAGTCACTATGAGTGACCTTGAACCCGTACTGCGGCAGGAAGTTGATTTCATAATGGTATTTATCTACGCCAGAACCCGAAATATCTTCAACCACATAAAGGGTGTAGTCATTCAGATATACAAAATGCTTCTGATAAATGCCGTCACCCACTTCACAAATGATTTCCAGTTCATTTGTGCTGTTATTGCTTAGTGAGAATGTACCCTCAAGCTGTAACAGAATAGTATCGGTTCGTGCATTGATGACCGTCAGTCTGCGGGTTACGTTAAAGTTATCAGCTTCTTTACCGATATTATAGGAAACCATGTCAGACTCCCTACTACAGCCTGTCAATAGGCAGGCTCCCATGACCAGGGCTAAAATTACTGCAACAAATTTCTTCATGCTGTCCTCCTTATTCCTCAGTAATGCAGGTGTTAGTAAGTTTGCCGTACACATCCTCATAGAGTTCCTGCTTGTCACCGTTGTAAGTGTACTCCGCATAAATGCCGTCACCGCTGATAGTGGTGGAAGCAAGGCACTTGTAATTCTGCAAGGTCTTACAAGCCCACACTACAAAGACGTTGCTCAAGTCGATTTCTACTCCCGGCTTGTTCTTGTGATACCAGTCAACCAGTTTCTTCTTGCAAACGCTCTCAAAATGAGCCATGCCGGTGATAATCATTTCTGGTTCCTCCTTAAATCTTGAAAATTCGTGCCGCCATCATGTCAGCGGTATGAGTCCACAGGACGTTCGGGTATCTCTCAATGGACTTTCCGTACTTATCCCAGTTCTCTTTGTCATCAAAGGCTCCCATGTGCCAACGGATACAAGCCATTTCCTCATCTGTGAGGTCAACAATCTTCTGTGCCAGAATCACGGACTTGTCACCGTGTCCCGGCAAAAGAATGTTGGGATTGTAGCTGTATGTTCCATCTGGGTTGTGAATGTACGAATCACACTTGCAGAGGTCATGGAGCATACCCACAATGTAGGGGCTTGCCTTGCGCTTCCAGTTCAGACCCATCCTCTTTGTCAGAGAAAGCAGAGAAGAGGTTACTGTAAAGCTATGGTCAAACAGCCCGCCCTCATAGTTCCCGTGGTACTTCGTAGAAGCAGGAGCCGTAAAGAATCCCATTGCTATCAACTGAGTTTTCATACAGAACACATCCGTACTGGATAGCCCGCCCCTCATCAGCTTCTCAAACGCCTTGACACGCTTATCTCGTTCGCTCATAATCTTCAATCCTTTCATTCAACTTTATAGAATATAGACCATTGGAGAGTTCAAAGCTACACTTCTCCCTCTCCGCAGGTCATTTAATTAACCCAGAATGCTGTCCAGGTCGAATTTCTTACCGCTTGCCTTTTCAGCAGGTGCAGCAGCCGGGGCAGTAGCCGCAGGTTTGCTTTCCTTCTTCGGGGCAGGGGCTTCCGCTTCGTCAAAACCATCCGCAGGCTCCTTATCACCTAGGCGAACGAACTTGAGCATTTTGCCCGGAGTCTTGTTAGACTCAACCTCTTCGTGGTCTACCTCACAGCGGATATAATGACCAACAAGTTCCTCATGGTCAATCTCCGTCAGAGTGTAGTCATTCAGTGCAGTCTTTGCGAAGTAACTGAAAGCGTTCAGACCTCCCTGGTTCGGCTCACCGTCTGCATTCAGCAGAGAGAAGCGTTCAGTATGCTTCTGACCAGAAGCAAGCTGCATAACAATCTCCATCTTGCCGAAGTCCTCTTTGTACTTGACCTCAACAATCTTAAAAACGTGGGTTCCCTTCGGAATAAGTGTGAAACCCTCACTCAGTCCAATCTTTGCCATTTTAAGTATCCTCCTTATAAGGTGTTTAATATATCCAGAGATTTCTTCTTGAGAGAATCAATGCTCTGAGTATCTGGTGTGTAAATCTGCTTGAATAGGTGTTCCAGAACTGTAACCACGATGGAGTTTCCTGCCATCTTGTAAATCTGTGTTTTAGAGATACCATTCATTGCAAGCAGTTCATAGTCTGAGTCTGAAAAACCCATTAACCGAAAATATTCTTTCGGAGTCAGTTTTCTGTATCTACCGTTTGTCAGCACTTTCACCTCACGTCCCCCCCCCACTAACCGTTTTCAGTGTAGGGGCAAGACCTTCTGGCGAATAGATACGGTTCATCTGGTCATTACCGTAGTGGTTCAAATCTGCTGCTTGAATTATCTTCATAGGCAAATCACCACCTTCGGGTCTTTATAGTCCCTTGACAGTAAGGTTGGACACGTCCCCCCCCTGTCTGCGATATGACCGGGATGATTGCTGTCATGTTTTATGACACTCTGGGTCTTTTCCTCAGATAAATAGAACTCTGCCGGGACTTCCTCATCTAAGAGGTCACCCATGCACATCTCAAGCGGAATAACAGGAGGGAATCGGAAAGAGTGGTCATCCACGTCCTTACGGATGGAAACAATGAATACTCTCTCTCTCCCTTGTGGCACACCGTAGTCTGCGCTGTTGAGAACCTGCCAGTAGCAGTTATAACCTGCATTATCCAGGCTTTCCAGTACGATAGTGAATATAGAACTCATGCTCTTACTGGTGAGATTCTTTACGTTCTCAGCAATAGCCACTTTTGGTTTGCAATGTTCGATGATACGCAATGCGTCAAAGAACAATCCGCTTCGGGTTTTAGTACCGTCCTCATTGACGAACCCACGCTTGTTTCCTGCAATGGAAATGTCCTGGCAAGGAAAACCGTATGTAAGTAGGTCAATATCGGTCGGCAGAGCCTTTTCGTCCACTTTGGTAATATCCCCCAGATTCATGCTTTCGGGAACATGGTGCAGAAGAGAATAGGCTTTACTGGCGTATTTATCTACTTCGCAGTAAGCAAGTAGTTCATAGGGAATACCCAGATTATCCAGTGCTTTCTCAAATGCTCCAATTCCGCTAAAAAGACTGAGGTATCTTATCATGCGGACTCCTTTCTGGCTTTCGGAGTAAAGCGGTACTGCGGTTCGGGTGTGCCATGATACTTCTCAATATCAATGCCGTCCTCTTGCATTTTCGCCATATCGTAGCCAGGGTCTTTCATGGTCTTAGAGGTAACCCAGTCGAAGGAAGCACCGCTGATAGTAACGGTCTTATCGCCCTCCTTGAACTGGCTGATAGCTTCCTTCTTGAGCATATCGGTAATCGTCTTATACCTCTTCTCATCGTCAGCTACAGTACCCTTGACCTCATCAATGTGTTTCTTCAACTGCTCTGCTTCGGCAACCAGAGCAGCAATGTCAGTGTCCGGGGACAGGTTGTTATCACGCAGGACTTTCAGAATGTCTGCGTCCGCTTTCTCATCGAACTTCGGAGAAACACCGCCCTCAACGTGGGTTTTCCACCACTTTTCAACCTTCTTGATGGTCTTTTTCAGTTCGGGATAACGCTCAGACAACTTGAAGGGGCGAACGATGGTGTTCTCAGTGCTACACTGATATGCGTCCGGACTCTCATAGTCCTTGTCACCCAGGAAGCTACACACCATAATCACGTCATCTACACCCAGAAGATACGCATAGAGCGCAGCCTGCAAAGCGTAGTACTCTGGAACATCCTCAACCCAATCCTCAGAACGCTTCGTGGTTTTCATTTCAAGAACCGTGGTAGGCTTGCCGTCCTTGTCTACCAGAAGATAGTCCCACATACCACCGAAGATAGGACTGTCTTTGAAGAAGTCACCCCAGGTTTTCTGGAAGTAGTCAGCCCCGTACACATCCGTAGGAGTGATAAGGTTGGTCATAAAATAGGACTTCTTCATAAACTCAGCCTGCTTCGGCTCAATCGTCTTACCTGCAACGGTATAGATTGTGTCCTCAAACGGCTCTTCGTAGGTTCTGGTGATTGCACACCAGGCATTGAACGGGGTTGTCCACTTGTTCAACCCCATAATCGCCGCAAAGCGTGTACCTGTAATCTTCTTAGGACGCTTCGGCGGGGTGATAGTGATTGTCTTATCATCATTCCACTTCATTTTTCTTACCTCCTATGAACAGAAATCGTGTATCCACTTCCACGGACAATGCCGTGGTTACTGGGTTCTCATCGGCTTTTACCAATTCACTCAAGTCAAACCCCAGGTTCTTGAGATATTCCATTGCCAGTTTTGCATTCTTCATATTGCTTACATTGGCAATCACATTCCTGTAGTTATCGGTAATACCCTTAATCATTTCATTCTTTCGGGCTTTGATACCCTTTCTGATTTCCGTTCTTCCGTCCTCAAACTCTTTAAGCAAACAGGAACGGATTTCAGCTTGAGAACTCATATTTGCCAGTTTGTAAGAGATTGAACCATAGTAACCACAGAGGGTATCAACCCCCGGATATTCTGCTTTCACCTTCTCTTTGAAGGATTCAGTCAGACTGTAAGCCTGCTGCATGAGAGCCGAAATAGCGGTTGCCGTAGCGTCCAGACCGATTTTCTCATTCCTCTCTGCATAGTAAGTGTTGAGAGCCTTTTCACTCTGGGTTTCTACTTCGGCTAATGCCTTTTCGCTCTGCGACTCCAACCACTTAATGATTTGCCGTTTTGTCATTCTTTGCTTCCTCCAACTCAACGGCTTTGTTCAGATACCAGATTGCTTTCTGCAAATCCTCCATGCCGTTTTTCTTCTTGTGCCTGTAGACGTACTTGAGAGCGTTGCACACGCAGAAGTTCTGCGTGGCTTCTACTCCCTGGGTTTCCACCATAACGTCAATGCACTCAAACTTCCCGGTTTCATAATGAGCGGGATGGTTTACATTGTCAGCCATGACTCAGCCCCCTTACTCGCCGTAGGCGGCAATCATCTCACCAAGGTTCTGAATAAGCTGCTCACACGCTGCACGGGTGACATTGGTAAAACCATTAGTTTTCATGGCAATCTGCTGAACAAACTCTTCCTGGTCGGAATCCTTGTCCATCAGAGTCTTGCAGGCTTCCTTGAGTGCCTTAATCTGCAACTCATCAGCCTGTCCGTCAGTACCCGTCATTTCCTTCTTCGCTTCCTCACGCTCCTTCGGAGTGGCAGGTGCAGCAGACTTCTTTTTCTTCTCCTTCTTAGCCGTTTCCGGGTTCGGAGCAGGAATTTCTTCTTCCTCTGCCTGGTCATCAGAACCAAGGTTTGCGTCAATGTCATCGGGTTCAGTAATGTCCAGAACCGCCATCCAGAGGTAACGGCGCAGGTAAGTGATAGAAGAGCCAAGAGCCTGCATAGGGTTGGTGACTTCCTTGCCTGCATTGCTCACAATCGGCTTCACCTCACGGTACGGAACACGGAACTGCATAGGTGCTTCCTCAATGTTGTCCACGTTGTAGACCTTCATCACAGCACCCTCATCCGTGAAATCAATCTCCGTGGTAAGACCCACACGGGCGAAGATACGGGTTGCAGGCGGCACAATGTCCTCCAATTCAAAATACTTGAACTCAAGGTGCATATTCTTACCCGACTTCTGCACCTTCTGATTCAGAAAGTACAGTCTTGCTTTCGCCAACTTCTGGCGCACGTTCATTGCTTCATAAATATTAGCCATTGCTAATGTCCTCCTTATCTTTACTGAACTTCGTACCAATCATCTGCAAGCATATCCGTCTGACTTGCAAGCCAACCAACGCAGAAACGGTCATCAGCAGTTTTCATAACAATGGACGGGGATACCAGGTCACCTTCAAGGTCTTTCACACAAGAAAGGTCAGCGTCCGTGGTAATATCCATGCTGTGTGCCAGGAAGAGGAACATACCCTTGCCGTTCCAGTTCTTACGGGCTACCTTCTTGCCCTTCTTGAGAGCAGCAATCGCCCATCCGAAATTACGCAGTTTCTTCATCTCTCCCGCAGGTTCGTTGACGTTCTTCGGCTCATCCTCATGTACGATTTCCCAGTCATCACGGGTGACCCAAATCATGTCACGGGGGAAGAGTGCGATAGTCGGAAGTTCCTCACCTCCCTCAAAATGGTTGATGAGTTCACCGTCCTGGTTCATGTACCAGTAGGCTTTCTCCCACTTAGGTAACTTAATCTTCTTGCCTGCCTTGAGTGCCTTTTCAGCTTCACTGAATTTCATAATCTTAGTCCTCCTTACCGAACAGAATCTCTTTTACTTTGGTTGCGAACAGCATACCCGTCATCGGAATGAGTAGCTTGCCCATACCCTCAATGTTCGGGTCATTGACCTGTTCGTGAATTGCCTGCTTCACTGCTTCATCGAACTCAACCTTGCTAATTTTTTTTTCTTCCATTGTCTTATCCTCCTTAATCGAATAATGCTAAAGATTTCTTTTTCAAGGAATTGATTCTCCTTGTATTCTTCCGGGGCGGTTTCACACCCAGGAACTCACGGATATTCTTCTGTGCCAGTTTCAGATACCAGTTACGGTCTACCACATCTATAGCCAACTCATTGTTGTTGTCTACCATGCAGTGTACTGGCAGACTGGGAACCTTTGCGTCCTTGCCTGTTACAGCGTGGGTCTTGTAGATAGTTCCATACCGTCTGTCTGCCGTGGCATATACTCTGTTGACTTTCTGTACGGGAACCTTATCTTCACCCACCATCTGATAGCACCCGGAATATTTACCTCCAACCTTTGCAATCACCTGGAAGTCCAGGATATTCTTACTTGCCATTATCGTTTCTTCTGGGTCTACACCCTTTACAAAGTAATCCTGGATTGCCCGTGCGACTATAACCGCATTGTTGTTGATATTCCATGCACCACCGCTCATGTTCTCCCAGGCAGGGAGTCCCATTTTGGTGAAGTCAATATTTGCATTGGTCAGAATACCTCTAACCAGTGCGCCGCCCTTGACCTTCGGCTTGCCGTCACCCACAGGAACCTCAACGTAGTTGTTTACATCTCGCTGCACGATTTTCTGAATGAAATCCTCTTCCAGTTCAAACCCGGTTCTGTCCTGCCATTCCTGGGTAATTTCCTGCCATTTTGCTTCATCGGAGTTGTCGAAACTCACCATAATACCATCCGTGTTAAGCTGAATGATTTTCAGAGTCGGACACTCACTGACCAAGTGCATTGACAGTTCCAGTAGGAGAAGCTGTCCTGTGATACAAACTGAACGTCCCATCAGAGGGTCATACAGGTCATTGAAAGCCACGCCATCTTTACCGTTAAGCATGGTTCCGTAGGTGGTGTTCAGTACCAGTTTCAAAGCGTTTGCCGTAACCTTATCCCCGGCTTTCTTCGCCTGTACTCTCTCTTCCAGGGTATCTACATATACCTGCGGGGATGGGATATTGCGGCTACAGAAGCCGTATTTCTGTCCCTTTGAGAGAGGAATGGTCATCAAGTGCGGATAATAACTTGCCACGTCTTTGTTTCGGATTGACCTGCCCTCAGTAGCTTCTTCAACATAAGTAGGAATTGCACCGTGGATACCTCCGTAGGCTATTGTGCATTTACACTCACCAATAGAGAAGTCCAGGGCGGCTCCCTTGTGCTTCACACCCTGCTCATCGTAGCCACCAAACAGGAGGTAGTTCGGAATGTTCGGGTCATGCAGCTTATCAAAGAAGTCAAATACTTCCTGCGGAATATACTGTCTGAGCAGCTTGTCCGGGTACTGATAATCTCTTTCGTCTGTCCATGGTTTCTCTGGTTTCTGGGCTTGCAGGTACACGCTTGTCAGTTTGGCATTGGTCATATACATAGCCTGCCTGTCTGTCAGACCACGCTTCCTGCCTACAGCCGCTTTATTATCCAGATAACCTTGCCGCAACTTGAAAAGAATCTCCGTTGCGTCCACATCATACTTACAGTAGTAAGTAGTCTGTGTCTTTTCTGATTCAGAGAGAACGTGGTCAACATTGAAATCAACCTCTGTTTCCTCAATCGGGATACCTAGGTGGGCTTCAATTCCTTTAAGGGATATACCGTCCTGGCAATCATCCTTGAGGTCGAAACTGTCAAAATAGACCCGGTACTCTCTCAGAGCGGGAATGTCCCACCCGTTTAATTCGTGAACGATGATGAGGTCATTTATCTCCTTCACCTGTTCCGGGGTGAACCCACACATAACTGCCTTGAGTATGTGGTTATCGTAGTGCTTGTTGTTGAAGCCACCCAGATACGGGTTACGCTCCATGAAAGCCAGAACTTCATCATTGTCATTCCAGATAACCGTGTACTCTCCCGTGGCTACTTCTTTGAATACAAACAGCCAGTCATGGGCAAATACCTCACAGTCGAATATGTAGGTTCCCTCAACCATCGCTACACCGCCCTTCCACCAGAGCCTTTCGCACCTGCAAGATTTCCCGCCTTGCCCGTACGCAGCGGCGAATCATTGACGCTTTGGAGTGTTCGGGAGGAATTATGCCCCACTTGTCGGGTTCGACTCCCATACTCTCTTCTACGCCTGCCAGAAGAAGTTGATCCGTAGTGAAGTGGTTCTTCACACTCTTCGTCATCTTCATCTTCGTAGTCCTCCAAGTCATACCACCAGTTATTTGCCCAGGAGAACAGTGCCAGGTATGCCATGCACAGAACATTGATGAAGAGCATTGTCATTCCGTAGACTTCATCATCCAGAGCGCAGGCAGTGAACAGCCACGTTATGCCTACGATATATCCGATTGTTTTCAGAACTTTATTCTTCATGTCAATCTCCTATAAATTCGCACCCGCACTTCCTGTAACTGGTGCAGCGTTGTTTGAAAGATTTCTGCAATGACCGTATGCAGTCCACATAGTCATAAGCTATTGGCTGCTCCTTACCGTCAAAGGTTCGGGCAATACGTCCTACACTCTGAACTATCACTGCGTAGTCTTTCTGGGGGGTTGTTAAGTACAATCTGTCCAGCCTGGGAATGTCCAGACCTTCTTTTGCCAGGGAATATGTTGCAAACAGATACCGTTTCTTGCCAGTCCTCATATCCTCAATAGCCTGTTCTCGTTCAGCTTTCCGCTTCTTACTGGTCATCTTTCCATCTATCACCGCTGCCTGCGCTCTTAACTTCAAAGGTAACTGCTCATACAGGTATTTAAGATGGTCAACCCTTTCTGATAGAATCAGATTGAAATGCTCACGGTTCTCAACTAAATCATCAAGAATAATCTTGTTTCGGCTCTCACATTCTGTGAGGTAGGTAATCATTTTGCAGTAGTTAATTGTGCCATCACTGTTCAGATAAGCAGGACTCAGTTTCACGTTCGTACCTTTCGGCAGGACACTTACTGTCATAACCCTGGACTTCACTGCTTCATCTGGAACAGTCCATACTACTTGACCCAACATTGCGTAGGTTGCTTTTATCATGCCGTCCGAACGATGGACGGTTGCTGACAGCCCGAACTTATGTCTGGCACACAGCGTATTCAGTACCTTTGAGAACTGGGTTACCGCTGTAGGTGTACCGCTTACTCTGTGACACTCGTCCACAATCACGCAGTCCCACTCATCTCTATATTGGTCTAAGTCCAATTTGCACATGGTCTGGATTGTGGCGAATGTCATAGCCTTGCCGATATTAACCTTCCCTTCGGTTATCGTTCCCAGTAGTTCTGAATCAACATACTGTTCTGCACGGCTCTTGCTCTGCGTCAGCAGGTCTTTGGTGTGTGTCAGCCAGAGGGTTTTTACCCCTAACGCACACGCCAGGGCAATTCCCATCTGAGTCTTACCAGACCCGGCAGGGGATTGTAGAATGCCGTAGTGGTTTATCAGCATTGCCGCAACTGCTTCTTCCTGGTAGTCATACAGCGGAACCTTACCGCCGTAGTCAACCTTCTTCGGCTCTTTGAACAGCTTCTTCATATCTCCTTCCAGAAGCGGCAGGATTGCTCTCAGACACCCGAATGGGAGAATCAAGCTATTTCCATTTACCTCATAGAGATAAAGTGTTCGTGGGGTATTCCCAAGCCACAGGTGCATTCTGGCTTTTTGCTGATATTCTGGGTTTGTCATTTCCAGATTCTCTTTACACCACTTAATCAGTTCGGGTGAGGGGTCAAGGATTTTCAATCGGCTCCCGATTTCTATAAACATCCATTTCCTCCAACCACTCTTGAAAGGTCTTGTACTCTGGAAACTCTGACTCTGTAATGCTGCCCTGCCCGTAAAGCTGCCGCAGACATAACTCATCGAAGTGAATCATATATATCTGTCCGTCATTCAGCTTCATAGCGAAGTAGCAATGCTCATTGCCCTGGGCTTCCCACATGGTCATAGCCGCTTCCTGGTTTGGTTCAATCCGGGATAACGGGAAGCGGTTGTTAGAACATACCTTGCAATCAATCAAGATTGCTATGTTGTCCCGAACCGCAAGCACGTCTGCGGGTTGTCCTACCTGGTTTTGTGCCAGATTGTGCGCCCAGAAACCTTGCTCTGCCAGAAGTTCACACAGTTCCTCTTCAAAGTGGTTTCCCATTGTTTTGTTCACTTGTTTCATAGGCTTCTGCTCCCACTGCACCTCACAAGGAGGTGCAGATTAACGATTCTTGATTTTGAAAGCGGGGCGAACGCCAGTAGAGTCAGAAGCGTCGTTAATGTTCGCATTCCCGCCGCTGCTCACATAAGCGAAGAGAGCGGATTCTCTGACCTTGTTCATCAGCCAGTACCACTGTAAGTTCTCATCCTTGCTGCCATCGAACGCCATACGGTTTCTACGCTTCTTCATAGGCTTCCACTGCTTCACATACGGGCTTTCGTACTCACCGAAGTAGTTCTCTCCGAAAATCTCTTTCTCAGTCGGCAGACGGAGCAAATCACCGTTGTCAAACGGAGCCATCATAGCCTTGAGTTCTGCCGGGAAGAGATTCAGAATCTCACCATTCAGCTTCTTACGCAGGTCACTCTCTTCGTAACCTCCTTCATTGGTACGGGTGCTGTTCATCGGGTACTCACCAGGCAGGCAATCAACCAGGCAGAAAATCATGCCGTCCTCTTCCTGCTGCATAGCCATAGCCTGCACCTTCACACCGTCCGTGAGTTTGACCTTGATAATATCTCCAACCTTAAAAGTATCAACGTCAGACTTAATCATTCTTTTTACTTTCATTGTGTTTTCCTCCACTTGTACGGCTTACCGTATTTTTCTTGATACCAGATTTCAAACTTCTTGCGGTTTTCCTCATCTTTGAAGTATTCCTTCACCCTGTCAGCAAGGACAGAACAAAGTGCGCTTCCTTCTAATGTGCGAAGCATTAAGCCCCATCAACGAGGACGGAACCATTCTCATACTTGTCCAGAATATCTATGGACAATTCAATGATTGCGTCCGCTTTAGTACCGTTTCTGGTTCCCGAAATTACTGAACTCATCTCTGTCTTATCAGTCACAATACCCCGCAAGGCAAGCTGACCAATCAACCAGACGTAAGACAGCTTGTGCTTTTTAAGCCGCTCACGAATGTTTTCACGTTCCTCCACGTTTCCGCTTCCTCCTTTCATATTAGAATCTTGTAAACTAAAGTTGACAACAGACTCTTCAAAGGTTATAATGAAGCTACCACACCCATATACCATTGAAAACTCTGCGGGGTAAAATTTACAGCCCGGAGGGGCTATTTCTTATACCCTGTAAACAACTTTTGTTGACATACTCAGTATAGTAGAGATTTCCCAAATTGTCAACAGGTATTTTAGAGTTTTCCCAAATTTATTTTTAGGAGGGTTCTTATGGATACCTTAGAACGCATTTTGGAGTTACAAAAACAGTCTGGATTAACAGTAAAAGCCCTTGAAGCTGCTACAGGCATATCTAATGGCAGTTTTAGCAAATGGAAAAAGGGAACCTATGCGCCCAGTGCCGAAGCTGTACTAAGACTGGCTAAATATTTTCACGTTTCTACTGATTATCTATTCTGTTTATCTGATTCACCTTGCCCGAAAGTAGAGATTTCCCTAACGGAAGAAGAGCAATTACTGCTTGACGCATTTCGTTCCGCTACCCCACAAGGCAGATTCAACATTATTACCACCTGTATGTGTGAGAAGCGAAAAGGGGACAACGAAAGTGTCGGGTAATTGATTTCATAGAATGGAGGAAGAACCATGTATGAGGATATAAAAACAGCCTGCCTATACGTTAGATTCTCAAGCCATAACCAGACTGAGCAATCTATTGAAGGGCAGACCCGTGTTTGCCGTGACTTCTGCAAGCGGCATAATATTAGAATTGTAGAGATATATGCTGACAGAGCCACATCTGCCAGTAAGGATATAGAGAAGAGAGTCCAGTTCCTCAAGATGATAAAGGACTCTGAGAAGGGCTTGTTTGACGCTGTAATCGTATACAAACTTGACCGCTTCGCCCGTTCCCGGTATGACTCAGCCACCTACAAATATCGCTTGAAGCGTAACGGGGTGCAGCTTATATCTGCCACAGAGAATATTAGCAATGACCCGGAAGGTATCATTCTGGAATCCGTGCTTGAAGGTATGGCTGAGTTCTACAGTGCCGAACTATCCCAGAAAATCAACCGTGGTATGAGAGAGTCAGCCTACAAGCATAACTCTATAGGAGGGGCAATCCCTCTGGGATATAAGATTGAAGATAAGAAACTGGTAATAGACCCTAAAACGGCTCCCATTGTAAAAGAAGCCTTTGAGAAATATGCAGACGGAGAAACGGTTGCTGAAATCTGCCGCCAGTTTAATGCCCGTGGGTACAAAACCTCAAAGGGTACAGCTTTCGGAAAGAGTTCTTTCACCAAAATATTCCGTAATGAGAGGTACATCGGAGTCTATACCTTCCATGACTACCGGGCAGAGGACGCTATACCTGCTATCATTGACAAAGACCTCTGGGACAGGGTGCAACTTAGAGTCGGCAAGATTAAAAATGCACCTGCCAGGAATAAAGCAAAGGTAGTCTACCTGCTTAGTGGCAAAATATTCTGCGGGCATTGTGGCAGTAAAATGAACGGGAATTGCAATGCAGGAAACTACTGTTACTATCAGTGTTACGGAAAGAAGAACGGCAATGTTGACTGCAAGAAAAAGAATATCCGTAAGGAGTTCATAGAAAGACTGGTTGCCCAGGACGCTCTATCACTCCTTACGGATGAATATATAGAACAGATTGCTACTATTGCCTGTGAGAAGAATCAGCATGAGATTGAACTGGATTCAGCCCTCCCAACTATTCGTGACCGTATTCACCAGGTAGACTTATCTCTCAACCATCTTCTCAAAGCTATTGAATCCGGGTCAGCCCCAGATATGCTTGTGAAGCGTATGGGTGAATTAGAGAAAGAAAAGAAAGACCTGCAAGCACAGGCTAAGAAAGAATCTGAGGATATTGTTGAACTGGACAAAGCCCAGGTTATTTATTGGTTAGAACAGTTTCGGGGCGGCAGTATTGAAGATGAAGAGTTCTGCCGTATGCTCATTGACCTTTTCGTAAACTCCGTCACTGTATGGGATGAGGACGATAACACCTACAAGGTCACCGTTGCCTATAATTTAACCTCTTTACCGACAAAAACGTACCGCCTAAACAAAGGCGGCACGTTGTCGGATTTCGCTTCCAATGCACCAGGTGCCGCCGCTGATCGTGCCGCTGGAAGGATTGGGGGTCAGCTTGAAGATGGCATCATCCAACTTCTCATGGGTGATGTTGGCAGACTTGTCAATGTGTACGGTATAGGTCAGATCGAAGCTGCCGCTGGCAGACTGCGGCGGGGCCGTCCAGTCTGCGGAATAGTATTGCATTTCCGGCGTTTCGGGCAATTCGCTTGTATCGTCATCTTCGTCGATCTCCGGGCCGATAACGACAATGCGCTGCCAGTTATAACCGGCAGGGGGAAAATACGCGAAAGTGTAATATCCACCATTTCCTAAATAGGGGCGAACATCCAGACCATTGTTTTCCAGAGCAGCAGCGGCCTTCATGTAGGTTTGTGCCGCCACACTGTTCGGATAGTGTTCGATAATCCAAAGCTGGGTGTCGTTGTAATACTCGTAGGCGGTTTTCAGAACTTCGTTGCCGGTGGTGGAGTAGGTGGCTGCTGCGCTGGCGGCAAAGCTGCTGCCAGCAAAATCATTTACATCGTGGCTCTTGGACAAAAGCCCCATAGAAAGCTGATTGAGGCCACCCCAAATGTTTACCTGGTTGGCATAATGGTTTCCGGGGGTGTACTGTCCAGGTTCCAACTTGGAAACGTATGCAAAAGAATAGGTCGGGCAGCCACCGGGAGCTGCATACAGACCGTTGTCGCAACAATAGGCTTCGACGCCGTTGAACCAGACCAGCCAGGTACTTACCACATACTCGATCTTCGTGATTTTGCCGGTCGTAAACGGTGGCTGCGGGGTGTTGGCGTAGGTGCTGACCCCGTTGCTATTGGACGCGGGGAGGGCGATAGCCTCCGCATTGCCGTCGATGGTGACATTGAGGTTTTTGCTCATGGTGGTGCCATCGGGGGCCGAATAGGTGAACGTGACAGAAAAATCTTCGGTTGCCTTCACATAAAAGCCGGAAGCAGAAGCCGACGAATCCTTGTAGCTGGCGTTCAGAATTTGGGTGCGTTCCGTTTCACTGGCAGGAACCAGATTATCGGCGGTGGATGTGTAGCTCAGAAGTTCCACGTTGTCCGGCAGTGTGATCGTCGTGGTAGCACCGTTGGCGGGGTACTCGACCTGGACGGCAATGGGCACAATTGCGTAATCTGCGCCATCCTGCTTTGCTACCGCCATTACAGCATTGGTTTCATTGAGCGCGTCTGCGTCCAGACGGCCTTTGCTGCTGGCGTCCAGCAAGTCATGCTTCCAGGCCGAAATGCTGATTTTGGTGTCGCCGGTGGCAACCGGCAGCCCATATTCGCCCATGTAACTGCCGGTCGGCGCATCCGGCAAATCGCCGTAGAGTACAGTGGCGATTTCCTCAAGATCAGGTTCATCACCACCGCCACCAGGGGCGACCGGGTTTTGCATGGCCAACTGCATGGAAATGAACAGCGCGGTCAGAGAACTGTAAGCGGCCTTGACGGCGTCGATCTCGCGCTCCTCATCGGAAAGAGCCATATAGAGATCTTCCGCGGCATAGACGGGAGCCGCCGCCGCATCCGAGGCTTCCGTGGCGGCCTCCAACGCTGCGGTCAGTTCGGCATTCGATTGATCGGCCTGCCAAGCCTGGCTTGCCAGGCCCCAGGCGTTGATCGCGGTCAAGATACCTTCCCGGTTCAGCGCGGCAACGGCGTCCACAAATGCCTGGGCAGCTTCGCTCAGGGCTGTTTCAGGGGTGGCCGAAGAAAGAGAAGATGCGTCATCGGAACTTTTTTCTGTACCGGCGTCACTAGCCGCGTTTTCGGGCGTGGACACAGATACAGAAGTCTCTACCGGCGTTACTTCCCCAGTAGGAACTTCGGCATAAATCGGTAGTGTTGTGCTGCACAGCATACACAACACTAAAAAAAGCGCCAGAAACTGGCGCAATCTGGGTTTATTCATTCTGTTTTACCTCTTTCTTTCTTGTAAAAATTCAAAGGATGAATGGATAAATGTGGGGCTTTAGCTGCTGTCCCAAACGCGATTCTTTCTTTTTGGCATGGTACACCTCAAAAACGAATACCGATATGCTTGACAAATGCTGCAAAGTAATTATTTTTATAGAAAAAAGAAAAAAGTCGAAAATTTGCCTTGAAAATCTAACAAAAGTAGGTATTGACATTATGATGCTTTATGGTGCACACTGAGAAGCCGTTTCAATTCTGAAACTTGGGCTCTTGTTAAATTCTCTTGCCGTATAACTTCTGCCCAATATTCAACTCGTGAAATTGCAGGTCTAAAGGTTCGGGCATAAGTCTTTCCGCAGCGCACAAAGCCAACCTCAGATAAAAAACCTTTTTCAAGAAGTTTCTTTACAAGAGGGAATACAGACCGCGTTTTCCAAGTGCGACCGATACATACGGAAAGCAGGTCATTTGCGGTCAGCGGAGAAGTGCTATTCCAGAAAGAGTTCATGATTTGCTTTTCGCTCTTTGATAATTGTTCCAATTCAATCCTCCTTCCAATACAATACAGAAAGAAAAAAGAGGTACGATATTGTCGTACCTCTTTGCGGCTATATTTACTTATCAACCAAACGTGGCGCACCAATAATGACAGCCATCGCCATCATAGCAGTGAGCGACTGCGCAACGGGTGTAGCCCTCATAGACCATTTGTGCATAATGGGCGCTGCTGGCCTGCCAGGAAGAAACTACAGAGGAGGCGTCGGGCGCACCCATGGCGCAAATCTCCGGGGCAGTCATTCCGTTGTGGCTAAAATCGTCCATCAGCTGGCGGCACCGGGCGGCGGCAATATCGCCCAAGCCATCGTCCCAGGTCAGTGCACCTAAACCTACGGAGGCACGAATGCCATTGATCAAATCCAGTGCACCGCCGTCACCGTACACGGTCCAATAGCCATGTCCGGCACCGGCTGCTGGAGCAGAACTGCCACCGGCTCCAGAGCCGCCGGAACTGGCAGAGCCAGCGGCAGCACCAGAGGCGGCCCCTGCGCTGGCTGCCGGTCGCGCAGCGGGTGCGACGCCGGTCAGCTCTACGGAAGTAGAAACGCCATATTCGGTGCTGGCCGTGATCGTCACCGCGCCGGTGCCGGTCACGTCTACCCAGCCCTCGGTCACAGTGGCGATGCTCTCGTCGCTGGATGTCCAGGTCAGGCTCTCGGCGGCTACTTCGTTGCCAGCTTCATCCGCCACGGCGATCTGCGTACCGCCGCCCGTGGTGATCTCGGTCTTGCCCGGCGTCAGCGTCAGGGCCTTGGGGCCGTCCCACACATGCACGGCGGCGGTGGCCGTCAGCCCGTTGGGGGCGGTCACGGTGACGGTGGTATCGCCCACGGCCACAGGCGTGACCTGTCCGGCTGCATCTACAGTAGCGATGCTCTCATCGGCGCTGGCAAAGGTCAAATTGCCGGTGAAATGCTCCGGCGTCACCACATAAGTCAGCGGGGCTGCGCCATCGGCCAGGTGTAGGGAAATATCCTCGGCGGTCAGCGAATCCACCGGGATGATGACCGATACCGTGCGGCTGGCGCTCAGTTCGCCCACGGTGGCCGTGATGGTGGTTTCGCCCTCAGCCACGCCAGTGATAACACCGTTCTCGTCCACCGTGGCGATAGTCGCATCGCCGCTGGTATAGACCACTTCCGGCTGGGCGTTCTCTGGCGTTTCGCCGTCATAGGTATACGAGGTTTCTGCCGTAGCCGTTTCGCCGGTGGCCAGCACCAGCGGCGTTTCCGGCAGCGTCACGCCAATTAGCTTCGGCCCGCCGCAGGCCGCAAGCATGAAAGCACCGGCGAGGGCAATACAGAACAATTTGATTTGATTTTTCATGAGTGCGCGTCCTCCTCTGTTGCAATCATTGTATCATAAATTTGCTTTGCTACAATAACCAAACGCTCGGTTTCTTTTTCTGTACAGGTAGCCAGTGTTAAAATCTGGTCACCGGCAGAAAGCTGTTCCAAACCGTCTACCTGATTTCGGGCATTTGCATCTTCGATCAGATAGCGAAATGCCTCATCCTCTAGGTTACAGTAAATGGGAAGGCTGGTTTCCTCAACATCGCAGAAGCCCACACTACATACTTCGTACTCCAGCACGGTGCCGTTGATCTCCAGTTGGAGTGCTTTGTGATTCTGTGCCCAGGAAGTGTCTAAGTACTTGTCCAGCTGTTCAAAGCCGCCCTCCCAGCCGTCAGTGAAGGTGTGCCCGTAGATGACCACATTGCGGCTGAGATTGGCCAGAGAAACGATGGCGTCGGAATCAGCAAAGTAACAGCCACGGTAATCTTCATTGCCGTCGCTGTCCCGGCGCAGATAGTAGTCGTTATCCGGCCCCTGCTGCACCGGCCCGTCGATATTGGTGCCGGGAATGGTGAGCCAGGCAACCGTATCAGGGTTTGTACTCTCGTGCAAAGCTGATTCTGCTGTTGCTGCTGGGGACGGTGTTGGTGTGGGAGCAGGTTCTGGGACGGAAGAAGAGCCAGCTGCAGTACACCCCGACAATGCCAGCACTACCATTACCGTGCCAGACAGGATTGCCGGGATTCTCAGGTGAGCGCGAGAACTGGCCAAAAAGAATGCCCCGGCAAGAACGCTGCCGTGTAGTCTGGAAAATCTCATTGTTTTCTCCTTCCATATTCATTTTATCACTGGTTCTGTCCCAAAATATGGACTGCGGCAGCAATGATTTCGGCATTCATTTCTGGCGACACGACAGAAGCAATGTTGTCGTATCTATTGCCGCGTTTATATCCAGGATACCCAACATAGTATGCCTGTAGCTTTTGGTTGTACAGCAGCACACAATTATGGATCTCCACTAAGGGCTGTTCATCCATATAAAGGGTTACGGAAAACCGCGCCCGGCAGGACGATTTTACGGTCTGAGAGGGCCGCGAAAAATCTGTTATCTTGCAAGTCAACATTGGCCATCACCTTTCTTTTGGGCTGTGCTATAGGCGATCAAAGCGGCCTCCAGATAGTCCAGTTTTTCCTCCTCGGTATCCAAACCTACAAAATAGTGGTCAAACCGCTTGGGGCTCAGTTTCAATTTGGCCGCCCTGGGCGCGGCGGTAACCTTCTTCTCCCGGGTGGGGAAAAGGCAACGATCAATCGTCTCAACATCATGGCGCTGGAGAGCTGCTACTTCCTTGGCGGCTTTCTCTGTGATGCCATCCTGATCGTGCTGCTCCAGAACAGCCAGCAAGTTCATTTGGGCGGTCGGCGTCAAGTCTGCCAGGGCGGCCCCCGCATACACGGAAATTTCCTTTTTATCCACCTTATCCAATAGCGGCTTTTCCAGATTTACAAGGCGCATATAGCGGTAGACTGTCCGTTTGCCTTCGGAGCCGATCTTGGCAACTTCGTTGACCGCGCCGTTGCCTTCCAGGCGCAGCACTTCGGCCAGCGCCTTGTACCCGGCAGCCCGCTCAGAGGGCAGCAGCTCGCTGCGCTGTCCCATGTTGGTGGCATAAAAGACGGTTTTGGCCTCGGTGTCGGTCATGCCCATGTACACCTGGCACGGTACGGTTTCCATCCCGGCCCGCCGTGCGGCCTCTCTGCGCCGGTGACCGGCGATGATTTCAAAATCGCCCGGAATTGTCGGGTGTACCCTGACGATCAGGGGCTGGAGGATGCCGGAGGACCGCACATTTTCGGTCAGTTGTTCCAGCTCGGCTTCGTCCATGCTGAATACTTTTTGCTCCGGGTACTCATGCAGTTTGGTGAGGGGAATATCCAATACCTGGAATTTCTTTGTCCAGCCGGAATCTTTGGCGGTCCGGCCCGCCAGCGTGCTGACAACGGAGGCTGCCTGGGTGTTCATTTGCTGCCCGAAATTGTTTCCGGCCAAACGACCCTTAAAATCAAAGTTCTTGCTCATGGTACTTACCCCTCTCTCGCAATCAGTTCGTCAGCCAGGGCGCGGTATTCTGCCCCCGTGTCACCACCGGCAGGTTTGCCCATCATGGAACTGTTGATGGCTTCCTGCTTTCTGGTGATTTCAATGGAAAAAACGGACTGCGGGTACTGCTCGCGCAGCGTCTCGGTTACAGCGGTGGCCACGCTGGTTTTGTCCTTGAATGTGAGCAGGATGTTCACGGTAGTCAGGTCAGCGTTCAGCGTCATGCGCACATTGCCGATGACGCCCTCCAACGATGACAACCCCTGGGTGGCAAAGTATTGTGTCTGCACCGGGATGATGACCTGGTTGCTGGCAACCAGCACATTGGTGAGCAGCAGCCCCAGGCTGGGGTTGCAGTCGATCAGGATGTAGTCATACGCCTGACGCACCGGCTCCAGCACGCGCCGCAGCACGGTTTCGCGGCTCATTGCCGTAGCAAGGTAGATGTCCGCTTCGCTGAGCCGCAGGTCCGAGGGGATGAAGTCGAACCCGAATCTCTCGGAATGATAAATGGTTTCGCGGATGTCAGCAGGTTGGAACAATACTGCTGCACGCATCACGCTGGCGATGGAATTTTCCCTGGGTTCGCACCCGGCCACATAGTTGGTGAGATTCGCCTGGGGGTCAAAGTCAATACAGAGAACAGATTTACCTTTGCGGGCCAGAGCCGCGCCAAGGTTCACAACGGTGGTGGTCTTACCCACACCACCCTTTTGGTTTGCTACAGCAATAATGTTCATTTTGTTTTTCCTCACTTTCCGTTTCTTTTTGTGTTGTTTCTTGCAAAATCCACGATTCTACAAATGATCGGTTTGGGGTACAGCTGCATTACGCAGGGTTTCCATTCGGCGCAACCTTCACAAAGGTATTCTTCCAGCCAGACTTGTTTTTCTTTGTAGTGGGTGCCGTTCATTCTGTTAAAACAATCCAAGCAAAACTCAGCCATTGTAATCACCACACGCATCATAGCTCTCGTCGAAAAATCCGCAGTCGCGCTTGTGGATGTTCTCTTGATAAAGTGCCTGGTACTTTTCTTCCAGCGCCTTTTGATAGCAAAACGCTGTGGCTCGACAATCTGCCAGACTGTTGTGGGCGGTTTCTTCGCCCCAATCGTATCCAAAATAGTCGGCGCAGGTCGAAAGGTTTTTGAACTTGAAATCGCCATGCTTCGGTGAGAACTCCCCGTAGATGGCGGCGAAGATATTGCTCAGATCCTCAACGATGGTTTCATCGTTGAAACTGGCTCCGTAGCGGGTCAAGAAACCATTATCAAACCCTGTGAAGTTGTAGCCGACAATGGTTTTTACCTGCGCCAACACCTGATTTAATCGGGGCAAAAGCTCGTAAATATAGGGAGCATTGCAAACCATTTCTTTTGTGATGTGGTTTACTCGCCGCGCTTCTGGCCAATCTTCTGTGAAGTACGGTTTCACATAGCTGTCCAGCAAAACTTCCCCGGTGTCAATATCCAGAATTGAAACTTGAAGTATTTCATCCTGGTTAAAATCCAGGCCCGTTGTTTCAATGTCAATGGACACCGTAAGGGTAGGGATGGTCCCTCGGTAGTTTTCTTCATCAAGTTGCCGCTGCTGGTCACACAGGGACAGCAGCTCTCCGTAGCGGATTGCTTGCTCCCGTTCTTTCTTCGATTGAAGATAGCGGGAGCGGCGCTTGCGCCGCTGCTCCTCGTGGTAGGGGGTCATTTCCTCGTTGGTAGCCTTGCGAACTTCTTCGGAGGTCAAGTATCTGTATTTTCCAGTACAGAAACGATTGGAATACATGATGGTTCCCGCATCCTGAGATACGGGAACAAAGCCCAACTTAAACCATTGTTTTTCTGTCTTGCACTTTGCCTTTTCGGCATCAGGCAAAAGGGAGAAGTACAAGTTTTTCATGGCGCTCACTCCCCAACATTGGCGGCATTGCCCTGAATGAGCAGAGCGTTGCAGATCAACGGGAGCCAGAACGGCCCACTCTGTGCCATCTCGTGTGGATTCACTTTGCAGTTACACCAGGTGAAAAGACTATAACCTACTTCAATGGCGGTGTATTCGTTGTAAGTACCAAAGCGCTTTTTGACGCGCATACGAATGGCCGCAAAGTCGATACCATCAAACGACACATACGGTTTAGAGATATCGAAGATATCTTCGTCAGCGGACAAAAGATAGCATGCAGCCAGATAGCTTCGATCAGACTGCTGGCGCTCCAGCAGTGCGCCGGTGAGAATGTTGTACCGATTGCGGTGCTCGGGGGTCATTTGGATGGAGATGTACTCTTTTTTGGGCATGGGGATAGTCATAATCTTTTACCTCGCATTTCTTTGTCTTATTTTGCAGTTGTGCCTGTTAGGCACAACCGATTTACTGCGATATGCCGATTCTTTTTAGCGCTCTATTTGCAAAGATATTCGGCCAGCTGGGTTTCGATTTCCAGCCAGGTTTCCAGACCAGCGGCTCTCATATTGGGATAGATCAGCGTGGCCACACCGATGATCGCCAGGACAATCAGCACGACCAGAGCGACGCAGCGCATCATCACAAATATGGCATTGACCAATACCCGGAGCAGCTGGGCGGTGCGTGATTTTTTCTCCACGACCGTTACTTCTTCCGTGATGCCGTATGCTTCTTTAAGCTGTGCCTGACGCTTTTCTTCCTGGATGCCCGCCATCAGGATGGCATGTCTGGTAGGGACGGTTTTCTTTTTCATTTTCTTTTCCTCCCAAATGGCCATTTGAGGCCGCCTTTTTTCTGTACTGTTTCTTTGGCCTTGAGCTGCCCGGTGATGTACCCGTACAGTTCATCGTTGCCGGAATACAGGAAGTAATCAGGCGTCCACCCTGCAAAGTAGGTGCGCACATCAAAGGGAGACATGGATTTGAGGATATCGTCGCGGTCTCTTTGCGGTACAAAAGAAAAAACATAGTGGATTGTGCCGTTGTCAACCCGGAGAATGTCACTCACCAGATCGACCTCCGAGGGCTTGGCACCACAGACGGCTACCAGAATATCGTTTCGCAGGTAGTCGGCTACTTCACTCAGTTCTCCAAAAGCACCATAGTCCAGAATCAGATAATCATATTTGGTTTTGGTGGCAAGGATACAGGTTTTATCGTTGTAGATGTCGGTCCCCTCAATGCGGAAGTGCTTTTCATCAAACAGCACCACTTCATCGCTGATTTGCGTGTAGGGGGTCAGACTGCTTACGGACATCTCGATGACGGCAGCTTTATAGCCCATGGCCTTGACATACAGGCATAACTGCATGGCCTGTGTTGTGGTGCCGATGCGGTGTCCGGCTCCACAGACTGCGATAGTGGTGGCGTTTCGCCCGCGCAGCCGTGGTTTCGGTAGAACCAGGTGCGCCCGGGCTGTCTCGCGGTCAACTTGTGAGGGCGGAATGACCTCGACGGTGGAGGCCGGAGGTGCCGGAGGGGGTTCGTCTACGGGTGGCGGTTCTTCCAGGAGAGGAGTGTTATTTGAAGTATTATCTTCGCTGATCAATCCGGCGTCGCAAAGCATCGCATTGAGGACACGTTTTAGTTCCGCGCCATGATCGGAGACAATTTGTTCCGCAGGAACCAGCGTCAGAATGTCTTTCATGAAGGCGCTGTCTGTAGATAGTCCTTCGGTTACTACGATTATTTTGATGCCAGGAACGGTGACGCAGATTCGCTCCAACAGACCGAGGGATTGATCTATGTTGCCGATGATTCGCACATCGTACACCAGGTGAGATATTTGGTCACCGTTCTGCTCCAACTGGCGTTGGATTACGGGAATGCTGCGTTCCACGATTTCGCAGACTTCAAATTCGCCACGAAAGTTCAGTTCCCGGACGCTCTCGGCGGTTTCCGGCTTTCCGACTACAACAACCATTTACATCTCCTTCTCTTTCTTTTTTGTTTGTAATTTCTTGTTTTACCAGGCGGTCGATTTTATTGGTTTCGGCCTGGAGCTGTGGTAGCTTCTCGTGTATGTAGGTTCGTTTTGTGAATTTGTAACTTGTGTGACCTACAATTTTTATGATGGTGTCTTTATCGACCCCCGCTCGGTCGGCCAGAGAGGCGTATGTGTGGCGGCAACAGTAGGGCACCATGCGGCGGGGAGTGTCTGCACAGTTGATTCCCAATTCTTTCATCAATGGGTAGAATTGACGATTTCTCCAGTTGTCAATGCGAACCCGATACCCGCGCGGACTGGTGATCAAGTAGTTCTCTTGGCCTCGTGCAAAGTAAAAGGAAAACACATACGGCATGATTTGGGAGATAAGGGGAATGATTCGCTCTTTACCTGCATCGGTTTTACTACCCCAGGTAAAAAGGAAATGGTATTGTAAGCTGACATCGTTTTTCTCAACTCCAAAAAGTTCTTCTGGTCGTAAGCCGGTGAAGATAAGAATAAGAACTTCTCTTGCAGTACAAGAAAAACGCTCGTTCGCTTGAGCATACAAAAAAAGCCGTGAGATTTCTTCGTCAGAAAAAATTTCACGGCTTTTAGATTGCACTCCATCAAGTATGAGATAGGGCGATGGATTGATCACGTCTAGGCGGTGGACGGCCACGGCGTATTTGCAAAGCTGTCCGATCAGCAGCAGTAACTTGTTCTGGAGAGACTTGCTTTTGTTTTGCAGAGTATCCATAGCCAGTTGATAGTCGCTGATCTTGATATCCGACATTGCGTATTGCCCCAAAAAGTGGAGCGTCCGCCAGGCGTTTTCATATCCTTCGCGGGATTTTCTTCCTACTTTTCTGAAGTACAGCGTACTCCATTCGCTATAAATTTGTTCCAGCGTCAGAAGATTGCTGCCTTGAGAAGCCCCGCAGTAGGGGCAGAATGGATACTCTCCAATCTCTCTAAAGCACTTCTTACAGGTTTGCATTTTACCATCTCCTTATAAAATTTAATATCGACAAACGGGTGTCAACATTAAATTTTATAGGGCAATGTGTTCAAATGCAAATGACCTGTCTGACTACGAATCAGAAGGTCGGGAGTTCGAGTCTCTTCCGGCGCACCAAGAAAAGCAGCGATCAAACGTTAAGTTTGTCGCTGCTTTTCTTTTTGTATTTGAAGTTTTTCTCATTTTAGGCGCTTATTTGGCGCTTACAGAATTTCTTGACACGCTATTGTCCATGTCAACCACGTGAAAAAAAGACTATCTTCAGCCAAAAATCCACCATAGACGCAACGATTGTCTATGGTGGATTTTTCCATTACCTCTTATTTATTTAATCGGGAGTATAATTTCTTCCGTATTGTCATGATTGGCTATATATAAATCTTGTACTGTTGGGTGGGATAATTGAATTTTTTTCGGTAGTAACAGCATATCTTCTGGGGCTGCATAGTAATAAGGCTGTTCCGCTGCTACCATTTCGTGGACCAAATGCTGCTGCAAAATCTCGAACTGGCCTCTATCCGTACTATGCTGCTCAGAGTAGTTTTTCCACCCTCGGCTTTTTTGGTTTAATAGCGTGATGTTGTTTGTTTCCAGGCAATTACTGATATCTGCTTTATACCTCTCAATATTTTTTTGCGGGAAACACTTGTGATATTCGTTCCCTTTGACCGCAAATTGCAATCCAAGAAACTCAAAAGGTTTTTGTTTAATGTTTACAAGATAGGTTTTTTCTGGTGCCAGATCCAAGCGTAGGCGGTATTTGATAAACCATGTCATCTGCGCCTGCACAGCCATTGCCTGCTTCCGATCAGCGCAGAAAATAACAAAATCATCTGCATAGCGGACCATGCGGGGCAACTTTTGATCACCATACAGTGAATCAAAATACCTGTCCATATAAGCCAGTATAATGTTTGCAAGTAGTGGAGATATCGGTGCCCCTTGGGGAAGCCCCTGTTCTGGTTTGATTTTTGGCTGTTTCGGGTATTTATATGGAGTTTTGAGGGTCACGTTAATCGTATGCAGCAACTGACTGTCGCGGATTCCAGCAGACCACAGACAAGCTCTTACAAGGCTGTGGCTCACCGAATCGAAAAACGAATGGATATCACCGCAGATTACATAGCCTGCCTCTCCAGCCGGAGGAAATGCGTCAAATGCGGTTTTGCATGATTTTCCCGCTTGAAAGGCGTGATTTATTGGGCTCATCAGTGGTCTGCAAGCCTTTCTAAGAGGCTCCATTATGCACCACTGTGCAACACGGTCAAGAAGCGGGTAGATGCTTATTGGGCGAGTTTTTCCGTTGCTTTTAGGGAGGTCAAAGCGTTTTACACAGCCTGACGGTCCATGTAGGATATGGTAGCGTATAAGAGCCCATGCGTGTTCCTGCTCCATCCCATCAATTAGAATAGTCCGTGTCATTCCATCCCATGCGGGGGAATCACAACTCTTCTTGTGCTTTGCCATATAGTAGGCCGATTTTACGTTTTTATCCGTGAGAATCTTCTCACCCGTCAGATTATAATACAGTTGCTGTGGCTCGTAGAGACTCGTCTCCCAGGATTTTGTCGTGCACTTTTCAATCATCGGCATCATCCGCGAATCTATGCCGGACAACGGTATAACCCAGCACAGTAGGAATTACCGAGTCACGCAGCAACTCGATTTGATCTCTGGACAGTCCCGTGAAGGCACCGAGCATCTCAAGATATGCCAGCATTGTAACGGTTACAGTCTTTTTCCCTTTTGCTTTTGCCATAAAAACGCCGAAGTCCTCATATATATTAGCGGCATCACTGTTGTAGTGCCAGATCACATGCCCGCCGAGTGCATCCAAGATGTCCTCATCGTACCCTATAGGGGAGAAAACAGCAAAGTCATGTGCAGGCCCTACATCCACTTTTTCCTTGCCCAGCGACACCTCAAATTGTGCACATCGAAAAACCTTCCCCAGTTCAAAAGGCTTTTGCGGGAGATCCCAGATCTTGTAGCCAGACGCCCAGACATCACAGCGCCCAACAAAACAGTCTGCGTGCAGGAGCGAGTCGAGCCAGCTGCAATGATTTGCAGCCACTGCGCAATCATCCCAGGTCTTGACCTCTTCGTAGTGATCGGTAAAAAGCGTGTGCAGTTTTGCGTAAAGAACCTCCGGATCACCAGACAGATCTTTGCTTACATATGTACACTTGCCGTTATTATACACAGCAAGATAGACTTTCGGGGCATGCTTTTCGCGGGTCAGGTAGATGGTAAAATCAATCATATTATTTGTCCTCCGATTACATTTCTTTAATCTTGTAGATTTTGATCAGTTGGTTTAAAATCTGTTTCCGATGATTCTGGTAGGTTGATGTTGAGATATTGAGACGCAAACAGATGGCGTTGCGCCCCAAATTTTCGATATATCGAAGCTCTGCCTGCTTGCGAAGGTCTCCTGCCAACGATCCTAGTGCAGTCTCAAAATATCGCTTTTCATCGTGTACTTTTTGATAATCCGCCTCCTTTTTGCTGAATTTGGCATTTGCCTCTTTGTTGTCTGAGACATCATCCGGGCACACCAACAGCGCCAGTGCACGATCAGTCTGCTTAATTGTCATGTACGTCTCAGCAATGTCACTGTCCTTTTTGCCGCACAAGGCAGTATAGATATCCATACTCTTATCAAGTCCTTTCATAAGTTATCTGTGGTCCATAGCAGCCACGGTTAGTTTTACCCGTTTTGCTGTTTATACGGTGCCATCCCAATTTTGTAAGTATCGTAATCAATTCTGCGGAGTCGTTTTTCCGAATATCGCTGCGGGGTTTTCCCAAGCACTCCACCCAGATTTCCAGACAGGAAACTCGGTCACGCTGTACCGTCCCTTTTTCCTGCATCACACCATTGATATTTTGGTAGTACATGAGCCGCTTTTCTGCACTGCGTTTATCCCAATCGGCAGGAAGCAATGTTGATAGATAATTATCTACGAGTCCTTCTCGTGCATCTTCCTCCATTGCAACCGTCTGCAATTCACGCGCCACTTGGCTTGCGGTCTCGGTCAGGATCGTACTATCTCCGCGATTGTAGCGCACTACAGCCTCTGCCCATATCTGGTCAACATCATTCTGTGTCAGGTTCCAAGGGTGCTTTCGTGTTCCGCCATACACTGGAACAACCAGAAATCTACGATTACCCGTTGAATCTCGCAGGAAATTAGCATTATTTGTTGTTGCTACAATTACGCAACTACGCGGATGGCTCTCCACAACCGTTCCGTAGGCTCTCCGATACTGGTCATCCGAGCGGCTGACGAAACTTTTTATTGTTTCCACGTCCATTTTTCGCAACCCGCTCAACTCGGACAGTTCAATTCCCCACAGGCCGGATAGTTTTTCCGGTCCGGTTTTGTCTCGCAGATCAAAAAGCGACAGTGAATCGCTATAATACGGTGAAAAAAGTTTTGCAAAGAGGGTACTCTTACCGATGCCTTGTGGTCCGGACAAAACGAGAACCGTTTGAAAAAGATATCCGGGTTTGTAAATGCGTGCAACCGCCGCAATAAGCGTGATTGCGATGGTCTGCCGTGTATACTCTGAGTTATCTGCGCCCAAATAGGTTTCCAGCAGCGAATCTATACGGGCAGTGCCATCCCATGACAGCGATTCCAAGTAATTTTTAATCGGATGATAGGCGCGCTCTGAACTATATGTGCCTAACACCGCATCGCGGATCATCTGAACCGCCGTTATTTCGTACTTTTTGGCAAAATAATTGCGCAGATTAGCCCAATCAGCATCGCCGAATCCTTTTTTGACCTGTTTCCAGGGGAGGGGGCCCGTGACATCGAGAGAATCCCGAAATGTGTTGTAACAGATGTTTTTCAATTCTGGATCATGCAGTAAAATTGTGCATACATTCGCTGTATTCTGGACGATGTGTCCTGCCTTGTCAACTTCCAGCAGGCTTGTCCAATCAGTAGCGCTGGCTTTTCCTTTCGTTTGAGCACTACTTTGACCACCAGCTTGATTGTTTTGTGGTGCACTTTTCAAATTTTGAGCAAGCAGGATTTGCTTTGTTGATGGATCTTTTACTGCAAATTCCAGCATCGCCTTGCATGATGGTCTTTTTGCCGTAGGCGTTCCTTCTGTGCAGGCAGCATCAAGTGCACCAAATTTATGCACCCGGATAAGATCAAAGGCATTGAGCAAACTACCACAGCAGGCGGGATCGCTCGCATGATGACTATAGGCGTACTTGCCGTCATAGACAATCAGCCCTGCGTGGGATTCTGCTCTCGTGTAATCATACCGTCCCGGAATAGTGCTGGGACGGTAAATGTCCGGAATAAACAGGCGAATGGCATCGTCAATGCTATGTGCCGCGCAGAATGCGCCAATTACGCCGCCCTTGCTGCAAGGATCCTGTGCCTGCTTTCCTTTGGGGGTAGGCATTTGCACAGGCAGCAGTTGTGACCATTCTGCTGCATTATGCCAATCTGTGTAGCAGGCCAAAAGGCTATCTGCGTCAACAGTGGCACCTTCTGCCTCTTCGTAGATGTATTCGCCGTCACGCGATACGGATGGAAAATACATAAATTGAGCCGGACGCAAGGACACTGGATCAATAAGATCCAAAATACTCAACTGCTGCGCTAATTTAATCGCTGCTGGCACATACGCTTCCGCACTCACCTCCATCGTAAGAGGGTACAGCAACCGGAAACGAGGATGGTCAGGCGTATGCTTATGGGTTGTGTACAGATAGCGCTTGTACTCCTTATGATTGCGGATTTCCGCAAATTTTTCCGGTGTGCACTTGTCAATGTCGTACACAATCATACAGCGACTAATCATCTGTTCTGCTTTTCTTGACGCATCAGCTGATATCCCGGTCACAAAGCCGCCCACGTCCTTAATGTCGGCCTGCTTTTGACGAGGCATCTGCAGATATTCGGCCTGGGATTCCGCTGTACGGATGGGGTTTGCAAGGCGTTTTCTCACCTCCTTTTCATCCATAGCAATTTTGTGCAGCCGGGTTTCCAGCCGCGAATTTGCAATCATAATATTGTACTTCATACGTTCTCCTGTCTTTTTTGTAAGTGCACTGACAAAATCATGCTTTGCAATAATATTGCGATGCAAAGCCGTCCGCACTCAGCGGCAGCCCTTCTGACCAAAGCGGCCCCTGTGCCATCAGGTTACATAGCGATTCAGAAGTGATGCTCAATGGTGCCTCTACGATGACCTCATCGTGCGTGTGCATAACAACTTGATAGTTGCTTTCGTGGTCTAATCTCACAAGGGTGTCTGCAAGCAGGTCACGGGCTGTACCCTGCACAATGTTTTCAACCAATTTCGGACCGTATGTGGAAAATGTTTTTAGTTCACCTTTATCCGCCGTTTGGTAAGCGATTTCGGTGAATCCAGATGAGGACGCCGTGATTGCAGGCTGCAAATAGATCAGGTTTCGACCACTGGGCAATCTGATTTTTAATAGACCACCATCGTAGGAAAACACAAGCGGTCCTACTGTTCTTACTGTTCCATATCGGATAGCGTTCAAAGCCTCCCTGTGCACTCTCCACCAAAAATCCTTGATTCTTGGACAAGCTGCACGCCACTGTGAGACAAGTTCTGGCAGTTCTTCTTCTTTAAGACCACTTTCCAGGGCCCCCATGGCCAAAAGTGCACCAGCGCCTCCACCGTAGCCAAGGGCCAATTCTGCAACCTTCGCCTTGGATCGCTGTTCTTTCGTCACTTCCTCGGTCGGAATACCAAACAGCTTAGAGGCAGTGTGTACATAGATATCCTTGCCTTTTCGCAGGACTTCGAGCTTCCACTCTTCACCCGCCAGCCAAGAGAGGACGCAAGCCTCGATTGAGTGATAGTCCGCCACAAGCAGATGCTTATCTTCGGGGGAAATAAAAACCGTCCGTAGCAACTGTGAGAGGACCTCCGGGATCGACTCAAATTCTTGCTTCAGGGTATCGTAGTCTCTTTTCTTGACGAGTTTACGTGCATAATCCAGTCTTTCAAGTGGGTATTTCGGTTTTGCCAGGTTTTGCAGATTAACTGTGTGGCTAGTCCAGCGCCCGGTATGGGCACCATTCATTAAGTACAATCCACGCAGTCTGCCATCGTCAGACACACAATTTAGAATCGTGCTGTATTTAGACAACGAGCTCTTTGCCAGTTGCAGGCGGCATCGTAACGCCTCCAACACATCCGGATCCTGTACCGTTGCCAACAGCTTAACGACATCCGATTTAGTGAGACTTTTTGTCTCGTACCCCTTTTGTAGCAGCCACGCCCGGAACTGCTGCACAGAACGCGGATTTTCCAGACCCGTAATCCGCTTTGCACGTTCCAGTACCTCTTCTTGGTTCTTTTGGGCGATTTCGAGGGCAGCGTGTACCAGATCAATATCTACCAGCACACCTCTGTCGTTGATATGCTGATCCGCAATGTACACAAGATGTTCCGTTCCCATGTCAATTTCCGACTCAAGCCGTTTGTACAGTTCCCAAGTCGTGTCTACATCACGGGCGTTGTAGGTTGCAAAGCGTTGGGCCTCGTCCGGGTAATCTGCAAGGGCCCGGAATGTACCGTCCTTGTCGGGTACGCAGAAAAAAGGGATCAAATCATCGCCTTCGCCTGCTAATTTTTGAAAGTGTAGATTCAAAGACTTGGCGGCTCCATCAAGGCTGCGGGGCAGCGTTACCTTAGCGGATCCCTCTGCTGCCGTGCAGCACCATTCCTCTACGGGCAAATCGTGCTGCAACACCTTTGATAATGCAACCCGCTCAAAATTAGCATTGTGAGCTACTTTCAGCGTAAGTGGATCTAGCAATCGCTGAACTACCCATGGGGGAATCGCTCCATCTTGGTCCACATTGTAGACCTGAGTAGGCTGGTCATTTAGCTTGACCGCGAGGACAAGAATTTTGAAGTCCGGATCGCTTACATAGCGATAAATGCCATGCTCAATCCCAACTTTGGACCGCGTTTCCAGGTCGATATAGAGTGTATCATTGACCATTACAGACCACCTCCCATCACACGATTAACGGTCATGACAATTTCATCGGACGAGAGCGGGGCAAAAAGCTCTGCTACCTCTCTGCGGCGAGGTGCTCCACCATGGCTGACAAGCTGTACGCCCTCCACGGCGAACGCCACTCCGTTACACACGCGGGTTGCGTAGGCAAACGCCTCCATCGTAATCTTGATGATGTCACCCTTTTCTAGGGCTCTCGGCTGCAACGGGCAAGCTGCACTGTCAACCATCACCGCATCCGGCTTGATCCGGATGTTCATATAATAGCGACCCCTAAAAAGATCGCTTTCCGGCTTATCAACATCGCCGTCATGGAGCGGGTAAAACAGCTTTGCGGGCATTTCTTTTCCCCATTTGTGTTCCAGCCCATAGTTTTTTGCGCTCTCAATAGCATTTTGGAGCGCTGCAATCTGATGGTAATCGGTCGCCTTATTAAACAGCAGCAGCCCGGTAATCGTGCCGTCCTCCTTGGTTTTGGGATTCAGAATCTTCGTAGTCAAAGTAATTTCACGCACATTTGCGTTGGCGGTTGTATTAACCGCTGTTGTCATGGTGGGATTGTTAAAAATCATAATATGTATCTCCTTGTTTAATATAATTATTGATGTCTTTATCTGATGCCGAGGTTTGCGGGAATGCTCGCGCATTGATATTGCCCTAAGGTGGGTGCCCGGAAAGGTAATACATTGACTTCTCCTTTCATATAAGAGCGAACGTAACGGATCTATATGTAAACAGGCAAATGCCTGGAAGGGTATCAGTGGAGATAAATCTCCGGTGAGCCACCGGATACGTGCTATCACTACAGGTCAGCATGTATCGTTTGTGGTTACAAAGGAAGAAACTCATTAGGAGGTTAGCTTTAATTTATGTATAACTATGTGTGTATGTCCGTTAATTATTTGCTAGCATCGCACGCCTGCTCCTGACGATAGCGATGGTCATAAGTCTCGTTGACTATGTTGATATCACCCCAGTTGGTCTGCCATTGATGGATAAAGGCGAAACTCAGCAGCCCAAAATCGAGTCGGTGCCATAGGGCAGAAATCTACGACCCATTGTAAAACAAATCCCGAGGTACGAAATTTAATGATGATGTGGTGTCAAAAATGTTCAGTTACAGCGGTTCTCCGATTTACTCCTTTTTACTTCTGGACGCAGGATAATATGGGGACAATAGAATCGAAGGCGAAGGAAATTGACTAACTGCGAATCAATACCTTTTAATCTTGGCAATTCAAACAAATGACCAAAACGTGATAATATTCGCTTTTACAACCGCTCAACGCGGTAGACTTTTTTCCGGGATACAGCTTAGAACAATCAATAGGACCACCCCCTTTCTGAATTTTTGTTCTCCGTTAGTCTAAATTAGTCAAGCAAGGTGACCACCCCCTTTCCGTATTGTTTAATCATTCTTCAACCTCTCCGAAGATTTCCTCGTAGAGGTCGACGCTACTGTGTTCTTCCATCCACTCTCGCGCTTCCTGCTCGGTCAGGGGGACAAATTCATCGCCGTAAAACTCCCTCCACAGGTATTGAAAAAACTCACCCGTCTTTTTCCGATAAAGCTCATCAAAAACCGGGCAGCCGATGGAGGCGTTTTCGTTCATGACCTTGCCAAGGAGCCTAGCGGTTTCAGTGTCATACTTGCGGCCGTTGATAATTACTTTCATATTCAATCTCTCTTTCTTTGTGTGCACGACAAAATAGCGTGCGTTTGTAATATTACGCAAGGATCGGCACCCTGTAGAGTTGTCTATGTGTTGGACTTCTTCTGTTCAGTCGCTGTCCTCTTGCGATATTTATATTATACCAGATATAGCGGCGTTTTCAGATATTTTGCACGATGTATCGTTATGTAAAGAATTAGTATGCAAGTTTAAGCAAACTTTTTTGTTTTTTCTTTTTTAGTAACCATTTTCTTACTGTACTTTTTGCGTTTTTTGTTATTTTTGTTGCGTAAATGCAACGACTTATGTTATACTCAGAAAAAAGTTTTGTTTCCTATGGCTTATAAGAAAAATTACGAAAGATATTTTTTGTGTTTTTTGAGAAGGAGGACAAAATATGCGCGCTTCCAAGAGTGATAGCAAAGACATCTCAGAAAAAAGCAGCGTTCATTCGTCAACTATGATGAGTGAAGCCGCCACATTGCGGCTTGTAATGGAGCAAAACCTTGCTGAAACTGACGAGCGCTGCGATGTCACCCCTCAAGGCGAAACAGGTATCCTTATCAAGCCCATCTCAACCAAGGTGCATCTACAGGTCACTGACAAGGGCTTAATCAGTGCAACGTATTCTGGTCAGCAAATTCCGAAAGCAAAAAAGAACGTAATTGCGGAGTTTTTAAACATAGCTGACATTGCAGAAATTATTCCGGGGGACGAAATCACTTCCGACCCGCGCGAGACCATGCTATCACGTGCATTGTGCATGCCTGTATTTGCTTTGCAGTTGGATCCCTCAACCGATAGGTCCTCTGTGTCTTATCAAAAAGCAAATAGGGAACTTGCAGAACGTGTGCGACATTTTGTCGCTGCATTCGGATCGCTACCGTTGGAGAATCTCCAACGTGCCCTTTCTCAAAAATCGCCCAACAAAGAGAATGACAATCCATACTTTCCTGATCCTTCTTTGACCTGGGAGGATCAGCCTCAGCAGCCTGCCGAATGGAGTCTGACCAAGCACAGCTTAATCGAGTATGAGCGCTGCTCTACCCGCTTTCGTGCCGCAAAAGAATTGATGGACGCTCTGGATCAAATTGCAAAAGTCCGAGCAAATTCAAAAGGCGCTCTGAAAGATCAGCGCGAGGCCGCGTACTATCCTAGCCTCCTACGCTGGATCATCCTCTATGCTCTATCCAATATGCCCAAAGAAACCCATGTTGAATTAGCATATCTTCCAAAACAAGCTAAGAGCCTGTCCACTACAGCAAAGAGCAGTTGGCAGGCGTTAGTCGAGCGTTTTACGGACGAATCCGGTTTGGATCCGTGGCAAACCGAAAATGAATATGGTGGGCCGCAAAGCTACTATGACGCTTATGATTACTGGGCCGAGCACAATTCCAATTCGGATCCGCGTGCATATGGTATTTTCCCCTCCATGATGGGCCCTCTGCGGGCAAAGCAATTACTGGCAACAGGCAAGTTTTGTACTTTCCCGCCCGAATTTGATTTCCTTACGGACGAAATCGTTACCAATTTGCGCATCTTCTTCTCAGCCTTTGATCCGGACAGCCAGCACCGCTGGAGCACTTACAATTTTGCGCCGCTTTTTTCTGATGATTGTGATCGGTGGGTCCGTGCCCTCTTTGCTGGTCTGCCAATTGACAAAAAATCTGCAAATGCAGACCCCATCACAACCGCACATGCGCTATATCTGCGTAGTCTGATGTATGATGCCGCATGGCGTATTGTGGACCGCGAGTATAACCAACGCTACCATGATATTGATGTCCGAGTGGCTTTTCGCAAGGACAGCAGTGCCATGCCCCAGAATAAAGACTATCCTATCCGCCCTTATTCCGGCGAACGATATTGGATGTATCGGACAGATAATTTACTGTCTTTTATTTCTTACGCCGACTTGACCGCCGAAAACGTCTGGCGCTGCCTTGGCTGCCATCGCTGGATTGAGGCTAACCGTATGGGACAGCCCCGCAAATGGTGCCCTGTTTGCCGAGAAAAGGTACGATCCACCCCCAGACGCAAAAAAGCAGAGGACTAAGCCCCTGCCTTGTGTGCCGTGCCGGATGCACTTGTATCTTTTTGCTCTATATGCATTTAGCGCATCTTGTGTGTTATATTCCTTATTATAATGATATGCTCACGGCACACTATTGCAGCGTCCTGCGTCTGCAATCCGCACCACTACGGCCCATCCTGTGTTTGTGCCGCGCCATTCCGTGTGCCGTGCCCCTATGCCTTTATGGTCAAATCCGATTTCACCAATCTGTGCCGTGCCCTTATCCGGAGGTCATCTCATGCCTCAAAAGAGAAGAAAATCTGCCTATGTCTGGCTGTGGGTTCTTGCCTTGGCTGCACTTTCTGCGGCGGTCTCTATCTCCCACTATATTTACCCAATCTTGTCCACACAGTATTTGATCCCTAGCGCATAATAAAAAAGAGGCTGAAAGCATCATTTGCTCTCGGCCTCTTGCTGTTTTGTCGTTATTTCATCAAAAATCGGGCTATCCCAAAATTCCTTGAATGGGATTTCCAGTCCAATGCACAAGCGGGCTATGGTCTCCACGCTTGTGCGCTGCACTGTTGCGTAGGGCTTGACTGTGCGCTTAAGGACACTGGGCGCAATGCCGGAGCGTTCCGCCAGCTTATTGACGCTCCATTTGCGCTGTGCTGCAAGCTCTAATATACGGCATCGGATTGCCTCTTGGATTTCCACGCCCGCCACTCCATTTCCGTCCATATAGGTACGGAAATATTTTAGCCTACAGCGGTCCTTTAAATCGTACCTGTAGGCACGATATTATTTACTTTTACGCTCCGATGTATTATAATATAAAAAAAGACGGGAAGCACGCCAATTCCCGGAAAGGATGACAATGTATGAGATCCACCACTAAAGCTATCGGCTGCTTGCTTGCCACTTCGTTCGCTCTTGTTTTGACGGCCTGCGGTATCACGATTACGGCTGTACATCTGCCAGACGAGGTGCAAGTCAACGTAGGGGCAACAGCCGAGACCGCTGCAACTTATGAGAGCAAACAGGAAGCCGATTCTGCCGCACAGCAGGCAGCAGCAGACAAAATCGACTGGACTTGGGAGATCGGGGACGATAGCATTGCCTCAGTCGATGCAAACGGTGTAATTACCGGTATCAAGGGCGGCAATACGATTGTAACCCTCACCTCTGCTGATGGCAAATTCTCCGCCAAATGCCCCGTCACCGTCAACCAGCCCCTCAAAGCGATCAAAATGGATGATATTGCCCTGGAAACCAATGGTCACACCAGCGAGACTGTTGCATACACGCTGGAGCCCGCAGATACCACAGAGGATGACGTTACTCTGTCGGTCGCGGACGAGTCCATCGCCAAACTGGAGGGGAACAAGCTGGTCGCCGTCAGCGATGGCACCACAAAAATCACCGCAACATCCGGTATCGTCAAAACGAGCGCCAAGGTTACTGTCACCACGAAGGTTGAGCAGATTGCTTTGAGCAAGACGGAAGGTGTCCTTACCGTTGGCAACAGCGTTACTGTTACCGCTACTGTCACTCCGGATAACGCAACAAACGCCACCGTTAACTGGACATCCAGTGACGAGACTGTTGCCACGGTAGATAGCAGCGGGAAGGTAACTGCAGTGGCTGCTGGGAATGCCACAATCAAGGCAACCAGCGAGTCTGATGGGGATGTGAGTGCTGATTATGCGCTCACGGTAAATAAGGCTGCAGCTAAGCCTGCAACCAATCATAGCGGAACCGGTAGTTCCGCAGGTGCAGCAACCACGCCGAGTTACACTGCACCGTCCACACCTTCCGCTTCCACGCCCACTTATGTGCCTGAGCCTGCACCGGCACCTGCTCCTGACCCCGCGCCTGCTCCTGCTGAGCCTTCTCAGCCGAGCGGTGGTAATTCCGGTGGCGGAATCGCAGGAAGCTACGGTGGCGATTATCTGGACCAGAATCCGGAATTTGGTTATTCCTCCGGTATTGACTGGACGCAGGACAGTTCCAACGGTAGTTTGGATGGTGGTTGCGAAGGGAATTGTGACTAACCACTCGTGTGGTTAGTCACATGTGCTCCCGTCGAGGAATGAATACTCCGTGAATAGGGGACGGGTCACTGTTCCACTGCTGTTCCACTGCTGTTCCACTGTTCCACTACCTTTGCTTACCTAATTTACATATTATATATGGGTGCTGTTCTCTTACAGCACCCATTTTATTTTCGTTGCACATTGACAAATAGATCCAAGTATCGTATTTTATTAGTAGATTACCTCTACATACAGCAAACATCGAAAGGAGCCTAAAAATGACCAATATCGAGAAAATCAAGCAGCTTGCAGGCGCGGTTGACGCGGATCTTCAAGAAGATGTCGAAGGCGTCATTCTCAACGCCGGAATATATGTAGCCGCTGTCACTACAATGGAGTGTGCATCCTTAAACCTCCAAAACCGCAAGGGCGAAGATTACCGCAGCGAAGTCAGCCGCACGGATACTGCTAGATCACGGGCACATAATGCGTTTATTGATTCCGTCAATTTCGCCAATAAGTTGGCTGATTCTTTCGGCACCGAGAAAATCTACACCGGTGGACCAGAACGCCGCGACTATGGCGATTTTGCCTTTGCCATCGTGAAAGAAATCTATGATAATCGCCAGTAATCCGTTGTAAGTGCACTTACAATTTAAGTACAGCAGGAGTTTTAGACACATGGAACACGCTACATTCAAAAGAGCTATTCTATACGTAGCAGGGCTCCTGCTTTTTACTGCCGTCATGGGCTTTGCAACCTCGGACAGTTGTACTTTTTTCCGATTGTATATGTCGGTCAATAATCAGACTGACGGAGACCACACCTACCAGGCAATCCATGTCAGCCCCTTCAGTCCCATGGAAATTTGTACAGACACCGAGCTTGTTGCCAGCATCCAAAACGGCTATACAGGATATATCTACCTGGGATCCCCTCGCTGCCCCTACTGCCGGAATACCGTGCCCCTTTTACTGGAGCAGGCTCAGGCTTCCGGTATCAGCAGGATTTTGTCGTGCACTTTGCAAAATTACAATTACCGTTATGAATATACGGATGCTGGCTTGATTGAGACACAGCACGGCACCCCTGCCTACGATACACTGTTGCAGTTGCTGGATGCCTATACTGCACCTAAGCACGTAACAGCCCCAGGTGGACAGGCTGTCGATACAGGTGTACGCACTATCTATATGCCTGCCGTCCTACATTGCACCAATGGCATCCCTGACCGCTGCTGGCAGTACAGTTCCACCGGGATCACACTGGATGCAGGCCAGAGCGCCTATGACTCGTGGACCCCTGCACAACAGCAACTTGCCAGAGAGAGCTTGCAGGAGTTTTTCGGGAAACAATAATTTTACGGTATAAAGAGAACGCCGAGAGCCCACAAGCTCTCGGCGTTTTGCTGTTTCACATGTGTTGCGGTATTATCAGCACCACTTAACGGAGACATCCAGATTGATTGTAATTTGCTTTTTTAGTTTTTTTGCATACGGATTCTTTTTTGCGTTGGAAAAATCATATTCTGCTTTCATAGCTGCACCCTCTTGTGAAATCCGTGTATTATTCTGTACTACTTTCACACTTATACTATAATTATAGTATATTGTTTTGTCAATGTATCCATCCATGCTTTTCCTCTTGGGGGGGTGACCTAACAAAACGTTATGTCACCCCCGTTTTTCATCATATTTACGTTACTAATTTTTTGAAAAAGTTTGTACATTTCGGGTATTCTGACATTATAAAGCGCCTTACTTTATGGGTTCTGTCACATTTGCAGAACCCATTTTTTATTAAAAAAATCTATTCGTTTTTTTCTGCACTTCCGTTGCACCATCACTGTACTTTGTCGCTGTATAATCGAAAATAACAAAAGACACGTTAAACACGTTGCTTTTGGAAAAACACAGAAAGTAGGTAATACCCTATGACCGCAAAAGAATACGCTGTTACCCTGAAGGGTAAGAGCATCACCGCCGCATATATCGGCCCTCTTCGCCTCCTGCAAAACGCTGAAATGGGCTCCACCTATCTGCCGGAGGTTATCGAGGATCCGGAGCGTGACCAGGTCTACTACACGGGGAACCTCGTCAAGCCCGATGCCGAGAGCGGCCTCCGTCCCTATGTGCTGATACAGCCCTATACCATTGTCGCCAGCAGAGATGACCTGTGCAAGCACGGCCTTGACTACATCATGTGCGCCCCGGAAGAGTATTCAACCTGGGATTCTATCTGCATCGCCAATGATCTCAGGCTTTTCAACGCGATACAAAAAGATATCCGAGAGTACCAAGCCAAGCAGACTGACCTCGATCTCGGCCTTGAAGATGATGACGATGATGCTTGCTGGGTAGACAATTCTTTCCCAGATCTTGCCGATCTCATGGATATAGATTTTCCGGATCCTGAGCTTCCGGAGGACGATCCTGATGATGACTGGCTCTACACAGACTAACTTCGATCCCCGCCCTTATCAGGACGAATGTGTGCAGGCAATGCTCCACTACACCGGACATGCTGCAATCACTTCGCTGGCGGTAGGGCTGGGAAAAACAAAAATCACAACCGATTTTGCACGCGCAATCGTCAAGCGCGGCGGACGGGTGCTGCTTCTGGCGCACCGGGAGGAGCTTGTCCGCAACCCTGTAGACAACTACCTCAGCGATATCCGCTGCGGCATCGAACGGGGCACAGAACACGCCAGACGAGACGAACCCATTATCAGTGCATCTGTCCAAAGTTTGTCAGGTGCACGACTAAAACAATACCCACGCGACTATTTTACTCACATCTGCATTGACGAGGCCCACCACGCCGTATGCAGCAGTTACCGTAAGATCCTTGATTACTTTTCGGGTTATCAGCTGTTCGGCACGACTGCCACATGCCACCGTTATGATGGACAGGCGCTGGGGCAGATTTTCAACGATGTACTGTTCGTCCGGGATCTTCGTTTCGGGATTGAAAACAGCTATCTCTGCGACATTGACTGCCAGCGGGTACAGCTGCAATACGACCTTGGACAAGTACACATCCGCAAAGGAGATTTTGTCCAAGCGGAGCTTGAGCAGACGCTCTCCGGCACCGCAGAAAGTGTTGCCGAGGTCTACGAGCGTTACGCTGTGGGCCCTACCATCATATTCTGTGTGTCTGCCACGGAAGCACAAGCTGCCGCAGACAGCATTAACCACCGGAACGGCCCCATTGCAAGCGCCATTCTCGGAGCCACAAAAAACCGTGCAGCAATTTTGCAAGATTTTGCTGCCGGAAAGATCAAAGTGCTTACCTCTTATCAGGTACTGACCGAAGGGGTAGACACCAAAAACGCCCAGACAGCCATCATTGCCCGCCCTGTAGCAAGGACCAATCCCGGCCTATACCAGCAGATGGTAGGACGCGTACTGCGCACCGCCCCTGGAAAGAGCCGTGCCCTCATCGTTGACTGCACAGGCATTTCTGAGAGCTGCGAAATCTGTACTGCGCCTACCCTGTTGGGGCTGGAAGATTATGTCCCGCCGCCTGCATCACGGCACGGCAAGACTCGCTTGCTGGATATCCCGCTTGACACCCTGACACTGGACCAGATCCCTTCCTCTTGGATCCGCAGCCAGCACACGGTTGATATCTGGAGCCATGCAATGGGTGTCTTTACGCACGGGATCGCATGGGAAAAGCTGCCCGATGGCTGTGCTTTTCTGGATGCCGGAAGCAGCTGTTTTCTGGTTTCTCAGGCGGATCCTTTGGGTTATGTAACCCTCTACGAAAACAAAACCAATCACGGCAAGATGCCTCTGCAAACAGCGTTAGACACTGTTTGCAGCATCTGCCGCACAAAACTTGCAGACGAGCGCCAGTTTTGGAGCTTGCGCCGTAAAAAGCGCTGGGCTTATGATCCTGCCACGCCTGCACAAATCGCATTGCTATGCAGCTATATGCCGGGGATTCTGGAGGATTCTCTTTCCGGGCTCTCAAAGGCAGATGCACAATACTGCCTGCAACAGCTGCGTTACTACCACAACAAGCGGGAAGGGGTGTACTAATGGCACGTCAAGCCCGCAAACTCGCCGTCAGCGGTATCTACCATGTCATGGTGCGTGGTATCGGACGGCAGGCACTCTTTCATTCAGTTGCGGACAATCTCGCCTTTCTGTCGGCGGTCACATTTGCCTTGCAGCGCACTCAGGTCCAGTTAATCAATTACTGCCTGATGTCTAACCACGTCCACCTGATGCTTAAACTGCGTCAGGCGGACCGAACCAGTACAGCAGCCTTGTCACAGTGCCTCAAAATCATTGAGACACGCTATGCTGCCTATTACAATAACACCTATGAGCGCGAAGGTCCGCTTTTTACCGGGCGCTTTGCCTCTGAACCCATTGACGATGAACATTATCTGCTTGCTGCATGGTGCTATGTACTGCGCAATCCTGCCAAGGCAGGCATTGCCGAGACTGACACCTATACATGGAGCAGTTACTCTGATTATTTTGCTTCCGGTCATCCCTATCCGGCTGTTGATACGTCTTATATGCTTACCCGCTACAGTAAGGACTTCCTATTGCATCAGATTGGCAGTCTTGACGATCCGGAAGGAATCCTGGAGCCACCAACCCCAAAAAAGAAATGCAGCGATACCGATGTAGTTGCCAAGATGGATCGCATCTGTGGCTGTACCACACCCTCTGCATTTCAGACTCTTTCGCCGGAAAATCGTGCCCGTAGCCTTGCTGTACTTGTACAGCAAGGAGCTGGTGTACGCCAGCTTGCCCGCTTGACGGGTATTGCACCGGGCATGATTTCCCGGTCCGTCCGTAATTACAACACAACCCATAAGAATATGGAGGATAAAAAATGATTCGCACTTTGCCCCAGATCCTGGCGCAGATTCGCCGGGATGATCCCAACACCAGCATTACATATTACGCTCTGCGTAACATGTGCGTTAAAAACGAAGTTCCGTATTGCCGCGTTGGTAATCGCTACCTGGTTGATATGGATGTGGTCAAGGCCCATTTCCACATCAATTAACACCGGTTTTTGCGGGTGCACTGACAAATTCTGAAGAAAGGATAAAGCCCAGCCCTCAGCCCGCGTGTGCGCCATACAATGCGCGCCTGTAATCCCTTACAAACCCGATACCTACACTGTTACTCGACTGTGGTTCCGCCTTTCCAACGCAGAACCACAGCCGAGCAACGTGTATGATCTAAGTATGTAATGAATTACAGAGAGCCAATGCGAGGCTCTAAGCGCGAGAATGTAGGCGCACACGTAGTTGAGGGCTGGGCTGGTTATGATGTTATATGTATAAAGAATATGAACTGACTGACAGAGAGTATTTTGTACTGATAATAATTGATGCACTCAGAATCTGTACAGCAGAAGTAGTAGCATGGTTGGCTGGTTATACAGACTACAGCTACTGTCGAAAATCTCTGATGAGATTGTATAACAATGGATATGTATCCATTGTCAAAGGGAATAACGGTAAAAACTGTTATTTTTTGAGAAGTAAAGGTCTTAAATGTATCGGTAAATATAATAGCCGTGTGTATGAGGTATCATCAATGACTAATCATTGTCTGGAGGTTGGTATTGTGTGTGCATGGTTAAGGGCAACGAGGAAACTGCATTTTTCTGACATGATGCTGGATATGCAGTTGAGGGAGTCACAAGCTGTTGGTGAGCACAGACCGGATATTGTTGTGGGCAATTTGGCAATCGAGGTCGAATTGAATCACAAGCGGAAGGAGACCCTGACCCGGAATGTGTTAAGCAATGAGCTTAACTATGATGGTCAGGTATGGTTGGTTCCACAGCGGAAAGCCAATATTCGGCGCAGTCTGGCAGAAATTTTTTCAGATAATGTTATTGAGGATGAAACTGCAAAGATCCTGTGTCTGGAGGACATCCACCAGGAACTTTGCCTTTGCAACATCCACAATAACACTTGGCAAGCACCGCCGCTGCCTTGAAGGAGGAAACCATGTCAAAAATCAAACTCACACTGGGGCAGCAGCAGCGCTTGAATGACTTGACCGTGCCTGCGCTTGTTGCAGCTTTCCTTGCGTCCCCTTTCTATTTTTGCCTTTTTGCTGCAGGGTACACCTATATCAAGCATACCAATCGTACCCTGACGGCAAAAATTCCTACTTATTTGGGCGGGGCAGCTTGTGCGTTCTTCTTCATTTATATTGTACGTTTTATTCGAGATCCGCTGTCGCTGTGCTTTCCCCCAACAATATTGAACTGGCTGTTTGTGCCAAAATCGCTTGTTGTGGGACTGGATTGCTTTGCCCTGTGCCTGTACTCCCTTGCCCGGTTTGCCCCATCAGATCAAATACTGTTGGAGCGATCCGAACAGGAGCGGCAGGCGCGGCAAATCCATCTTGATGACATCCCCATTGAGCACCGCACGCACATTGCTGTGCTGGGTACTACCGGATCTGGAAAAACCACGGCACTGATGCGCTATGTTGCCCATGCTATGGAGCATAACCAGCGGCTGTACATTGTGTCCGGCAAAAACGGAACGGACGACAATTACAGCCTGCTTAATCAAGTCAAGCGTTTGGCACAAGCCAGGGGATACCAGCTGCTGCTTGTCAGTCTCAATGAACGTGAGCCTATGCGCCAGCCATATAATCCGCTGGCGGAAATGTCACCCACGGAGGCCGCCGATGCCCTTACTGCAATCAGCGAGTACACGGAGCCACACTACAAAGCTGTCACCACCAGTTGGCTCAAGGCGGTGTGCGAATGTCTGATTGCAGTAGGCACACCGCTGTCGCTTAATGCAATCTGCGAGTATTATGATTACAGCGCATTAAATGGTCTGCTAACTAAACTTTGCAAGGCCGGAACTATCACCAAGGAGGATGTTGCACGATACCGCAGCCTCGCCAAAATAGCCGAGGAAGCTGCTCTCAGCAAATCTCGATATGCCAATCTGTTGATGGGTGAAGGCGCTTCCCTGTTTGGTAATGGACTGGACTGCTGCTGTGCCTCACAGGTCAAGGACAGCAAAACCATCTTTTTCCTGGATCTGGATTCTTTCCGGTATGAGGATTTTACACGCTCTGTCGGAAAACTTTTTATTGCTGACTTACGGCACGTAATCTCTGTCGAAGCAGATTTTTCGCAGGAGAAAGATGTGATTCTTGACGAACTCGGCTCTTTTGCCACCGAGCAACTGTTGCCAATCTGCGCGCAGGCACGCTCCTATGGATATCAGTTAATTGTTGCAAGCCAAAGTATTGCTGACCTCGAAGCCGTCAGCGATACTTTCACTGAAAGACTGATGGAAAACTGTGGACAATACTGCGTATTGCAATTAAATTCCGCGAAAGATGCCGAATTTATGTCCAATTTATTCGGCACTTTCGTTACAACTGAAACAACTTATGTGTCGCTGGATCAGCGACTCGGGGATGGGGTTAAAGGCACGAAACGTCTGGTACATGAATACCGTATCTCACCAGACGAGATTAAAGGAATACCGCCGTTGACGGCTTTCTTTTATGACAAACGACGTCCTGACGTCGTTTACAAAGTGAAGGTTCCCTTCACCGAGGGCTGAGTATCCGACGTCCTTGTCCCAGCATAGTCAGTGCTGCGAATCTGTCAACTCACTTTCGCGGCATATCCTCCGTCGCTTCGCTTTCCTCCTCCGGTATTCCACGTTTAAGTTGACATCTCCACATCCCCAACTATGGGGTAATCAAGGACGATCGGAAAATTAAACGACCCGCAAGGGTTCGCAATTAGCCAGCGTCAAATTGAAAGGAGATATCAACAATGAAATCCACCGTAAAAAGTAGCAGAACAATGGGGTATTTGGAGAAGATTTTTCGAGCTCTCAACGCCAAATATTTCGATGGCACATTAGAAGAGCCCATAATAACCATTATGAGCACTCCTCGCGCTTATGGTCATGTGACCGTCAGTAAAACTTGGCGGCGTGGTGATGAATACCGCCACGAGTTGAATATAGGTGCAGGGACCCTTGACCGCCCAATGGAAAGCATCGTAGCTACGATGATTCATGAAATGGTCCATCTGCACAACATGCAGATAGGTGTCAAAGATTGCAGCCGAAACGGTGTCTATCACAACAAAAAATTCCGGGATGCCGCTACCGCCCGCGATCTTGCAATAAGTTATGATCCCCGCCTTGGCTGGTCCATAACACAACCCACCGATAAATTGTGCGAATTCATACTGGAACAGGGCTGGTCCGACATTGAAATGGGACGCGCCGAGTACATTAGCTGGGCATCTGCCCCCGGTGTTACCAACAAAGGCCCCGCCCCTGATCCTGGCACGACCGGGAAGCGCCCCAGCAGTACACGCAAATATATATGCCCCTGCTGTGGCATGAGCGTCCGCGCCACCAAAATTGTCCGTGTAATGTGCATGGATTGCAAGGAACAATTAGTCCTCGCGGAATAACACTTTTCGAGTGAGGTCCCCTTAGGGGGACCAACCTCTCATTTATAGATTGGAGAAATTATTATGGCAACTATCCGGAAAAAGAGTGCTGGTACATATCAGCTTATTGTATATACCCGTTACACAGAAGATGGCAAGCAGAAGCGCATATATCGCACGTGGACCGCACCAGAGGGTCTGACCCCGAAAGCGGCTGAAAAAGCTGCCCAACGCGCAGCAGATGACCTTGAGACGCAAATACTACATGGGCAGGATCCCAAACGGATCCGCATGGACGCATTTGCCCGCAAATGGCTGGACGAATATGCCGAGCCTAACCTCGCCCCCAAAACCGTCAGCGGCTATCGGGACATGATGCCGCGCGTAGTCAATGCTTTTGGGTGTCTCTATCTGGACGAGATCGGGAGCAAAAATCTATCGGATTTTTACGCTGATCTCCGCAAGACCCCCTGTGCAACCCACTATTGCAGTGACGGCGGCTTGTCTGCGCTGATGGAGTCGCAGGGGGTCAGTAAAACCAAGCTGTGCCGCATTGCAAATGTAAGCGATCAGGTTGTCACGTCAGCCACACATGGACGGAACATTTCTAAGCGCAGTGCAAAAAAGATTGCTGATGCTCTCAAGGTTTCCTTAAACAAAATTTTTCGCCCTACCAAAGAAACATCCTATTTATCCGGCACCACCGCACTGCATTATCATCGGATGATATCCTCAATGCTGACCACTGCGGTGTATTGGAATTATCTGCAAGATAATCCCGCAAAGCGTACACGGAGCCCGCGAAAGGAAAAAACGAAGCCCAAGTACCTGGAGCCTGAGGAAGCTATTGCATGGCTGGAGCGCATGGACGAGCAACGAGTACCGCACAAATATCGCACCGCCACCTGTATAGGGCTTTTTGCCGGAACTCGCAAAGAGGAAACCTTCGGATTGAAGTGGGAAGATATAAATTTTGACAAGTGCACGTTGAATATTGAACGCATCGCGATATATGTGCGGGGCAAGGGTCTTGTGATAGGGGGCACAAAAAACGACTCTTCCTGTCGTGTAATCGCCATCCCGATAAGCCTTGCACAAATTTTGCAGGAATTTCGCAATTACAAAGAAGCGGAGTTTGCAAAGGTCGGCGTAGAAATAAAAAGCAATGACTTTGTTTTTGCCGAAGTTGACGGGCATCTGCTCCGTCCGGATACGTTCGGAGGCTGGATGCGGCGTTTTCATAGCCTCAATCCTGATCTCAAGGAGATTCCTCCTCATGGTTTGCGGCATACCAATGCCAGCATTATGATTAACAACGGCATACCGCTTACAGCCGTTTCAGGACGGTTAGGGCATGCAGATACCGCAACCACTACCCGCGTGTACTCCCACATGATCCAAAGCGCCCAAGCAGCCGCAGCGGATAAAATACAGGATATTCTCTCTGGCTACAATCATCACTAAAAATCGAGGCGACCTCAGGGTCGCCTTTTTTGTTCGTCCATCGGGGTATTTATCCATAATGATTTTTCTTCAAGAAATTGCTTCGCGCAAAATTTTCTTGGGCGCTTATTAGGCGCTTAAATTTCAGAAAAATCACAAAAATGAGATCAGCATACGAAAAATACACGCAAAAAATACTCGCAGACACGAAAAATACACAAGAAAGAAAAATCAAAAAAAGTTTCACAGGTCCCTACGAATCAGAAGGCCGGGGGTTCGAGTCCCTTCCAGCGCACCAAGAAAAGCAACGATTAAACGTTATGTTTGTCGTTGCTTTTCTTTTTATGTTATGGTGTACCTGAAAAGTCGAAACTATCGTCTATTTCTACAAACGCAGCGGGATTTTGCATTAAAAAGCCTTGGAATCCACAAAGGATTCCAAGGCTCTTTGCCTTACCATCCTGCTTGTGTTTGCGAAATATCCGTCATTTTCTTTGTTTTCAGATACACCTTAGCAAAACACTTTGCATTAGGCGCTTATTTGGCGCTTAAATCTTTTGAGGATATAATATAGTAGAATAATATGCCCCCTATATAGCGAACAGTGAAATAAAACACTGAAGGCTATATAGGGGGCATATCAGTCAGGCTTTTGTGCAAATTTTTATTTGCTTATCGGCTGTCGTGTATTGCTTGAGCAGCGCCCAAAAGCCTTTTTCTAAATCATCAGGTCAATTTGTTGGCTGTTCCTCATCCTTAGGCGGGTATTTTCTGCGTAAAACCGCAAGGGTCACCGCCGTCAACAGGCTGCCCATCAGTAAGGCAAGCAGATACCGGAACGGATGCGGGTTCAGCGGCAGCAAGAACATGCCGCCGTGCGGGGCCGGTACGGCACAGCCAAACAGCATGGACAGCGCCGCCGCCAGGGATGCACCCACCATGCAGGAGGGAATGACATGCAGCGGATCCCGCAGCACAAAGGGGACAACCCCCTCGGTGATAAAGCAGGCCCCCATCAGGTAATCCGTCATCGCGGTGTGGCGTTCTTTGGTGGTAAAACGCTCCGGGAACAGGGTTCCCGCCAGAGCAACGCCCAGCGGCGGCACCATGCCGCCCGCCATAACGGCAGCCATAAATTCTTCCTGGCCGCCGGCCAGGGCAACCGTGCCAAACAGATACGCCGCTTTATTGATCGGCCCGCCAAAGTCAACGGCCATCAAAGCCCCCAGCACCGCGGCCATCACCACGCGGCTGCCGCCCTGCATACTGGCCAACAGCTGGTATATCCAGGTATTAAACCGTCCAAGCGGCGCATTGACGAGGAATACCATCATAAAGCCGACCACGGCCAGGCTGGCCACCGGATATAGCAGTACTGTTTTGATATGCACCAATGCCGATGGCAGCCGCTTGAATGCCGTCCGCAGCAGTTTTACCACAAGGCCTGCCGCAAAGCCCGCAATCATAGCGCCCCAAAAGCCGGAAGACACCCATTCCGCCTGCGGTGCCAGCGAGGTTCCCTGGATAGCCAGCATACCGCCCGCCATACCGGCCACCAATGCGGGCAGATCCCCCACCGACATGGCAATGAACCCGGCCAGCACAACGTACATCAGATTAAATGAGGTATTACCAATCGTGCGCACCAGCATGGCAAGGGACGTTCCCCGCCCGAACATTTCTGCGCCCGCATTACCGCGGTCCAAAAAGTAGCTTAACGCAATCAATATACCGCCACCGGTGATAAAGGGAATCATGTGGGAAACGCCGTTCATCAGGTCAGTGTAAAGCTTGCGCCCAAATTCCTGCGTGGCGGCAGCACCATCTTTTGCGCTGCCTACTTTACGGTTGCACCCCATGCCCGGCACACTTTCATCCTCCGGTTCCAGCGGAGCTGTGCCGGACAGCGCGCGGTGCAGCAGCATTTCCGGGTCTTTCAACGCCTGGGAAACCGGCACGCGAAGCACCGGTTTGCCCGCAAAGCGGGCGGTTTCCACGGCTTTATCCGCCGCCACAATGATGCACTCTGCGTTTTCAATTTCCTGTTCGGTCAGGTGGTTTTTCACCCCGTCTGCACCGTTGGTTTCCACCTTGATGGCAATATGCATTTCTGCCGCTTCGGCTTCCAGCGCTTCGGCCGCCATATAGGTGTGGGCAATGCCGGTGGGGCATGCCGTTACAGCCAGCACGCGGGGGGCAAGCCGCGGTTCGGTCAGCGCAGCTTCGGCCACTGCCTCAGCGCGGGCCTCGCGGGCGGTCTCGCCCTGTTCCCGCTTAGCGATCACCGCCAGAAATTCTTCCGGGGTTGCTGCTTGCTTCAATTCCTCACAAAACAGCGGTTCCATCAGCAGCTGAGCCAGCCGCGCCAACACCTGGATATGCAGGTCGTTTGCACCATCCGGAGCTGCGATCAAAAACAGCAGCCGTACCGGGGCACCATCCAGTGCCTGGTAGTCGATCGCCTCCCGCAGCGTTACTGCCGCCAGCGCGGGCACCAGCACCGCGTTGCTTTTGCCGTGGGGAATGGCCACCCCGCCGCCAACGCCGGTCGTGCCCTGGGCTTCCCGTTCCAGCACATTTTTTTCGTATTCGACTGCATCCCGCAGGCATCCGGTGCGGTCCAGCATGCCCACCATTGCGTGGATGGCCATGGCCTTATCCGCCACCTGCATATTCAGTGCAACGCGTTCCGGCACCAGTAGATCTGTGATCTGCATTGGTCGGCTGTCCCCCTTTGTTTCAAACATCCTATTCTGGGGCGGACCTAAAAAGCCGAAAATACAGCCTGTTTTTACAAACACAACCGCCATTCTCTTTATTTTCAGGCACACCCCTCGGCAGGGCTTTCCCCTGCCCATTTGCTCTTACACCCGCCGCACTGCCACTGTGCAACGTTTGCGCAACTGTTTGCGCTTTTGTTTTAACAAAAGGCGGCTCCGCACAGGAGCGGAGCCGCCTAAAAAGTTTAAATTACTGTTGATTAGTTCAGCAGGGTCAGCTCGGTCTCAGGATCGAACAGGTGGATCTTATGCGTATCCATAGCCATGGTGACCTTGTCGCCGCGGCGGGACTTGGAGGTCGGGGCAACGCGAGCCATCAGGTTCTGGCCCTTGTAGGTCAGGTACAGATAGATCTCAGCGCCCATCAGCTCGGAAACTTCAACCTCAGCATCGATATGGCTGGAAGGATGCTTCTCCAGGAACTCTTCGTCATCCTTCATATCCTCAGGACGGATACCAACCTTCAGGCTCTTGCCAACGTAAGCGGCCAGTTTGCCATCGGCGGTCTTTTCCTGCGGCAGGGGGATCACGGTGCCGTCCAGATCGATGGCGTAGGTATCGCCATTCTTCTGCAGGGTGCCGTCCAGGAAGTTCATCTGGGGGCTGCCGATGAAGCCGGCAACGAAGATGTTGCAGGGGTAATCGTACAGGTTCTGCGGGGTATCGACCTGCTGGATGACGCCATCACGCATAACAACGATGCGGTCGCCCATGGTCATAGCTTCGGTCTGGTCATGGGTAACATAGATGAAGGTGGTAGCCAGCTTCTTGTGCAGCTTGATGATCTCGGTACGCATGC
>ERZ827117.206-NODE-206-length-88874-cov-6.665635_pt1 | contig 88874 bp, 114 predicted proteins | sample MGYA00519920_ERZ827117 | MGnify/ENA primary metagenome ERZ827117 (study PRJEB31778, sample SAMEA3449260) | human gut metagenome | biome: human gut; feature: human-associated habitat; material: faeces | place: United Kingdom | collected 2010/2012 ...
TAATGCCTAAGGAACTTCCAGTTGGTGAAGTTGAGAAGATTATTGAAAAGCGCGGTGGCAAGATATTAGAGAGCTACAACCTCTTCGATATCTACGAAGGAAGCCAGATTAAGGAAGGCTTCAAGTCAGTTGCTTACTCAATCGCATTCAGAGCTAAGGACAGAACGCTTGAGGATAAGGATATCACACCAGTAATGGAGAAGATATTCAAGGACCTTGAGGCTGACGGAATCGAGCTTAGAAAGTAATACAGACCCAGATGTTGCAGTGGTCGATAAAGGGGCGGCGTGCGGCGCCGCCCCTTTGCTTTGAAAGGAGTAGTACATGGATTTACATGATTTTTATTATGATCTGCCAGAGGAGCTTATTGCGCAGGATCCTTTGTCTGACAGATCAAGTTCAAGACTTATGGTGCTTGATAAAGAAACAGGAGAAATTGAACATAAGATATTCAGAGATATCGTAGATTATCTTAAGCCAGGTGACTGTCTTGTTGTTAATGACACTAAGGTAATACCAGCAAGACTTATAGGTACTAAAGTTGATACAGGAGCTGCTATTGAAGTGCTTCTCCTTAAAAGACTTGAAGACAGACAGGATACATGGGAAGTTCTTGTTAAGCCTGGAAAGAAGGCTAAGGTTGGTGCTAAGATAAGTTTTGGCGAAGGCAAGCTTATAGGAGAGATTATTGATATAGTTGAAGAAGGAAACAGACTTATCCAGTTCACATATGATGGAATATTTGAAGAGATTCTTGATGAACTCGGACAGATGCCACTTCCTCCATATATAACACATAAACTTGAAGATAAGAACAGATACCAGACAGTATATGCAAAGCATGAAGGCTCTGCAGCAGCGCCTACTGCCGGATTACATTTTACAACAGAACTTCTTGAAAAAATCAAGGCTATGGGAGTTAATATTGCAAGAGTAACACTTCATGTAGGTCTTGGAACATTCAGACCAGTTAAGGTAGAGAATATTCTTGATCATCATATGCATTCAGAATTCTATGTTGTTACACAGGAAGCTGCTGACATGATTAATAATACAAGAAAGAATGGTGGCAGAGTAATTGCTGTTGGAACAACAAGCACAAGAACTCTTGAGTCAGTCGCACTTGAAGATGGAACAATTCCAGCCAAGAGTGGATGGACAGAGATATTCATATATCCGGGATATAAATTTAAGGCTATAGACTGTCTTATAACTAACTTCCATCTTCCAGAATCAACACTTGTTATGCTGGTATCAGCACTTGCTGGAAGAGAGCATGTGCTTCATGCCTATGAGGTTGCTGTGCAGGAAAAATACAGATTCTTCAGTTTTGGAGACGCTATGCTAATTTTGTAACTTAAAATCTTATATTTATAAGGATAACGGAAAAGAAGAAAAGCAGGGCTTAGTTCCCTGCTTTTTGCTTACCTGAAAATGAATGTGTGACATAAGCCGTTCTTGAATACAATGTTTGACACCAGACCGTCTTGTATGGTTATGCTGTCAATAATGCTCACGACGAAATTCTTTAACACTTCTGAATCTACCGACATGGCAAGCCGTTTGTAATTGACATACTTTCTGCCGGATAACTTCTGGGCTATGATAAATTCGCTGGCACGCTGTATAAATTCTTCATCAGAAACCGATTGCTGCCATGAATCGGTATTCATCATTCCTATCTGGTCGTTTATATCTTCCAGAGTTTCCTCCAGCTTATTTTTCTGTATCATGTATTCAGCCTCCGACATGGCTTCATCAGCATACAGGTACAGGCTACGCAGACGGTCTAAGGCACGCTCTGTTTTCTGCTTTTCATTCCGAAGTCTGGCAACCTCCGGTTCAACAGTAGCTTTCTTGGTTGGCAGGCTGGCACCCTTGCCAAAGACAGCACCCTTAGCGGCTCCAGAGGATAGGACATTGAACAGGTCATTAAGTCCGTTTGGTTCGATATGGTCTATGTATGCAAATGTATCTCCGATAAGCAACAGCTTTTCCAGTTCCTCCGGGGAGCTGATTTTTTCAAAGTCATTTTGAGCATTCAGCATATTCAGGATATAGTTAAAAACAAATTCTCCAATGATTGGGTCAGAGGTAGATTTACCAGTACACAGTGTAACGGACTTTCTTCTGGTAGGACAGGTGTATTTTGAATAATGCCAGCCGTCCCTTGTGAGATTCCCCGGAGTGCTGCCTAAAGGCTTACCACAGGAACCACAGTAAATCAAACCACCGAATACATGAGTATGTTTTGATGACTTGTAAATATTCCGCTGCTTGCACAATTTAGAGTTGGAATCCAGCGTAGCCATGATACGCTCTTTCTGGTCTTTCGGAATGATTGCTACATGATGATTTTCAACAGTAACCCATTCGGATTCGTCTTTGACTTTCTGGCGGTCGCCCTCTTTGAGCATATTGTAGCGGTAGTCGCCGCAGTAAAACACATTCCTAAGGATAATCAGGAGCGATACCGGCGACCAGAGATTACCAGCTCTGGAGCGGTAGCCTCTTTCGTTCAGTTCACGAACCACACGCACAAGAGAGCGTTCCTGCTCGTACATATCGTGCATAAGGATAACAACTTTCGATTCTTCCTCATTCACTGAAAATTCATGTGTTTCATAATCGTAATCATAGCCAAAAGGAATCCTGCCGCCATTCCAAAGCCCATTATTCGCCCTTGAAATCATGGTTGCGGTGACACGCTCTGATGTCATGTTACGCTCCAGTTCGGCAAATACCAGAATGATTTTAAGCATTGCTTCGCCCATAGCGGTAGAAGTGTCAAACTGCTCATTTTTTGAAACAAAGGTAACGCCGAGGGCTTTCAGCTCATTATACATGGTTGCAAAGTCCAGCAGGTTACGAGAGATACGGTCTATCTTCCAGACAAGCAGGTGCGTAAAGGCACCAGCTCTCATTTGCGACATCATTTCCTGAAATTTAGGACGGTCTGTATTCTTGCCGGAATATCCGGCATCCTCAAATATGACACAATCATCTGTATTCAACATCAGTTTTGCGTATGCGAGCAGGTCTTGTTTCTGCATAGGCAGAGAATCCCTGTCTATCTGGTGCAATGTCGATACCCTGACATAGATAGCCACCCTTGCACCGGTCTTGTTTTGTGCGTTGTACGCCATAATATATACCTCCATATAAAGCGAAAAGCCCCATGCAGGGGCTTTATCTCAAACAGCAATATTTTTATTGTCAGGGGAATTATCCGCAAGGAAACGAGCCGTAGCGTGTTGTATGCGGTTGTTGATTTCTCCTATTTGTCCGTTCTTTGCGAGTAACAAGAGTTCCTGACACTCTTTGATTGTGAAGATGTGATACTGGTATGTATGTGGCTTGAAAGCGGAGCGGCAAAACACATTCAAAAGCTCTGATTCAGAAACGGAACATCTGGAGCAGAGGTAGAATATCTTATTGACAACACCAACATCAACATGAGCCGTACACTTCCAGTCAGAAAAAGAACTGTCACGAGCTGCAATGAGCCGGTCAAGATTTTCAAAACCATTCAGGTCCGCATAAAACGCCATACAGTAATAGGATATGGCGATACGCTCATTTCCCTCCAGCTCCGTAAAGCGAGCCTGACGCATACGGACATCACGAAGCAGAGAGTAGTTCCCTGTTTTCAAGTACATATCAGCCTCAATCTTCATGGAATCCCATTTTAAGTTATTACCGGCAGTATCTCCGGCAACCGGCGCAAAATCCATAGGCAAGCCTCCATTCATTTTTTATGACGGTCATTTATGCTAATGACTGTGAACTTGCTTCTTTGCGTTTAATTTCCTTTTCGTATGCCGCTTCTATGGAATCGTAGATAAATTCCTGTGAAGCCTCCGGCAGATACCGGTACATCTCCAGCATTTTTAATTCGTCGCTGCTTACCTGCTTTTCTCCAGACCTTATATATTCGGAACCTCTAAGCAGAACATCAGTAGAGCAATTAAGATATTCTGCGATAGTTAAAACAGCGTCAGCATAAGGAGAAGCCCCTTTTTGCCAACGACCTATACTACCGGTACTTATTCCACACTCTTTAAGGACTGGGGTAGGCTTCAAGCCCTTTTCGTCGCATATTTTCTTAAAGTTATCCCAAAACATATAATTCCACCTTTGAAAAATAACGCATAAATCGGCATTTTTATATTGACATACGCCGATTAGTGAGTTATATTATATATATAAGTTACAAAGTTAAAGCATTTCTGGCGAGATAGCGAGCTTTGTAACTTGCCATTGTGAGTGAATTTTTCAAAATGGCTCCCTTTGATTTTAAGGGAAAATGTTAAAAAAGTAAAGCACAAATATAAGGTTAAGGAGGTAAGGCAAATGAAAAGAAAACTATCGCCTTGGTGTAAGGCTGTCAAAATCGCAATGATTCAGAAAGACTGGGGCGTGGCTGACTTGGCACAGGCGGTTAAGATGACAAAAGAATATACTTCCGCAGTCATCAACGGCAGAGTGATTTCAGAGCCAGCGGTTAAAGTCATCAGTGATGTACTGAATATCGAGCAGACAGCCTTAACAAGTTCTGAATAAATTATAAGGCATTTATGGAGGAAAACACATGGGAAAGGAACCCTTGAAAGAGAATACGAATGTGTATTTTCAAGCCAGAAAAAGAGCGGCTATGAGTAATGACAGGCTTTTCAGTCGTGAAAATGCAGCGGAGCTATTGGGAATATCCCCATATACACTTGCCGATTACGAACTTGGAAATACAAAGGTTGTGCCGGTGGATAAGGTAGTTCTTATGGCAGACCTTTATAACGCACCAGAACTGATTACCGGCTACTGCAAATACCAGTGTCCGATACATGGATTCATGCCACTGGCAACAGAGGAAAAGAACCTGCAAGGAATCGCACTTAGGCTTCTGAAAGGTCTGAATGATGATGATGATATGCAGGAACTTAAAACTAGCATGATTGACATTCTGGAGGACGGTAAGGTATCAGATGACGAATTGACAGAGTTTAAGAAGTTAATGGAACATCTGGACAGATTGGCAGAGATAATCAGTGAGTTAAAACTGGCAGGAGAGAAGATTTTGAAAGGCAGATGAAGCAGGTATGGTGGAAAAGCTGAAAGAAGTCCTGAAAAGCGAATATGGAATCAATAATACAGAGGAATTTGAAGCGGCAGTAAGGAACTTCGCAGGAATCAACCTTGGAATATTTACACAGCCGCTTCCTGAAAGGAGTGCTGAAAGTGAATATCAGAAAGAAATTAAGGTTACAGCGTAGGGTAAAGATGGGAGTTGTGGTTTGCAGTCTGGGTTTTATGGTCTCTGGAATAATTATGAATATCACAAATGCAAACTTCCGACAGACGGACAAGCCAACGGTAATAAGAATTGTTGAAAGCTCACAGCCTATACAGGCACAGACAATAAGCACACAGGAGCATACAGAACAGTATTCAAAGTTGCCATACCCATTCGATACAATGTCGCTTGATTGGAGCGGAGAACAGATAGCTGGATTCAAAGAGTATCAGATACCGGATGATTACGAGCTTTACGGAGGCTATTTTCCGCTGGAAATGCAGGAATACACCTACATTATCTGCAAGGATTACGGCGTAGATTACAGCCTGATTATTGCCATGATAGAGATTGAGAGTGGCTATAAATATGACGCAGTCGGTAAAGGCGGCGACATAGGTTATATGCAGATAAATCAGGAATGGCACACAGACAGAATGGAAAGGCTGGGAGCTACCGACCTGAAAAATCCATATCAAAATGTCAGAGTTGGAATTGACTATATGGCTGAACTTCTGGGGCAATACCAGACATCAGTTGCGGTTTCTGCTTATAACAGAGGAGCACACAATGATTCAGGTACAGGAGCTTTGGACTTAGCGGATAAAGGACAATATCAGACGGAATACTCCGAAAAGGTATTGAATAGAGCCGCTGAAATCGAAAAGGAGTTATCACAATGAAACAATTTCTGAAAAAAACAAAACGGTTCATCATGCACTACTGGCTTTCAATATCACTTGGAATGATAGCCACACCGTTTGCAATACAGTACGCATACCAAGATAGAGGACGGCTGGCGTTCGGCGGCGAGTATCTGGTATTACCGGCTATGGTAATGGGTGCATATCTGCTTCGACAGGTTGTACCGGCAATCCTTGAAATGATTTATGAACTGATATACGGAGAGGAGGAACCGGAAGATGACACAAACGGAAACAGAAACAATCGCACAGGGAATGTTGCAGATTACAGACGAGTTCCAGAGGCAGACCGGAATCGCAGACGAAGTGGTTGACAGAATCATAGAACACAGTTTTAGAAAAATGGAACTGGTACAGGCACCGCCGGAATACATTTTGCTGTTATTGCCGGACGAACTGAAAAATTATTGTTTCAGATGTGCGGTCAATTCACAGGGAATACAGAACATGAGAGCAAAGGAGGCTGGAGTATATGTGTGAAATATGCAGACAAACCCCATGCCACCCAAGATGTCCCAATGCACCGGAGCCGAAACCTGTTAAAAGGTGCTGCTTGTGCGGCGAGGGAATCTATGAGGGCGACGAGTACCTTATCACGACGGACGGCTGCGTATGCAAGGACTGTCTGGAGGATTTTTCAATAAACCAGTGGTTAGAGCTGATAGGCGAGAGCCTGACAACGGCAGAAAGAGAGGAATAACAATGGCAGAAAGAAAGCAGATTACAACAAAAGAATATCTGGCAGAAGTCAAAGGCGGGCTGGAGAATGAACTCAACCTGAACGCAAAGGCTTTACCGGAGAACTTCAATCAGTCCAGATTTGTCCTGAACTGTATTTCACTTATCAAGAGCAATTTGAGCAACTACAACAATATCACACCGGAATCCGTTTATCTGGCACTTGCAAAAGGAGCATACCTTGGACTGGATTTCTTCAACGGAGAGTGCTATGCAATCCCTTATTCCGGAGAGGTCAATTTCCAGACAGACTATAAAGGGGAAATCAAGCTGGCAAAGACCTACTCCAGAAATCCAATTAAGGACATTTATGCAAAGAATGTTCGAGAGGGAGATTTCTTCGAGGAGATTATCGAAAGCGGCAAGCAGTCGGTTAATTTTAGACCAGTTCCGTTCTCCGACAAAAAAATCATAGGTACATTTGCGGTTGTACTATTCAAAGACGGAAGCATGATGTACGACACCATGAGCGTTAAGGAGATAGAGGAGGTCAGAAACAATTTCTCCAAAGCAAAGAATAGTAAGGCTTGGGCGGCTACACCAGGAGAAATGTATAAAAAGACAGTTCTCCGTAGATTATGCAAGCTCATTGACCTTGATTTCAATTCCCAGCAGAGATTAGCGTATGAGGACGCTGGAGATTTTGACAAGGAAAAGGCAGATGAACCGGTTGCTGATGACACAGTGAATGTATTTGACGCAGAGTTCAAAGAAGTAGAACCGGAGAATAAGGACGCTGCAATCATTGAAGAAATGGGATTAGAGGAAGCATAGGAGGTAGTGGCAAATGGAGTTGATGGCTGAAAATTATTATAGTCCAGAAGCCAATGCGGAATATATGTCGGTGTCACAGTTCAAGTCATTCGCAGGAACGGACGGAAAACTGGCGTGCGAAGCAGAGGCAATGGCTGAACTTCGTGGAGAATGGGAAATGAAGAAAACAACCGCTCTCATGGTTGGAAGTTATGTGGATTCTTACTTTGAGGGAACGCTTGATGATTTCAAGAAGCGTACACCGGAACTGTTTACACAGAAAGGAACGCTGAAAGCTGATTACAAGCAAGCAAACAGAATCATTGAAAGAATTGAGCGTGACCCATTCTTTATGAAGTGCATGAGCGGAGAAAAGCAGGTCATTATGACCGGAGAACTTTTCGGAAGCAAGTGGAAAATCAAAATGGATAGTTACATTCCGAACACCGTCATTGTGGATTTGAAAGTAATGGCTTCAATCACAAAGCACGAATGGGTAAGAGATTTAGGACCGGTAGATTTTATCCGCTACTGGGGCTACGACATTCAGGGTGCGGTGTATCAGGAAATTGTGAGACAGAATACAGGCAAAAAGTTACCGTTTTACATTGCGGCGGCAACAAAGGAAGATGAAACGAATATTGAGGTTATTCATGTGGCAGACAACTTCCTGCGTGACGCATTAAGCATTGTAGAGGCAAATATGCCGAGAGTTCTCCGAGTAAAGAACGGAGAGGAACAGCCGCACAGGTGCGGTCTTTGTGATTATTGCAGGAATACAAAAGTGCTTACCGGTCCTATCGGTATCTTAGACCTGCTGAAAGATGTATAGAAGTGAACACGCAGCACGAAAGGCGGTGGTAGTGATTATGGCATGGATAAGTGTTCATGAGGACATCATAGGAGGAAAATTAAGAGAACTGTCTAAAAGTCTTGGGTGTTCACAAAACGAATCCATAGGCATACTCATAAGGCTGTGGCTGTGGTGTATAAACAATGCAGACAAAGACGGACGAATCATAGGAGCAAATCAAGACGATTTGGCAGAAATCCTGAATATCGGAAAGAGCAAAGAAATAGAAGCTGACGACATAGTAAAGTCGCTAATCGAATGTAATTGGCTGGAGCTTGTGGATGACACTCTATACATACACGATTGGGAAGAATGGCAGGAACCGCTTTATACATTCAAAGAACGCAGAGAGCGAGATAGATTACGAAAAAAGAATGAGAGAGCAATTGCTAGGGCAAGTGCAAACCCTACTCCAAAGCCTGAACCAGTAAAAGAGCCGGAGCCGGCAGAAGTATCAAAGCCTGAAAAGCCGAAGCGAGGCAAACTTGATTATACAGAAAACTTTGAAGCGTTCTGGAGCGTGTACCCACGAAAAGAGGGCAAAGGCGAGGCGTACAAGAAGTACAAGGCAAGATTGAATGACGGTTATACAGAACAGGAGCTTATCATGGCGGCAGAGAATTACGCCAGAAGATGTGCGACAGAGCATACCGAGATTAAGTACATCAAGCACGCAAAGACATTTCTTAGCGATAGCACACCGTTCCTTGATTATCTTCCAAAGGCAAGAGATACAGCACCAGCACCGGCACAGTATAACGGTATCGACGGCTTGCCGTCATCATAAAGCAAAGGCGGTGTAAGCATGGATTCAAACATCACAAAGGCAGTTATCAAAGCAGCAACAGCGGCAAAGGCAGATAAAAACGCAGAGGACTATTACAAAGACGGCGTTCTTGTCTGCGGCAAGTGCCATACGAACAAAGAAAAAAAGATACAGCTTGCCGGGGAATATGTAACGGTTCGCTGTATATGCAAGTGTGAATCAGAGGAGAGAGAGCGTATTCAGAAGCAGAAAGACTATGAGGAGGAAATGCGACGCATTGAAAGATTGAAAGTCGCAAGCCTCATGGACGCAAAGCTGAAATCAGCAACCCTAAAGACATTCACACAAAAAGAGGACAACCAGAAGTTATACACAATCGTCAAGAACTATGTGGATAACTTTGAAACATTTTATAAGAGCAACAGAGGGCTTCTGTTCTGGGGAACGGTTGGAACCGGAAAAAGCTATGCGGCGGCTTGCATAGCAAACGAGCTTCTGAACCGCAAAACACCGGTAGTAATGACATCATTTGTTAAGGTATTGCAGGTCATTCAGGACAATACCGAAAACGAGACAGAGTTTGTGAACCGGCTATGTGCGGCAAGGCTGCTTATCATTGATGATTTAGGAACGGAGCGTAACACCGATTACGCACTGGAGAAAGTCTACAATGTGATTGACAGCCGGTACAGGACAGGAAAGCCCCTGATTCTGACAACAAACCTGAATTTACAGGATATGCAGATGACACAGGACATCAGATACCAGAGAATCTACGACAGGATTTTTGAGATGTGCCACCCAGTAATGGTAAATGGTACATCATGGCGTATCAATCAGGCAAAAGAGAGATTCAACGAAACAAAGAGGCTCTTAGAGGGCTGACAAGCAAGGAGGAAAACACATGGGATTTAAGAAAGTAGCAGAGCTTGTCATTCAGGGAGTGGAAGACCGGCTGACGGTATCATCAATCCTGATTAAGAACGGCTACACCGTAGGACCAGACAAGCGAAAGCGTACACCTACTGGAAAGACATTGGACTATCTTCTGAATGTGTATGAGGAGGATAGTGGAGCAAAGGAGGGATAGTTGTGGCAATAGAAAAGAAAATATATTCGTCTTGGGCGTTCAAGGAAAACGAATCAGAAAAAGCTCACTGCAATCGTGAAATCTACAAGGAACTTTGCGAAAAGTACAAGATTTCAAGATATAAGGTGGAGAATCCAGACGATTACGACATTGTTCTGGATAGAACGCCGGGATATAACCACTCAACTTACAGCGTCATCAAAAATAATACCGAATTGTCACAGTTGGAGCTTGCTTTGATTTGCGACGACGGAAACCTTTGCTTCGGGTATACAATGCAAGGCTCACAATTTTATATCTTTGAAGATTAGGAGGAAATGCAAATGCAGATGACGGATACAGAAATTTTAGGAAAATACAACCGTTCAGATGATAAAAAAGGCGTGGTTCAGATTTTGGCAGACCTAAACGGCTGCGATAAAGACACAATCCAGCAGATATTGATTCAGGGCGGCGTTCCTGAATCAGAGTTTGCACCGAAGAAAAGAAGAAAGAGACAGCCGCCAGCGGCAAAGCCAGACCCAGCAAAGGCAACGGCAGCTATGCCGCCAGAGAACGAATCTTTACCGCTTCCATTCAGTGATGATGATATGGGAATTGGAGATGATGAATACGGTGGAGCAATGACCGGAGGTGAGGGTGTGTACGACATTCACGATTACGGCAGTTTAGCAGCCGGAGGATTTATTCCACCTATTCCACCATACAGAACAGCGGAGGAACTTCTGGCAGAACCAGAGGACATGACGGACAAGGAAAGAAAGCGTTTGGAGAGAATTAAGGCAATCCCGGAATCAGTCAGGGAGTTATGCCAGACAGAGGTTGCGAACTTACGCAGTCAGGTCATGGAGCTTGAAAAGAGAAGCGACGAGATTATTGACTTTCTGAATGGAGAGGCAGTATGAGCGGCTTTGAGATAACGGAGGCTGGCGATATGAAATCAATCAAATTTACAGTACCCGGAAATCCGTTTGGAAAACAGCGACCAAAATTCGCCAGAATGGGTACATACACAAAGACCTACACACCAAAGGAAACGACACAGCACGAGAAGCAGGTTGAGGCTTGCTTCTTAGAGGTTGCCAGAGGCAGGAGATTCAAGGAAAAGGAACCGCTTGATATTCGTATCATAGCATATTATCCGATTCCACAGTCCACCTCAAAGAAGCGTCATAAGGAAATGCTGGAGCATAGAATCAGACCGACAGTGAAGCCGGACCTTGATAATGTGGCAAAGCTCATATATGACGCATTAAACGGTGTAGCGTGGCATGATGATAACGCAATTGTGGATACGCAGGTCAGAAAATTCTACTCCGACAATCCGAGAGTTGATGTGACTATCAGGACTGCCGGACAGGAAAATATATAAGCATAACAGGAGGAAAACACATGGAATCAGAGAAAATGGAGTTGCGGCTAATCAACCCAAATGAGAGCGGATTCTTACAGCACATTGAATGGAACAGCGAGGAAATCCGCAAGCAGGTACAGATGATGATGTCTGCATATACAGATGTTGTATATACAGAGGACACCATGAAAGCGGCAAAGGACGACAGAGCAACGCTCAACAAGTTCAAAAAGGTTATCGAGGACAGACGAAAGGAAGTCAAGAAAAAGTGCATGGAACCTTATGAGCAGTTCGAGAAAGAGGTCAAAGAGATTACGGCACTGATTGATAAACCTATCGGCATGATTGACAGCCAGATTAAAGAATACGAGGAGAAGCAGAAAGCGGAGAAGAAATCACAGATTCAGGCAGCTTATGATGAATCAATCGGAGAATTTGTGAATGACCTGCCGTTTGAAAGGGTATTTGATACCAGATACTTAAACGCTACATTCTCACTCTCTAAGGCTATGTCAGAGGTCATTGAGAAAATCGAGAAGTTCAAGACGGACATTGCAACAATCGACAGCTTAGACAGCAAGCACAAGTTGAATGTTCGTGATGTGTATGTAAGAACCCTTGATTTGTCACAGGCTATGGCAGAGGACAGAAGATTAAGAGAGCTTGAAGAGCGTCTGGAGGCAGACCGCAAAGCCAAAGAGGAGGCAGAGCGTAAGCGGCAGGAAGCCGAAGCTGCAAGGCGTGAGGAAGCGGAACGCCAGAGAGCGGAGGCAGAGAGAATCGCCGCAGAGCAGAAAGCAGCAGCAAAGGCACAGCCTGAATCAGAGCCGGAGCAGATGACACAGCCGGTATCTGAAATGGGTAGAGCAATCGCCAGTATTGAACATCAGGCATTCTCACAGGCGGTACAGGCTGCACCAGAGGAGAAACAGGAAGCACCTGCACAGGTTCCTGAAAAGCAGTCCGAGCCAGAGGCAGAGGTCAAGAGATACAAGGCTACATTCTGGTGCAAGGGTACGCTGGAGCAGATTAAGGCTTTAGGCGATTACATGAGAGCAAATAACATTGAGTTTGGAAAGGTGGCGAAATAACTATGATGAATGAGGAGTACATCAAAAGACTGGATTTTGACAGTGACACATTCGAGGCTATGAAAACGGACATGAATTTCATTCTCCAGAGAATGATTGGAAGCATGATTGAAAAGGACAGCACCGAGGGAAGCATGACAATCAAGATTGATGTCAATATGGTTACAGAGTGGATTCCAAACAATAACCCAGATGTTGAGGGCGAAACGAGAATGATTCGTAAGCCGCAGTTCAAACATAAGTGTGCTTCCACAATCAAAATCAATGATGAAAAGTCCGGTTCGTTCAACAATGAAATGGAGCTGGATATGAATGAAAACGGCTGTTACTACTTAAAGCCGGTAGCAGACACCACACAGAGAACAATCTTTGACAGCGATTTCCAGAGCGGCATGAATAAGCCGGAATCAGACAAAGAAGATGACAGCGGTATCATTGACGGCACTTTCAAGGAGCTTCCGGGAGACAGTACGCCAGCACTTCCTTGTAATGATGATTCGGGAAACAAGGACGAGAGCGACACTCCAGCAGAGGGCAAGCCGGAGGATGGCACCGAGAACGCACCAGATAGCCCAGAAACGGACGAAAACGGTTCAGACAATATTTCTTCCGCAGACGAGGATAACGACGCTGAAATCGACGCTACCGAAGCCCTGTTCGGCACTGACGGAGATAATAAAGAGGGTTCGGACGAGCCGGGCGACGATTACGGTTATGATGAACCAGAGGAGGAGTAGCCAATGCTTAGAATGTCAAGTTACATGAGCAGAGGGCAAAAGCTGATTGAAGCCGGGAAAACGCCGGACGCTATGCGTCTGGTAACCCGAGGCTTCCAACATTACGCTGAAAGAGTTCTGAAAGCGATACAGCCCTATGCGAAAGCAGACGCTTGTATGCTGGTGTTGATTCTTAGACACATAGCAGACGAGATAGAGCGGAACAATCCCGGCACTAAAGAGCAGGTAGAGGTGTTGAAGAAAGCCGTTGTGCTGCCGACGATTGAGGAAATCGAAAAGGTCAAAAGACCAAACGGAAAGTAGGTGGTCGTATGGCAAGGCTATACGCCTATAAATGTATTCAGGCAGAGGAACGGAAATTGCAAGAGCAGTTCGAGAATCTACCGATAAACGGCAGAAAGACCACACGCCAGACAATCAAACGGATAAAGGAACTGAAACTGGACGCTTCCTACCGGCTGGCACAGAAATGTAATGTCATGGTTAGCTGGCACAAAATGAGCATACAGGGACAGCGTGTAGTTCTGGGAGAGGCTTCAATCATTCTCCCGGACTGCACAATCGTAGGCTTTGAGAAACTAAAGGAAATTGAACTGAATTATAAGGGTTAGGAGGATTCGATATGGGAAATAGAGACAACTTCGGCAAGTGCCGGAGCTGCGGTCAACAGGTTATCTGGATAAAGACAGTAGCCGGAAAGAATATGCCTTGCAATCCGCAGCTTGTCACATACAGGCAGGGCAACGGCAAGGAAAAGATAGTTACTCCGAATGGAGAAGTGTTAAGTGGAGAGCTGGTAGGCGCAGGAACGCAGGACGCAACAGGCGTAGGTTACATATCGCATTTCGCTACCTGTCCGAATGCCACAAGCCACAGGAAGAAGTAAGAAAGCAGGTATTTTCTATGAAAGTGGAGTTAGACAAGACCGGAATGGTTCATCTGGTATCAGGAACCTATCCCTCACATGATATGCAGGAAGCATTGCAGAACAGGAATCTGGGATATAGGGAAAATGATGTCTGGCACTGGGACAGTGAGGAACTTAGAAAGCTGGATAATCCGCAGTTATATACGCTGTATAAGGAGCTTAGATATTAGAACTTCCGGGAAAATAAAAAAGCCTTGGCATAACGCCAAAGCCCTTGCAATAAGTCTGGTAAACCTATTGTAAAGGGTAAAGGATAAAATGTCAAGGAGGCGACTGCACAATGATAGAAAGCAAGGAACTAATAACAGGGGAAGTACAGGGAACATCAGAGCCAAAATTTGTAGTTTTGACCGAGGAAGAAATTACAAAGATGATGAAAAAGGCTGCCAGAGAGGGTGCGAAAGAGGGTATCGCTGCTTATGAGAGCAAACAGGCTGTCGTTATGGCAGAGCGTACCGAAAAGGTAAGAAACAGTGCAAAAACTCTGGTACAGCATTACAGGCAGTTAAAGAAGATGAAAGATACTTCAGTATATGACCCAGACACAGTAACAGACTTAACACTTGCCGGAATCTTTGATTATATTCTGGACGAGTGCAGAAAAGAAGAATTTGAGCTGACATCTACAAAAAAGAATATGCTGATTACAGGTATGCTGCTTAATCATGTAGATACACAGCTAAAAAATTACAAAAAGGAATGTGAGCAATCGAAGATACCGGATGTAGAGCGCAGGTATCGTGTGGTTGAAATGATGTTCCTGAACGAAGAACCTATGAAGCCTGATGATGTGGCAGAGGTCGAGAACATTGATAAGAGTAATGTATATAGAACGCTGGAAAAAGCATATGATGACCTGACGGCTCTATTCTTTGGAGTTGAGGGCTTAGATGTAGCTGAATACCGTAGAAAGAAGCGTATGGAGAAAAAGGCGGCAAGAAAGACCGGAAATAAAAACGGTGCGAAAAAGACGCAATAGACACGCAATAGGAAATGATGTAGTATGGTATCAGCCGAACAACCCCAAATGTCACTTATGACATCAGGAATCCCATGTGTTTTCCTCCGGCAAGGGAGCTGGTTCACGCTGGCTTTCTTGCTTGGAAAATACGGTTGTGGCTATGAATATGGTATATTCGACAGGAGCAGCCGCAGGGCTGCTTTTTGTTTTGATAAAGTCGCAGAAAAGCCCATAAATCCGCTGTTTTCCTTGCAATATTATTGATGTAGATACCCCTATATGGTATAATTAAGGAGTAGGGAATACCTGCAAAAAGGCACAAAAAAACAGAACCAATACCGGGCAATGGCTGGTTCTGTTCCTCACAATCAACTTCTGAAAGAAGCGACAACTGTATTGTATCATCTTCTTTCAGAAAAATCAAGAAAATCAATCAGGACAAAGAAAAGGAGATTACAATCATGGAAACAAACAACACAAACATCAACAACGACTTATCAAAAATCGCAAACGGAAAGAGAATCTGCTTACTGGACCTCAATTATACTTTGGTAAGCAATCAGGCACAGACCAGAATGTTAAGACCGTTCTCCAGAAGAATGGAGGGCGAGGAGTACAGAATGGACCTCATAGACGCTATCAAGGACGATTATGTGATTATCGTAACTGCCAGACCTGATTACCAGATGAAAGAGACTATGGAGAATGTCAAGAAGAAAACCGGCTGGGAGCCACAGGAGATTTACTTCAATGACATCAACGCAGAGCCTCCGGTATATAAGGAATCAGCACTTAGAAGATTCATTTTTCCAAAGCATGGCATGAACCCGGAACAGTTCTACGCAGTAGAGAGCAATCCGAGAACCAGAACCATGTACGGTAAGTATCAGATTCAGGCAGCACCTTATGAGAAGTTTATCAAGGGTGCGTTAAGAAATGATGTTCCAGAAAACAGAGAGCCGGAACCGCAGCAGATGTCATTATTTGATTAGTCCGGTTCGTATCAAACATAATACAGGCAACAGACAGCACATCAGAAAACGGTGTGCTGTTTTTATTTGCAAATAAATATGTCAGGAGGTAGACAAAATGGAGTGTAAAGTCATGCGGTTAGCAGACATTGTACCGGCAGAGTACAATCCGAGAGTAACGCTCACAGAAGCAGATTTCGAGTACAAAGCCCTGAAAGCCAGCATTGACGAGTTCGGCTTAGTTGTTCCACTTGTAGTAAACGAGAGAACAGGAACCCTTGTCAGCGGACACCAGAGGCTTAATGTCATGCTGAAAAATGGTGTTGAGGAAACAGAGGTTGTCGTGGTAGACATGGAGCCTGAAAAGGAAAAGGCGTTGTGTATCGCCATGAACAAGGTCGGCGGTCAATGGGACTACGGCTTGCTGGCAGACATCATGGAGGAGCTTAGAAACTCTGAAATTGATACAACAGCAACCGGTTTTTCCAGCAATGAGATAGCGGAGCTTTTAGGAGAGCTTCAGGAAGAAGCCAGGGACATACCGGAGGTAGACGGTGTAGGCAAAAAGGAAGATACGGAGGACGGAGTTCCTTGTATCGTCGGAGAGTACAAGTTCCGTATTCCTGACGGACCGTATAAAGACATGATGGCTGACATCAGAGAAAAAGTCGGATTCTCAAAGGAAATGGTTGAGGGCGAATTGCAAAGGAGGTTATTCAAATGCTTATCAGAACAGTAGATATTAACGAGCTGCACGAAAGCGTGTTCAATCCACGAATCAAGCTGGAGAAAACCTCTAAGGAGTACCAGCAGATAGCCGCCAGTATTCAGGAGTTCGGGTTTGTGGAACCTCTGGTTGTAAATGAACATAATATGTGCGTCATTGGCGGTCATCAGAGATTGCAGGTATTAAAGGACAGCGGAGCAACAGAGGTTGAGTGCGTTATGATTAACGAAACAGACCCGGAGAGAGAAAAAGCGTTGTGTGTGGCACTCAACAAGATTAAAGGCGACTGGGATATGGAAAAGCTGGCGTATCTTCTGGGAGATGATGATGTATCAGTATTTCCTACCGGATTTGACGAGGGCGAGGTAGACCTTGAAAAGTACCTGAAAGATACAGAGCCGGTAGAGCTGCCGGACGAACCGGAGGAACAGACAGAACCGGAAGCAGAGGAAAAGGAAACAACAACCGTCATTAAAATAGGCGGCTTTTCTTTTACCGTAAAGGCGAGCGAATACTACGCACTGATAGATGACATCAGAGATAATGGCATCTTTGAGCCGGCTGAAATCAGAGCAGAGCTGCAAAGGAGGATTCTCAATGATTAAGTTGGTTCCAATAACAGACGTGAAAGCGTCTGAATATAACCCACGAAAGAATGATGAAAAGCGTCTGGCTCTTACAGAAATGAGCCTTAGAAAGTTAGGTTTCCTGCTTCCGATATACGCCGATACGAGCGGTGAGATATTATCAGGACACCAGAGGCACCTTGTAGCGACCAGAATGGGCTTCACAAGGATTCCTGTTCAGTATGTAAATATACTGGACCTTAACGAGAGAAAAACCGTCAATATCCTCTTTAACAGAGCCACAAACGACCTCTCAAAACAGGACACCTGCGACAAGATTAAGAGCCGCCTCTACAATATGGATATTCAGAGTATGTGCGAAGCCCTGCCGGATATAGAACCGGATTCAGAGGCTTCTTTTCCTTGCGTATATGCCATAAGGAGGGTTGATACTACACAGCTTGCAAAAGTCAATCACAGGAACTTTGACAGCCATATAGCGGCACTGGCAAAGACACTGGAGCGGAGCGTGGGAAGCTCAATGCCGATTGTCATAGGTCAGGATATGAATGTGGTAAACGGTATCGGCAGATTACAGGTTGCGGCAGAGGCAAAGCGTAAATTCGTACAGTGCGTACAGGTCACAAAGGCACAGGAGGAGTTTTCTTCCGCTATGCTTAACCTGTTATCAATGGATTTTTCTATGGAATCAAGCTATGCTGATGTACTTAGATATAATTCATTCATGCGAGAGCGTAACACCAGAGAAACAGACACCGAGGGCAATTGCGCTTTCGGCGACGGATTCTTCAAGGGCTTATTCCCGAACAATAACGGCAGAGACTTCTTTAAGCTAGAGGGCGAAGCGTTAGAGGCGTGGAAAAATAAATACGGAGATAAGATTGTGGACTTCGGGGCTGGAAAGTTGAACAACACCAGAACATTAAGAAACGCCGGTGTATTCGTATCAGCATTCGAGCCTTATTTTGTTACCACAGGCGATACAATCCACAAGGAAAAGAGCATAGAGATAGCCAACAAGTTCCTTGATGAAGTAGAGAGCGGCGTGGAGTACACTTCGGTATTTATATCAAGCGTGTTTAATTCCGTACCGTTTATGGAGGACAGAATCAAGATAGCCCAGATAGCAGCGGCATTATGCAGCCCCGGAGGGCGTGTAGTGTGCTGGTGCCAGAGCAACGAATCACAGCAGTTTGTGATTACAAAGAAACACAGCGTAACAAATAATGCACGCCTGACATTCGACCTTGATTATGAACCGAATACGGTACTGGGAGATATATCAAAACATCCGAAAGTCCAGAAAGGGCATACAGCGGACGAATTAAAGGACATCTTTTCAAGGAGCTTTAAGAGCATTGACAGAATCGACATGATAAGTAAGTTCTGGTATCTGGAAGCAACAAAGCCGACAGTAAACCCGGAGCGATTAGCAGAAGCTCTTGATTTTGAATTTAACCTGCCTTATCCAGACGGTACCACACTGGGGCTTGCGGACAGGGCAAGGAAAGTATTTGAAAAGAGATTAGGTATTACACTACCGGGAAAGGAGGAAACAGGGCATGGAGATTAAAAACCAGAATGTAGACAATGTGGTCCCAAAGCCGAAGTGGGAATTTGACGCAGATGTGGCACACTGCTTTGCAAATATGCTGGAGCGCAGCATACCGGATTACAGAAGTATGAGGAGCTTGGTGTACGAGCTGGGCGAGCGATTCATAAAACCACAGACGGTTATAACAGATATAGGTTGCAGTACAGGGCTTGCGGTCGAACCATTTTTCAATAAACATGGCGACAACAACGCCTATTTTTTATGCGACAACTCCGAAGCTATGATTGAGGTATGCAAAGACAAGTTTTCGGTTGGCATATCGGGTGGATATGTGGAGCTTGTCAACGGCAATTTCTACGAAAAGCAGATACCGGATAATCAGAGCTTGGTTTTATCTATTCTTTCTATGCAGTTTATGCCGACAGCATACCGCCAGAACATGATTAACAGTATCTACGAAGCGTTGAACCCCGGAGGGGCGTTCGTGTTCGTGGAGAAGATTATAGCGGACGAGGGAACGGACGACCTGAATGTAGACCTGTACTACCAGATGAAAAGGGAGAACGGCTACACAGAGGAGAAAATCATGCAGAAACGCAAGAGCCTTGAAAATGTGCTGTCGCCACTAAAGGCAGAGTGGAACGAGGATATGCTGCATGAGGCAGGTTTTGAAAAGGTGGATATGTTCTGGCGTTGCCTCAATTTTTGTGGGTGGGTTGCTATCAAGTAGGGTAGCAGGTCACGCAAAAGGAGGTAGGCTGATATGTCCAAAGACAAAGAAGAAATATGGGAACGCCAGCCGGGAGAATCCACGCAGGCTTTCGAGGCATTCAGAACCTATCGTGATTTAGGACTGAAACGCTCCAACAAGGCGGTCAGCGATACATTGTCAAAGAGTAGGCAGTTAATATCACGCTGGAAATCAACTTGGAATTGGGACGAGAGAGTAAGAGCCTATGATACCGCTCTGGAGAGGGAAGCTCATAAAGAGGCGGTAAAGAACCTAAAGGATATGACAAGCCGCCATATTAAGATTGCGGTACAGTTGCAGAATAAAGCACTGGAAGCACTGCAAAGAGTGAAAGTCGAGGATATGTCGCCTAGAGATATACGAGAGTATATCAAACTTGCAACCGACCTAGAACGCCTGAACAGGTCATCAGCTGCTACGGATAACGAGCTGGAGGCAGAGGAAACGACTTCGGTTGATATTTATATGCCAGAAAAGGAGGAGGACAGCCACGAGTAGAGTAATAAGACCACAAAAAGGACCACAAGAGAAGTTCTTAGCGACGAGTGCTGATATTGCGATATACGGTGGAGCTGCCGGAGGCGGCAAGACCTACGCACTGCTTATGGAACCGTTGAGGTACATATACACGAAAGGTTATCGAGCTGTCATATTCCGTAAGAGCTACACCCAGATAAACGCCTCTGGTGGTCTGTGGGACGAGAGTACAAGTATGTATGTTGGTATTCATGGAGCGATACCAACGAAAAGCCCTAAGTATCATTGGAGATTTGCGAAAAAAGCGGTACTTTACTTTGATTATCTGGGGCGTGATGATGATTTGAACCGGTGGCAGGGTTCCCAGATAACATTTATAGGATTTGACGAGCTGACGCACTTTTCAGAGCGGCAGTTTTTTTATATGCTGTCACGAAACCGTAGTACCTGCGGAGTAAAGCCGTATGTCAGAGCTACTTGCAACCCCAACGCTGATTCATGGGTAGCCAGATTCATTGCATGGTGGATTGACCAAGATACCGGTTATCCGATAAAGGAGCGTAGCGGCAAAGTCCGTTATATGGCAAGAGTGCAGAATGAAATCATCTGGGGAGATACCAGACAGGAACTGATTGATTCAGGGATAGAGCCAACAGATATTAAGTCCGTAACATTCATTGCCAGCACATTACAGGATAACAAGATTCTCATGGAAAAGGACCCGTCCTACATGGCGAACCTGAAAGCGTTACCGATAGTCGAAAAGGAACGGTTATTGTATGGCAACTGGAAAATCAAGGCGGCTGCCGGTCTGTTCTACCAGAGAACACAGGTAACTATGATTGAAACACTTCCAAACGACATATACCTATGGGCGAGAGGCTGGGACTTAGCCGCTACATCAGAGGACGAGAATGGAGAACCGGCATATACAGCCGGAGTTCTTATCGGTAAGCGTAAATGCGGACGCTGGGTTATCGTAGATGTAATTAACAAGCGTTTGAGTGCGTCGGAAGTGCGAAAGCTGATAAAGATTACCTGTCAGACTGATAAAGCCCGGTACGGCAGAGTTATAGAGCGATTACCGCAAGACCCCGGACAGGCAGGAAAAGAACAGGCTCAAAGTTACATCAAAATGCTTGCTGGCTTTACCGTAAAGGCATTGCCAGAGAGCGGAAGCAAGGAATCGAGGGCAGAGCCGCTGGCTGCACAGTGGCAAGCCGGAAATGTAGATGTCCTGATAGCGGACTGGAACGAACCATATTTCAACCAGTTAGAGAGCTTCCCAGAATCGAAGTTCAAGGATATGGTAGACGCAAGCAGTTCCGCATTTATCGAAATAGAAAACGGTGCCTCATATTCAGCACCGGGAACCGACAATTTAGGCAAGAACAGCTATTGGAGAAAGTGAGGTGGTATATATGTCGGATAACGGAAAAAACGGTTCAGAGCTTGGACGCATAGGTCAGAGGCGGTACGGCGGAGTCATCTATGAGGAGTTCCTGCCGGAGCTTAGAGGAAAACGAGGGATAGCGGTCTACAACGAGATGTCAGAGAATGACGACATTGTAGGTGCTATCCTTTTTGCTATCGAAATGCTTCTTAGGCAGTGCGACTGGAATGTTGAACCGGGCGGCGATTCTGCAAAGGATATTGAAGCCGCAGAGTTCGTGGAAAGCTGCATGAACGATATGCAGAAAACATGGATTGATACAGTGTCAGAGATTTTATCATTCCTCACATTCGGCTGGAGCTTCCACGAGATAGTATATAAACGGCGTATGGGCAACACAAAAGACCCTACGACCAGAAGCAAGTACAACGACGGACTTATCGGGTGGAAGAAATTACCTATCAGAGCACAGGAGACATTGTACCAGTGGGAATATGACGACGAGGACAACCTTTTAGGAATGACGCAAATGCCGCCTCCGTCGTACAACCTTTATACAATCCCTACGAGTAAAGCACTTTTGTTCAGGACAAAGAGCCGCAAGGACAACCCAGAGGGCAGGTCAATACTCCGAAATGCTTACAGACCTTGGTATTTCAAACGCCGTATTCAGGAAATAGAGGGAATCGGTATTGAGCGTGACCTTGCAGGTCTGCCAGTAATGCACACACCGGAGAATCTTGATATATGGAATCCGGACGACCCGGACGCAGTGAGAATCAGGACCGAGCTTGAAATAATGGTACGCAAAATCAGGCGTGATGAAATGGAGGGCGTAGTGCTTCCTTATGGGTACGAGCTGGAGCTTCTTAGCTCTGGCGGCTCCAGACAGTTTGATACAAACGCAGTAATCAACCGTTACGATACCAGAATTGCTATGACGGTACTTGCGGATTTCATTTTCTTGGGACACCAGCAAACCGGAAGCTGGGCTTTGAGTTCTGACAAAACAGAGCTTTTTGCTATGGCGTGCGGAGCGTTCCTTGATATTATCTGTGAGACATTCAACAGTCAGGGAATACCGCCACTTATAGACATAAACGGCGACCGCTTCAAGGGAATCACTGATTACCCGAAGATGACACATGGAGATATTGAAGATGTGGATATTACAAAGGTTGCTTCCTATGTTCGTGACATGACCGGAATAGGTATCTTAGTTCCTGATGACGGCTTAGAGGACTACATCAGACAGGTAGGACACCTGCCGGAGCGAACGACTGACACCAGAACACCTGATGAAGCCAGAGAGGAACGAAAGAACCAGAACCAGCCGCCAGAGAGCAATACAGCCACAGGAAAGGGCGAAAACGACGACCCCGAAGATATTCCCGACGACATAAGGCAAGCCGCTAAAAGGCGTTTAGGGAGGTTGTAGCGTATGGCGATATTGATTAGACCTGCAAAGCACATCAGAAAAAAACGGTCGGGCAATGGCGACCAGATATTAAAAAAGCTGGAGGACTTCCTGAAAAACGAATCAGAGGAGCCGGTAAAGATATTGTGTCACTTCTGGAAAGACCAGCAGAACGCAATCACATACAAAGAGCTTCGGCAGGCGGTTATTGACGGAACGCTTACAGAGGAAACATTCAGAGAGTGGTCTAACGACTACTCTCTTTTGGTTCAGGAACGCTTGAAATTCATGTGGGACAATGCCCTTGCAGCCGGTTCAATAAGCCAGCCACTCATGGGAGGGCTTGCAGGATTCACATTCAATCCTGATACTCCGGCAATCATGACATGGATTCAGCAGAGAGGAGCGGAGCTTATCACAGCTTCCAGCACTGAACAGAGGGACGCAATAAAAGCGTTACTTGCACAGTCGGTAAGAGAGCGTCACAGCGTTGATGAACTGGCAAGGCTTATCAGACCATGTATCGGGCTTACAGAGCCACAGGCAAAGGCAAATCTTAGATACTACGAGAACATCACAAGCAGCCTTAGAAAGCAGCACCCGAAGATGAAAGCCGAAACTATTCAGCGTAGAGCCAGAGAAGCCGCCAGCAAGTATGCAGAGAAGCAACACAGACAGCGAGCCATGACGATTGCACAAACTGAAATGGCGACTTCCTACAACAAAGGAGCCGACGAGGGAATCAGACAGGCACAGGACCAGAACCTCATAGGTATTGTAAAAAAACGCTGGTGTACTTCTGGAGATGATGAAGTGTGCGAAATCTGCCGGAGCTTAGAGGGCAGAGAGGTAAGCATGGATAGCTCATTTGAAATGGTTAAGGGCTGGCTTAACAGTGGCGGTAATTTAATGCCACCGGCACACCCGAGATGCGCGTGTGCGATAGAGTATATCGAAGTTCACTGATTACACAGGAAAGGAGGCGGTCAGAATGAAGAAATTTTCCGACATGATACAGAAGTCAGGAGAGCCAGACAAAAACGCTCCAAGCGGCGTTATCAAAGGCAGAGTGGCTATTACAAAGTCTGATGATGATAAAATGCTGGCTTTCGGTTGGGCGAATGTATCACTTACGGTAGACGGAGAAACAATCGAAGATTATCAGGGCGACATCATAGAACCGGAGGAACTGGAAAACGCTGCATACAATTTTGTGGAGCTGTACCGAGAGGGCGGCGAAATGCACGAAAGAGGCGGTGCGGCAGTCCTGATTGAAAGCGTCGTATTCACAGAGGAGAAGATGAAAGCAATCGGCATTCCAGAGGGTACACTTCCTGTCGGTTGGTGGATTGGCTTCAAAGTCCTTGATGAAGATGTATGGGAGAAAGTCAAAAACGGCGAATATCCTATGTTCTCAATCGAGGGAGAAGCAGAAAGGGTAGAGGTTGACAATGGCAATTAGCATTGGAGCTTTTATAGCTGGTACAATCGTCGGATTCATATTTGCGGCGTTGTTATCAGCCAGTAGAGATAATTTTGATGAATGATAATTCAGGAGAGCAGCCGCAAGGTTGCTTTTCTTGCATTATAAATCTTACGAAAGGAGCAAAGCACATGGCAACAAAGCTAAAACACCTCAAAATCAAGAAAGTAGATTTTGTGGACGACGGAGCGAACCCGGAGGCTTTTATACGCCTGTATAAGAGCAAAGACGGAGCCGCACCAACACCAGAGGAAAACATAGTGGAAAATCCTAAGTTCTGGAACCGCTTCATGGCTGCCGTAGCAAAGGCTTTTAAGCTGGAGGACGAACAGGCAGAGGACGGACCGGAAACAGAAGATGTCGCCAAAGGCGGAGCTGAAAGTTTTGGAGACAAATTCAGCGAAGTTAAGAATCGTAAGATATGCGACGAAGTCTGGGATATTTGCTATGCCCTGCAATCCTCAATCTGTTCAATCCTCAATGATGAAGAATTGGATAGTACACAGGCAGGGGACGCAATGAGAGAAAGCCTTAACGAATTTACCGAGGTAGTAAGCGCTGCTATCGGTCAGTGGTCCGGCGGCAAGGCGGCAAGCATTGCGAAGAAAGAAACAGAAGTTACAGCGTCGGAGCTGGAGTTTATGAAGTCCAACAGGGACAGACTGGAGGACATCATTGCAAAGGCTACCGTTGTTACGGATAAAGGACCAGAACAAACAACTATCACAGAACCGAAAGGAGAAACAGAAATGAGTAACATTGACAAGAGCAAACTCACAGAAGCCGAGAGAGCGTTCTATGAATCTATCGAGAAGCGTTACGGCACACCAGAGGCTCCGGCACAGGTACAGACACCAGCCGCAGCACCGGAGGCAGGAGTAACACCTGCTCCAGAGGCACCGGTAGCAAAATCTACCACACAGCCTGAAACGGCTCCAACAGCACCGGAGGCAGACGACATTTACAAAGGTCTTAGCCCGGCTGTAAAGGCAGAGCTTGAAGCGTTGAGAAAGTTCAGGAGCGACGCAGAGGATAACGCAATCAGAGAGGTTGCAAAGAGATATGCTGTTATCGGCAAGACAGAGGAGGAGCTTTTCCCTGTATTAAAGAGCATGAAAGAAGCCGGAGGCACTGCTTACGCTGACACAATCGCAATGCTTGACAAGGCAGTAGACACAATCGAAAAGTCCGCTGCATTTACAGAAATCGGCAAGTCTGGCTCTCATGGTGCTACAACAGAGGGTGCAGCATGGGCGAAAGCAGAGACACAGGCTGCCGAGATTATGAAGTCTAAGAATGTGACTAAGGCACAGGCACTTGACGAGGTATTCCAGAACGACCCGGCACTTGCCGCAGAATGTGAAAAGGAGGACTAAGACATGGCAACATATTTTGGTACAAGTATCAATGAAAGCCCTACAATCGTGCTTCCTGCAAAGGAGAAAATTGAGGGTGCGCAGGGTATCGCCCTTGCAATCTCCGACGGACAGCTCACAAAGCCTACCGCCGGTGCAAATGTTATCGGACTGTCACTCTTTACGAATGATGAAACCGTAGAGGCTGGCGACGATATTACCGTACAGGTAAAAGACATTGGAAAGTGGATTGCCGGAGAAGAAATCGCAGTTGGAGATGAACTTACCGCAAATGCAGACGGAAAAGCCGTCAAAGCAGCAGAGGGTAATTTCATCACAGCAGTTGCACTCTCAAAGGCAACAGCCGCCGGAGATGTTATCAAGGTTCAGATTGTCAAAGCTGGATATAAGCCAGCGGCTAAATAATCAGGAGGTAAGAAAGAATGAGCGTAAGAGATGTAAATAGTGCCGCACAGATTGCGGCTAGAATTGCGAAAGGCTGGAAGCCTAACCGCTACTTAACCAACATGAGCATGGCGTATTTTGCTAATCCGGCAGACCATGTGGCAACAAGCATTTTCCCTATTTGCCCGGTAGATTTTTCCACCGGCTTTTATTATGAGTTCCTGAAAGGCGACCTTGCAAGGGACAATGTAGGCAGAAAGCCGGAGTTTGGAAAGGTTGCACCTGCGAAAATGGGTCACACTGATAACACATACAAGTGTAATGTAGACCAGATTATCGTAGGCGTAGACCAGATTGGAGCTGTGAACTACCAGAGAGCCGGAGTTCCTGCTTCTATCGACCCTCGAAGAAACAAGGTTCGTTTCGTATCAGAACAGCAGCTTTTACACCTTGATATTCTGTTTGCACAGAGCTTTTTCAGAACTGGCGTATGGGATAACGAGTTTACAGGTATCTCACAGGGTACTCCGAGCGGAAAGCAGTTCCTGAAGTTCAGCGACGCAAACTTTGACCCTGTAAACTTCTTTGACGCAAGAAAGCGTGAAATCAAGTTAGCTGGTCGCCGTATGCCGAACAAGTTAAGCCTTGGCTATGATTCATTCACAGCCTTAAAGAACCACCCGGACATCTTGGAGCGTGTGAAGTACACAGGAAGTTCAGCAAATCCGGCTGTCGTAAATGAGAATGTGCTTGCACAGATTCTTGGATTCGCAGAGGTTAAGGTGCTGGAGGCTACATACAACGCCGCAGAGGAGGGGCAGCCTGACGATATGCAGTTTGTATGTGAATCTGACGGAGCTTTGATGACATACACTACAAACAATCCTGCAATCGACGAGCCGTCCGCAGGTTATATCTTCACATGGGATATGCTTGGCAACGGTAACTGGATGGCAACAGACCAGTTCGAGGGCGAGAGCGGTACTCATTCAGAGTTTATTGAGGGCTTAATGTCAACAGACATGAAGAAAACCTCTGATGACCTTGCTTGCTATATGTCTAAGTGCGTGTAAGGAGGTAAACTATGAGCTATTTATGCAGAAAAGGATTGAATATCTCCGGTACGGCATATAAGCCGGGAGATGTTATTCCAGACGGAGCGATTCTTCCAAACAGGGTAAGAACACTTAAAGCGGTTGGCATGATTAGCGAAGTAGCAGAGAATGACGGAACACCGGTTGTTAATTCACAGCCGGTTGTTTCCGGTTTTGAATTATCCACAATTTCAATTCCTGTCAAGGGGGAAAATGGGGATATTACTCTGGAGGCAACACCAGAGGAAGTTCAGGCGGTATTCTCACTGCTCCAGATGACAGCCAACGAGGGTATCACAGCAATCGGAAAAGTTGAGAGTGACAATGTTCTCATTCTGGTCCATGCGGTAGATACCAGAAAAACTATCCAAAATGCGGCTAAAGAGCGTGCAGACATATTAAGTTCCGCAGACGACGGTAAAAACGCTCCAAACGGCAATGGCGAAGCCACAAAGGGTAGTGAGAACGACACCAAGACAGAGTAAAGGCGGTGCGTAACATGGCAAATGGAAATTACACTTACAATCCGGCAGAAATCAAGGACAAGACCGTAAGCCGCATGAGATTTGAGCTTGGAGACACTATGGTAGAGGGCAATTCTGATACAGCGGCACTCACTGATGAAGAAATTCAGGTTGCCATTGACAGTTACCCGAAATCATGGAAGAAAGCAAAACTCATGTTGCTGGAAAGTCTGTACCACAGATTCTCTTATGAGGTTGACACAAAGACAGGTCCATTGACACTTAACCTGCACGACAGAGCGGTTATGTGGAAAGAAGATTATCTGGCTTTGAAAAAGGAAATCCAGCAGGAAAGCTGCTCGGTTCCTCCATTTGCCGGAGGAGCCACAAATAAACCGCCTTATTTCTACACTGGTATGCAACAGAATGAGAGGGCGAAAGGCTGATGATTAACGCAAGATTCATGTATGCAAGACCGGGAAACCTGTTCAAGGAGTTTATCATTGAGGATAACAGCCAGCAGGTAAGCAGTACCGGCAGAGTGGTAAACAAACACTTCGGCAACGGAACAAAGACGCTGAAAGGGTGTCTTGCCAATGCCACAGACAAGGATATTGAGAATCACAGCATACAAGACCATATCGTGACGCACACAATCGTACAAAGCGGACCACCCAAAGCGAAGCGGACTGACCGCCTGATATTAGGGGAGAGGAGCTTTTACATCTGTGATGTGGACGAGGTTGGAGGGCTTGGGTTCTCAACGCTGTATTACGCAGAGGAAAGGCGTGATTTACAATGACACCAACAGCAGCACCGGAAGCGGTAAAAGAGGCGGTAAACAAGACCGTAACGAAAATCAATCAGCAGGTAAAGTCAAGAGGTACGAGGGTTAAAAATGCTCTTAGAAATGCAGAGCTGGAAGTCCTGAAAGGCAAGCGAAGCGGCAGGAAGTACCGAAAGCCAAATTCCAAAAGACGATACACAGCGTCAGCACCGGGAGAACCGCCAGCAAGGCGAACCGGTGCTTTAAGGCTTAATTGGAATGGAGGAGTGGAAACACAGGCTGGCTCCGGCAAAGGAGTTGTGGTTACTTCCTACATTGAGAGCAACACGCCGTATGCAGGTTATCTGGAGAACGGAACCGGCAAAATGGCGGCAAGACCTTATGTAGACCGCATTAAGGAAAAAGCACAGCCGGAGATTGATAAGATTTTGAATGAGGACTACTCATAACAGGAGGTAGGATATGCTGATTACAGAAAAGCCGGAAACGGTATTCGATACCTCTGAAATCAAAGCAGGTTATCTTGTGTTTGCAAAAAACAGGTCATGGAATGAGGGAATCGGAGGATTTGTCACAGCGGTTACGGATAAAGAGGTTGTGGTTCAGTACCACCCCGGAATCGGCAATGTGACAAACCATTTTTTCATCAGGGCAAATGAAGTAGAGGCTGGGGACTGGGAAATCAGATATTCAGCCGATATGTCAGAAATCCATGTTTATCCAGAACCGACAAGCGATACAGATACCGGAAACGGAGGTAACAATGATACTGGAGGAACTAATCTATAAACGGTTCACAGAATCAGAGGAGCTTATAAAGCTGCTTGCAAGATTCTCTGGCAGACCGGCAGTATTCAGCCCGGAAGCTCCAGAGGATAATATGTCAGGGTGGGAGAACAAAAAGCAGTACCCACGCCTGATTTACAATTATGATTTACAGGCAAACGAAGAAAGAAGCAGTGCCGGTACATTATCCGTTACGCTATTGTGTCAGAATACACAAGACATAGACGAGATTATGCCGGAAATGATTGAACCATTCGTGAGAAAGTGCCTGAAAGATGTACTGCTACAACCAACAGACGGACCGCTATATGCGTTTGCGTGGGCGAGGACAGACGCTTTCGACATTGAGGAGCCAAAAAACAGCCTGATAGTCGGTGTAGACATCAGGTTTGACATTCTGGAATACCCGAATCAGGAAACGACAGACCCAGACCCAGTGATAGGTACAAACCGATTCATCAAGGAGATGTACCCGGACAGCATAGCGGTTGGATATGACAAGATGAACGACATTACCGAAGCGTCGAAAGAGGTTCCGGTTATTTATTGCAGGTTACTTACTTCTGACCTTGCAGAACAGACAAATACGGTAGCGTGGATGGACGGTAGATTAGCCGTCCATATTTTATGCCCTGACGGAGTAGTCCGCCGGAAAATGGCTATGGCTATCGCACAGAAGCTGTCACTTGCTGGAGAGGTAATTCTGCTTGACAAGTCGCCTATGTTCATCAGGCGGTTACAGATAGATAACAAATCTGACTATCTCAAAGACGGTCAGGTTTTTATCACAGGCAGATACGGACTACTGCGATATAAAGCAAAGCCGTACAGCCTGAATAATACATCTATCAATTACAGTTAGGAGGTACAGGTCATGGCAACAGCAAAGGAAAAGACCACCACTGCCGAGGCAACAGAGGCAGAAAAGGTCACAACAAAGGCTGCACCTGTTCAGGCAGAATCCGTTTACACAGCGGAGGAGCTTGCAGAGAACGCCGGTAATCTTTTCGGCGTTAGAGCAGAGTGCGTGGCGGCTGCACTTAAAGTCGCTGGTATCAAAGAGTGTACGGTTTCCAAGACAAAAGAAATCGTAGAAGCATTTATGAAAAAGGAGGTCAAATAACAATGGCTGAAACTTACATTGTTGGAGAAACAAAAGTCAGACCGGGTGCATATTTCAACATCCAGAAGACCGGAAACAATGCAGCCGCAAGTATTATCAGCGGCGTTACAGCGGTAATCTTCAAGTCTGATTTTGGACCGCTTAATCAGGCGGTGGAACTTAACGCAGAGGACGGATATGCAGATACTTTCGGAACTGGCGGCACAACAGACGCTATGCAGGAAGCTATCAACGGCGGCGCAAAGACAATCATTGCTTGCAGAGTAGGTAATGGTGGTACACCTGCCACAATCACATTGAACGACAGCGACGGAGAGGCGGCAGTTACAATCACTGCTCTTTATCCGGGCAAAAAGGCATTCACAGCTACAATCAGAGAGAAGTTATCAGACAGCACCCTCAAAGAGTGCATTATTTTCTCTGGCACAACGGAGTTTGAGAAAGTCGAGTTTGCCGCTGGCGACGGAGAAGCGGCTGCACTTGTAGCTGCTCTTTCTGCTTCCAAGAAGTTCAAGGCAGAAATTAAGACCGGAAAGGACACAGTGAAAATGCTCAATGTGTCACAGAGCCTTTTCACAGCCGGTACAGACCCAGCCGTAACAACTGAGGACTACTCAAAAGCATTTGCAGAGGTTGAGGCATTCGACTTCAACACCATTTGCGTAGACACAGAGGAAACAGCGGTGCATATCCTCTTACAGTCCTTTATGAACAGAGTGTTCAATGCCGGTATTCTTGCTATGGCGGTTGTAGCTGAAAAGTACACCGTAGAGCTTGACACCAGAAAGGCACACGCAGCGGCTTTTAACGACTGCAATATGCACTATGTATTAAATGCTCATATCAGCGAGCAGGGAACGGAGATTGACGGCTACCAGACAGCGGCAAGATTTGCCGGTCTTATCGGAGCTTGTGCTTCCAATTCCTCATTGACACATACGGTCATCAATGGCTTTACGGAGATTCTGGAAAGACTTACAAATTCCCAGATTATCGACGCAGAGAAGAAAGGCTGCCTTGTACTCACATACAACAGCCAGAAGCAGGTTTGGATTGACAACGCAATCAATACCTTAATCACTCCAGCAGATAATCAGGACGACGGCTGGAAGAAAATCCGTAGAACAAAGACCAGATATGAGCTTATCCGCAGAATGAATGTGACATCTGATAACCTTGTCGGAAAAGTCGACAACGACAAGAACGGCAGAGCAACCGTTATCAGCCAGTTACAGGCTGTCGGAAATTCTATGGTTTCCGAGGGCAAGCTCACATCATGCACCGTAACTGAAAGCTCTGTTTACACAGCAGACGGAGATAGTGCATGGTTCGAGATTTCAGTTATTGACAAGGATAGTATGGAGCATATCTATCTCACATACAAATTCCAGTTCAGCACTAACGCATAAGGAGGTAGCGTAGCATGATTAACACAAGAGCAGCCGGGGACGCACGACACGCCAGAACCGGTAAAGACGGTGCTTTCTACAACGCAGACGGCGTAATGCTGGCAAGCGTTGAATCCTTTACATCAAATGTAAACTTCAACAACGCCTCATACGCAGTCTTAGGAAACGCACAGGAACTTGAAACAGCGAACACCTTTAAGGTAGCACTCACAATGTCCCAGATTGTAGTTGAGGACGACGCTTTCATTCAGGAGCTTGTAGAAGCTATGAAGAATCAGACAATGCCGTATTGGACTTTTCAGGGTACTCTTACAGGCAGAAACGGTTCTGAACAGCGTATGGTTTACAGTGAATGCGTTCCGTCAGGTCAGGTTGATTTACAGAACATCACGACAGGAGATGTCGTAAAGCGTGCATGGAATTTCGCAGTAAACCAGCCGCCTGATTTACAGAGCTTACTTGGCATTGACTAAGCCTCTGACACATAATGTCTCACAGTTTGAGAGGGTGTAGGTAGCACCCTCTCTTTTATTATCAAAATTCAAATTTTAGGAGGAAAACATCATGGCAGATACAAAGACAAAAGCAACAGTAGGAATCGTAAACGAGGAAGCGCAGGCAGAGAACACCACACCAGCAGTAGAGGAAATCGAGCTTGACGCAGAGGAAACAAAGAATCAGATCAGAATCCATGAGGAGGATTTTATTCAGGGCTTAATTGACGCAGCTGGTTATGTCAGCGAGGAAACACAGCATATCGAAATCATCAGAGATAAGAAGCTGTACTTTGCATTTGACATCAGACCACTTGCGGAAGATGAATACGACCGCTGCAAGAAGAAATGGACCAAATATGTCCGTAATAAACAGTTCGGCATGAAGTTGCCAGAGGAAACCAACAATGTGAAGTACAGAGCTTCCCTGATTCATACAGCAACGGTAGAAGCAGACAGGGACAAGCTCTGGGACAACAAGAAAGTCTGGGAAGCACTTAGAGCAAAGGGCTTACAGATTATGAACGGTCTTGATGTTATTGAATACTGCTTAAAGGCAGGAGAAAAGGACAAGGTGCTTGAATGTATCGACGCTTTAAGCGGATATGACAGTAACCTTGAGGAAGTAGCAAAAAACTGATAGAAGCCGGTGGAAAAGCCTGTCTATTACATCACATATTCCAGAGGACAGGCATAACACCGGATGAATTTTACCAGAAACCAAAGGGAGTACAGGCATTTATGCTGGCTTCCACAAGGATATATATAGAATCATCACAACCGAAAGGAGGAGAAGAAAGTGGCTGAAACAGTTAGGATTGAGATTCCGATAGAAACTGTCGATAACACAGACCCGGAACTATCGAAAGTTACCCAGAATCTTAATAAAATGAAAGACGCAGCAGACAAGGCAAACAGTTCCACGAAAAAAGCCGGAGAAACGGTATCAAAGTTTGACAAGTCAGCGCAGAAAACGCAGAAATCGCTTGCGTCATGGGCGAAAGAGAAGTACGAAGTGCTTCTGGAAGCCAAAGACAAGATTTCTCCGGTGCTACAAACCATTGGTTCAGGCTTAAAGAACTTTGGAAGCAGAGCATGGAATGTCACACTGAAAGCTGTCGATTATGCAACAGCCCCGATAAGGGGCGTTATAAACCTGCTAAAGAACCCTATCCTCCAAGCTGGAGCAGTCCTCGGAGTGAGTGTCGGGCTTGCCGATACAATAAACACCTATAAGGACTTTGAGGCTGCTATGTCACAGGTACAGGCTATAAGTGGTTCTACACAGTCGGACCTCACACGACTTACGGCGAAAGCAAAGGAAATGGGAGCGACGACAAAATTTACAGCCGCAGAATCAGCAGAGGCGTTTAACTACATGGCTATGGCAGGCTGGAACGCTGAACAGATGATGGGCGGCATAGAGGGTATCTTGAATCTGGCGGCAGCCTCCGGGGAAGATTTAGGAACAACCTCTGACATTGTAACAGATGCGTTGACGGCGTTTGGTTTGAAAGCCAGCGACGCAACGCATTTTTCAGATGTACTTGCACAGGCTTCATCAAGTGCGAACACTGATGTAGGCATGATGGGAGAAACATTTAAGTATGTAGCGTCTATGGCTGGTTCCCTTAGTTACTCAATCGAAGATGTAGCTTTAATGACCGGCTTAATGGCGAACAGCGGTATCAAGTCCACACAGGCAGGTACAGCATTAAATTCAGTTCTCACAAGACTTGCTACAAACTCCAGCGGAGCGGCAGACGCAATAGCAGCTCTGGGAGTTAATTTCTATGACAGTGCAGGTAACGCAAGACCGCTTGGTACTGTCATGGGAGAATTAAGGGAAGCCACAAAGGGAATGAATCAGGAGCAGAAATCGAGCCTTGCAAATACCGTAGCCGGTATGGAGGCACAGAAAGGCTTGCTGGCAATCCTGAACGCTTCGGAGGAAGATTACAACAAGCTGGCAGACGCTATCTCAAACGCAGACGGAGCTTCAAAGCGAATGTCTGATACCATGATGGACAATCTTTCTGGAGATATTACATTGTTCCAGTCAGCAGTAGACGGACTGAAAATCTCTCTGGGAGAGCGAATGTCTAACTCATGGCTCCGAGATATAGTACAGTGGCTCACAGCACAGGTTCCAAAGGCTGAACAGTTATTCAGTGACGCTATGGATTCTGCGGAGCGTAAACTTGACAGCATAAAGAGAAAGTTCAAGGACATTTCCGCAACTGACGAATGGCAGAATGCGGACTTTTTTGGTAAAGGCAAAATCCTCTGGGACGAGTACATAGTACAGCCGTTCTCCGAATGGTGGAGTTCCAAAGGGAAAGCAAAAATAAATGTGATTGCCGGAGATATTGGTAATGCAATCGGTACCGGCTTAACAGTCGGAATTGCAACCATTCTTGGCATTGACATTTCAGAAACCATAGACGAGGGAAACACTCTGGGAGCTTCATTTGCAAAGGGCTTTTCAGAGGGTTTTGATTTTGACGCAGTAGCAAGTAAGCTATGGGACGGTTTGGGTTCCGTAGTGAGCAAAGCGTCTAAACTGCTTCCGGGTGGAGAATCCGCTGATTTATCATCTGTATTGTCGGCGGCACTCCTGATGAAGATTGCTACACCACTTGTAGGCATGGGTAAAGGTGCCGCAAGTCTTGGCAAGGCAATATTCGGAAAGGGAACCGCCGGCACTTCATTAGCCGGTACGCTCATGGGTTCAGCAGCAACAGGTTCAGGACTGCTTGGAAAGTCAGCTATGCTTGCCATTGACTTAGGAGCCGGAAATCTTGCTGGCGGTGCTTCAATGGGAGCCGGTGCTTTAGCGGCAACAGGTATGGCGGCTGGAGCCGGTGCGATAGCCGGAGGAGCAACCCTTATCAGTGCCGGTATTGACACATACAAGGCAATTAAATCCGACAACAAGGCTGAAAAGTCTGCATACGGCGAATCTGCCGCATGGAAAGCTGGAGGAGTTGCAGCCGGAGCCGCCGCAGGTGCAGCAATCGGTTCTATCATTCCGGGACTTGGTACAGCGGTAGGCGCTTTGGTAGGTGCCGGTGTCGGCGGTATTGCTGGCTGGATAAAGGGAAACAAGGTCAAAGAGGAGTATCAGGACAATGTAGAGGAAATGGAAAAGCAAGCCGAGCGTGCAAAGCGTGTCTATGAGGTCACAGGCTTATCCATTGACAAGGTGCATTTTGCAAACGACGACCTGAACGAAGCCTTGAAAGACACGAACCTGACGGCAGAGGAACTGGCAAATTATATCAATGAGGATATGGCGAAAGTCGCACTGGAAGCATTTGGCGACATTACACTATCTCTCACAGAGATTAAAGACCTTGCACAGGAAATCACATTCGGAAAATCCATTGAAAGCGTAACAGAGTTTTCAAAGGCAACCGATACAGCCAGTTCAGACCTTGCAAGCCTGAAATCCACGATAAGCGACTTAAAGAAGCAGAACTGGAAAGCAAGCCTCGGTATGGAACTTGACGAAACGGAAAAGGACGACTACAAAAAGGCGATTGATAACTTTGCAAAATCAGCGAGCCAGTACATAGAGGATAATCACTATCAAGCCACAGTTGCACTAAAGCTCATTAACGGAAGCGGTGCAGATACTACCGGGCTTGATAATATGTATTCCGGCATGAAAACGCAGATTGACGACCTCACAGCACAGTTGAGTGACAAAGTGACAATCGCATTACAGGACGGAGTTATTCAGCTTGACGAACAGGACGAAATCCTGAACCTGCAACAGCAGATACAGGACATCACAAGCAAGTTATCATCTGCACAGGAGGAAGCCAATCTGGACTTGATTAAATTCAAGTATGGAAGTGGAGCTTCACTTGACAAGGCTTCATTTGATTCAATGCAGGAGGAGCTAAAAGCACAAGTAGAAGAATGGACGCAGAACTACGAACAGGCATATACAGTTTCCATGACAAACCTAAAACTTGAATTTCCTGACGAGGGCGAAGAATACCAAGCCAAAAAGAAAGAAATAGAGGATAACTTATCACAGCAACTAAATGATATGAATATCAGAGTGCAGAGTTTTAACCTTGATACCATAGCGGAAGCGTGGGACACACAGCTTAATGGAATCCTGCCAGATTTAGAGGGTTCGCTTTCAGAAAAGCTGCAAACAGCCATGAACGCTGCACTGCTTGAAAAACCAGATGTTTCAGCGTGGACGCAGGAAGATGTTATGAAATGGTTCGACCTTGACGGCATAGACACATCAGCTTTTGAAAATATCTATGCAGAGTTAAAGGCAACAGCAGAACAGGCACCGCAAGGCGTTAAGGACGAAATTATACAGAACTATAAGGATTCCATACCGACAGCAGAAGAAATCAAAGAGGCTATCGACTGGGATTCTTTGACAAATGAGGACTGGAGCGAGCTAATGGAAAGCATTACAGGACCGATAGAGGGAGAATCAATCGGTCTTAATTCCGAGGACATGAAAAAGAAAATGTCAGATTACTACGGCGAATATTTTGAAAGCGTAAAAACCTCATACTCCGAAGCGTTGCATAATGCACTGGAGGAGGCAAACAGTGAGGACACGCTTAATTCCTTTATGGAGCAGTATATGCCTGATGTATCGAACATTGATTTTATCGGTCCATACTCACAGGCAATATACGACCAGCTTTCAACGCTGGATTTGTCTAAGGCAGACATGGAAGCTCTCAAAACCTCACTAAGCGACGGCGTAGCGACAGCTATTGAGGGTGCGGACATGGATAAGGTAAATGCGGCACTTGATATAGTCAAAGGCAATGTTGAAACATCAGCTTCTACAAAGTTTGGAGCTGGCTACAATGTGACAATGCCTCTTACGGTAACTTTTGATTATTCGGTGTCAAATCCTACAATGCCAAGTTATATGTTCCCAAGTTCGTCATTCAACATCACGCCAAAGAAAAATGCAGCCGGAGGTTATGTATCAGGCGGTCCGCAGTTGTCATGGCTGGCAGAGGAGGGCTGGGGAGAGTTCATCATTCCTACGAATCCGAGCCGCAGGGCAGACGCACTTGATTTATACCAGAAAGCCGGTGCAGCTTTAGGCGTTCAGGAACACGCAGAGGGCGGTTATGTGGCTGGCTCAAATTCAGGCTCAAAGCTCACAGACTATAATTTGTTCAGTGAAGCGATTAAAAACGCTCCTATCGGCAATTACGAAGCGACAGGGGATAATACAGAGGACAATCCTACTGTATATGAACCAGTCAGCGTACAGCCAGAGCAGAGCGGAGGTAACAGTATTTCGGTACCGGTCAATGTATCGGTATCGCCTCAATTTGTAATTGAGGGTTCAGGCGGCAAGTCAGAAGATGACATCATGGCAATCATCAGAAAGAACATGAAAGCTATGGCAGACGAGCTGGGAGGCGAGATCGCAGACCGTCTGGAAAAAGTATTTTCAAATATGCCAACAGCAAAGGAGGCGTAGGGCATGGCACAGGAAATTATCATAAGGCTTAGAGATGTAAGCACAGGAAAGACCTTTACATTCCCAGCGAATCCTGAAAGCATAAGCGGAACGCTGGGGGCGAAATATCAGTCATTCGACATCATATCCAAAGGCACCGTAAAGGTGCCAAAGGGTACTGATGTTTCAGAAATTAAATGGAGTGGAGAATTTTTCGGATACTCCAAGAGAAATGAGAGTGTCGTAAATAAAGCCTATTATCAGCTACCTAACGCTTGTGTGGCACAGCTTAGAGAATGGCAGGAAAACGGCACGAGGCTCAACCTGATTGTGACAGATTCATGGATTAACCTTGATGTCACAATTTCTTCATTTCAGCCAGAGATTTATGGTGCATACGGCAATGTGAAATACTCCATATCGTTTGCACAGGCAAAGGATTTGAAGATTTACACCACAAATGAGTTGAAAATTGCTGCATTTGTGAAAAAGACGGCACCACGAAACGATAACAGCCAGAGTTCAGGAAGCAGCTACACGATTGTGAGTGGCGACACGCTCTGGGGAATCGCTTCAAAGAAGCTGGGAAGCGGTACGAAATGGACGCAGATATACGACGCTAATTCCTCAATTATCGAGGAGGCGGCGAAGAAACACCGCAAGAGTGGTTCCGACCATGGACACTGGATTTATCCGGGAACGACAATCACGATACCGGCGGCATAAGGGAGGGATTGCATGATAGATTTATCAAAGATTTCCTACCGAGCCGCCGTTATTGATGAAAGCGGCAACCAGTACAATATCAAAGAGTACATTCATGGGTTGGGGTGGGAAGAAAACAAAAATGAAATTGCTGTTAGAAGCTCATTCACAGTCCGAAACGACAAGACATCCGTTGGCAAATTATCATCACTGATAAAGCCGGGGTGTCTTGTTGGCATATTTGCGACCGACGGCGTACACGACGACGAAGTAGCCAGAGGATATGTAGCCGAATGGAATCCGACATTGCAGAATAGCAGCGACGACCTGAAATGTACGAATTATGACAAGCTCTATGATTTACAGAAGTCACAGGATAACAGGTTTTATTCATCAGGAACCGGAACACAGTCGATTATAACAGGCTTGTTTGACGATTACGAGATTCCGACAAACGGATATTCAGGACCGAATGTGTCACATGGAAAGCTCAAATACAACAGTTCCTACGGTTCGGACATCATTCTTGATGTTCTGGACGACGCAAAGAAAAAGGGAGCCGGTACCTATATCATACGGTCAACGAAAGGATATGCAGATGTGGTGGAGCGTGGAAGCAACACAGATGTTTATGTATTCAAGACGGATAACACAAAATCCGTCAGCCACTCAATCAGTACAGCGGAGCTTGTAACCAGAGTGCGAGTTATAGGTAAAGCTGATGACGAGGGACAGTCAAGTGTAGAAGCCACATTGAACGGTCTGACAAAATATGGTATCAGGCAGAGAATTTACACCAGAGGTTCTGATGAATCCTTAGACGACGCAAAGACAGCCGCACAGGAGATTCTTGACGACAAAGGCTCTCCAGACGAGCAAATCACATTATCGGCTCCAGATGTGCCGTATATCAGGAAAGGGGATTTAGTCTATGTCATGGCTGGAGTTTCAGACAATTATTATTATGTGAATGGAATCCGGCACGACTGCGAAACTTCCAGTATGACAATGGAGCTGGAGCTTGCAAAGACGGAAACCGTCAAAGAGAATCAGACAGAATCGAAGAAAGAATATAAAGTCGGAGATATTGTCAATTTTCATGGCGGCACTCATTATGTCAGTAGCTATTCTGGTTCAAAGGGCTACAATGCAAGAGCCGGTAAAGCAAAGATAACGATTGCAAATGGTTCAGGAAAAGCCCACCCATGGCACCTGATACACACTGACAGTTCCAGCAATGTATATGGCTGGGTTGATGACGGCACTTTTGATTAAGGAGGCGTAGACAATGGCAGATACACAGTCGTTTGACGAAAACGCCGGTACAAATAAGCTGGCGAATGTCTTATGCGACAGAATGAAACGAGAGGGGGAAACCCCTCTTGCTTTAGATTTTGGAGAAATACAGGCGAATGGTAGCCTGACAACAAATACATTTCCGGTATCAATCCCAAAGGGCGAGTATTCAATATGCCGCCATGTTGGAGGATTGAGCTTTACCATATCCGGCGGCGGTCATTCGGGACATGAGAATCAGACACCAAAGGTAAATACCGGAAGCCACAGCCATACGGTAGCACCGCCGATAGTAAAAGCCGGAGACAGGGTACTTGTGGCGTGGGTTCAGAATGAGGCGGTCATTATTGATGTTATCGTAAGCTCATAGAAAGGAGGCAGGCATGGCGAATACATCACTACAAATCGTGGAAGTTCCTGATTTTATAGAAGAAAGTTCGGAATATGACATCAAGTACAAGCGGACTGCAAAATGGGACGCTGAAAAGGGCGATTTTGTCAGGGACGGAGCGTACAGAATGGTGGAATGTTCAGGCGAGGAGGGCTTTATGATTTGGTGCTTCAAGATTGCACAGACGGAGCGGTATTCCTGCCTTGCCTATACAAATGACATAGGGACGGAGCTGGAGGAGGCTTTAGCTGCCGACAATCAGAAAGTGGTTGAATCAGTGGTTGAAAGGACGCTTACGGAAGCCCTAAAAGTCAATCCACGAACAGAATATGTCACAGATTTCAGTTTCACATGGAACGCCGACGAAATGCACTGTACCTTTTTGGTAAAGGGTGTTGAGTGGGATAAATTATTCAGGATAAGCATTTGAGGAGGTGGTAGACATGGCACAACCTGAATTTATACAACCTGATTTTATGCATGGCAGCACAGAGGCAGAGATACACGAAAGAATGATGGCGAATCTTCCAGACGACATAGACGATATGCCGGGAGGGTTCCCCTATGATTTTACTATGCCAGCGGCTATCGAAAAATCAGAGTTCATCAATTACCACATGGCAAGAGCCTTGATGATTGCGTTTCCACAGTACGCATGGGACGACTGGCTGGATTTGCATGGTCAGCAGGTACATCTTCCAAGACAGGAAGCACAGCACGCCTCCGGGCATATCAGAATAACCGGAACAGCCGGAGCGGAGATTTTAGCCGGTACGGTATTTTGCACACCGGCAACAGACAGTTCTCCGTCGCTTGAATTTGCAACGGATGAAGATTGTACGATAAGCGAGGAGGGAACGGTTATGGTAGCCGTTACCGCAGTAGAATCCGGTACACAGTCAAATGTTGCTGCAAAAACAATCTGTATCATGGCAAAACCTGATAAAGCCGTATCAGAGGTTATCAATGACGAGGCGGTCACAGGCGGCACAGAAACAGAGAGTAACGACGACTACTACGACAGAATAGCCGCCGAATACGCAAACAGCATGACCTATCTTGGAAATGACAGCGATTATGTACGCTGGGCGAAAGAAGCTGGTGCCGGTGATTGTATTGTGGTATCTGCCGCAGACGGTCCGGGAACGGTAAAACTGGTTCTGATAGACAGAAACGGTCAGCCAGCAAACGAAACGCTGATAAAAGATGTTTACAACTACATTGTATCGCCAGACGACAGAGCAGCAAGGTTATTGCCTACTGCGTGTGCGAAATTAAGCTGCGTAGCGGCTACGACAGTAAAGATTACCTATGAATGTACCGGATTGTCGCTTGACGGCACTACGGACTTAGAACAGGTAAAGAAAAACTTCAAGGCGGCTGTTGCATTGGTCTATGACAAGGCAAAGAATGACAGCTTACTTAGATACAATGATGTTCGACCTTTGCTGTCCGAGATAAGCGGAGTAAAGGATTTTGCCACATTCACAATGAATGGCGGCACCACAAATATTAAACTTGCACAGGAAGAATACCCAGAAACAGGCGATATGGTATTCACAGAATAGGAGGCAGTTATGGACGGAGAAAAATTCGATTTAGAACAGTTTCCTACGAGTGAAAGTGCCAAAAGAATGTTGAGTTATGTAACGCCGGGATTCTACGACAATTCCTATGTTGGAAAATGGTTGTATCAAGTCATGGGGCTTGAATACGACGACGCAAGAAAGCTGGCAGAGGAACTTCAATACCAGATGTTTCCTGAAACTGCCACATGGGGGCTTATGTACCACGAAATCAAGTGGGGGCTTCCGGTAAGAACGAACCTCTCATACGAGGAGAGGCGACAACTCATATACCAGAAGCGAGATTATAAAGCCCCTATGACACCGTATCGAATGGAAACATACCTGAAAAATGCAACCGGCTTTGATGTATTTGTTGCCGACTGCCACGATTCAGGTATTTATAATTTCCAGCCAACGCACCCGAACATCTTCAAGGCATATTTTACCGGAGAGGGTACGCTGGATTCTAAAGCAGCACATGAAATGCTGGCAAAGTTAAAGCAGTCACACACGACATACATTGTAAACGACTATTCCTCATTCGAGATAGACAACAGGAAACTTGAAAAAATGCTCCTGAAGAATATCCGAATAACCGCAAGGATTCCGTTCTGGAAAACCAGATTATTTGACGGTTCGGAGATTATGGACGGCTCACACCTGATGAACGCAGAGAGAGAATATGACCTACGGCTTGGTATCATGTACCGGGAGGGAGAGTTTAAGACAGAGCAGACCGCCATACTTGCGGTTATTGCTGTGGCTGCAAAAGTTACATTAACCGAACAGATGAACACCAAAAAGATGACCGCAGGATTCAAGATTGATTTCTGGCGGTCATTGTATTTTGACGGCTCAATCCTGATGAATGGTAAAAACCTGATGAATTACTCCAGACAGGAGATTAAGACAACAGGAAGAATCAAGACATCCGTACAGGTACCGGAGGAGTTCGGAAATGCGACAGTTACATCACGACGGAATTTGGCATACTTTGACGGTTCACTCAAAATGGACGGCTCAAGGTTGATGAATTCAATAAATCGAAAGGAGGCTATCTAAAGCATGGCAAAGAATGTGATTATCACAAAGACAGCGAGAAAAAAGCTGGTACAAGCAAGGGCAGGAGCTATTACACTTCCTAAAATTGTCGGTATGGTATTTGGTTCCGGTGGCGTTGACAGCTCCGGCAATGTCATAGCTCCAAGTGAGAACCAGACAAAGCTCAACAAAGAGCTTTTCCGTAAACCTATCGACGGTTACAGCTTCACGAACGACACGACTTGCAGATATGAGTGTACGCTGTCGGAATCAGAGCTTGCAGGAGAGTATATCAGCGAGATAGGTTTATACGATTCTGCCGGAGATATTGTCTGCATTAAAACATTCACAAAAAAGGGTAAGGACAGCGACATTGAGATGACCTATACCCTTGATGATGTTTTCTAACAGGCAGAAAGGAGGCGTAAAGCATGAAAACCTACAAGACAAGCACGCCTGAATTTAAGGATTCGGTAGAAATTATCGAAACCACAGACACAAACCATGCCGACAATGTAACGGCGGCAGATATTCAAAACTTCCAGAACACGCTCTCAAACAGGACGTTGCTCCGTTCTCTGATTAACTTTGTGTACGATTCAGACAGCGAGAGTATCATTTCCGCATTGCCAGCGGATTTTGATAACGGAAAATTGACAATCCGTAACGACATGGCAAGCGTCAGCGGCGAAACATTGTCGCTGTCATTTGCATAATAAAACCAAAGGAGGACTTAGAAAATGGCAAGTGAAATTTCAAGAATTGAAACAGGTGGCGTTTCCAGACCTATCAAGGATGAAATAGCCAGAAACGATAATCTGATTCTGCACCAGCAGGATAACAGGATTTACAAGGGCAGAAACCTTGTGACTGTTTTTGCGTCAGAGATTGCAAAATACTCTGATGAATGGGCGTGGATTCGTGCAAGAATCAAAGCCGCAAACTACGAGGGTATCTATGTAGGCGACTACATTCCGGTAACTATGAATAAAGAGGTTGTGAATATGCAGGTAGCCGGTATCGACACCTACTACAACACAACGGACCAGCCGGTAGGACATCATATCGACTTTATCAGTAAGGATTGCTTCACAGAAACAATCCAATGGAACACGACCAATAATAACAACGGAGATTCAACATCTCCATATCCGTACATGGTAAGCAACTTGAAAAAGTGGCTTGATGAAACGCTCTACGGCTATCTTCCTGATAAGGTAAAGAACCAGATTGCACACAAGCGAATGTTGCTGGAGCAGCGTTATTCGAGCGCAGGAGCCTTGACAGATTCCACAAGCTGGGGCTGGCAGGATTTAGGTGCTTTATGGGTTCCACTTGAATACGAGGTGTTCGGTGCTATCGTATGGGGAACACCGGGCTGGTCTGAGGGACAGGCGGTACAGTACCCTATTTTTGCCAATACATACCTTAGCAGAATAAAAGGAGCCGGTAACGGCGGTAGTCGGTGCTACTGGTGGTTGGCTTCTGTCAGGAGCGGCCTTTCGACGTATGCGTGCGGTGTGAGCAGCTATGGGATTGCCGGCGACTGGAATGCGTCTTATTCGGGTCGTGTGCCGGTCTGCTTCCGTATCACTGCGTAAGCAGCAAATCTCACAATCCTAAAAATCGGGGACCCTTGTGGTCCCCATATCTTCTGAAAGGAGCAACAAAATAAATGGGAGAGGAAAAGCAGAAAAGCACTCCAAAATTTACCTACAGCAATAATTACCGCAGGACACGACGAGAAACACAATTTGATACGCTTGACATGGCTGTATCGCTAAAACACAAAGTATCGGTATATGTGATGAATGACAGATATGTACCGAAGCGGTGGAGATACATAAACGGAAAGCCGGCGATAGATTATGCAAGGGCTATCAGGGATTGTATATCGGATTCAAACGATATATTTCTCAATAAAGAACAAACGCCGGAAAGATTATCAGCGAGAGCGTTACTTCAAGAAAAGGCGTTATCGTACTGCAATAAATTACAGCTCCAGCTCATGGATATTATAGCCGAGTGCGAGGGAGCGACTGATGATAACATGAGGGAGGTTACAGATTTGCTTAGTGACCTCATAGGCAAAATCATCAAATGGAATAAAAGCGACAATGACCGTATCAGTAAATAACTGGTGCGTTCATATATGGGTTATCCTCTGTTAATTCTGTGTCGGTGCAACTGGTGGTTGGCTTCTGTCAGGAGCGGCAATTCGACGAATGCGTGCAATGTGAACAACAATGGGAATGCCAACAACTGGAATGCGTCTAATTCGAATCGTGTGCCGGTCTGCTTCCACTAAAGCGAGACAAAGTAGATTTTGTCGGTTTACGACATTTTGAAATCAGTGCAAGTGGATGGAAGGAGAGGATATACCGTCAGCCAATGGGAAACCGGGCTGTAAATAAGTATCTGGATGACATCAGGCGGACGCTGCTTGCATGGTACAGGATTGGTAGAGAGCCTGTATTTCATGCCTGTTATGCTATGCGGTTAGGGCTACCAGTAAAGCTGCTTATACAGGGCTGCCGTACCAGATACCATTTTGATAATAGGTTATTACCGGAAAGCGGTGGAAATTTAATTATGACTAGCGAAGAAAGGAAAGAGGCAAGATTCCAACGCCGAAAGGCGAAGCGTGAAGCGAAAAGAGAGAGGGTGCTGGAGGAACATGGAGATTATTATAAAGTCATCAGCCGAAATGCTTTGTCGAAGTCCGCCATAGAAGCGGCAAAAGGTGTCAGCTATAAAGCCAGCGTGAAGCGTTATATGCTGCGGAGGCTCACGAATGTAGCAACCACGAATAAGAAACTGACCTATTGCGAGGATATACACAAAGGATTTATCTGTTTTGGTCTGAACGAAAGAGGAAAGCACCGGGATATAATGAGCGTTCATTTTTCAGAGAGGGTACCGCAGAAATCACTCAATCACAACGCACTAGTTCCGGTTCTCACAAGGTCACTGATACACGATAACGGAGCCAGCCAGAAAGGAAAGGGTACGAGCTTTGCCATGAAAAGGCTTGTTACTCATTTACGGAGGCATTATAAACATCATGGAACAGAGGGCTATGTCCTGCTATTTGACTTCAAAAATTATTTCGGAAATATCGACCACGACATAGCAAAACAGATTATCAGGAGAGCTTTTGATGATGATAAAATCGTCTGGCTCACGAACCGGTTTATTGATTCCTACTATGAGCATTACCTGAAAATGGCAATCAAGAAAGGCGAGAATCCTGATACCGTAGAACACAAAGGGTTAGGTCTTGGAAGTGAGGACAACCAGACAATAGCCGTTTCCTACCCGAACAAATTAGACCACTACATCAAAGAGGTATTACAGATACACGAATACGCACGATACATGGACGACGGATATTTGATACATGAAAGCAAAGAGTATCTGGAGTATTGCTTACAGGAAATCCGCAGAATATGTGCGGAGCTGAAAATTGAACTGAATGAGAAAAAGACAAGAATCGTAAAGCTGTCACATGGCTTTACATTCCTGAAAACACAAATATATCTGACGGACACCGGAAAGATTTTGAGAAAGCCTTGCAGAAAAGCAGTTGTAAGGCAGAGGAGAAAGCTGGTACGCCAGTACCGGAAGCTTTTAGCCGGAGAATTATCTTTCGAGGATATACGGTGTTCGTATGCTTCATGGCGTGGCTGCATGGAAAAGAAACAGGCACGCAGAACCATTCACAGTATGAACCGTCTGTTTGACAGACTTTTCATAGAAAATTGGCAAAGAGAGGAGGTGCCGCTTTATGGATAACAGAGCTATGGAGATTCAGTCTGAAATTGCCGGACTGAAACAGATTCTTGCTGCTACCGACTACAAGGCGTTGAAACACGCTGACGGAGCTCTTTCTGACGAAGATTACGCAGAAACAAAGGTACAGCGTCAGGAGCTTAGAGACAAAATCAATGAGCTTGAAGCAGAACTGGCAGTAGTTACCAGCAAGGAGGAAGCAGATGCAGAGTAAGAAATTACCACAGCCGGAGGAATATTTCAGCTATGACAGGCTGGAGGAAGCCTCTAAGAAACTGCATCTGAATCCAATGGTACCAGAAAATGAGGAACGGTTGATGAATTTACACAACCACCTTGTATGGCATTCGTATTGTCCCGGAAAAGACGAGACAGCGGATGCCATTTTCTGTACCGCTATTCGAGATGTAATGAATGAATACAGCCTCCAGAAAGAAGATATACCGATTATTTATGTCGCTTATCTCAATATTCTGGAAAGTTGAGAAAGGAGGTAGCCATGACAGATGAACCTATTGCAAGAGCAGAGTACGAGGAGTACAAAAAGCGTCTTGACGAGGAGAACAAAAGACAGGACAAGCGTATTGAGCTTCTGGAGGAAAGCACCAAGCAGATTAACGCCCTTACAGTTTCCATAGAGAAACTGGCACAGAGCGTTGAAAGCATGGTTAAGGAGCAGGAAACACAGAGTAAACGCCTTGTATCGTTAGAAAACAGGGACGGCGAAATGTGGCGTAAAGTCGTAGGGTATGTGGCTACTGCGGTTATCGGTATCGTGGTAGGCTTCATTTTTACGCAGATTGGAATGTAGGAGGCACACATGAGAGAGAAAAAGCGAGGCTTCCACCCCGTCAGGTGGATTAAAGAGCTGGTAAAAAAGATTGGCACCCTGAACCTGATTTTAATTCTGGTGGGTGCATTTTTTGTCTGGTTCAACTGGCAGATGTTATGTATCTTCCGAGATTATGCGGCGATTCCTGAAACTTATGCCTGTGCGGTCATTGCAGCTACAATCGGCGAATGCGGAATATGCGGCTGGATAAGGACCACAAAGTATAAAAGGCAGGATAGAACATGGCAAAAGGAAGATGAAGCAGAGGCAAAGAAAGAATCCGGCGACTACATGGAAGTACCGGACATGGTAAACAGAGAAATGGAGGATAACAGAGATGAATGAGATTATCTTTGAAATTGTGAAACTTGTGGTTATGGTTGCAGCACTGGTTATTGCCAGATACCTTGTACCGTTTGTAAAGAACAAAATCGGTGCAAGCAATCTGGAACTGATTGCACAGTGGGCGAAGTACGCAGTCTTAAAAGCCCAGCAGGTCTTATGGTCCGAATCAGGAGAGGACAGAAAAGCGTATGTAACAGAGTTCCTGAAAAAGCTGCTTATTGAAAAAAATATCTCAATATCTGATGAACAGCTTGACATTTTGATTGAGGCGGCGGTTAAGCAGATGAAGATTTCGGAAAATTCAGGAATCACAATCGAGGCAACGGACGCAGTACCGGCAGACGATAAAGGTACCGCAGAATAGGAGGCAATCATGGCTCTTACAGGAAACAGCATAGAGGAGAAAATCTACAATTTCCTCTACAGCAGGATAAAGAACGCTTTCGGCGTTTCCGGGCTTATGGGAAATCTGTATGCAGAATCAGGTCTTGTACCTACGAATTTGCAGAACAGCTTTGAAAAGAAGCTGGGATATACAGATGGCACATACACAACTTCCGTTGACAATGGAGATTATACAAATTTCGTACATGACAGTGCCGGTTACGGCTTGGCACAGTGGACTTACTGGAGCAGGAAAGAAAACCTGCTCCTTTTTGTACGCTCCAGAAATCAGTCTATCGGAGATTTGGAATCACAGCTTGAATTTCTGTATCAGGAATTAAGCACAGGCTACAAGGCGGTGCTGACAAAATTGAAAGCTGCAAAATCGGTCAGAGAGGCTTCGGATATTGTGCTTACACAGTATGAACGCCCGGCAGACCAGAGCGAAAGCGTTAAGAAAAAGCGTGCTTCATACGGTCAGAAATATTATGACAGGTACGCAAAAACGACAGGAGGTAAGTCATCTATGGGAAAGACAATTACAACAGGCTTTATTTCAGCCACAATCAACGGAATCAATGTAGATTCCAGCATTAAGTGTAATGCAGACAACTACAACAGCAACGCCAGCAGAAATGCAGCATTCGTGGCTATGCACTACACAGGAAATTCAAAGGACACAGCCAGAGCAAACGCCAACTACTTTGCAGGAGCCGGCAGAAATGCGTCGGCTCATTTCTTTGTAGACGATACAGAGATTCGCCAGAGCGTAGCCCTCAAAGATACAGCATGGGGAGTAGGAGCGAAGTCTTATAAACACGCTTCATGCAGAAATGCAAATTGTGTCAATATCGAAATGTGCTGCACTGCCGGTAATTACAGAATCTCCGACAAGACAAAGGAGAACGCTGCTTATCTGTGTGCATATATCTGTAATTTGCTTGGAATCACAGCCGCAGAGGTAGACACCTATGTACTCCGTCACTATGATGTGACAGGAAAGAACTGCCCGGCACAAATGGCTGGTTCCGGTAATGCGGAGTGGGCGGCTTTCAAGGCAAGGGTAAAGGAAATCTTAAACGGTGGAGCTTCATCTGGAAACTCCGGTAGTTCGTCAGGAACAAACGGTAGCTTCCCGGCAACCCCATTTCAGGTAAAGGTACTTGTATCAGACCTGAATATCCGCAGCAATCCGTCTATGGGTAACAATGTGAAAGGACAGACCGGAAAAGGCGTGTTCACTATCACAGAGGTAAACGACGGCTGGGGCAAATTGAAGTCCGGTGCCGGTTGGATTTATCTGGAGAATAAAGAGTATGTAACCGTTCTGGGTTCATCATCTGGAAGTTCACAGCCAGCAGCTCCAGCAAAGAAATCTGTTGAGGAAGTAGCAAAAGAAGTTTTAAGGGGCGACTGGGGCAATGGTGCCGACAGGAAGAAACGCCTTGAAGCTGCCGGATATAACTACGCACAGGTTCAGGCGGCAGTAAACCGACTTTGCAAGTAACAGGCGTAACACACGCTGGCGAAAAGAAAACCTCTCTATCATGCTCAACACATGGTAGGGAGGTCTTTTTTATAAACCTAAAATTTTCTTTTTCTGCAAATCATATTCGCTTTGAGTTATTGCACCAGAATCTAATAATGTCTTAAACTTCATCAATTCATCAGCAACAGACACCGAATCAGCGCTTTGCTGGTTATTATCAGTGTTACTTAAAAGATTATTAAAATGTATCTTCCATTCTTCCAATTTTGTAAAAAAGAACTTGTATTCATCACCAGACATAGTTGATACCACAAGTATTTTATCAAAAAGTCTTTTGGCTTCGGACACCTCTTTTATATCCTCAATTTTAATTTCAAAATCAAAATCCCCTTTTGTTAAATTTACCAAAACACCCATAGCCGCTATTTTTGTAAGAGAATGTTTCGAGTATATAAAACGCTTATTTGTAAGCATAGCGTGACCGTTTTCAACAAACGCTCCTTTTACCCTATTACACAAGCCCTCTATTAAGATTTTTTCTTCCATAGCCTAACCCTCCAAATAATAATATAACTTAATTATATAAGAATTTTATAAAATTTCAAGATGTCAATGGACTGTCCGAGGACAAATCCGAGGACTGTCACAAAATATGTCCGTATTTTATCCTAAATACGAACCCAAAATGTCACAAGGACTGTCCTGTGGACTGTCCGAGGACGGTTCAAATCATCAAAAAAACATCAAAACCAAAAAAGTCAAAATATGTCTTTCTTCTTATTATAATATCAGCCTTACATTTATAACAATCTGCGGACTGTCCTGTGGACTGTCCGAGGACAAATCCGAGGAAAATCCAGACATAACCATAACCATAACCAATACCACATATATTTAATATATTTATGTTCAAATCAACAATTCACCAAAAGAAGTTCTTATTAAATTACACGCCGAAAAGTGCAATAAAGTTATTGACAAACGCCGATTAGTGCGTTATAATTATAACATAATAAAGAAAGACATAAAACAAAGGAGATTGATAGTATTGCAAAAAACAAAGGAAATCAAAGTTGAGTGGTGCAAGAACTTTATCAAAGCAAGATTTACAAAACACCATGCTTTTCCGGGAAAAGGAGCAGGAATTGAAACAGGCTGCTTTTGGAAAATGGCAGAGGCTTCTGGTTTATGGGAGCGTGGAACATACGGAACGCCAATGAGCAAAGCACTGGAAGAATTAACGACAGTAGAAATTATATCAGACGAGAATGGCAAGTATCTGTATTCGGTTTTCAGACTGGCGTAAAAGAGGCTGACCTATCGGCAGAACGGGGAGAATGGAGAAAAAAACATGAAGAAATACATAGCGAAGTTTTTTAGATACAACCCACAGATAAGAGGTGGCGGCTACGAAACAGAAAGAGAGATAGAGGCAAAAACAATCGCTTCCGCAAGGAAGAGAGCTAGAGAGATTGAGAATAATTGCTTATATGGCAGTATGACACTTATAGATATTAAACTTGCAGACGAACAGGAGGTAGTAGAATGAATTACAGATATTACAGCACACAGAGACCGATTATGCCGGGAAGTTACCCGAAGCCGGAGGGTAACGGAATAGTGACGGTATACAACTTCGACAATAAAACTTATGCAGAGGAAATTCAGAGAGAGGCGTGGGGTTATATTGAGTACGCAAGACCGTTAGGACATTTCGATATTGTGAATTATGAGCTGGTAGCAGCCAAGACAAAGACCTTGCACCTGAAATATCTGGGGCGTGATAGCTGGGGCAGATATGTGTATGAGGACGAAAACGGAAAGCTATGGAAGAATACAGATTGTTGCAGTCCGAGGGAATGTTGCGAAGAAAGAGGCGACACATTAAATTCAGCCGCAGGGAACGATTTTGACGGAGAGCCAGACTGCTTTATGTCAGCACATATAGCGGTTGAATATATCGGAGAGGAGGAGCAGGAATGACAAGAGAAGAATATAGCAAACTCATAAAAGAGCTTGCACCAGAAAACGCTATCTACATTATGCGGTGTGCAACGATTACAAGCGGATTTGAAAGAGCTGAATCATACAGGGCAAGTGGAAAAAATGAATTGGCTGATTCCTTGGAGAAGGAATCTATTGAGCGAGTGAAAAAGTTCAACAAATTAACGCCAGCCACCGTAAAGGTTGGCGACGGCGTAACAATCAACCTCTGGAGTGACAGACACGCCGCAACGGTCATAAAGGTAACTGCAAAGACTGTAACGGTCCGCAGGGATAAAGCTACACTGAATCCTGATTTCAAACCTGAATTTATTCCGGGAGGATTTGCTGCTCACTGCACGAATCAGAGCGAGCAGAGCTACACATACGAACCAGACGAAAAAGGAGAGGTACGAACATTTCACTGGTCGGATAAGTTCCAGAGATACGGACAGCCCGGAAATTTGACATTAAGCAAAGGCAGACATGAGTTTTACGATTACAATTTTTAGGAGGTGCAACATGGCAAAGAGATTGACAGAGGAACGGATTGAGAAAATGGCGGTTGAAATCCGGGCATTTCTTCTGGAGCATGGAATCTGGCAGGATACGGACATTTATTTTAACGGCAAGAGATTCACAACCAGAGACCCGGAGACGAAGAAATATTATTACAACGACCCGGAGAAGCTGTTCGTTGAGGATAACCAGAATCCGAGAGATTATTTTGAGTATGTGGCAGACGACCACATTTTGAGTATGAGCTTCGAGGGACCGGTATATCACATGATAAACGGCTACGCATTGGGCGGTCTGGTACGGCGATTCAATAAGATTTTTGAAAAGTACGGCGTTTACTATGAGCAGGGCGACGCATGGAACTTAACCTGCTATTACGCATAAGGAGGCAAGCATGGATGAGATAAGCAAAGTTCTGGACGAGGTTTTTAATGGCGATATACAGGAACCGGAAAGAGAAAATGTTACAACAGACGAATTGAGAGCTGCATATTGCAAAGCCGCAGAGCTGAAAGGACCAGCCACAGGAATGACCTGTTTAGGTGTTTTGTTTGAGCCATTTCACGATATTACAATCTGGAGAGATGAAAACGGTGGATTCTGGTACAGCAGCTATTATGTAGGAGATTAGGAGGAAAATGATATGAAGATTAAAAGAGATTTAGGACATCTGGAGGGACATTGGCTGGTAGGAGTTTATGAGCTGGAGGACGGAAGATGTATCTGCGTAGACAGAGGCACCAGCAACGGAGAGACAATGACGGCATGGTGGAAAGATTCTGACGAGCCGGAATTTGAGGTAAAAGAGATTTTAGAGCCATGTTCATTTGATGATGACGGAGAGCCATTGCAGCATGATTTGATTGGATTCGAGGAGGTGTACTGATGAATATTAAGATAGAGCCAAGAAAGATGACTGACAGAGGCGGTTATCTGATGTTGCCACTGGTTAAAAATATCCCATATCCAGCGAATGACACATGGAAAAAGAGCACCTGTCCGAAGTGCGGTGCCGAATGCTGGGATAGACAGTTGCCACCCGGATTCACAGAGGATATGTTTTCGGGGAAAATGTGTACTGAATGTGCGTTACGCATGACGGCACAAGGAAAGGCAGAAATGACGACAGCCAGAGCAAAGACACTGATTGCAAACATGGCAGAGGTCATCAGAGAAGCCAGACAGGATATTTACAATCAGGAGTTCGCAGAGTTCCTGATGAAAGAAACCGGAATCACAGCAGAGGAGCTGGCAGAGTGCGGAATCATGGGAGAGGAGGTAAATTCTGATGATTAAGGTTGAAGAAACACTGAAAGCCCTGATTGATGAATCAGGCAAGACGCACACACAGATAGCGTCAGAACTGGGAATGAGCAGACAGTCATTAAGTCAGTATATCACACGCAAGCCAGAGGAAATCAGGCTAAATATTCTGCAAGCAGTTCTTGATAAGCTGGGATATGAACTAACGCTGAAAAAGAAGTAAATGTTGCCGCATTTATATTTTTTTACCCTTAACACGCCGAAAAGTGCAATAAAGTTATTGACAAACGCCGATTAGTGCGTTATAATTATAACATAATAAAGGAACACAAAAATATAACTCACAAGGAGGAGCGGCGATATGACAAGAGCAGAGGCGAAAGCAAAGGAAATGGGTGTAACAATGAATGAGGTTTACGACTTCATCAAAAACCACAAAGAAGCCAAAAAGGATTGCAACGATTTACTGGCAAGCGGAATGGATTTTGACGAGGCAAGCGTACTGGCTTACAGTTCATGGAGGTAATCGTATGGAGAGAGCAAAAGCACTGGTTCAGAAGCTGTCATTTGATGAATGTATCGAGGTTTTCAACCAGTTACCGTCAGGAAGCCCGATTATGGATTTACTGTTTGACAGAATGGAATCGCTGGATATGAAGCGGTTCGAGGAATTTTTAGGATAAGGAGTTGAGAGCATGAGAGTACACGCTGGAGATACGATTAAGGTTGAGGACATTGGAACTCTGGGAACAGTCAAAAAGACCGACGGCAAAGGAAATGTACTGGCAGAGTTCCAGTTCCCGGAGGGAGCGGTCGAGGCTGTTATACCGGTTATGATAATCGCTCATGTAGTAAAGGGGTGCAGCCATGTACCGGCTTGAATTTGAACAGGCGGTAGGACATCCGGTAACAGATGAAGAATACCGAAAAGCGGAGCTGGTGCTTATGAATACGAAAGCTATCATAGGCACACAGCAAATCGCCTATATCTACGAGGTATGGGGAACGGAAGCAATCGACATTCTGTACTCACTGGTGGAGGAAAGAGGAAAGCTGATTGAATCTCTGGGAGAAGCCAGAAAAGAAAATAGCGACCTCTGGAAAGAGAACCGGACGCTTAGAGAGTTCCGGGACACAATCATCAGGGAAGCACAGAGAAAAGAACCAAAGCTGCTACCACTGGAGGGCAACCAGTGAGAAAGCATAGATATTCAAATCACAGGAGGAATCACAATGGAAAGACTGTTTTTCACAATCAACGAGCTTACAGCAAGAGCCGCAAAAGAAGCTAATTCAATGAGCGGATATGTAGCCGGAAGTGCTACATCAGAGTACCAGAACATGGTAAACAGAGTTTATGACACAGTGGAGAAAATCAAGGAGAAGAAACCAAACCTTGCAGAAAAGGCACAGCACATGGCAGAGAGATACAGCCGCAAGCTGGCAGAGTATTTCAACGCCTATTACAGAAACGAAGCAAGCTGTCCGTCAATCCTGATTTCGGGAGCCGGTAATTTTCCGGTAAGAAAAAAGGAAAAGCAGAACAGCCGCAGAGAAACCCTGATGAACGATTGGAAGTATCTGGAGAACTACGCCACAAAGATAGAACACCTGCTGACAATGGAACAGCCGATTTTATCTGGGGACGCACAGGCAATCGAGCTTCTGGAAGAAAAGCTGGAGAACCTGAAAGAACATCAGGAGAGAATGAAAGCGGTAAACAAAGCGGTCAAGCTGAAAGATACAGCCAAAGGCGACGAGCAGTTAAAGGATATGGGCTACTCTGACGACCAGATTAAGAATTTCAGGGAACCGGATTTCTGCGGAAGAATCGGCTATCCGTCATACGCACTCCAGAACAACAACGCCAACATCAAGAGGATTGAGAGCCGCTTAAACAGTTTGAAAGCCGCAAAGGAAAAGGGCAATCAGGAAGTGGAAAACAAGTTTTGCAAGGTGGTAGAGAATGCGGACGTTATGCGATTACAGCTTTTCTTTGACGGGAAGCCAGAGGATAAGGTCAGAGATATTCTGAAAGGCAATGGTTTCAAGTGGTCGCCTAAAAATGGCTGCTGGCAGAGACAGCTTACAGCAAATGCCAAGTACGCATTAAGCAGAGTTATCAAAGAACTGGAAAAGCTGGAGGAAACAGCATAGGAGGTATCCGTCATGGCAGAGCTTTTGACAAGGCAAATTGTATATGAGTACCAGAAGCGGTTGAAAGCCCTGCCAGATTATGGCAATCAGGACATCAGGGAGCGGCGAGAGCTACGGATTGAATTACAGAATCGGTGCGGAATAACAGAGCTGCAAGCCCTGAATGTTCTGAATGGACACCATGTACCAGACATTATCACAATTTGCGAAAGGAAGCGTTGGGAAGATGAATTTAACGACAAATACGGAAATCAAGACAATCAAGGGCTGGGAAAAGTTCGCAGACGAGCATAGCGGAGAAAATACAGATTGGGACGCATACTGCAAGCCCGGCGATACAGTAGGCGAAGATGTTTACGATTATTTTCTGAATATCTTACCGCCAAGACACTTATCACAGGGGTTAATGCAGGTAGGCGAGCCACACAGCCACATGATGAATCCAGAAACAGGAAAGTATCAGGCAACATACGCCACATTTGAAACCATAGGCAAGAGCGACGGAGCTATATTCTACCGCTATTGCGGAAACTGCTTCGCTGGAAGCACAAAGAATATGCCAGCAACAATGTAGCAGGTATTCTGGTGGTATAAAGCCACCGGACCTAAATAAATCACAATCAAAATTCAGGAGGAAAACAAAATGAGCAAACTCAAAATCAAAACAAGAGGTATCAGCATGGAGGTTGTCGGCAAAGATGACCTTATCCAGAGAGAGCGTGAGGCGTTCCTTGAATACGCCGAGAACCACAAGGGAATCCAGATAGGAGTAACGGCTATTCCGGTAGAGAGATTAAGACCGTTCCCGGAACACATGAATTGCAAGTGCAGTTGCGACAGCGAGGAACCGGCAACAGAAGCAGAGGACAAGCAGGAGGGCAGCATTGACTTTATCAGAACTGTAAAACAGCACCGCAAGATGAACTGGGAGGAACTGGCAGAGAAGATTAAGAAAGGCATTATCCCGGTAGAGGTTGGAGCAACAGTTTCCTGCGAGCTTACAGACGGCACACCGGCAGAGTTTGTGGTAACAGATGTGACGGACCAGTATGTGAGATTTGAAACCAGAAACTTTATCGGTGGAGAAGTTGAATGGAACGAGCAGGACACCAACAAGGGCGGCTATCCTGATTCTGACATCAGAGGTTACATTGATTCTACAATCTGGGGATTGCTGCCGGAGGACTTACAGGCAGTTATCAGTGATGTAGACAGAGAGTGGAAAGACAAAGACGGCAACTGCGGTACATACACAACAAAACTGTTCTTACCGGCTGCGTCAGAGGTGTTTGACGAGGATAGCTGCTACGGAGATAAGGGGCTGTATAAGCAGCTTGATTACTACAAGGACGCAAGAAATAGAATCAGAGTGGACGAGGACGGAGATACGAGAGTCTGGTGGTTGGCTTCTGTCGGGGGCGGCAATTCGACGATTGCGTGCGGTGTGAGCAACAATGGGGATGCCTACTACTGGGATGCGTCTGATTCGGGTCGTGTGCCGGTCTGCTTCCAGATTTCCAAAATCTCATAATCACAATAATCGGGCGGTCTTGTGCCGCCCATAAATGAAAGGAGAAAGCACATGGGTAATAGTCCGGTAAATGCGTCATTGAGCATTGACGCTGGTTATATAGAGGCAGAGGTACAGCGAATTGTAAAGGCTGCCATTGTGGAAACACTTGGAAACAAAGACGAAATTATCAGAAAAGCGATTGATAGCACGATTGATAAATATGTTGACGATAAAGGCGAACCATGCAGAAAGGATAGTTACAGAGCTAAACCGTTCCTTGATTATGTAGCACAAAAAACCGTAGAAAAAACGGTGCGAGAAGTATTTGAGGAGCTGGTAGAGGAAAATAAAGACGATTTCAAGGCAGAGATTAAAAGACAGCTTGGAAAGAGAAAGTGGAAAGAAGATGTAGCACAATCATTCATACAACTCATTCTTGATGATGTAAAGAGTGAATGGAAAATGCCTGTCAAAGTATCTCTGGAAAAACCAAAAGATTATTAAGCAAACCGCAAGGCTCCGTATAAAAGCGGAGCTTTGCATTTATCAGGAGGCGAAAATGAAAGGACAGATGAATTTATTCCCGGAGGAATATATAAAAGATTCTGATTGCACGAAAGATACTCCGGTCGTTCATGGAAAACCGGACACTCCTATTTATGGAATGGGTGTAAGAATCAAGCCAAGAGTTCCGGGGCGACAAGACACTGAGCATTTCAAGAGCATATACCTTGACAGTTTACTACCTCTGGAAGAATACGACCTCATAGTAATACTGTTATCTGGAGGAAAGGACAGCATAGCTTGCTACTACAAATTGCTGGAGCTTGGGGTTCCGAAAGATAGGATAGAGTTCTGGCACCACGATATAGACGGAGGACACCCAAGCCGTAGAATGGACTGGAGATGTACTCAAAACTATGTAAGAGCGTTTGCGGAGGCTGAAAATGTACCGCTCCGGTTATCATGGAGAGTAAACGGATTTTTCGAGGAGCTGTACCGGATAGGAACCAGCGAACCGGTTGAATGGTGCGAGCCGGACACTGGCGAAATCATACAATGTAAGCCGTCCAAGAAATATCTGGAGTGCAAAGCGATAAAGGAAAGCTCCATAGACGACATGGAGGAGAAACTGAAAGAGTACGGTTGCAGACAGAAGTTTCCAGCAAAGACAGCGGACTTGCGTACAAGGTGGTGTAGTGCATACCTGAAAATAATGGTTGCGGATAGCGTCATGGCAAACATGGATTCACTGAATAAACTGGAAGAAATCGGAGGCAAGCGGCATAAGTTTCCGGCAAAGGGCGGCACGCATCAGGGACGCTGGTGTAGCGGAAATCTAAAAGCAGCCGTTCAAGACAGCGTGACAGCAAACCTTGATAGGACGAGGCAAGGTGTGAAGATATTGGTTGTGTCTGGAGAACGCAGAGGCGAATCATCCGGAAGGTCAAAATATAATGAGATTGAGATACACAGAACCAACGCTGAAAAGAAACTGAAACGGACAGTCCACCAGTGGCGACCGGTAATAGACTATTCAGAGAAAGATGTCTGGGAAGTTTTGAAGCGGCACAAGGTAAATCCGCACCCATGTTATAGAGCTGGCTGGAATCGGTGCAGTTGTGCTATGTGCATTTTCTCAACACCAAAGCTGTTTGCTGGAATCAGGGAATTATACCCAGAGGATTTTGAAGCCTTACGAAATGATGAAAATGTTTTGGGGTTCACACTTGATAACAAATGTAATCTTGATGAATTTGTCGGAGATACGGAATCCTGCGTATATCATGGCGACAAAGAGGCTATCAGGAGCCTTATTACAGGAGAGTTCACAACAGATGATATTTATGTAAAAGGGGACTGGCTATACCCAGCCGGAGCGTTTCATGGGGCAGAGGGCGGTCCATGCTAAAGGAGGAATCAGAATGATTATAGTATCACAGAACAAAGAGAGGGTGTTGTGGTTCGGTAGAGCTTTTAATGCACTGGAGTATAACGAGGACATCAGCAAGAAAGGCAAGCAGGAAACCGTCAGACACACAATCTGCATTTCCGACGGCTGCCTTGAAGAAATCGCAGAGTATGACAGCAAGGAAAGGTGTCTGGCGGTCTTGAAAGATTTCTGCGGAGCATACGAGGAAGAATGTTACACAAATGAATTTTTCGACCAGTCGGCACAAGCACAAAGACCGGCGACATACAGAAAGAATATCGTGTATCAATTCCCGGAGAAGTAGGAGGCGACTATGGCAAGAAAAGTGAAATGCAAAAACACAGAATGTAAACACCACTGTAAGAATGATTACTGCGACACTACGGTAAATATCAACTCTGGTGGCAGGTGCGAATCATTTGAGAAGAATATCGTTTACTATTTTCATCTGGTATGGGAGGCACTGGCAGACAAGAATTTTATAGACATGGTGGAGATAATAAGAAATCCTGAAATTAAGATTGGACTGTTTTATGTCATGGAGTGCTTCAATTTGGGATTTGCTGAAATGGAGTGGGGAACCTGCCGTATGGTAATGCTGAAAGACGGAAAGGACGGCAAGCCCCTTAATTATGAGGAGATAACCAGTCGTGAAATTGATACAGACAAACTGCGAAAACACATGGAAAATCTCAACAATGGAATCTTGCCGGGAACCGATAAGAAACCTAAAGAAGTTGAAGAAAAGGAGTTCGGCTGGCTATCTCCAACCGGAGAATTTACAGAAAGTCCGTTCGGAGAGCATGAAGAATCAGCAGAGGAAATCTGCGAGAAGAAAGGCTTTGAAACAGAATACAGAGCATGGAGAAAAGAAAATCTGGGTACAGGAGAAATGAGATTGTATCGTGATTTTCTGGCACAGGTAAAAGGCTATTGCCTGATACACAATCCGTCTGGAACCGGCGGCTATATTGTCACAAACATAAAAGAGCTAACAAAGAAGCAGAGAGAATTTCTGTTTGATTATTTCATGGATATGGGCGATAGATTCAAAGCAGAACAGTTCTGGGAGGAATAGGAGCGACGCATGAGAAAAATCAGGAAACGGCTGAAAGCATATTATTACAAGCACTGGAATTGTTTGCCATGGTTTATATGTGGACTTATGATTTTAATACGAGGGAATATAAGCAGATTCAACTATGGTTCAATGTGGATTGCACTGCTGATAATGATGTGGTTTTTCTGCCCGACAGACGATATAAATAAATTATCTGGCAAACAGGATAAAGGAGATGATGAAGATGCTGGTACTGCCGATTAAGAAAAAATGGTATGACATGATTTTGTCTGGAGAAAAGACGGAAGAATACCGGGAAATAAAACCGTACTACGATTCAAGGTTTGAAAGTGTGTTCGGGTGCCAGTGGCTATTTCGAGGCATAGACGGAGTAGGCGACACAACACCGCCTGAAAAGGAAATTATATTCAGGAACGGATATTCCAGAAGCTCCAGACAGGCGAAAGCAACATGCACACTTACAAAAGGAACCGGCAACCCGGAATGGGGAGCAGAGCCGGGTGTTAAATATTATGTGCTGCACATCAAGAAAATACAGGAGGCGTGACTATGGGAAAAACAAGAAGCTGCCGCAGGACAGAGGACGAGAACAAAATACATGATAAAGCTGTCAAAATGCGGAAGATGACAGACGAGCAACTGGTACACTATGTCGAGGACAGGGTAGAGAAAGCCAGAAGTGAGGGCTTCAATCAGGGAAAGAAAGCAGCTCCGGCAATCGACATAGACAAGATTCTGGAGAAAATCGGAATGATTAAAGGAATTGGAACTGTAAAGCTACAGGAAATCAGAGCTATATTAGAGCAGCAGAAATAGTTCCAATGACCTATGATGTAACGATTGTTAATCTTGACAGCCTATGGTAAAATGGTAAATATGCTTATAAAAGAAAGATATTAAAGCGAACCCGACACATAGGGGATGCTATGTTCATTAAATAATTCAAAAAATATATTTGAACTTCTTAAAGGTTAATGATATCATTAGATAGATTAAGTAAACATGAACAGATAAGAGGCTGCTCGGAATAGAGGATAATCATGGTCAAAGTTGAGAGAAGACAATCAAGAAGAACTGATGTTGATGTTATTATTTCTTTGAAAAAGCTTGATGAAAGTCGTATTTCTGCATGTTCCGGGGAGACAGTGGATGTTAATGTTATTAACATATCCAAGGGTGGCATAGCATGCAAATCAGACCGTAAGTTTGAGCTGAATACTTATTATTCGACAGTAATCACTCTTGATAATAAAGAACGTATAGAGGCTGTTGTTGAGATAATCAGAATGGAGAATCTTGGAGAGGCTGAGACTACCTACGGATGCAGATTTGTGGGGATTAGTGAGGAAGATCAGTTCAGAATAGAAGTGTACCAGCTTGTATATGAAAGCAATCACAATTAAATATCATGAGTAGCGCAGATGATCGCGGCTGCATTCGTGCAGGTGAGGAAAGTCCGGGCTTCATAGGGCAGGATGCCGGATAACGTCCGGTGGAGGCGACTCCAAGGCCAGTGCAACAGAAATATACCGCCATGGCGAAAGTTGTGGTAAGGGTGGAAAGGCAGAGTAAGAGACTACCGCATTGCTGGTAACAGCAGTGGCACATGTAAACCCCATCCGAAGCAAGACCAAACAAAAGCGTTACAAAGGCTGCCCGCCAAGCTTTAGGTAGGTCGCTTGAGCCTGCTGGTAACAGCAGGACTAGATAGATGATCGTCACAGCTATGCTGACATAACCCGGCTTATAGCGCTGCTCATTTTATTATTTAAAGAACAAACAGCTCCCATGGGTATATTTTTACCTATGGGAGTTATTTAATTGGTGGATATAAATTCGATTCTGAGTGTATCAATGCAAGAATGTGATATATACTTATAACAGAAATAATCGAAATGAATTGTGCTTAGAGAAATTAATTATAGAGAATTAAGAGAAGGACATAATTTGGAAAAGCTATATATTGGTGGGGAATTTGAAAAATATGAATGATAATGCTGACACAATTGAAACGGCAGAACTTGATAAAGTTGTTGCGGATGTGTTAAATTATGATAATATGATGAATGTAGATATGTATATTGATGAGTGCTTAAAAGAAATAAATATAAATCAATTGCAAAGTAATGAATTAGATTTAGTAAAAATTCTTGAAGAACAAAATGAATCAAGCAGGAACGAAGAAAATGGGTATATATGGGTACTGTGTACATGCATAATGTTTTTAGGTGAATATAAGTTCTTCTGGAATAGATAATTGGGAGTGATATACAATGCAGGAAATGTTAAAAAAAGTAATAACCGACATTCTGACAACATTATACGAACCATTCTGGTTTGCGCTGCTGTCAGCAATGTTGCTTACAATTGCATATATGTACTGCTATGAGCCGGAAGGAGCGGGAAAAGGCTTCAAAACGATGATGTCGGCATGGCTTGGGAAATTCAAGAAAGATGCACATTTTCGGGAATTGTTCTTCTGGTTCTTGTTCACAGTGATGATATTGTTCAAGACACTTCTTAACAGAAATATGTGGATGAATCCGCTGTCAGATGTAATGGGCGGATGGACACTCACAGATGCCAAAGGAAAAGTGAGTGCAGAACCGGTTGAGAACGTAATAATGCTTATACCGTGGACATGGCTTCTGATTGTATTAAAGAACAGGAAAAATGCAGTGAAAAGACCGGTGTTGTATGCGATAGCAGCGGGATTTCTGTTCTCGCTTACAATAGAAACATTGCAGTTGATGTTAAGGCTCGGTACATTCCAGCTGTCAGATATATGCTACAACACACTTGGCGGAATGATTGGTGGAGTGATGTTCTGGATAATCAGACTGATAAGAAAACAATAAAGGGACTCTCTCGGTGTACACTTCACCGGGAGGGTTCTTTCTGCTTTAAAAGAGAGGGAAGATAAAGAAGAGAGGGAAATATCATGATAGAAAACATAATAAAAGACATGGTAGAAAGCAATACAACCGGTCGTCTGACCGATGCCAGCAAAAGATTCGTTGCCAGAATGAAAGAAAAGAATGAAATTAAGAAGCTTCTGGTGGATAATAGCAGGTTTTTTGCAGGATACGAGGCTAATGCAGATAAGATAGCAGCTGATATTGCAAATGTATTATCAGAAGAGAACCTTAGCCAGCTTGCGGCAGATCTTAGCAGGGATTCAGGATATACATTTAAAGTGAGACTGGAAAAGTGGCTTACAGACCTTATGAGCGAATATGAGATTCCGCATGAAGAAGAGCGTCTGTATGCTAACAGGATACTAGATGCCGTTCTTTATGAGCTGCCACAGGTCGCACCAGACAAATACGACAGATATTATCAGAGCGAGTGGCGCGAAGAACAGCAGCAGGAAGCACAGGAGATTATCAGCAAACTAGAGAAAATCAGCAGCCAGATGGCAGTGTATGCAGAAAAACATATGGATATATGCTCGACAGATGACCTTGACCTGCAGCTTAAGCGTCAGACAGTCAATCCTAAGATAGGAATAGATTTCTTTGATATAGATGATGACGAATTCATAAGTGTATTTAACGAAGTTAAGAATGATGAGAAAGTCTGTGTAAGAGCTAGATGCAAGGAAGAGACAATATACTGCATTATCAATGAACTGTGGAAATCCGGGGAGAAAAGACCGATATTTGTTGTGAAGAACAAAAAAGACTGGTACAGATTGGCAGAAGTCGGTGGAACAGGCAACATATATATACCGTGGTTCTATGCAGATGAGATAGTGTCAATAGAGAATAACACTAACATATTCATCTTCACAGACGGGCTGCCATCATTCTCAGACAAAGAGATAGAATTAAGACCAAGAACGCTCGAAACAATACGAAGAGCACTGGGAAGGGTAGGAATGGATGTTAACCAGGCTAATGAGCTTGTCAGTGAGACGCATGGATTATATATTCCGATGAAAAGAAGAATATTCAACGGTGCATATTTAAAGAAGCCGGAATGGATTGCCGGTCTGGCTGATAACGTCAAGATAACATGTCTGCTTGTTGGACAATGGACAGATGCGGATGGCGATAAAGCAGTAATAGAGGAGCTTAGCGGTCTTAAGTATGATGATTTCACAGAACAGGTCAGAAAATATGCAGATGGAGAAGAACCATTTGTATATATAGTTAAAAGAAGCAGAGCCAGCCAATACTATCTGGCAAGCGTGCAGAATACATGGGAATATCTGGACGTGTCTACAGACAGTGAAATCTGGAAGAAATTCATGAGGGCATGCATAGATGTGTTAAATGAATCGGAAGCGTTATTCACATATACATTTGTGGAGAGGCTGGCTGCCACATTCAACGGAGAGCAGCTGTTCTGGTCGGGAAATATACGACAGGGGATGCTCAGGACACTTCTAATCAAAGTGTGCCATAAAGACCACGGAAGTTCACAGGCAATTCTTGACAACATGGTTGAGGAGATACTCGGTTATGTTAAGACAGAACAGCAATGGAAATACATATCAACATATTTTAGGGAACTGTGTGAATTATCGCCATCTAAAGTGCTTGACAGATTAGAAAATGAGTGGGACAAGCCTACAGGTCTCCTGCAGCTTTTCGAGAAGCAGAGCGATAATCGTATGTTTGATAAAAATGAATATATAAATATTCTATGGGGCGTAGATACCATGCTTGTACAGAGACCATACGCTGCAAGGGCGTTTGGATGGCAGCTTCGCATAGATGACATGTCATATAAATATACATCCAACACGCCGGCTGATACTATACATAAAGTCATATGCAGCTGGTTTAATCTGTCGGCATTCAGAACAACAGATGAGAAAGTAAATGCTGCAAGAATGACTCTTGAACATGACAGAAACGGATGGGAACATGTGTATAAGTCACTTCCTCAATATAACAGTAACATGATTGGTGATATTATAAAGCCTCGTTACAGGGAATATGTTACCTCTGAAATGATGGATACAGAAGATATTGCAGTTACTGTGACACGATATGTGATACTCCTGATTCGTGAGGCTAATTTCAAGCTGGAACGCTGGGAAAAACTGCTTAATATAGCTGATGAAATTCCGCCTGCAGTTAAAGAAATGCTGATTGACAATATGCTATATGAAACAGAGCAGATGTCTGATGAAGAAAAAATACATGTAAAAAACTTCATCAGAAAGAAAATATACAGACACAGGTTCTTTAGGACCGCAGACTGGGCACAGCCTGAAAATGTGGTAAAACAATACGAAAAGCTTCTCGACGAGATACACACAGAAGAGCCGGAATATGAGTATGAATACCTGTTTGTGCAGCAGAATGACGGAGTTCTGCTTAATCCAGTGGCATACAAAGAAGGCAATGAACGTGAACAGAATAAGAAAAAGACAGAGATAATCATTCAGAAAAAGATGAGTGAATTCAGGCAGAAGAATTTAAGCCTTTCAAAGCTTGCTGCTATATGTGCAAAGGAAAAACATTCATCACTTGGAGACTGTCTTGCGAGATACTGGGGTGAGGGCTACGATGAAAATGTATTGCTTGCCCTATATGATGCACAGCCAGCATACAGATATATGGCACTTGATTATTGTAGTGTGTTAGCCTACAGTGGCGTTGATGTGTATGAACATATAATGCATTTGCAGGAAAAACGGGAATTTGATGATAAGTTCATGGCTAGAATATATAGGCTTCAATCGGCATGTGCTGGCGATGGTGCACCGCAGATTATTAATGCTCCGGAACGAATAAAAAGATTATTTTGGGAAAATGCAGACTATTATGCACCAAAACAATATGACTGGGCGTTGGAAGAATGTGGGAAATACGGAAGTGTGGAAGTATATGTGAGACTCTTGTATATGGCAATGACAGAGCAACATTACACTGCACAGCAGATATATGATTATCTGGTGCCGGTGAAAGATATGGATGTGGGAATGAATATAACTGATATATCGTATTATCTGAAAGAGGTATTGGCGGTTCTGCAAAAAGAATATATTGATGATGATGAGCGGTGCGAAACAATAGCATCTGTAGAGATACATTTCTTTGATATACTTCAATGGACAGATATGAAATGCTTTCAGAAAATTCTCAAGGCATCACCAGAAAACTATGCAGAGCTTGTAGCTGTGGTATTTAGGAAAGATGGCGATAATCAGCAAAAAACGCTTACGGAGGAAGAAAAGAAATATATAGATATTGTAGCCAGACTATATCATAAAATTAGATTCTGTCCGGCTGAGAAGAATGGAAAAGTTGATGCCGGGGAACTGAGAATATGGATAGAAGATTTTAAAAAATTGTTAGAAAAGAACAATCAGGCAAGTCTTCTGGGATATCAGCTTGGCAGACTGTTGTCTGCTTCACCCGCTGGCGCGGATGGATATTATCCATGCGAAGCGGTAAGGGATGCTATAGAGGAATATGCTGACAAAATTCTCACAGAACGGTATGTGGCTTGTGTGCATTACGACAGAGGAATATTCAGCCCGTCAGAAGGAATAGAAGAAAAGAATATAGCCAGAAGATATAAAGAAAATGCAGATTATCTGAGTACCTTTTATCCTAAAACGGCAGCAATATACTACGAACTCTACGATATATACAGAAATCAGGCAAAGCATGAGCGAGAGAGAGCTGAAAGCGGTTTGTATTAAAGTGTTATGAGAAAATGTATCGGAGTTACTAAAAATATAGTACCTTCGGTGCATTTTGTGTATGCTATATAATACACAGCATTGTCTTGTAAAACATTGACGAATATAGTCATAAATGGTAAAATACTAGGCGGTGAATTTTGTATGAAAAATATTAAATCTTTATAAAATTGAATATATAAATGACTATAGTAAAAATTAAGTGATTATTATAAATACTAGTGTTTGACGTAGAAAGGGAAGGCTTAGATAGAAATATAGTATAAAATATATTCATTATAATTATTTGAGTTTTAGGTGATGCCGATAAGTGTTTAGTGTTAAAGAAGGAATACAAGTATAACTATGATTTTTGTGAAAATATATAAAGAATAGTTATGTCTATCTTGTAATTAGGGTGAATGAATGTCAAGAATAAAATTTATGAATACTGAAATTGATAATTTAACAATGCAAGAGACATTGAAAGTTATTGAAGAATTAATTCAAAAAAATAAAAATGCATATGTTGTAACACCAAATGTGGATCATATTGTTCAGCTTGAAACAAATAAAGAATTACAAGCATTCTACGAAAATGCATCTTTAATTTTAACGGATGGGAAACCACTTATGTGGATTGCAAAATGGTATGGCACACCTATTAAAGAAAAAATATCGGGTTCAGATTTGTTTCCTCTTTTATGCAAAATGTCTGCAGAAAAGGGGTATAAGATGTTTTTTTTTGGGGCAGCAGAAGGAGTAGCAGCAAAAGCAGCAGAAAATCTTAGTGAACGATACAAAGGCCTTCAGGTTGTTGGAACATACTCTCCGCCATATGGATTTGAAAAGAACCAAATCGAAATGGATAAAATTAAAGAAATGGTTAAAAAATCAGCACCTGATATTTTGATTGTTGGGCTCGGATGTCCTAAACAAGAAAAGTTTATGTATTATAATTGTCAAAACTTAGGTGTTCCAATTTCTTTTGGTTTAGGAGCAAGTTTAGACTTTGAAGCGGGAAATGTAAAAAGAGCTCCTAAGTGGATGGCAAATCATGGATTAGAGTGGTTGTTTAGAATTACTCAAGATCCTAAAAGAATGGCAAAGAGATATTTACTGAATGATATGAAAATCTTTGCATTGATGTTCAAATACTGGAGGAGAGATAATGGCAGCATTTCAAAATATAGGAATTGATGGATACTTTAAGCGTTATGGTTTTAAATATGGAATAAAAAGAGCGTTATTTATGATAAATGATATTCATATTGTAAAGGATTATGAAAACAAGAAAATTCTTTATTATCATAAAGCCCAAAAATATCTATTTAGAAAATATGCAAAATATGCAAATGTTGATCCTTATGGGATTGTTTTTGGAGATCAAGAATTAGATAATCCTATATGGATTTATTGGAAACAAGGAATAAACAATGCTCCAATATTAGTACAGAAATGTGTTGAATCTGTTCAAAATAATACAAGTGGACATGTTATTGTTTTGGATGACGAATCTGTAAAACAATATGTTACGTTACCTGATGATATATTGAAAAAATATAATTCTGGGAATATATCAGATGCTGCATTATCAGATCTGATTAGGTTTTCATTATTAGAACATTTTGGAGGAACATGGGTTGATGCAACTGTATATATGACAAGTGATTTACCACAATATATTATAGAATCGGATTTTTTTGCTTTTAAAGATACGTTTGGACTTATAAAGAATCCTGCATTAATCAGTAATTGGCTATTACATTGTAAAAAGCATAATACTGTAATGAGGGCAGCGCGTAATATGTCTTTTGCATATTGGTTAAATGAGAAGTATGTAATAGATTATTTGTTTACATATATTCTTCTTAATATTTCATTACAAGAAAATGAAGATTCAGTTGGAAATTATCCGTATGCTAATAGTGATTATTCTCATTTACTTTTAGATTGTATAGATGAAAGATATGATGAAACAAAGATGAAATATATAAATTACTTGGCACCAATTCAAAAGTTAACATATAAATTGAAAAAGGAAACATATGAAAAAGAAAATACATTTCTTAAATATGTATTAGGTGATAAATAATGAAAAAAATAAAGAAGGCTATTGGATACATATTGTATGTTTTAACTTCTTGGCTTCCACATTATCAATTACATTATTCGTGGCCAATTACAACAAATATTCGTAGATTGGCAGCTAAAATGATGTTTGATTATTGTGGAGAAAAAGTTGATATAGGAAGGAAAATATCTTTTTCGTCGCAAGTATCTTTAGGAAATAATTCATCAATAGGAGATGAATCATATATTTTGGGAAAATTAGTAATCGGAGAAGATGTAATGATGGCTGCAAGATGTGCGTTTATTGCATCTAATCATAATATAAATCGCCTTGATATACCAATGAATTTACAAAGTGGTACAGATGAGCCTATAATAATTGAAGATAATGTTTGGGTAGGATATGATTGTAAAATTATGGCTGGGGTTCATATTAAATCAGGAGCTGTTATAGGGGCTGGAGCTGTTGTAACGAAAGATGTACCTCAAAATGCAATTGTTGGTGGAATTCCAGCTAAGGTTATTAAATATAGAGGAGATATGAATTGAAATGAATGTATTAATGATAGGCGTTGATAAAACATCAGTTGGAGGAATGCTGACCGTTGTAGAAAATTATTTGAATGATAAAGAATTTTGTAATCAAACAAACTTAAATTATATTGCAACTGTAATTAGATCAAATAAAATAAAAAAAATCACAACATTTATTAGAAAAATACCTCAAATTATTTATATAATAAGAAAGAAGAAAATTGATATTGTTCATGTGCATATGGCAGAGAGGGGAAGCGTATTTCGTGAAGGATTTGTTATTTTATTAGCAAAAATATTGGGATGTAAAACATTGATACATATGCATGGAGCTACTATTGAAGAATGGTATAAAAAACAAAATTTTCTGATAAAGAAATTAACTGAAAGAATATTTTGCTTGGCGGATAGAATGGTTGTACTTGGAGAGAACTGGAAACCTTTTATAATTTCAGTTATGGGAGAAAAAAACAAAAATAAAGTTGTCGTTTTACATAATGCAGTTAGCGTACCTGATTGTAATAAATATAATTTTGATTCGAAAAATATATTGTTTTATGGGATGCTAATACAAAGAAAAGGCATTGATGATTTGTTACAGGCATTTGCGTCTATAGTGAATGAAATACCAGAAGATATCATGCTTACATTGTATGGTGATGATCATGATTCAGAAGAAAAAATTCAAGATAAAATAAATCGGTATAAATTACAGGAACGAGTACATTATATGGGATGGTTAACAAAAGATAATAGGGCAGATGTTTTTAGAAACACAATTGTCAATGTCCTTCCTTCATATAATGAAGGACTTCCAATGACTATTTTAGAAAGTATGGGGTATGGCATACCCAATATTTCTACTTCTATTGCTGCAATTCCAGAGGCAATTGTAGATGGAATAAATGGATTTTTGATTAAACCTGGAGACATTGATAAGTTGGCAGCTAAAATAAAAGAAATAGTATGCTATAAAGATATTAGGGGAAAAATGAGTTATGAAGCTTATGAAATGGCTAAAAATGAATTTTCTTTTGAAATACATACAAAAAAATTGATAGAGATATATAAGACTATGTTAAATAAGGAGGAGAAATAATGAAGAAGATTGCTGTAATTACGTATCATAGATCATATAATTATGGTGCTGTTTTACAAGCATATGCTACAGTCAAATTTTTTGAAAACCAAGGATTTGATGTTAAAATAATAGATTATTATCCTCAGAATTTAAGGGGATTTGGTACATATAAAAATTCTTTTAATGATGTTTCAAATGCAAATCGTAATTTTTTAGTTAGGTGTATTTTGACATTGGTTAAAACACCAGGATATAAAAAACTAAAAAAAGCTTTCGATTATTTTATAGATAAAGAATTGCCGCTTACAGATTCTTTTTATAGTTTGGAAGAGTTAAAAAATAATTTGATTGATTTTGATATTTACTGTACAGGAAGTGATCAAGTATGGAATAATTATTATACACATAATTTTGATGGGGCATATTTCTTAGATTTTGTCTTAGATGATAAAGCAAAAATAGCTTTTGCTGCAAGTTTTGGAAAATCAAAATTTACTGAAGAAGAATATTCTTATTTGAGAGAAAAATTAAGTAAATATGATTATATATCAGTTAGAGAGAAAACAGGGGTAGATATTGCAAAAAAAGTTGGAAGAGATGATTGTGATCTAATGCTTGATCCAACTCTTATGGTTGAACCTGAAATTTGGAATGATTTTGCGTCAAAGGATACGATTGATGACAAATATATACTTGTATATCAATTACATGGAGACAGTGATACTTATGAACAGGCTAAGAAAATATCTCAACAATTAAATTTTAAAATTGTAAGGATTATTACGATGCCTCATCAAAAAAGCAAGGGATGTATTAATATTGTTACACCAGATATACATCAGTTTGTTTCATTGTTTAAAAATGCAGAGATTATTTTAACTGATTCATTTCATGGTACTGTATTTTCAATTTTATATAGTAAGAAGTTAGGGGTTACAATGCCAAAAAGATTTGGAAATAGAATAACAACCTTGTTGGATCAATTAGATGCAAGAGAATTAATCATTCATGATTTAGAAAAATGGAGTGATAATGATTTTCAAGCATTGTATAGTAAAGTTATACCTAAATTATCAGAACTAAGGTATGAAAAAAATGAATTAATCAATAAACATCTTGAAGAATTTAAGTGATATTTTACGAATAATATTTATATTTTATAATCGGATTGGAGAAGAATAAGTTGAAGCTAGATTTACCTCAATGCAAAATAAGATATTTTGTTTTTATCTTATATAATTTTTTATATGTTACATATATGCTTGGATATACTTCGCAAACTTATTATTTAGGAACACTTATTTTATTTTGCTTAATGAATTTATTCATGATTGTAAAAAAAGGTGGAATATTAAAAAAAGCACTTAGAGAATTTAAATTAGGAATGGGGTATGTATTAGTCTTTTTTATTATATCTATTGTAATTCAAATTTATAATATGGATTTTCAAAGTTATTTATATTCTGGGCTTTTAAGAATTTCTTTGCCGATTTTAAATGCATTTTTATTTGTTAATTCTGTAGATTCAAAAGATTATAAATATTTTTTTAACGTATTATTGGCAAGATTTGCATTGAATTTTGTATGGGAATTTTATAAAGATTTTAATTTTGCGGGATTATTGTCTATTTCATGGTCTGAATCAAGTTCAAGCATGGAATCATCAATGGCACATGATTTTATAGTTATGGAAGTATATTTTTTATCTAGAAAAGATAATAAGAAAGCATTTGTTAGTATGCTTTTGTGTATGCTTTCAATGAAAAGATTAAGCTTTATACTTGCACCCATTCTTTTTGTTTTAGCAAAGAAATTGCCAGAAATAAATAAACCTGTGAAAAAATCTCTATTAAGGAGTTTGAAGATTGTTGCTATTTTAAGTCCTTTCTTTATGTTTGCTTTATATTCAAAGGCATCACAGAATTTCTTTCAAAATGTATTTAATATGGATTTGAATTTAAAAATGGGAGGTCGAATTGCAATTTACGATACCGTTGTTAATAATATTCCATATTTTAATGGATATGGTTCTATAAATGCATTTTTGTCAAAGTTTGTATATAGTGTATTTGGAACATATTGGAATGCAACTTTACATAATGATTTTATAAGAATTTATTATGAAACAACAATAGTGGGAGTAGTAGTTTTGGCAAATAATTTAGTCGAATTATCTAAGAAAAACTATTGGAATTTTATCATAGTCGCATATTTGATATTTGTAGGAATTACATCACATATTTTGAATTATTTTAGCGTATGGGTTACTTTTTATATGATTATAATGTGTACGCAAAAAGAGAGTGATGAAAATAAGGAATTAGAGAATAAAATGGAAAGGTAGATAAATGAAAATAGGAATCGTAACTGTGTATTACACAGAAAATTGTGGTAGTGTATTGCAGGCAACTGAATTATCAGATAAGCTAAAAAAAATGGGACATGAAGTATATTTTATTTCAACTAGAAATAAATATTCAGGTCATTCTAAACAAAGATTGATAAAAAGTTGCTTGAAAAATCTTATTAAATTTAGAGATATAAAACCGGTTATAAAGAAATACAAAGATTATGATTATTATATTCATTCACAGTTTAATTCTATTAATTTAAAAGATATTTCACAGTTAGATTACATTATTATTGGAAGTGATACTGTATGGGATATTACATCTAAGTATTTTAATAAATCAAAAAAAATATTTTGGATGACAGCAACTCCTCAAATACCAATTATTACATATGCTGCTTCAATTGCAAATTCTGGTTATGATCAATTAAATTCTTTGCCATATGTGAGAACTGCCATTGATTCATATAGAGCTGTTAGTGTTAGAGATATGTATACATATGATTATGTTCAGAAATATACAGAAAAGGACCCTATAATGGTTTGTGATCCGACACTTTTACATGATAAAACACATTATATATCAAAGTGCAAAAAATTGGATGAAGAGAAATATATGCTTTTATATTTGTTTAATAACCCAAATGAATGCATTATTAATCAGATAAAGGAAATAGCAAAAAATAAAAAGTTGAAAATAATAGCAATGGTATGTTTAGGAAAAAGAATAGCTTTTGCTGATAAATGTATTGAATCTACAATAGAAAACTTCCTGTCATATTTTAATCAGGCGGAATGCGTCATAACTAATACCTTTCATGGAACTGTTTTTTCTGTTATTTTTAATAAGAAATTTATTACACTTGATTACAATAAAGTTAAGATTAATGAATTTTTGGAGCAAATATCATTAAATAATCATCTTTCAACAAATGTGGAAAGTGATTTTTTGTATGAGAAAATAGATTATACTAAGGTAAATAGTAATTTAAATAAATATAGAAAAAATGCAGAAGAATTTTTAGAAAGTTTTGTGGGAGGTGATACTATTGTCTAATAGTGTAAAGAAAAATTATATATATAATTCTTTATATACAATATTAAATATGTTATTACCCCTTATAACTGCACCATATTTATCAAGGGTAATTGGTACAACTGGTGTAGGATTATACGCATATTCTTTTTCTATTGCTCAATATTGTGTTTTGTTTGCTAAATTGGGTTTGGTTAATTATGGAACAAGAGAGTGTGCAAAAATTAGAACTAATAAAAAGAAATTGTCATGTATATTTATTAATTTATTCACTATGCAATGTATTGCAACTATAATAGTTACCGTAATATATTTGTTTTATGTTGAATTGTTTTCAGGAACATATAAATCAATAGCATTAATTTTTACTATTTGGGTTGTTGGTTCGTTTCTTGATATTGATTGGTTTTGGTTTGGATTAGAAGAATTTAAAAAAGTAACAATTAGAAATGTTGTAGTAAAGTTACTAACAGTGATTTGTATATTTTTATTTGTTAAAGAAAAAAATGATGTGCCTATTTATTCATTTATAATGGTAATGGGATATGTTATAGGATATATTGCAATTTGGATTGGAATAAAAAGGAAAATCTATTTTTCTAAAATACAGTTAAGTGAAGTAAGAAAACATTTAGTACCATGTATAGTAATGTTGATTCCTGTTTTAGCATTAAATATATATAGATCGATGAATAAGGTAATGTTAGGCTCGATGGTTGGCATGGCAGAAACCGGAATATTTGATAATGGAGAAAAATTTATATATTGTTTGTCTGGATTGATTACTTCTTTAGGAACTGTTATGCTTCCCAAAATGTCATATTTAGTAGAGAAAAATGATGTACAACAAATTCATAAATACATTTCATTATCAATAAAATTTATAGTAATTATGACAAGTGCTATGGCATTTGGACTGATGGCAATTTCAAACAGTTTGGTTTATGTTATGTTTGGCATTGCATTTCAGAAAAGTGCAATAGTTTTATTTTTGTCAGCTCCAACATTGATATTTATGGGTTGGAGTAATGTTATAAGAACACAGTATATTATTCCTCATAAAAAAGATGATATTTATATTAAGTCTACACTTTTTAGCGCTATTATAAATATGCTTATTAATATTATGTTAATTAATAGGTTTTTATCTGTAGGTGCTGTTATAGGAACACTTATAGCTGAGTTTTTTGTTCCATTTTACCAGTATTTACGTTTAAGAAAAGAAATTAATTATCGTAAACATTTGGTGGCTGTTATACCATATGTTTTGATTGGTATAGGTATGGTTTTGATATTAAAATTTGTGGAGCAATTAATGGGAATATCAATTATAACATTAATTGTACAAACTGTTTTGGGTGGTATTATTTTTGTGACATGTTCGGTTATATATATATATAAATGTGATAAAGAGTTATTACACTTTATTATGTCAACACTTAAAATTAGAAAGGGGTAATTGTATGAATTTAAAAGAAATATTAAAGAAGAATGATAGATTGAGAAGATTCGTGAAATGTGTAAAAATAAAAAAAGATTTTAAGAGAGATGCAAAAGATTTTTGTGGTAATTATATGGAAGCAAAATCAGAAATCCCTCAATTAGAATATAGTATTCTTTTAATTGTACATAGTTTAGAAAAAGGACTTAGTAGTAAAAAATTAAGACCATTTGGAAATGAGAAGGTTAAGGAATTAATTCAAGTAATGAATAAATTCCCTATTAACTATATAGAAAATCCCAATACACCATTTATTATGGGAGTGAGTATTTTAAAAAAATGGAAACAAGTATTTGATGAAAATAGATGGGAAGAGAACGAAAGCTATAAAAATGTTAAAAAATTTTTAAAACATTTAGAATCATATGATATGTATCCAGTAGGAAGTTTCAGATACACATCGAAAGAAGCTTTAAAATATAATAATATTGACTATTTAAATGCTATTAAATCAAGACATTCAGTGAGAGAATTTTCAGACAAGAAAATCTCAAAGGATGATATAAAATATTGTGTTGAAGCAGCGATTGCTTCGCCATCTGCGTGTAATAGACAGATGTGTAAAGTATATCAGGTTTCAAGTCATGAAAATATAGAGTTGCTATCAAATGTTATTATGGGATTAGGCGGATTTGAAAAAAAAGGAATTAATTACTTTGTATTTACATATGATATTGCAGCTTTTTCCTTTTACGGGGAGAGAAATCAAGGATATTTTAATACTGGATTATTTGCAATGAATTTTGTTAATGCATTACATTTTAAGGGAATTGGTTCGTGTTTTCTTCAGTGGGCTAATACAGCAAAAGAAGATGAGATGGTTAGAAAAAAATTAAATATTCCAAATGGGGAAAGAATTGTAGTTGTTTTAGCAGCAGGATATTATGCTGATGAAACATTATGTCCATGTAGTTATAGAAAAAATGTGGATGAAATATATAAATTGATTTGATTTTTATAAAAATTGAAGTTGTATATATTTTTGACAAAATTTACATTTGAAAATGAAAGTGTATAGTGATATTAATAATTAAATTAGAGCTGAGAGATAATTATTATGAAGTGCGTTATATTGGCGGGAGGATTAGGCAATACATTATGGCCACTCTCAAGAAAGAACTATCCCAAGCAGTTCCTTAATATATGTGAGGGCAGATCTCTTTTACAGGATACTATTGTAAGAAATATGCCATTTGCAGATGAATTTATCATTGTTACTAATGAAAGCTATGCAGATATTATGGAGACACAGCTTAAGGTATTTCAGGATGTAAGATACAGGATAATATACGAGAGTAAGAACTGCGGTACATTTGCCGCAGTTTCTTTAGCAAGCATTTTTCTTAACCCATCAGATCTTATGATGGTTACTGTTTCTGATCTGGTAATAGAATCAGGCAGTTACAAAGATTCTATCATAAGAGCGAAAGAAGCAGCCCAAACAGGAACGATAGCTAATATTGTTTCATCTGTTAATGGTGAGCATGCTGGAATATATGTATGCATGGTTGGTGCATTTAACAAAGCATTACGTGGGATATATCCGGATATTGCCCAGACTAAGAAGGCAATTAGGAGAAAACTTAAGACTGTAAGTCATATTATTAATGTTCCGGATTCTATTATGAACCGTTTCCCTAAAATGCGTATGCAGGCGGATTTATTTACCAAGATAGATAATATAACAGAGCTGACTGCAGATTTTAAATATAGGGATATTGATTGTATAGCAGACATTAACGATGAGGATAATCAAAGCGATTACGGACATAGAAATATTATCGATAATGACTGTGAAGATGTGGTAATGATTAATACTGCTGATAAGCATCTTATTGTTGCTAATCATATCAACAATATATCTATTGTTAATACGGAGGATGCAACATATATATCAGACAGAGAACACATTTCTTTAATCAAGGATATTGTTAAATCTCATGTAGAAGAGTATAAGCCTTATTTTGACAGTTCCAAGGTTTCATTTCGTGAATGGGGAATGCATCAGATATTGTGTATGACCAAGAATTATAAGGTTAAGAAAGTAACTTTGTACCCTGGTATGAGTATGAAAATGCATTGCCATGAACACCGCTCTGAAAGCTGGATGGTTGTTGATGGTATTGCAAATATTCAGATAGGAGATGATGTTGCAGAATATGGCAGGGGAGAAACTGTAAGCATACCTGTTGGCATGCCACATAAGGTTTCCAATCATGGAACTGAGAATGTGGTTATTATTGAGACTGGTATAGGCGAGATTATGTCTGAATCTGATTTCTTACGAATAGAACCTGTTCAGGAGTCTCATAAAATTCCTGATATTATCAGACTTGAACCAGCATTCAAGGATTATCTGTGGGGTGGAACCAAGCTAAGAACTGTATTTGGCAAGAAATGTGATTATGATATTATTGCGGAAAGCTGGGAGTTGTCTGCTCATCCAGATGGACAGTCAATTATTGCAGATGGTCCATATAAGGGAATGTATTTCGGTGAATTTATTGAAAAATTTGGAGCAGATACAGTTGGCTGGAAGAGTGGCTCACTTGACCGTTTTCCAATTCTTATAAAGTTCATAGATGCTATGAAGCCTTTATCTATCCAGATTCATCCGGATGATGAGTATGCATTAGGAAATGAGAATGAATTTGGCAAGAATGAAATGTGGTATGTTGTTGACTGTGAACCCGGCGCTTATCTGTATTGCGGTCTTTCTAAGGATGCTAGCAAAGAAGAGATAAGAGAACGTATTGAGAATAACACAATAACGGATATTCTTAATAAGGTAGAAGTCAGCAAAGGTGACTGCGTTATGGTCAAAGCCGGTACAATTCATGCTATTGGAGCCGGAATCCTTATATGTGAAATACAGCAGAATTCTAATTGTACTTATCGTATGTACGATTATGACCGCAGGGACAAGTTCGGAAATAAGCGCGAACTGCATGTTGATAAAGCACTCGATGTTGTTGACACTAAAAAGTATGTATCATATGAAAGCTGCGAAGACACAGATGATAAGGCGTTGGAAGAGGCAGCTATAACTCTTGAAGAGGATTCAACAGCTGGACAACTGTTAGTCAGCTGCAAGTATTTTGAATGTTACAAATACGACATATCTGACCATGTAACAATTAATGTCGACACAGCATCTTTCCGTTCTGTAATCTTTACAGAAGGAAAGGGAACTATCAGGGTTGACGACAACATTAAAAACTACAAAGCCGGCGACAGCTTCTTCATAACTGCAGGCAATAAGACTGTGGATATAGAGGGCGATGGCGTGGCGATTGTTACTAATGTGTGATGGAAGAAAATAGAATATATTATATATCTCCGTTGGCAAGGCATATGCTTTGCTGGCGGAGTTTTTTGTTGTTCTGAAATGGGGTCTGTGAATTGTAATACTGATTGATAAGAAGATTATAATATGTTATTATCTAGTTAAGTCGGAATGTGGAAATAATTGTATGGATTAATTCAGGATTACATAGGGTAAGGAGCAATATGCTATGGATAAAGTTGGGTTAATTCAAGTTATAAAACGATGTCCCTTTGGGGACTGGGATATTTGATGGGAGAGAGGTTGATGAGGCCTCTCTTGAAGTTGTACATAAAATAATATATTAAAAATGTTTTTGAAAGGAGATATAGCTTTATGCTTTTATATTCAACAATATTAGATATAAAAAACACTATGACAAAGGAAGCTTTTATTAGACTCGTAATTAAATGGAATCAGGGAAGTCCATACAAAGACAATATAATCCCAGGAATTCAATGGAATGGAGAAAAGAATATTAGATTTGGAGATGATAATTTATGGTTAGAAATTATTGAATATAGGAATAAAAATGTTATTGCAGTCCGTTATGAAAAGATTACTGATGAAGGGGTTATCTGGGATACCGATTATATAATGAATTTTAATGAAATGCGTATGGCAATTAGACTTGATAGGAGTTATCAGGAACAGGCTGTTGTAACTGATGCTGATTTTTCAACTCCGCATTTTATTTCTCTTCTCATGCAAGAAGATTATATTAAACCCGATGGAGAATTAAAATTCTGTAGGAATGCTTTATTGATAAGCGAAGAAAATGTTTCTATACTTTCAGATATTGTTAAAAGAAAGATAAGATATCAGTTACCAGTTGTATATGTTTCAAAAACTGTTTTTAATAAAGATCCGTTATCGATTGATTGGTTATGTAGTAAATTAAAAGGGGTTGCACATGTGCTTGTGCAGGCTGATAAACAATCCAATACTTGTATTAGAGAGGCTTGTGATGGTGAAAATGAATATAATGGAGCTATTGGGGTTTACTATCCTAATGATGTTTTGGGGCATAAAAGATGTGTTTCAAAGGACGGAAACGAAAAAAGATTAATGGAAAAGGTTGTTACATATGTTTTAAAATTCAGTGTGTTGCAAAAAGTTGACAAACTATATACTTGGCAAGGAGTAAGTAATTCATTACTAAACGATCGATTAACGGCACAAAGAGAAGAACGTCTAGCTGCTGAACAGGCACGTGATATGGCTGAAAATGAGGTGGATGATGTATATAATGCTTTGGATGATGAACTGAAGACGCTTCAACGACAAGTCGAGGAATTGACACGTACAAATGAAATTCAGACATATGAAATACAGGGATTAAGAGCAAAACTTGCTCAGACAGACGGTATTCCGATTATTATGCAAGGGGAAGAACAAGATATTTATCCTGGGGAAATAAAAGATATAGTATTATCAGTTATAGATGATGCATTGCAACAAGTTAAAACTGGATCTAGAAGAGAAGATATTCTTAAGGATATATTGGATACAAATAATTATGAAAAATTATCAGATAAAAGAAAAAATGAAATTAAAAAATTATTTAAAGGATATACCAGTATGTCTAGTAGTATTAGACAACGACTTGTAGAGTTAGGATTTACAATAACTGAGGATGGTAAACATTATAAAGTAAGATATAAAAATGATAATAGATATATGGCAACAATATCTAAAACTGCTAGTGATCATAGAACAGGCGAAAATTCTGCTAGTGTTATTTGTCAAAAAATGTTATAAAATTGGTTTTTATAATTTGAATGAAAAATGAATGGAAAATCGAAATCTGTTGAATTGTTAAGAAGTAAAAGAAATATGGCAGAAAGCTTTCTATACTGTTCTGATAATCACACCTCTTCGTGGTGAGCAGCAGGCAACGATTAATGATTGACTGAGATGTGAGAATAATTAGTCGCTTATTGTTTTATTTGGCATTTGGCTGAGTTGCATAAAGTTAAAGTTCGAAACCAAAGGATTTGTGAAAAACATTGAGATTGATGGAGGCGCTGTGATGAATAGTCTGATGGTAACTTATATGTGGGTTCAGATGGGATATCCTACAGGTGTAGGGTGGGGGTCGTAGCCAACACTTACATGAAACAAAATAGCCAAGTGATGAATAAGACGTAAATAAACGAAACCGCACCTAGAGGTCGTACCTCTGGACCCCACTAATAAATTATTTATGAAAGTGTTTATTGACGGTTAGGCACCATTAAAATTTTTATAAACAAGATACATAAAGCGTTATATACATTTTAACCCATCTAAAGTTTCCAAATCATCAGCAACAATTAAATATATTGAATAATGTTTAATAACATAGTAACATGTAAACAAGAGAAAAATGATTATGAAGAAGAATTGGTTGTTTAAACTTTTGCGTAACAAAGATTTTATTCAGTTTATTGCAGCATTGATAATCGGCGAAGATGTGATGATGATACAAAGATAAAGGGAGAGCAATTATGAATACTGTTTATGAGCAACTATTATATACAACGTTAAGAATAGAATGTAAAAATAGTGAGGGCAGAGTGACATCAATAGGAACAGGATTCTTGCTGTCTCGTCCTGTAGGGGAAAACCAGTATAAATTGTATTTGGTTTCGAATAAACACGTGTTGATTGGAACTCCAAATATTGCTATATCTTTCACATGTAAAGAAAATGGGGAACCGAAGCATGGACATAAACAGGAGCTTAACCTTCAAGGTATAGATCGAATTGTCAAAGGGCACCCCAATCCAAATGTCGATATTGCGGCAATGGATTGTACGGGGCTTTTCATTACTATGGAAGACAAAATATACTATAAGTATGTTGATTATTCTATGCTTGCTGATTTTCATGAGCCAGAATTATCGGTTGCGGAGAATGTGTATTTCGTTGGCTATCCAGATGGTAGATATGATATGGCTAATAATCTACCGCTTATTAGAACTGGCATGATTTCAAGTCATCCGCAATATGATTTCAATGGACAGCCCGAATTTGTGATTGATGCACAAGTATTTCCAGGTTCAAGCGGAAGCCCTGTTTACATAGACTTGACATTCGAGAATTTTAAGAATGGGCAAATTGTAGTAGGACAAAGAAAGCTGAAATTGCTTGGTATTGTTGCGATGACAATGATTCGGAATAATACATTGCAGGCAATCCCAGCAGGAACGAATTACATTATGCAAGAGGTGCTAGGATTAGGAATAGTTTTTAAATCGACAGCGATTAAAGAACTCGTTGATTCGATGCCATTAAATTTAAAAATATGAACCACAAGTTGTAAGTTATATAAGGTGCCAGGCACCATTAAAATTTTGGCTTTGATAATTATAGGAGCTATGCATTATGAAATTTAAAACAGATATTTTTGAAGGAATAGAACCGCCATCAAGTAGTAGATTTAAGCTGGAAGGTGTAAAATTTCCAACAAGTCAAGAGGTGTATTTCATGAGCAAATGGCATGAACTTTTTGAACGATATGAAATGGCAAGATTATTTTTAAGAAAAACAGAGGAAGATAATTGGGATTATTGGTTTAATAAAGTGGATGATATGATTACTCAAAAAGAAATTGAATTGACATTTAAATCCCAAATGCTAGAAACAGCATTAATAAATTATAATATATTAGTTGACCTAACATGGACAATTACATATGTTTCAGCAGAGTTCGTTTTATATAAATTTGATAATGATGGAAATGTGACTAATTCGGATGAAATTATTGGAATGCATACAATTGAAAAGTCATTGGAGATGTTGAGAAAGACAGAAAATGGTGTAAGTACACCGCATGCAGAGGGAAATCCTTTTCAGTATCTTAAGGTGATGAGACCGGAATTTTCAGACGCAATTGATTTGATTATTGCATTCTGGAAAGATTTTTCAGAGTCGAAAATTAGGAATATATATAACTATATTAAACACAAAGGAACACCATGTTATAAGGAAATTGAAGCATTGAGAGATACTCGATTTTTTAACTTTGTTATTGGCAATGAATCATATCCTATAGATATAAGGGATGTGAGAAAAGTTCTCTCAATTGACGAATTAATAGATGAATTAAGAAGATTCGATGATGAAAAATTATATCCATATGTTGTCGATTTAATTGATAAACTTAAAAACGCAGTTAATCCATCTCCAATGATAATTTAAGGTGGCAGAACATGCTATTTCAAAGCAACCGATGACGATGCTCATTTTGATTAAAAAAATAAGAATATAAGGTGTCGGGCACCATTAAATTTTAGGGGACATAAGCATATCGAGAATAGCTGTGTGGCTTGACATCCTGTTCCCAATTTTTATCGAACCAATTTAATTTGTTTTTCATGTGATTTACACTTCCATGTATAGCATAGAGGAAATCGCATGAGATGTGGGGTCAATAGCTCCCATTGTTGCTCGAAACTTTACACACCTCTCCGTGGTGGGCAGCAGGCAACGATCTTATGGTCGGCTGAGATGTGAAGGATAGATAAAAGGGAGAAAGTTGGAATGTACGATTATTTGAAGTCAAAAAGCGCTATTGAAAATATTCTTTTGTCTAAAACTAAAATTGAAGACAAAGATAAAATTCCTGCTTCTGATAGTGAATTTACATATACAAATGGCATTAGAACATGGGTTGGCGCATTATTTGTTGATATTGTTAATTCAAGCGAGTTATGTAAAACTCCTAATGAGGATACAGCACGTATACTTCGTGCGTTCTGTTCTGAGATAATTGCTATTTTGAAGGATGATTCAAATTACCGTGAGATAGGAATCAGAGGTGACTGTGTTTATTGTATTTATACAACACAATATGTCGCTGATTTGGTTGATATATTCAGGCATGCATATAGAATAAACACATTCATGGAAATGTTTAATAAACTTTTGGAAGATAATGGATTTCAGAAAATTTACGCAGGAATTGGGTTGGGGTGCGACAAAGAACTTATTATAAAAGCAGGACAATCTGGAAGTGGTATAAATGATAAAATATGGATTGGAAAAGCAGTTGTTGATGCCTGTCATCTTGGAAATACAGCAAATCGGAATGGCATATCAGCTATTGCGATGAGCCCAACGTTTTATAATGAGATAAAAGAATCTTTAGAAAAAGAAAATGAGGGTTATAAGACATGGATTAGTGCTCACAAATCCAACTATTATACAATTGATTTTTATCATGGCAATATTGTAGAAACTGCATTTAATGAATGGATAGAGAAAGGAATGCCACTATGACAGGAACCACGATAGCAGATACATTGGACACAGAGGAACAGATAGAAGAGGCGAAATCCTCACTGGAGAGAATAAATAGTTGGATAAATAGCTGTGATTCAAAAGCAGGTACAGTGCTTGCATTGACAGGTGTTTTGTTAACAATTATTTTCACAAATGATGGAATGGCAGAAATGTATAATGTGTTGCAGAATATTTTACCGCCAGCAAATTTTTGTACAGTTTTATATATTGTATTTCTTGGAAGTTCTATATTCATGCTGTGTTATGGAATTGCACGATTAATTTTAACATTAGTTGCAAGGATTAACGCTAACATTTACCAGCAACCTGAGCTAATAACAGATTCAGTTTTGTTTTTCGGAAAAATAAGCAATAGGCCGTCCTATCAGGTTTTTCAGAATGATATATTGAGTATAAAAAAGGAAGATTATTTGAAAGATCTCCTGTCGCAAGTCTACATAAACTCGAAAATAGCAAATGAAAAACATGTTAACTATAATAAAGGAATTAAGTGGACGATAATTGGATTTATTGCGTTCATAGTGATGTTTATAATTGGAATTTATTTGTATTGAGGGATAGAGGAAACTAATGGCAGATTATGATTACAAAGCAGGTAAGCAAAGGTTAGAAGAAATTTTAGACAACGATATGGAAATTGTTGAGCAAGATAAACTTCCAAATGATGATGATTTTACATTCACAAATGGCTACTATAGTTGGGTGAGTGCCATTTTTGTAGATATGCGTGATTCAACTGAATTGTGTGCAGATGAAGATAAAGAAAAATTAGCTAAGGTCTTCCGAAGCTTTTCCTCAGAGATTATTGAGATTTTAAGAGATGACGATAATCTTCGAGAAATCGGCATTCGCGGGGATTGTGTGTATGCGGTATATACTAATCCAAAGCAAGCAGATGTATTTGAGACGGCGAATAAGTGTTTTTATGTAAATACTTTTATGAAAATGCTTAATCAACTATTTAGAGAACATGATTTGCCTGAAATAAAAGTTGGAATTGGAATGTCTACAGCTCAAGAACTAGTGGTTAAAGCAGGGCGTAAAGGTGTAGGCATCAATAGTAAGATATGGATTGGTAAGGCAGTTTCGAGATCATGTCATTATGCCGACTACGGAAATAAAGACGGAAATCCAGCCATTGTTATGGGAACTTGTAGTTATAATAATATGATTGATAAGCTGGAAAAAAATAATCCTGGTAAGAAACCAAAAGAATGGTTTACATATCATAAGGACGAGGGAGAGGGCGCTTATTATACGGCGGATATAATCAAAACAGATTTTGATAATTGGATAAAGGGCGGAATGAAAATTGATTAAAGAAAGCAATATCTTTTAAGGTGCTTGGCACCATAAAATTTTTATAAACAAAAAAATTTTATGGTGCAAATGCTAATATAAGAATGTAGGAAATATGGCATATAAAAATGTCGGAAAACCTACATTCTTATTTTGTATTTTTAGGTGTATTGTTACACTTCCTTATGGAGGTGAACACTGCATGAAAAACAATCTTAAAGGAGAACTGGCAGTTATGGAGTAAGCGCTAAATAAAATAGAGGATTTATTTCTATCTCAAATCCATTCATAATTAGTACATTAATTAAATAATTATGGAGGTTGGATATGGGAATATCACCTTATTCGCTTGAACAGCGTTTTGAATTCATTAAAGACTGTTATAAAGTAAGCGCTACATAAACCACCGTAGTGTAATGCTTCAATTCCTGACGTAAAATTAGGACAGTTGGAGCATTATACTCTAAGTTCTGATCAGAACCGCAAAAGTTGTATGTAGCATTTCACTTCAAACTATTATCAGACTTTTGCATCATTACACTCCAAATAAATTTTCGGAGTATTTGATTATGAAGAAATCTGAGCGAGACAGATATTGGACTGAGCTTATACAGACCTTCAGAGTAAGCGGTCTGTCGGATTATGAATGGTGCAGGATAAATCATATATCAACCAGATCTTTTTATTATAATGTTAAGAGATTAAGAATGGCAGCGTGCACCAATACAGCGGCTACAGTACAGGTACAGGAAAAACAGGAAGTTGTACCAATTCACTACAATGAACTAAAAGATAATAACAGTACTATTTCTAATTATTGTGATGAAAAATCGGACATTAAGATTGAATTTAATGGATATTCGATAGCTATAAATAATTCTGCTGACAACAGAATCATTGCAGCAACGCTCAATGCGCTGCAACAGATATGTTAGGCGAGTTGTCAGGGGTGGCTAAAATCTATCTTGTTTCAGGTTATACTGATATGAGGCGCAGCATAGATGGACTGATGGCAATAGTTCGGGATACATATGAACTTGACCCGTACAGTAGTTTCTTTTTTGTGGGAAACGCTGTGACAGACTGAAGGCTCTGCACTTTGATAAAGATGGATTTGTGCTCTATTATACAAGAGACTTGATTCAGGAAGATTTCAATGGCCGCGGAATTCTGATGAGGTGAAAAATCTTACCAGACAGGAGTTCAGATGGTTAATGGAGGGGCTTTCGATAAGCCAGCCCAAAGCAATAAAACCGACACCTCCCAAGAAGTTCTAAAGATGTGATAAATCCGCATATTTACTGGTTTTGCAGACATATTTATGGTACAATAAATGTATCATTTACGGAGGTGTCATATCATGAATGAGACTGCTTCATCGTCAGAATTAAATATGAATGAACTGGTCAATTGTCTTATGAAGCAGCTTGAGGGAAAAAATCGTCAGATGGCTGAACTTAACCAGACAATAGCCAATCTTACAGAGACAATCAATGAGATGAAGCGCAAGCTGTTTGGCATCTCAAGTGAAAGGACATCAAGACAGTTTGATAACGAGGGACAGCTCAGTCTTTTTGATACTGACGCCAATAATCAGGAAGCTAAACCGGAGATAATAGATAGCTTCACATACAAAAAGAGAGCCTCGTGCAACCCATGATGAGATAGCAAAGAATGTACCTGCAGCACTTATTCCACACAGCATGGCATCGGCTTCGGAAGTATCATATGTCATGTATCAGAAATGTATCAATTGTCTGCCGTTCTATCGACAGGAGAAAGACTGGGAACAGCTGGGCGTGAAACTGAACCGTGGAACATTAGTCAGATGGTTTAATACATGCGCAGAAGAATAAATGAAGTCAGTGTATGACAGGCTGCATGTTCATCTTCTCAAGCAGGAGGTAATACATGCTGATGAAACTACAGCACAGGTGCTTCATGAGGATGGTAAAACCCCAGAATCAAAGTCATATATATGGCTTTATACGAGTGGGGCATTTGAAAAACACAGAATTGTGATATATGAATATCAGCCGACCAGAGGCGGATATCATACCGCAAAGTTCCTCGCTGATTATCATGGCTATGTACACACTGATGGATTCAGTGGTTATAACCGCCTGAAAGATGTAACAAGATGTGGCTGCTGGGCACATCTGAGACGGTACATGTTTGAAGCGGTACCAAAGAAAACAAAAGATACCACACAATCACCAGCCCTGACAGGACTGGCTTATTGTGATAGACTTTTTGATATAGAAAGAGAGCTTGCTGATTTTACTCCGGATGAATGAAAACAGAAACGTCTGGAATCAAGCGACCACTGCTGTATTCATTCTGGGAATGGGTAGAAAAGCAGAATCCACTTGGCGGATCAAAGTTTTCTAAAGCAGTGAATTATGCCCTGAATTAGAAACCATATATGGAAAACTATCTTAAAGATGGAAGGTGCTCCATAAGCAATAATGCAGCCGAACGAGCTGTCAAAAGCTATGTTATGGGAAGAAAGAACTTTCTATTTCATGATACAGTAAAGGGAGCAACCGCAAGTGCAATAGTATATACGCTTGCAGAAACAGCAAAGGTTAATGGATTAAACATCCGTCTTTACCTGGAAACAGTTATGACAAAGATGCTGGACTACAAAAATGAGCCCGAAAGCATACTTGAAGACCTTATGCCATGGTCAGAGATGATGCAGGAAACATGTAGCCTTAATAACCATTCAGAAATTTGATTTCTATATAAAATCAGACTGTATGAATCATATGGTGGTTTATGTATCGCTTACCCTAAAAAAATGTCATATTTTCAATAGGCTACCCTATAGCAAATTTATTAATAATCTCATGAGATATATCCAAACCTAAAAAATCTTCAATTCCATATTATGGATAATCCTGACCTTGAATAGATAAAATATCACTATCTACTTCTTCTGGACTACAATATTCTATTACCAAACATTCCTTAAGTAGACCAATGCGAATATTTGGGGGAAATGGAAATGCACAGTTAAGAGTGTTTCTCTTTTCTGAATGTATTTGCAAAAAATCATATATAGTACCAAAAACATCTTCATTAAGTAATGTCATAACATTTGTTATTATTGTTTTAACTTCATCTTCTGTAAATCTCATATTTTCTTCCCGCCCTTTTATATTAACTAATAATCATGTTATCAACAAATATCATACCAATAAAAATCTGTATCTTCATTACAAATATTTTTCACTAATAATTTCAAATAGCAATTAATCATAAAAAGAAATGTCTCACAAAAAATAACAAATATAATTGTATGTAAGATTCCGTCCCACTTGCACCAAAACATAATCAATGATGCAATTATTGACTCTACAGAAATAATAACTATTTATACAAAACTTAATATAAATTTTTGATTATCTTTTCATATCTTCTTAAATGTCCGCAAAG
>ERZ827117.211-NODE-211-length-86978-cov-7.023366_pt1 | contig 86978 bp, 102 predicted proteins | sample MGYA00519920_ERZ827117 | MGnify/ENA primary metagenome ERZ827117 (study PRJEB31778, sample SAMEA3449260) | human gut metagenome | biome: human gut; feature: human-associated habitat; material: faeces | place: United Kingdom | collected 2010/2012 ...
GGTGATATCCCCGTTCGAAAATATAACAAGATAAAGGGCCGCAGTCGCAAGCGCCTGCGGCCCGCCCACAAAGCCCCGCAGTGCGGGGCTTTTTCGCGCTTTCCAAAGCGCAGTCTATTTCAGCACATTTCAGAAAAACCGCAGTCTGGTTTTCAAAAAGGCACGGTGTTTCCGGCACTCGTGCCCCTTTTGACCGACGGCAAGGAAAGGAGAACACCGATGGAAGAAAAAGTGAAAAAGAAAACGACATTCTGGCTCCCGCCCGACATGATCGACCGCATGGACAGCTGGCTGAAAGCTGATAACTGCCGCAGCCGCAATGAATTCGTAGAAAAGGCCCTGCGGTTCTACATGGGCTATCTCGGCACGGAGGACAACACCGCCTACATCTCCCAAGCCATCCTCACCGCCATTCAGGGTACGCTGGACGACAACAACAACCGTCTGCGGACGATCCTCTTCAAGTGCGCGGTGGAGCTGAATATGCTCTGCCACACCATCGCCGCGCACTTCCGTACCGATCCCATCCACACGCGGGAGCTGCGGGCCTACGCGGTGGATGAGGTGAAGCGCACGAATGGCCAGGTGAGTTTTGAGAACGCAGTGCATCAGCAGCGCCGCATCGAGCCGGAGGATGAATGGCCCGGATTGTACTGATCTCGCCCTACCTCAAGGGCGGACAGAACGCCGCGAAGCTGGCCCAGCGCACCCGCTACGTCGCCACCCGTCCCGGCGTGGAACTGCTGTCGGATGAGCGCAGTACACTCCCCGCCACAAAAAAACAGCGGGATTTTATCACGCGGCTGCTGAAGTCCTTCCCCTCCTGCTGGGAGCTCATTGAGTATGAGGAGTATCTGGATCATCCCACCCAAGGCAATGCCTCCGCGTTCATCCAGCAGGTGCAGGAAGACTACATGGAGGCGCTGGAGCAAAAGGAAAATTTTATCGACTACATCTCCCATCGCCCCGGCGTCCAGAAAGACGGTGAGCACGGGCTGTGGGACGCTCACGGTAAAGTACAAAATCTCGCGCAGGCGGTACGGGAGGTGGCGGAGCACACCGGAAATGTATGGACACCGGTGGTGGCGCTGCGCCGTGAGGAGGCAGAGCGGCTGGGCTATGACAACGCGGAAAACTGGCAGGCTCTGGTGAATGCCTCCGTCTGTGACATCGCCGCGGCATATAAGATCCAGCCGAACAACCTGCGCTGGTATGCCGCCTTCCACCGAAAGCCGAATCAGGTGCATATCCACATGATCGTGTTCTCGACCGATCCCCGCGAGGGCTATCTTACGAAGGAAGGTATCCGGCAGGTGAAGTCTGCCTTTGCCAGACGAATCTATTATGCGGATCGGATGCACATCTACCAGCAAAAAGACACTGCGCGGCAGGAACTACAGGTACAGGCCCGCAAGGCAATGGTGGAGTGCATCGCGCAGCTGGAGCATGGCTCAATGGATAATGCGCGGCTGGAGCAGCTCACCGAGGAGTTTGCAGAGCGCCTACTGACGGTCAAGGGCCGAAAGGTCTACGGCTACCTGCCGCCAAGGGTCAAGGCCATCGTGGATGCCATCGTGGAGGAGCTGGCGAAGGACGAGCGGGTGTCCGCCGCCTACGAAACGTGGCAGACGCTCTACGAGCAGGTGTGCCTGGACTACGATCAGCGGCCGCCCAAGCGCCTGCCGCTCTCCCGGCAAAAGGAGTTCCGGAGCGTCCGCAACATGGTCATTCAGGAAACGCTGCAATGGATGGCGGAGCGGCAGCGGTGTGCGGATGCACAGAGAACTTCTGCCACATCGGTGGAATCCATTTCGCCTGAGAATCCTGCGGCGGCCACGAGAGCCAAAGTAGAATCCACAGCGCCAACCGTTCCCGCACAGCCCAAATCTGACCGTGCGGCGAGTACCGCACCGGAAGATCCCGGCTCCGCTGACGCTGCCGCCTCCAAAGGTACCGCGCCGCCCGTGGGCGAAATGACTCCGACGCACTCACAGCCATCCGGTCAAGCAGGGCAAACCGCACCGGCAGGAGCAGATTATCGTGCCCCCACGGTGGGCGAAACCGTCGTGCGGATGCTGCACCACATAAGCAGGATCTTCGAGGACAACAGCAAGATCGACCAGATCCACCGCGGCTTGCAGATCGACCGCAAGCGCCGACAGGAATTGCAGCGCAAGCGGCTGGCAATGGGACACAAGCCGGACGATCACGAGGAGCAGACATTCAGATAAAAAAAGCTGCCGCAATTTGAATTGCGGCAGCTTTTTTTGAAGTCAGATTTGTGTTTGCGTCGGAACGAATTCCAGCTTGAGCGCCATTCCCATGCCTGCGGCAAGACGCTTGAGCGTCCGCAGAGAGGGATTGGCCGTTCCGCTTTCCAGCCTGCTGATGTCAGCCTGTGTAATGCCGGTAATGTCGGAAAGCTGCTTTTGCGTCATGCCATTTTCCTCACGGCCTTCAACAATGGCGCGCATGATCTGACGTTCCGGTTCCTGCGCATCCCACTCCGCACGGAACGCAGGGTCCTGCATTCTTTCGTTCAAAGTCTCACGAAAATTCTTCCCCATAAATCATGCCTCCTTTTTTTGATTAAAGTCTGCGCGATACCGCTTGGCACGTTCTATCTCGCGCGGCGGGGTTTTCATCGTCTTTTTTACAAAGCCATTGGTGAGGATCACTCTGCGTCCCACCACGAAAAAGTAAAGCACCCTGCTGATATCCGTACCTTGCTTTGCACGCACTTCAAAAATTCCGTCATCCAGCACCTTTGAATATGGCTCGCGTAAGGCGGGGCCTTTGCTTTCGAGCAATTCCAATGCAGCGAATATTTTTGCCTGCATTTTATTATCCTGCGAGAGAATGAATTCTTCAGCAGGTCTGCTGCCATCATCCTTCTCGTAGTATTCCACAGTGTAGTCCATACATTCACCACGCTTTCTCCGCAACTCATTATATGTGATAAAACACATATTGTCAACAGAAAGAGCAATGACCTGAAAGGAAACATCATGAGCCAATTTATCTATTTCACGCCGGAGGAAAAGACGCGGGCGCAGAACACGGATCTCGTGTCGCTACTGCGCGCTCAGGGGGAGCGACCCGTGCGCTCTGGCCGGGAGTTCCGTACTCCCAACGATCCCAGCATCACCGTGCGGGGCAACAAATGGTTCGACCACTCCGCGCGCGTCGGCGGCTACGCCGTCAGCTTCGTCCAGCGCTATTACCGTCTCCCTTATCAGGAGGCGGTTTTGCTTTTGCTGGGCAGAAAGAACAGAAAAACATATGAACAGGCAAAGCCTGTGAATGAAGTTTCAAAGGCTTTCGCGCTGCCGGAGCCTTACGGAACCATGCGACGTATGTATGCTTACCTCATGCGTCAGCGCCACATTGACCGCGAGGTTATTTCCGCCTTCGTACATGAAAAGCTGCTCTACGAGGACAAGCATCACAACTGTGTTTTCGTGGGGCTGGATGACAGCGGTGAGGCCAAGCACGCGCACATCCGCAGTACCAACAGCGAGGGACGGGTGTTCCGCATGAACATCGAGAGCAGCGCCAGCGAGCACTGTTTTCATAAGAACGGCACAGACAAGTCCCTCTATGTGTTCGAGGCGCCCATCGACCTCCTGTCCCACATTACCCTCTATCCATACGGCTGGCAGGAGCACAGCTACGTTGCCTGCTGCGGGCTCTCCATCCAGCCGGTGCTGGAGCGGCTGCGGCAGAATCCGAAACTGGACATGGTGTATCTGTGCCTCGACAACGATGACGCGGGCAATGACGCCTGCGATCGTATGACGGATACGCTGGAGGACATGGGCTTGGATGTGGAGCGGCTCTGCCCGGTACGCAAGGACTGGAATGACGATCTTTGCGCCAAATTTGAGAAAAAGGAGAAAGACGCATGAACGAAAATGTATGGCCCCTGATTTTGCTTGGCGGCGGCCTGCTGGCATTCCTGCTCACGGTGTCCTTCCTCTCCAAGAATTACTCGCTCAACAATTTCAAGAACAAAACAGTCGGCGACGGTCAGCACGGAACGGCGCGTTGGGCAACCCCCAAGGAAATTCACACGACCTATCATGTGGTCCCGTTCCGTCCTCGCCGCTGGCGCAAGGGAGAGGAACTGCCTACGGTGCAGGGCATCATTCTCGGCAGCATGGGCGGCAGAAAGCGCAGAGCTAAAAAAGGCGCGATTTCACAGGCCACTCACAAGCTGCTGGAGAGGCTCCGCCGTCCTACAGCAGGGAAAAAAGAAAAGCGAAAGCCAAAGAAAAAGAAAACAGCAATTTCCAAAATCAAAAATGTGATGGAAGATCAGCGGGATGTCCGCGCGCTGGTGGACAGTGATGACGTCCACTGTCTGATGATTGGCGCCTCCGGCGTGGGCAAGACAGCTTTTTTCCTATACCCGAATCTCGAATACGCCTGCGCCTGCGGCATGAGCTATTTGGCGCTCGACACCAAGGGCGACCTCGCACGTAACTACGGCTGCATCGCATCGAAATATTACGGCTATCAGGTCACGGTCATTGACCTGCGCAATCCGACGTGCTCGGACGGTTTCAATTTTATGACGCTCGTGAACCACTATATGGACAGAGCAAAAAGAGACCCCAACGATCTCACTGCCAAGGCGAAAGCAGAGAACTATGCCAAGATCCTCGCCAAAACAATCATCAGTCCGGAAGGCTCCTCGCAATATGGCGACAACGCCTTTTTCTATGAGAGCGCAGAGGGTGTGCTGGCCGCCATCGTCATGCTGCTTGCGGAATTTATCCTGCCGGAAAAGGACGGCACAGAGAAGCGCCACATCGTTTCGGCGTTCAAGCTGGTGCAAGATCTGCTGGCAGCGCCGGGCGGCGGACGGGGAAAGAACGGATTTCATGTGTTGATGGACATGCTCCCGTCTGTACATAAGGCACGCTGGGTGGCGGGCGCGGCGCTGACGGCGGCGGATCAGGCGATGGCATCCGTCATGTCGACGGTACTTTCAAAGCTCAATGCCTTTTTGGACTCGGAGCTCGAGCAGGTCATCTGCCGCGATAACCCTATCGACGCAGAACGCTTTGCGTCGAGCAAATGCGCCATCTTTGTTGTCATTCCCGAAGAAGACCCCACGAAGAATTTCATCGCCAGTCTCATGATCCAAAATCTCTCGCGCGAGCTCTTTTCCGTAGCGGACGAAACCGGAGGAAGGCTCAAAAATCGAGTGGTCATTTACGCGGATGAATTTGGTACGATGCCGCCCTTTGACGTGCTGTCACTGTTTTCCGCAGGACGTTCCCGAGGCCTGACGCTGGTGCCCATAATCCAGAGCCTCGCCCAACTGGAAAAGAACTACGGAAAAGAAGGCGCAGAAATCGTGTGCGACAACTGCCAGGACACCATCTTCGGCGGCTTTGCACCGCAGAGCAAGACGGCGGAGGCGCTCTCCTCGGCGCTGGGCAGCCGGACAGTGCTGTCCGGCTCCGTCAGTCAGGGCAAGGAGAGCAGCCAGTCGCTCCAGATGATAGAGCGCCCTCTTATGACGCCGGACGAGCTCAAGTCCGTTCCCAAGGGAGAATTTGTTGTGATGAAGACGGGCGCGCACCCAATGCGTACACGCCTACGATTGTTTCTTGACTGGGGTATTACCTTTGAAAAAGACTGTCCGACGCCGAAGCCGGTCGTCCGCAGAGTTGCTTATGCGGGCTGCGAGGAACTGATAGCGAATATTCGCAAACAATACGCTGCGGAGAAGACGCCCTACAATGCAATGCGGGGTGATAAAAGATGAGCGATTTTAATTTTATTTACGCCGAGGAGCATCTGAGCCACCGGGAGAAGGCGGTCTATATCTACCTTCGGGACCGGGCGGATGCCTCCGGTGTCTGCTGGCCGGGGATCAAGACCATCGCCCGAGAATTGGGACTTTCGCCACGGACAGTCCAGCGGGCTCTGGCAGATCTGGAGCGCAGGCAGCTCATCGAGAAGCGGAACCGCCGCCGCTCCAACGGCAGCCTCACCAGCAATTTATACCGGCTGACAAAGCATAAAACGTCACAGCCTCCCGCCAAGGGGGGACTGTGACGTTTTTACTCTCAAAATTCTGTCCATAGGGTAGCGTCACCATGGCGCATCCAGAAGAGCCTACTCTACCGGAGGATACAGGACAGAGAAAGAACAAGAATATGGAGGAACTTATGAAGATGATCGTTAGAAGAACAGCGTTGGCTGTCTGCACCCTTGTCCTGGCAGTGACCCTGTCCACAGCTGCTTCCGCTGCCTGCACAGGCTTTGATGACGTACCGGAGGCTGCAGACTGCTATGAGAGCGTGATGTATCTTGCGGAGCATGAGATCACGCAAGGCACGGGGAACGGATGCTTCTCCCCGGATGCGCCGGTGACGGTGCGGCAGTGGGCGATGATGCTCTGCCGGGCCTATGATGTGAAGGTCGAGGGCAGCTCATGGAGTGATCTGAGCCAAAGCGCTGTGGAGCAAGCCTACCGGAAGGGCTGGCTGAACGAAACTGCACTCTCCGCGCCCAATATCCAGCTATGCCGGGGAGCGCTGCTCAAAAGCGCCTTTGCCGCAGCCAAGATCCCCGTTTACGACAGCGTACTCTATGCGGGCGGCGTGTCGCTGCCCGATCATGAAAACTGCATTCGCATTGGGAAGGAGCTTCAGCTCTGCGGCGAGGCGAACACTGCAAATGAGATCGTTACCCGCAGGGATGCTGCCATGCTCCTTCACGCAATTCTGACCCGCGCCTTCACCGTGACAGCCCCGGAAGCTCCGGTGACGTTAGTGAACGCGGCAGGCGTCAACATCAATGACTACCTGCTGGCGCTGCGGCAGGTGCCGGAGCCGATGCTTGCCGCCTTTAAGGTGGCTGGCTGGACATACCGTATCGACTTCGACTACATCAGCGAACTCAGCAAGCAGCTGAACATGAGCTGCATTGGAGCCACCAACTACAGTCAGAAAGCCATCTACATCTCGGAGGCCAGCGCGACGCTCCATGAATTCGGACATTTCCTCGATTGGACGCTGGGATTCCCCGCAGAGCATGAACAGCTCTTTCGTGCAGAAGCTGCCACCGCGCCGCTGCGGAACTATGCCAAAACCAACGCCAGAGAATACTTCGCAGACTGCTTTGCCTACTGGGTGAAGTATGCGGAAAATGCCAATGCCATATCGTTGCTGCAAGAATGCGCTCCGATGACGTATCGGTATATGGAAGATTTGATGAGGATAGCAAACTGACTCTAAAATACGTGTCAATAACAGATAGAATCCCAACTTACTTCGAGGCATTTATGGTTTAAACCATAAACGCAAACAATTCGGATTTCACTTGCTCACAATGTTTCCAAGATTCTATGCAGAAATCGTGCCTCATTATAGGACTTGCAGAGACAGGCAATGCCGTAACCGCTTACTTTTCCAGATCATGTCTGCATGGGGCACAGAATTTTTCATTTCCCATTTTAAACGATTTTGATTCGCGTCGTAGGCAAAGCTACTCTCGAGATTATTGCAGCTGCTTCAGCACGTGTAATGGTGTCAGATGGTCTGAATGCTCTGGTTCTTTCATCTCCGGTCAAGATGCCTGCTCTGTAAAGAGCAAGTATCTCATCAGCGTATTCGCTTCGTTCGCTTACGTCAGGAATATAATCATAGTCAATGTCGTTGACAACGGCAAAATCAGATGTTGCTTTCGCGAAAATATGTGCTATTTGCGCTCGTGTTGCGTAAGCATCGAGGCTGGAATATTCGTCGCTCGAGACAATTCGATTTTTTACACAATAGTTCAGATAGGCATCATACCATTTACCACCATCTGATGCTGAAAAAGAGATTGTCTGGTTATTACATGGGGCATGGACAACAGCAGCCATTTTAATTGCTTCGCTCAGTGTGATATTGCCTATAGGGTGAAATGTACCGTCAGTATATCCGTTCATAATGCCCAACTGGACAACTGACTTTATAACGCCCTGTTGCTGACTTCCATACCATGCTGACTCATCCGCGTCCAGGAAGCCATAATAGTCGGTAGACGCACTGAACTTGCTGTCGGTATCTGTAAGGCTATCCGTATCAATACAGGTAATGCTATTCCGAATTGTCTCTGACCATCCCCATAGACGGCCGAGGTTGTCCCTATACTGCCACTCTGCCGGCAAATATATAGCCGCGTTGTCGCCGTCTTGTTGGAAAGCCCTTACTTCGGTGATTGTGTCTGATTTAATAGACAGCTGTTGGTGCTCTTTCAGCTTGGAATTGTCGGAGAAACCGTTGGTCATATAAAGCTGCACAGAATCATCATTTTGCTTCTTGGCATGAACGATCAAACCGGCAGTGTCTCCCAACCTTTTTCCGTCGCTGAGCCTCACAAGGCCGCCTCTGTTCAGACTATTGCTCTTTTCCGGGCCGACAAGATACGACAAGTACACCTCGTTACCGCAGCTTGTCATGGAAGCGTAAAAGTTCACAAATTCTTGGGGCAAAACCTTATTATCGCTAACTGGGATACTGTACTGATTGATCCATTTTCCGTGTTCGTTCAAAAGGAATACCTTGCCAGTATAGGCATCTACAAAACATGGCCTGCCATTCAATGCCGAAATCGCATAAGGCTCTGTGCCAGCAGGAATGTCCACAGATTTGACGATCTCATCGCTATCCCAGTAACACAGCGAACTTCCATTTTCCCATAAGGCAACATTTTCGCAGAGGACAACATTACTGGCCGCAGCCACATTAACATTGTCTTGAAGAATAAAAAGGCTGTATTGCAAACCCTTTGGATTCTTCGGATAGAATAGGTCAAGCCAAACTGAACCATTTGGTTGGACAGACATATTCTGAATGATCATCTCATCTTCTAAATCTTCGCCGCTTCGATAGCATGCCTGCAATTCAAGCGTCTTTTCATTTATACAGGCTACTGCATCTTTGCCTATCGAGCTATCATGCAAAAGAAGCCATATATGATCGTCTTGAGCTACCATGTCTTTCACATAATAGGAATCTATTCCGCAGCTCAGTTTAGAATTGTTCTCACGATCAATAGCCGCAACACTGGAATTGAATATGACCGCAACGACCAACGGGAGTATTATGCAGGCTTTTTTGAGTTTGTCTATTCCGCTTCTTTCCATGAGAATGCCTCCACTGCAAGATCATTTTGTTTTATTAATAGCCATACTAAAGGAGCTGATGGGATAAGTCAATAATTCTTTTAACGTCTGATATATAGATGTAAAAAGAGAACAAATTCTTACAAGGAATAACGCGCCATTCATTTTTCGACAAGTTAGCCAAATAAATATTTTCAGCTATGTGCAAAATGTTCTTCAAGTGGTACATCAATGTAAATTATAGGTTGTTTTCCGTGCCAAACCATACACGTACACTATAGATATTTCGAAATCCTTCGAGGGTTTGATATCCCCGCACATCTGTTATAGAATGAAGCGAAAACCGGCCTGAGTGGAGAAATGAGATCTTGCTGGTCGTATTGCTTTTTATGTTGGAACAGCAATACGACAGCGGAGAACAGGGGATCTTCCAAAATTCCCGATAAAAATTCTTGCTTTGATGTAGTATTTTACCATAAATATTTCTACTCTGCAACGCTCTGAAACGCCCAAATACTGAACATTTCAGCCCTTTGAAGTTCGGTGAAATCGGGGTTATTAGTAACATAGTAGAAACACGCAAAAAAGGCCCTTCCAGCTTAAACCGGAAGGGCCTTTTCTCATGGTCAGGTTTTGGTGGCGTAGTCAAGGGAAATCCACCCGGCACCGCTTTTCAGTTTGCCCCACTTGGCCGCACCTTTGCCGGTGCTTTCAGCCACGATGGTATAAATACCGGGCTGGATGTAGCCGGTTGCACCGTAGTTTGTGCCGGGGCCTTTGCGGATATTCAGGTTGGTGATCTTCACCCGCACAAGGTAAGGGGTCACGGTGGCCCCTGTGGTGCCGCCTGTGGGCTTTTCTGCGGTTGGGGGTGTAACTACTACCCCACCACCATTGGAAGCGCCCTGAAGCCTTCTGTTGACTTCTGCGGCAATCTCCCCGTGTCGGGAATAAAGATATTCGCCCGGACAGGCTTTGTTGGCGAAGTCACGATGAACGGTCATGTTGCATCCGTTCCGATGATTCACACGGTCATTCTTGTTCGTACTCCACACCAACTTCTTGATCCCGTTGCGCTTGCAAATATCCGTTACCAAATCCAACAGGGCCGCATAAGCCTTGGCGGTGACGGCGTAAGGGTGGGTGGTGTCGGAAGCAACTTCAATGGTGATTGCCCGGTTGTCATTGGTGCCGTTGCTGGAACACCAAGAACGATCCTTTTCATCCACGGAAAGGCCAATGGAACCATCCTTACCAACAACATAGTTGGCGGAACATTGCCGGTCTGTGGTGGCGAAATAATCACACCCCTGTTTTGCTGTCCATTGCCCAACGATACAATGAATCGTGATGGTGTCAATGGCATGGTTCCGGGGGCTGGTTTTGTTTTTCGTGATCCGGGTATAGGTTGCAAGGGGGGAATTACTCATTTTCTGTATCTCCTTTCACCTGAAGAATGGCCCTGAACTTGGTGAAGGCTTCCACGATGTACTTACAAGAAACCATCAGCACAGCGCCCACAATCACCAAATCTGCAAAGATTTCTGTGTATTCCTCCGGGATTGCCCACCCAAGCTGATCCGCATAAATCGGAAGGGTGGTGATTGCTACACAAAGCAAGGTCAGGCCCACAACGAATGTGGCAATCTTCAGCCCGGAATTGATCATCTTCTGTTTGTCGAAGGGCTGAAGCAAAATCTTGATGTTGTAGTAAAGGGAAAAGGCCACATTGGACAGGTACGCACACAGGAAGATCAGCATGGCCCACCCAATATTGATCAGGTTGTTCAAAACAGCGTTCAGCATTTTTCAAATCTCCTTTGCATCGTTATAGATTTCCGGGCCGTACAATTTCCGAAGTTTGATCCGGTTTTCGGCTTTGGCTTTGGAATAGTAAAACCCGGTTGCGGTTGCCAATTCAGCAAATACGGCGGGGATCAGATAGGCCAGCGGGGAAAGGTCTTTGGTTTCCTCAATCATGTGAAGCGTGAAGGCCGTTACCCAAATGGTAACGGCCCCCACAATAAACAGGATCACCTTTGAAGTTTCAAACCGTGGCTTCTTTGGGATGTTTCGGCGGCTCACCCGTCAACACCACCCGTAATTCCATCAAGGCGGTGGTGGGCGGATTTGGCGGACTGTTCCACGGCCACAAGGCGTTCCCGCAATTCCTGAACTTCACCCTTAACATTCTTCATGTCAGATTTGATTTCGGATACTCCATCCCCGATGTTTTCCAGCTTCACAATCACGGTGGTAAGCTGGGCGGTTTCCTCGGCGGTGTCTTTCTTATCGTTGCGCTTCAGGTTGGAAATACCGGAATACAAGGCAAAGGAAACCGAAAGAACAGAAATCACGATGGACAATTCAAGCGTCATTGTTTACCTCCCATCAGGCCCCGATCAGGGCGGCAATATAGCGCAAATCCTCAACAGGGCCGTTGTAGAAGTCATGATTCCAAATCCAATGATCTTCCTGATCCGGGCGCTTGTACTTCTGACAAAGGGCATCTTCCCAAATCTTCCCCCACCGGGCCTGATACCCGGCATCACGCTTTTCCAGCTTGGGAATGATCCGGTTCAACAGTTCGCCCCGTTCCTGCCCCATGCCATCATCATTCTGTGTGAAGGAGTCATAGGCGTTTTGGCTGGTGGCCGAACACACCGGAAGATCATTCAGGATCAAAAAACCACCCTGACCATTCAGGGTGGTTCCATACGGAATGTTCACTTGTCCGCAAATCGCCTTGAACCTTGCCCGTTTACGGCAAACATAGGTTTTATACTCCATCCGTGCTTTCCTCCCACCCGTACACACCGGGTTCCCACACATTGGAATCCACCGTGGAAATCCAATGCTTTTCCTTATGGCTCACCTTTGCCCCCTTGGAATAAGCGTCATGCGCTCCCACCGGTTGGCTCCATTCGGGCCATTCTTCAGCGGGATCACTCGTTTTGCTCCACAGGCTGGAAGCCGTGTCCGGTGTCCAATCCGCTTGGGAAGTATGGGCCTGAACGCACTTGTAAAGGGTTCCGTTATACCGGCGAATCTGCCCCACCGTGTAGCCAACAGGGAAAGCCCATTCAGCGAACAAATCAGCGTGTTCCGCCGCCGTTTCAGCGTCAATGCTCCCGGCTTCCGCCAAGGTCACAAAGACGATTCCACCGGCTTCTGTGGCTTTGGTAATTTCGGTTCCTGCGTCCGTTTCCTCCAAACTCACGGTTTCCAGTTCGTCCATAGCGGCACGGCCCAACAAATGGTAAGCCACACCCTCAAAAACAATGCCCGAAGCGTCATGCTCCGGGCAAAGGATGTAGCAACCATTTTCGGCTTTCTTGATGTAGTTCAGGTTCTCGGTCAGGCCGATACCGGCCCCGGCTTTGATGATTCTAAACATTGTCCACCTCCGAAAAAGATTGCATGGTAAAGCCGCCGCAACCGCAACAACCGGCCATGATCGTTGAAGTTCCGGTAATAGGCGCTTTGGCATTCCATGTATTGTTCTATGTCAAAGAAGGATCGTTTTCCCTCTTTGAACTCCCTGTGAAACAGCTTCAGTTTTCGCCTTGCCCGTTTCACTCCATCCCGGCTTCCATTCACCTTGATCTTGCCGGTTTCGGTAAGTGTGAACCGGGCTTTGCAGAACCTGAATGGCTTTGTAAGCGGGATCACCTTACACTTGCGCTTGTTCACTCGGATTCCAGCGGCTTCAAAACGCCTTACAATTTCATGGCCCATCAGCTTTGCTTCATCCACCGTGGGAAAGAAAGCATAGTAATCATCCATGTAATGACCGGCGCAATGAACACGGGCCTGACACTTGATCCATTGGTCAATTTTGCTTGGTAACGCCACCATTTCCTGTTGGGAAGGCTCCACGCCCAAAGGCATCCCCCGGCCCGGTGTCGGGCATGGGGAATATTGAATCACAGTATCAGCCAAGTTTTGAAGTTCAGGATTCAAAATCAATTCCCGGTGCCGCTGATATAACAGGGCGTGGGAAGCATTTGGAAAGAACCCTTTCAAATCCAACAGCAACACAGCACCTTCCCGGCCATAACGCCGGTAATGCCATCCAAGCTGTTGTTTGATCCGTTTGAACTGCCAATGAAGGCCCTTTCCTTTTTGGCTTGCCCCGTTGTCATAGATCATGGAAGGTGAATACAACGGGATCAGGACTTCATTACACAGGGTTTTGTGGATTTGTCGATCCGTAATGTGCGGGGCATCTATCGGGCGGATTTTTCCCCGTTCCCGAAGGGTGAAATGGGAACAGGATTTGGGCTTCCAAGTCTGTTCCAACACCGTTCGCCGTCGTGTTGCCGTACCAGAAAACAGGTGGCCTTCAAAGTTTTGAACACTTTGCTTCCACCGTACCCCGTTACAGCACTTTTTCCCATAGAAGAACATCTTCCGATAGGAAAATATTTTATTCGTTGGCCCAAGGCTATCACACCGGGCCTGTTTTTGTTCCAACCGCTTTGCTTTGCGGCGCTGGAACCTTGCTTCATGCCGTTCTTGGCTTGTCATAATAAAAGTATTCGCCCCTCGTACAAATATCTTGTAGGGTGCCGTCTAAATTGCTTTGCCCTCACACATGAAATGGGATAAGGCACAATTACCCACCATGCAAGAAGCGTCCGTGTAAGGGCATCAAAGGGCAGTTTTAGGGATTTACACCCAAGGAAGCGCAACTCCTTTTACATCGGTCGTCTTTCACCTGAAAAGCCGTTTGCCTTCTGTTACTACATTTGACCGTGTATATCTGCAAAATCCGGGCCGCAACCCACCAGAATTATTGGCATTGTTATTGTTGTTGTTGCCATCCGTCCAGACAATAACGAAATTGTTGTTGTTATTGTAATTAGGGGAACGAAGGCCCCACCACACCGCCAGAGGACACATTAACAGTCACGCACCTAATAGGAAATCATTTCTGTTTTGCTGTTACATTTTTGATTGCTCCTTTCAGAAGTTCGTTTTCTTTGTCGATCAGTTCACCCAAGTTTTGGGCCATCTTATCCAGCTTTTCCATTGCATCCTGTGACTTCACCGGATTCCCCTTGGAAGTGGTGAAGGCCCCTTCCGGGTTCTGGTTCAGAATCAGGTAAACATGGGTCAAGCGAACATCCAGCGCCATCAGGGAAGCCCGTGCTTCAAGAAGATGGGCCTTCCTCATTTCAATGCGCTGGTTGTCCGAAGGAAAGATACTGTTGGCCTTCTCCGCATGGTCGATGATCTCACCGGCCAGCTTTGCCACCGGCTCCGCAATCAACCGGGAATACCGGGCTGAAAGACGGGTTAGGAAGTTCAGGGTTTCAACATAAATCTGATTGGCCGTGTTGATGAACTCGGCCTTGCTTGTGGTTCTCTTTTGCTTCAGGACAGACATTTTCAGTTATACCCCTTTGGGTGAATTATCGACATTGATCGTTCCTTTCGCCTTTTCCACTTCTTCCAAGTGTTTCAGAAGAACAAATTCAATGTAATTGGTAATGGATCGGTGTTCACGGGTTGCAAGCGCCCCGATCTTGTCAAAGACTTCATCAGATAGGCGCAAGGTGAAAACACGCTTGTTTGTTGCCATACAATACCCCCTTCAAACAGGCTTATGGATATTGTATGGCTGATTTTGTCCGGTGTATGCACTCAAAAGACAGTCAAATGATAGCACTTTACCGGAAAACCCCCATTTTCAAAAAATCGTCGGGCGGCTTACGCCGCCATTATTATTTTTATTTGGGGTTCCCTCCCGGAACCGCCGCCTTTCGGCGGCGGGATAGGGGCGGGATCATCCTGCGGGGGATTAGGCGGCAAAGCCGGGCCGCAACCCACCAGAACGATAGGCACTGCTATTGTCGTTGCCGCCAACCGTCCAGACAACAACGAAACTGTTGCCGTTATTGTAATAAGGGGAACGAAGGCCCCACCACACCGCCGTGGTGACGGCGGTGTGATTATTTGCAATCTTGGTGTTACCAGCTTTGTAATAATCATATTGAAGCTGGTAATTCTGTTCATACTGATTGGCATAGCTTCTTGTGCCAAAGACTTCAAACTCGGAAAGATCGAACAGGTAATCGGTGGTGGTTGTAACATTACCGGAACTGTTACTGGAATTGCCCGTGTTATCGGTGTACTTGGTCACGGGTTGCATCACAGCACGAAGGTCAGACGGAAGCGCCGCCATCAAACTGTTTGCCAAGGGGCTTGTGGGGGTTCCATCATTGCCATAAAGGGTTTTCCGCTTATAGCAAGCGTTCCAACCACCGCTGTTCGTGTTGCTGGTGTTCCAACTGAAATAACCGGTGCCGGAAATATTAGTGTTATATTTGCTGTCACACAGGGCAACGGCGGCACTCCCAATTTTTCCAATCTGGAAATGGATCTTATTCCCGCCTTCACGGGCCGAATTGTGATTGAACCCCAAAATGAAAACATTGACCGCCAAATTGGAAAAAGTGGTGTTACCCACCTTACCATTGATCTTGATTTCCTTCACATCACCAACGGCCCAATAGTTGGCCCCCAAACCTGCGGAACTGACTTCCCGGATGGTTGCCCAACTGTTATCGTTCAGAACCTTGGTGGGCAATGTCACTTCAACGGAACAGGTCTTATTGGCCGGGGCCGTGTGGTTGGTGCCAGCGCCCACGCTGACGGTGATTGTGGCGCTTCCTTTGGCCTTGGCGGTAACAGTTACCACCGAACCGGAAACGCTCACAGAAGCCACCGTGGGGGCGCTGGAAGTGGCCGTAATCTTACCATCGCCCGCCCTTGTCACGGTGATGGTGTCCGTGGTCTTTGCGGCGGTCAGTTTGATGGAAGTCTTATTCAAAGACAAACTACCAGCGGCCTTGGCAATGCTCCAAGCAACCGTTTTGGCCCCGGTGCTTCCATCAGCCCACTTGTAGTTCGTTTTCGGCGTGAAGGTGGCATTGTAGGAACCGGCGTTCGTGCCGCTGGTAGTTCCTCCAAGCGTCATTTTCCCACTGTCATAGTTGTTCCAAGTGGGGCTTTGGGCCGAACCGGTATAAGTAAGGCTGTTGCTCTGCGTGGGGATCGTCATGGTGGCGGCGTTGATCGTCCAAGTCACTTCCTTGGCGGTCTGTGTGCCGTCTGCCCACTTATACTTCCCTTTCGGCGTGAAAGTGGCCGTGTAAGTTCCCGCATTGGTGCCGGTAGTCACGCCGCCCAAGGTCAGCGCATCGGGGTTATAAGCGTTCCAAGAAGGACTTTGGGCCTGTCCGTTATAGGTCAGGGTGCCATTCTGCGAAGGAAGAACATTGATGGTATAGACGATACCGGACACAGCATCCAAGGCCGCATTTGCGGCATCCTGTGCGTTCTGTGCGGCTTCCACACAGGTTCCGATCTGGTTCAACAGATACGGGTGGGCGGTCTGATCAAGGTTGTGTTCGCTCACCTTGTTTTGGGCCGTACCTTTGGGATCATAGTTCATGTTGGGAAGCTGTTCGGCGGGAACCTTACCATCCACCAGATCAGCCTTCCCGGATTGACCTTTCTGAAGGGCTTCAACGGCATCCGCATTGGCCTTCATTTGGGTATCAATCTTATCCATGTTTTCATTCTGAACCCCTACATCATAAAATTCAGATTCAAGGGGTTTCGTCAGCTTGTAATTGGTTGTTTTATTCGCCATTCTTCAAAACCTCGTTTCTCAACTGATTATGGGTATAGGCGGCAAGCTGGGCATGGGTGAACCGCCCAAGTTCCGCATGGGTGTTATAAAGCTGAAGCAAGGTCACAACCATGTTTTGGGGAACAACCCGATTCAGCAAAGATTCAACATCATTGAAGTTGTTCTTTGCGGCCAACCCGATTTTCACAAGAAGCTGATAGGTGCCTTCTTCCACATCAGCGGAATAGTTTCCCTTCCCGCACAGCGTTTCAAGGATGTTCCGAAGCTGGGGCAAGGTGTACGGAAGTTCTTCATTGATCCGGGTCAGAATACGGAACCGGCGATCCTCAAGACTGTCCGTGCCTTTGGGGGTGATCCCCAAAATCTTTTCCCACCGGGAAAGGCCCATGTTTCCAGCGGTGGGAATGAACTGATTATCAAGAAGATCATCCGTGGTATTCCACGCCTTTTCAATTTCCGGCTGTTCGCTCCCCATGATCCCCTGAAACTCCGCATAATCACGAATGACATAGGGAAGATAATCAATCAGTTTGCGTTCCATGCTCCCGGCCCCCCCTTATCCGTTGATCACGATGGTTCCCGGCTCAATGGTTCCCAAAACCGGGATGTGGTCAAGGGTCAGGGTACAGTTCGCCGCTTCACCGTTGATCTTGGTGTTGGCAATATCCAGAATACCGGTAATTCCCAACAGGCGGCTTTCCACCTGACTGATACGAACCACAAGGGCTTCATTCTGGTCTGCCCAACTTTGGGCCAGTTCCAAGAAGTAACCGTTGATTGCTTCCGTGACATAGGCGGAAACATCATCCCAACTCCATTCCCGCTGATAGTACAGATCGAAGGAAAGGTTGATGGTATCTTCACCCACGCCTTCAACCCTCACCACATGACCGATGGGGGCAATGCCCACACCTTCACCGGCGTTCTGAAGGGGGTCAACTGCGGTCTGCACCTGATCCACAAGGGCTTCCGAAGGCTTCTTGAAGGAACTGTTGATGATCACCAGCTTCACGGTTCCGCCCACGGTCAGCTTGCTATTGGCTCCCGCCGCATACACGGCATCCAACCACGCCTTGATTTCCTCGGACACACCGGAAAGGCCGCTGACCCAAGTGTCGGTTCCCGTGGGCGGGATCAGCTTGGCCGGGTTCAAATCGCTGTTCCAAACCCGATATACCTTCACACCGCCCACGCCGGGAATGGCGTTCACCTTTTCCAGATAATCCGCACGGTTGCCGCCGAAGGCTTGGGCGTTCAGGCTATCCATGTAACGCTGTCTGAAAACCTCGGTATCTTCTTCATCCTCACCGGGGATCACCACGGCGGAAATGGAACAGGTTTCAAGTCCGTCCACATACTCAATGGGAATCACCGTTCCGGTGTAGTCATTACCGGCTTCACCAGCGGTTTCACAGGTGATTTCATATTTACCACTTCCACGGTCAGCCGAAACATAATAGTTCAGTTCTCCAATGGAAAAGCGGGTGTTCATGGGAAGGTGCAAGGTGGTTGGTGTAATGCTCAACTGCAACACGGCGGGGCTTGCCGGTTGCGGTTTCAGGCCCCTTTCTGCCGCCCTCAAAATGAGATAAGGGCGGGTTGCGGTGTCCGCAAAGGTTTCATTCAGCACCGTATCAAGGGCAATATAAAGGTTCTGCAATTCCACGGCGGCAGGGGCGTCACCGCACCAAACCAATGAACCTTCACGGGTGTCCAAATTGCCATTGATGGAAAGCGCCTTCTGAAGCATCCGGGAAAGGATTGCTTCATAGGTCTGTGCTTCATACATCAGATTTCAACCCCCAATTCTGCATTGATTTCACCAAAAATGCTGACCACCGTGAAGGTAGTCAGCACTTTCTTTTTGTTCACCGTAAATTCAAAGTTCTGAACCGCCGTGATCCTATCATCCTGAAGCAAGGCTTCACGAACCCGGCGTTCAATTTCGGGAATACAGTATTCCACATCTTTCCCGATCAGATTATGAAGTTCAACCCCATAATCCCAAGAATGGATCAACCATTCATAGCGTTCTGTGTTCAGGATCAGGAAAACCGCCTGTTCCACAGCTTGGATTTCATCAATGGTGCCGATGATGGTCAGGTTGTTGTGGTTCATCCTGAAAGTACGGCTTGGAAGGGTTTCAATGGTGAAATCCTGTTTAATATCATCCTGCACTTGCGGAATCATCATCAAGCCCCCTTTACTCGGTCAATAACCACGAATTTCTTTCCTTGCTGAACCCGGATCAGAAGCACCTTTTCACCGGCCTTCAAAGCATTGTGAACCTTGAAGGTTTTCTTGCCAACATAGGCGTGTTTGTGGGCTTCATAAGCCGCCGCACCAGAACCGCCGCCCTTGTCCTCGGTGGTGTGGTTTACCGTCATATCAACTTCAAAATCAGTCACATTCCGGGTCAGGATCAGCATTTTGGAAGTGTAGATGGATTTCTGATCCACCTGAATTTTCAAGGGCGAAGCGGAAAGGACGGTTCCAAACAGGATGTTCACCGGCTTGCTGGATTCTAATGCTTCCATAGCCGCTTTTTTTACCGCATCAATAGCGTTAGGCAATAAATTCACCCCCAATCAGGTCAAGCGCCATCATGTGTTCATCACCCCGGAAGGTGTGGGTGACTTTGTTCACCACCATGTAATTGTTGGTGACAATATCGCCAAGGTTCAGGGCCACCACCACGGCGCTTCCAGCACGAACCCGCACATCACCGAAAGCGTTCTGAATGGTCAGCTTGCGGGTTTTCTGATCGTACAGCTTCAACAGGGCATCCGCCTTGGCGGAAGCGCCCGTTTGGGTCTGAACTTCTTCAAAATACTGAAGGACACCCCATTGGTTCATTTTTGCCCCGTCCTGTGCAATGAACAATTCCCGTTTACCGGTTTTTTCATTGTTATAGGCCAGTTTGATCTTGTTATAGGTCTGTTCATCAATACTGGATTCATAGCTGAAGTTTTCCCCGGTTTCTTCATCAATCAGAAGGTTTAGCTTCATGGTGTTGATGTTCTTCAGGGTCAGCTTCCCGGCATCGTCATACAGAACATAAAGCTGTTTGGTATTCATCAGGGTTTCATCAAGGGCGTTCTGGATCATGTCAAACAGCGTTTGGTTTTCTTCCACGATGGTTTCAAGGGTATAGCCGGTATCTTCCACCGTGCCAAGGTTCAACCGGAAATCTGTTGCAATGCGCTTCAGAAGGTCAGAAGCCTTCAAACCTTCTTCCGTGATGGTGTCCTTGTTCTTCAGATAGCGCAACTGATCATAGGCCACAACATCAATGGTGCCGCCCTTGTCACGCTTCTTCTTGAACACAAAACCATAGAACATGGCGGTTCCGTTCACAGTCAGCTTCACCGGATCACCTTCAGCAAAGTTCAGCCCCGGCCCCTTGACAACGGTGAACTCCAACTTGCCGGGGGTTCCCTTACGCTCCAAGGTCAACTTTGCGCCTTCCTCGACAACGGGGAATTGAATGGTGCTGTTATGCTGGATGAACAATTCAACTGCCAAACGGAATCACCCCTTTCAGGAAGGCAAAGTAAGAACCTGACCGGGATAGATCAGGTTCGGGTTCTTGATTTTGTCCTTGTTCAGATTATAAATTTTCGTGTAATCGGCCCCGTTGCCCAACTGCTTCTTGGCAATGTTCCAAAGACAATCCCCGGCCTTCACCGTATAGGTGGCGGCTTTCGGGGCCGTAGTGGTGGGCCGGGGTGCCGCCTGAACCGTTGCGGTGGCGGTTCCCCCGGAAGTCTTGGCCGGTTGCACGGTCACGGTCTTGGTGCCATAGGCTCTGTATTGTTTCAGGTTGATCTTCACCTTCACATCAAAGCCTTCACCGGCATCATCGGTGATTTCATAGGTTTCAAGGCCAACGGTCAGATTGGTGTAATGGAACATCCCGCCACCGGGCTTCTGCCGGTTCAGGATGAATTGGAACGGGGTCTTGCTCACCTTCAACCGTTCAAACAAGGACAGGTAATAGGCGGCGCTTTGCGCTCCACCGTTGCTGAAGGGATAAGACACTTGGGGAAGAACCAGTTCAAAGGACACATCCGAAAGGCCAGCGGCCTTCAGAATGTTGATTTCTTCCCCGTTGATCAGGGTCATAGTCTTGTTCTGGTTGTTGATCTTCACCGTCACCTTGGAAGGGGTGATGGGCATAAGCGTTCCCGCCATATACAGTTTATACGCCATTACTCATGCACCCCTTCCGCCGATACCGCCAACTGTTCTGCAAAACTTTCTGTCCATGCGGCCATAATTCCATCAACATCCAGTTCAGAAGCAATGTGGTTTTCATTGTGCTGTTCAACCTTGATTTCAGCGGTAGTGAACCGGTTGATTGCTTCACGCTCCGCAATGTCACGAAGATAAGCCAAATCTTCTTCAGCAATATCCAAGGCATCAGCGGTGGCCGCTGTGTTGTTTGCAATATCGCCGGTGTTCCCGTAAATGCTATCAAGATCATTGCCAAGGTTGAAGGCATCCAAAGAATCAGCCCCCATAGAATCCAAGGCGGAAAAATCAAACATACCGGAAACCTTATCGGCCACACCATCACCCCAAGCGGCACCGGAAGCAAAGGCATCCGCGGCCCAACCATCTTGGAAGGTGTCAAAGGTAGACATTCCTTCATTGAAAGCATCGGCAACGCTTTTATATTCCTCAACATTCCCATAGGCTTCAGCGGACTTGGCCGCATATTCGCTTGCTTTGCTGGTGATCCCGGAATAGTCGAACTCAACGAAGGGCAATTTGTTCAGGGCTTCACAGATACCCGCCACAACAGTAAGGGCCGTAGAAAGAAGGTTGTAAAACCACCCCTGAACATTGGAAATAACATTGTGGAAGGCCGTTCCGATATTGGAAGCACAAGCCCCCAAAGCGTTCCAGATACCCAAGGCGATATTTGCCACGGACCGGCCAAGGTTTTTGAAGAAGGCAATTACCACCATGATTCCGCCACAAATCACCCCGAATCCGCTATTTGCAATTCCGGTGAACTTGGCAACTGCCGCACACGCCGCATAGATTGCCGCAATTACGGCGATAATCAGAAGGATAATCCATGTAAGGGGGCAAGCCAAAAGCGCCGCATTTAGGCCCTGCTGGGCCGCTGTTGCGGTAAAGGTGGCAACGCTCCAAGCGGTGGTCATTGCTGTGTGAATTGCCTTAACTGCGGCCTGAACCGCCATAATGGTATTTCCAACCAACATGACACCGTTATAGATCAGCATAGCGGCCACAATGCCCATGATAATAGGCTGAATCCAACTCCAATTATCAACGATCACGGATGCAATGGAAATCAGAATATCCAGCACCGAAGAAGCAATATTGGCAACCCCGGCAAGGCCATTGATCAGGGCCGTGGTCACTTGTTGGAACTTGGAACTATTGGCAATCTGATTGATTTTGGTCAGGATCGGGGCGAACATGGAAAGGGCCTGATTCTTCATCCCGGCCCAAATCTGCGCCCAAGTCTTGGGCATGGAATCGAATTTTGCGTTGGTTTCGTCCGCCATAGCAAACATGGCGTTCTTCACCACTTCAGCCGTTACCTTGCCTTCCTGTGCAACCGTCTTGATGGAACCTTCCGCAATGCCCATATATTTTTCAATGGCTCTTGCGATACCCGGCGCACCATCCAGAATGGAATTTAGTTCTTCACCACGAAGCGCACCCGCCGCCATTGCCTGTGTCAACTGGATCATGGCGTTGCTCTGCTCTTGGGCCGTAGCGCCGCCAATAACGAACTGCTTGTTCACCTGTTCCATGAAGGCAATGACCTGATCCATATTACCACCGAAGGCGTTACCAGCGTTCAGGCCAAGTTTCGCAACGGCGGAAGCTGTGTCAAAATAAACGGATCGGGAACGCTGGGCGGAAGCCATGATCTTCTGTTCCAAGGCTTCAACGGAACCGCCATCATCCACAAGCAAATTCAATCGGGCCTTGGTGCTTGCCAATTCATCCGAAATGTTCAGCACCTTATTGATCCCGGCAATGCCGCCAGCGGCAATGGCAACTTTCTTGATAATGGACAAAAGCCCATTGGCGGAATTGCTACCCCCACGGATGGAATTGTTGAACTTCTGCTGTTCGTTATTTGCGTTCCTGATATTTTCTTCAATGGCATCAAAGGCGGTTCCCGCTTTCGCCCATTCTTCACGGGCTTCCCGGATTGCCGCCGTGTCAACGGCTCTACCGGAAGCCTGTTGCATGGATTCAAAGGTGTTCAGCACAACACCCATAGCCTTGTGCATACTCTGAAGGGGGCTGGTAACACCATCATAAAGGGCAATAGCGGTTCGGATAGTTCCCACAGGGATCACCACCTTTCTTGGAGAATGGCCGGGGCCTTAATGGTGTCGGCCCCGGCGCTGTTTGCGTTCAATTTCCTTCTGCTTCTTCTTTTCAGCTTCCACCCGAACATCAATGGCCGCAATGATGAAGGCCCGTTCACGGCGGGGCAAAGCATAAAAGGCGGAAGGTGTCAAATGAAGTTCGTGAAGGCAATAGTAAGCAATGTTCGCTTCACCATCACCTTCACAGATTAGTTTTTTGCTTCATCAACCTCATCCTGCATGGTGGTATCAAAACCACACACTTCCTGAATCTTGGTCAGGTATTCGGCATATTCGCCGGGGGTCAGCATGGTTTTCAGAAGGGCATCAGCGCCCATGACCTTGTAGCTGTCCTGAAGTTCCTTATCATTCAGATTGGGGAACACGGTACAAGCCACGGCCAGCTTGCCAAGGTAAAGATCATAGTCGGTTTCCTTCTGATACTGGTTCTTCTTGCCGGGAACCGGAACACGCTTGGCACAGGACTTCCGAAGGGCTTCATCCTCGGTGCCGGTGATGGTCTTGATCTCCCAAGGAATGGGGTTGCCATCCTCACCCAAGAAGCGTTTGGAAGCAACAAACTTGATGTTCTCAACGGGAACGGCGTTTTCAGCCAAAAAAGCGGACAGGCTCATTGTTTTTTCCTCCTATATTTTGATACGAAAAAAGGCCCCGGCCCCTACCGAAGTAAGGCCGGGGCGCTCTGCTTACTGCATACCGGCCAAAAGGCTGAAGGTTTCGGGCATCTCGAAATCTTCAAAGGTGAAGTCCATATCTTCATCCAAGTATTCCGCATCAGCATCAAACTTGGCAAGCAAGCCGCCATCCATATTGCAATCCTTCAGGATCACGGTCTGACGGCCTACAGAAGAAGTGGGATCTTCATTTGTCACCTGAATGTCAAAATAGACATCCTCGCCGGTGTCCTTATAACGCTTCATCAGCTCACGGAAGATGGAAGTGTTATAGTGGAAGGTGGCGGAACCCGTACCCTTCCAGCCGGTGGCCTTATTGCCCTTGCCGGTCTTGCCCAAAATGGGAACTTCCGTTTTGTTCTTCTCAAAGTTGGCTTCAAGGTTGATAGCCTGCATGAAGTTGTAACGGTTATCCCCAATGGTCACGAAACATTCAGCCAAGGAAGCGGAAACAGCATCCTTGGCGTTCATGATGGTTCTATCTGCCATGATGGTTGTACCTCCTTACTGAACATAGACGGTCATATAAAGCTGTTCCATAGCGTTCACGGGGGTCACATAGTCAGTAACCACCACGGATTTCTTGGTATCGCCCTTTTCAACCGTCACATTTTCGCCGCTGAAGTTCTCAATGGCCCGAATATCCTGAAGTTCCGTGTGGTGCTTCACAATATCGTTCCAAAGGGAAATCCGGCCAGCGGCATCATTGGGAACCTTGCCAAGATACTTCTTGCCGAACAGAACGGCAATATCATTGGCGATCTGATCCAAAACTCGGATCGTCTGGTTGCTGGAAAAATCGCTGGACTTTTCATCCGTGATGGAAATGAAGCTGTTAATGTCAGTCAGGACACACACCGCTTCATCCACACGATGGAACATGAAGGAACCTTCCCTGATCCCGTTTTCAAGCTGGGTCTGCGTGAAATCGGTGTCCACATCGTATTCACCATCATAGGTCATGTTGGTGGCGCTCTTATTGACCGCCGTGCCGCCGATCACACCCGTAACCCAAGGGATCAGGGCGGTGGAAGTCTTGTCGGAAGTCAGGCCGTTCTTGACGCTCACAACGCCTTCATAATCGGCCAGCTTGCGGAAAAGAACCACCTGAAACTTCTTGCCCACATCATCACGCATCCGCTTTGCGAAGGCCGCAAACAGGGCGGTGATGGTGGCCTTGCTCTCGGTGCAACCCATAGCGTTGAAGGTGTACGCTTCCGCCTGATCAAGATAGGTCTGATAGTCGGAATCGGCCACGGTGCCATTGGTGCCGCCCGTCAGGGGCAAGGAAGCGGTCAGGGAAAGGGTTCCGCTGGACTTCCAATCCAGATAGTCATTGGCCTTCAGGCCGGTGATAGCGGCCACACCTTCCTGAAGATCAACCTGAACGGTTCCCAAGAAGGTTTCCACATCAAACAGGGGCTTCTGTTCGGTGCTGTTCTCATTGGCCGTGATTACAACCCGAAGATCATTGCCACGGGTGCCGGGGTATTTAGCCGTTGCGTAGGTGTTGGACGCTTTCACGCCGCTGGAACCAAGGCGGAAGAAATGAACGGTCTTGGCGTGAAGGAAGATTTCACGCATGGGCTTCAGTTCATCCGCCGTGTACGCATAGCCGAAAATCTTCTGACTGTTCTTGATGAAGTCAGCCTGTTCCACCGTGAAAATCTTGCCTTCAGGCCCCCAATTCATGGCAAGGGGGATGGTGACAATACCACGGTCAGAAAGGGTGGCGCTTGCCTGCGCCACAGAAATGAAGTTGATATATGCACCGGGCAGAACCTTGTTCTGCACCAAGAAGGTGCCGCCGCCAAGGGCCATATTAGTTCACCTTACCTTTCATAAAGTCTTTGATCAGCCCATCAATCTGATCATGGGTGTATTCCTTCCCATCTTCCAACAGGACAGACAGAAGATCACGCCGGTCAGCGTATCTCTTGAAGGTCAACACCCGTTCTTTGGGGAATACCACCGGGGCCGTGATGGGCGGTTCCTGTGCGGTGGTAGCTTTCTTTCTGGTAGCCATTCAATCACCCTTTCTTTGGCTCCACAGTAGTTTCCAAGGTTTCCATTGCGGTTTCCTCGGTTTCTCTGAGAAGTGTCAAATTGTAGTTCACGAAGAAGTGAAGAACCCCGTCTTGCACTTCATAACTCATGGAAGTTCCGTGAAGCACATCCCCATTGGGAAGGGTGATGAACTCCAAACATTCCATCAAATCCCCGGCCATAGTGAACAATTCAGCGTTGTTTCTCCCGCTGGTGGGAAAATAGTGAACATCCAGCGGGTTCCGGTTCATGAACCGGTTCTTTTGCAACGGGGAAATGTCAGGCTTCAGAACGGCAATGAAAAAACAGGGTTCTTTGAAGCCCTGTTCCACATCATTCTGATAGATTTTGTACCCGGCTCCAAAGGTGGCGTTCAGCTTCATGGAAACACCTTTAATGATTTCATTGATCAACTGAACACCCCCTTCAAAGCGTCATACAACATATCATTCAGGATGGACGGAACCAAAGCCTTTACTTCCTGTTCGGAAATGGTCAGCATCAGTTTGCCCGGAACCCAACTTGCCTTCAGGGTCTTACCCAAGGCGGGAACATAGCGCCCCGGTGTTTGCCGGTGGCCGTATTCCACATAGGACGCATATTCCAAATTGTTGATAACGGTCACGGTGTACTGATCCCCATGTTTTTCAATGGGAAGAATCGTCCAAGCATCCCGCAAGGAACCGCCCCGATACCCGGCCCAATACTGTTCCCGGATAGCCCCGGAACGGGTAAGAAAGGTTCGGCTTTTCCCGCTTGCACCCTTTACCTTTACGGTCTTGGGTCCATCAAACTTGGGGGCCACGCCAACCGGGGTTCTTTTCTTTACCTTGTTCCACAGGATTTGGGCAATCTTCTTGGCGGCATCCCGGCAAAGCCGATCCATGTCAACTTCCGAAAGCTGTTGAAGGCGTTCATCCAGCTTCTTCAATTCCCGGTAATCACACCGGCCCCATCTTCCCATCAGGCCCACCCCCTGAAGGGTTCAAGCATGATTTCTTGATGGTTGGAGAACACACCCGGTTCACCGGAACGGGAATAGGTGAAGGTTCGTTCCACATCGTTTGGCCGGGTGACAATGATCTTGCATCCTGCTGGAACCTTCACATCCGGGAAAAGGAACAGCTTCACCACCTGTTGGGCGGTTGCCACTTCATCCCCATTGGTTGAAGTTAATGTTTCAAAAGACAGCTTGCACGGCTGATCCTGAAGAAGCGGCTTTTCTTCAGAATCCGTCAGGTGGGTGACAGGATCGGTGACTTCCTCACGAATGAAGATAGAACACCGATCCTTCCACAACCGTTCCAAGGCGGTTCGCACGGCCTTATTTACCATACCAACCGCCTATAACGGTAGATTTCACCAATGCGCCCGTTGATCAGATAATCAATCAGGCTGTTCAACCTCTGTTCAGGGGTTGAACTACCTTCACCAAGGGCAAAGGTAATGTTGGTGTCACCTTCCTGAATGGATTTCACCGCCGCATCCAAATCAAACCCTTCAAGCTGTCCAGAACACTTCTTCATGTTCAGGTATTCGCCCACGGCCATAGAAACGGCCAGACTTTCCAACCCCTCCGGGATTTCGGAAAGGTTGGAAAGATTTTTGATCCGCCATTGAACATTGTTCAAAACCATATCCAACAACGGATCATCAGCGGCCCCCGCCACGCCAAGGGCCGTTAGCATTGCAACCGCTTTATCACGCAACGGGGTTCACCGCCTTTCTTACGCCGCCGTGATTTCGTACCAACCCTTGGTCTTGGGGTTGTCACCGGAACCGGGCGTGACCTTCACATAGCCGATACCGGAAACGGCGTAATAGGTCTTGTCGCTGGAAACCGTGGTGTCAGCGGTGACAGCGGCGGAACCGGTGATGATCTTCACCGCCTTGGCTTCATTGGTCATGGCCGCAAGGTAATACTTGCGGGAATAAACCGTGTTGCGGCGGATGTTGCCTTCACGCTCCTGTTCCACTTCCGTACCCTTCTTGTTGAACAGGGTAACAGCTTCCTTGGTGGCAATGACCACCTTGCCGGTTTCGGCGTTCTTCTTGGTATAGATGTTGATACCGCCCACGGTGCCAACATAGCCCTGCTTGGCGTATGCTTCCACATACTTCAGATCGTCCTTCAGGGCCTTGCGAAGTTTCGCCATATCAGCGGGGTTGACGAAGCCGAAGATGGTCACACCTTCAAGGTTTTCCAGATTCAGCATGGCCGCACCATCCACAAAGGCATCAAAGCCAAGGGCGGTGGTCACGATGGTCATGGTGGCCTCATTGAAGGCGCTGAAAATGTCAGCATTGACGGTGTTGAACATATCAGTACCGGCGTGACGGGTGCCGGTGGTGATCACCATGGGATCGGTCATGGCTTCCTCGTCATAATACTGGAAGCGGTTCTGGGCCATCTGAATCCGGTATTCCTTCTCGGTGTAACCGGCTTCAATGGTCTTGGTGTTGCCGTTGCCCATGGTCAGCTTCTCGGTGCCATCGGTGGCCTTGTACTTGTGAATCTTGCGAACCATGCCAGCAACGCCGGTCAGGTTGTTGTCCACGGTGCAAAACTGCTGAAGATCAAGGTGGCTCTGGTACTGATCTTCAATTTCGTTGGACAGGAAAAAGTTATCGTAGCAAGTGTTTGCCATTACTCATTACCTCCATAAAGTTCTTTGTATTCGTCAGGATGGTTGACGGAATAGTTGTAGCGATCCAAGGGGTTCATGGCCTTCAGCTTTTCAAGGGTCATGCCGCCTTCAGCGCCATCACCCTTTTCACCGGGCTTGGCACCCTTGAACTTCTTATCAGGGGCCTTGGTGTCAAACAGAAAAGCCGTGTCCTTGCCTTCCACCAACTTCTTGACTTCATCATCAAGGCCCTTGACGGTTCCATCCTCCGCCAATTCAGCCTTACCGATGAAATCAACCAACAGCGCCTTAACAGCGGTGGTGTTCTTGGCCTTTGCGCCGGTCAGGGCCAGTTCAACCGCATTGCTGATTTTCAGGTTCTTCAGTTCAGCGGCGTGATCCGTGTCCTTCTTCTTGTTATCGGCCTGAAGCTGTGTGATCTGATCCTGAAGGGCCTTGGTGTCACCAGAAGCCTTCTTCAGCGTTTCAAGCTGGGTGTCACGCTCTTTGATGGTGTTCTTGGCGGTGGTCAGTTCGGTGTTGACCTCATTGAAGCGGGCCTTGGTGACGAAGGAACCGTTCAAGCCCTCCATAACCTTTGTGGCCTGTTCTTCAGTCAGGCCCCATTCCAACAGCTTTTCTTTAGTCATTGTTGTTACCTCCAAAATCCTTTTTTACCGTGGGTTAGGAACCACGATTTTCCCGGTTCTGTTTACCGCCCACCACCGGGAAACGGCGAAAATGGTATGAAAAAACCACCACCGGCCAGAAGGCCGGGGTGGTCAAATCATCAATTAAGTTAATGCGTCAATGATAATGCGATAGCGTTCACGGTTCGGCTTGTAAATGCCCCGTTTGTAATAACTCAAAGACGCTTTGCAAATGTTCGTCAGCTTGGAAAGTTCCGTTACGGAAATGCCCCGTTCATCCATCAGTCTTTGAATCTCCGTGCAATCCACAGGCCCATCCAAGGCCGGGGGCGTGGCGGTCACTTCCGGGATATTAAACCCGGCCTGTTCCAGAAATCCAAGCACATAGGGAAGCCGTTCATTCCGACAGGTAGCGGCCAGTTGTGCCGCCTTCATGTAATCGTCTGTGGTCAATGCTCTTGCTTTCGGGATGATGGAATAACTTCCGGTTTTACGGATTGCGGGAAGAACCTCATGCGTCACCCAATGTTTGAAGCGTTTGGCGCTTTCCAGCTTGCTTCCGAAGATCAGGGCATACAAACCGGATTCGTTGATGATGGTCATTTGCTGCTTCCCTGAAGGTGTTTCCATTTCGGAAACGCCTTTATCTTCCGGGTCAACCTTCTTGCTGACTGCCGCCCGTGGCGATTCATACCCCAAGGCAACCGCCACATCCTTGCCCACGAACCACGGTTCTTCCTCAATGGTCACGGTTCGCACCTGTCCAAATTCGGGGTTGGTGAATACCTGAAGTTCATTCATGCCTTCTTCACCGCCTTCTGTCCACGGGCAAAGCCCAGCTTGAACACCACGGCAATCAGCTTGAAAGTGTCATGATGATATGCGTCATAGAGTTCATCCAGTTCATTCCTGCGAAGGTCATACTTACCGGGGTGTACGCCTTCAATGCTCTTGATCAATTTTTCCATGTTAAACCTCCATCAATTTTCACTTGATAGAAGTCCCCAACTGTGATAGAATGGATTTATCCAGTTGGGAAACCTCTGGTTTTAGAAACAGTCGCTTACTTGTTCAGGGTGGAGCGGCTGTTTCACTTTTCTTGTGCCAAAAGTAAATCAATCCCTTGCCGAATAGCTTCTGCCCGTGTAATATCATGCTTGGCGCAATATTCATCAAGGCGTTTTGTTGCTTCATCGTCCAATCGAACTTTCACATCATTCCTTTTGGGATTGTTCGCTTTCGGCCTTCCGGTTCGTGGAGACATCGTATCACCTCACTTTTTGAGTTCCACAAACTTATTATAATAATTGGAACTCAAAAAGTCAAGAGGTTTTTGGAAAAATTTTAGGCATAGAAGAAGGGAACAGGTTTTCACCTGTTCCCTTGAAGATTGGACTTTGGCCGGAGCGTCACTCCCGGCATCTCTTTTGCCCACTACCAAAAGGCGTGTGGCGTATGGGAACGCTTTTTCCACCTCAAAGCCCGTTCTTATCCTATCTAAAGTATAGCAGTATTATTCCCGCTTGTAAAGGATTTTCTTGTTCTTCACATTCTTCTTCCATGTGGTTTCACCAATTTGCCAGAAGGACAAGATGGAGTTTCGATATTCAGCGGGGTCACTCTCTACCTTTACCCGTAGAATCACTTTGAACTTTTCGCCATTTTCTTCAATTTCTTTCAGAATCACACCGGTATTAGGCTTGTTTGCTTCCAAGATGTAATCCGGGTTTTCCAGAATATCCGCAACATACTTAACGAACTGTTCGTAATCTCCGGGGTGGCGTTCTTCAATATGCTGAATCCGTTCCGGGGTGATAATCACTTCATCGGTGGCGATCTCGTCCGTAATGCAACGGTATTTTTCTATATCAATGCGGCCTACCGTCTGCACATTGGAACCCTCGCTTTTTACCATCGAAACTGTATTTTTAATTATACTCCCGATGGTTGCAAGGGTCAACCCATCTTTGGAACCGTTGTCCACAAAAGTTTTCTTCCATTCGGAATAACTCATATTACCGGGGACATAGTAAACTTTTCCATCCTGATCCCTTGCGGCTCTTTCACCCATATATTTTTCATCAATGGCGGGAACCGTAGTTCCTCGGCAATGTGGATGAAACGGGGGAACGGTAACACCCGGTTGAAACTCCGACATGGGAACCACTTTTCGATCCATACTTGCACAAAATTCACAGGTGATGGAATCCAGCGTTTCCAAAATCTCCACATTCTTAACGCCCAATTCCTTATAGGTCTCTTTTGCGGCAAGGGCGTTGAAATAGCTTGTTTCCGTATTTACAAGTCGTGCGGCTTGGTACCGGGAAACTTTGAACTTCTTCTGAATGGCATCCGTGATTTTTTGGGGGCTGTCACCACGAAGAAGGCCCTGAACCAATTCTTTTTGAAGGCTGTCAACCAATTCTTGTTTCTTGAACCAAATACGGTCACTAAAGGTTCGCCCGTCCGTTGTCCAAGGCTTTGAAAGCAAGGTTTCAAGTTTCTTCTGATCCAGCCCGGTAATATCCCAACCAAGGCCCACGCCCTTCTGAACCTCAAAGGCTGTGTGGGTGTAGCCGTTGCCCACAACTTTCTTCAACAGGGCATCCAGACTATCAACCTGATTGCCATACAGCAATTCAAGCTGTTGCTGAATACCTGTCTGAACAGCTTCAAGGCGGGAAATGTGGAACCGGGCGGACGCATTTTCCAGCTTCTTCAGCCATGCCGCATCCAACCCGGCCTGTTCACCGATCTTGATATACTGTTCAACGCTCCAATGAAATTCTTCAAGCTGTCCAGCAGTCAACCATTTCCGGGCATCGGTCAGGCTGATTTGGTTGTTCACCGCAAAACGGGCATACCAGCTTTCAATTTCCTTCTGAACGGAACGCTGTGCATCCAGATACAGTTCTTCCATGTCCTGAATGGTCTTTTGGGCTTCTCTGTGGGCGCTGTCCTCCAAGATGGAAAACCGCCCACGCCAATAATCCGCATTTCTCATGGGCCGTTCCTCCAATCCTGAAAAATGGTGCTGAAGGTGGGATTTGAACCCACACGCCTTGCGGCAACGGATTTTGAATCCGCCGTGTCTGCCTATTCCATCCACTTCAGCATAGAAGGCCACGCTGTTTCTTCATAGGGGCTTGCGCCTTGCTGAATTTTGGTTCCTTCCTTTGTGGCCATGGTAGCCCGTGCCGGGATCGAACCGGCGTTACCGCCGTGAAAGGGCGGTGTCTTAACCACTTGACTAACGGGCCATGATGGGCCGGGGAAGGGAATTTCACCCTTTGGCGGGTAGGAGTAATAGCACCCCGCCACACTCAAGGTCTGCCCCGGCATATATTGTGAAACGGCGGGGGTTATTCACCCTCGCCATTGTCACCTTTGTTCTGGTTGCCGGTCTGGAAGGCCCCGGCGTATTCCTGTGCCTGTTCCATTGCTTCATCCTTTTCCTTACGCAACCGGGCCAGCTCCACTTCAACATCCGTAACCCACGGGTGCTGTTCCACAATGGTTTCCGTGGACAGAATACCAACGGACTTGGAACAGTTTTCAATGGATTCCGTTTCATTGATTAGAATGTCACGGTTGAACACGATCTGAAGTTCAGCGCCTTCATAATCGCCCAAGCCCCTGTTGCTGAAATCCTGATTGATGAACCACAACAGTTCTTCAAAGGCCGCTTGGAACTCGGTTTCCATGCCGTTTGCGTCAAGGTCAATGTCAGAATACATGGATTGAATGTTCATTTGATTGGGGTTGCCACTCAAACGATCATCCTTGGCATCGTAACCACGGGCATTTTCAATCAAGGACTTCTTCAGAAGTTCCAAAATGCCCTTGTAGTTCTCTGCATTGATTTCAACCTGAAGGGTTTCAACCCCGCCATCTTCACGAACCTTCACGGCTCCATAGGTGGAAAGGTTGTGGCGGAACTCACCAAGATTTTCACCATCATAGTTCTTCAGAACCAGAATGGTGTTCCGTGCGTCCTCTTGCATATTGTTTTCAAAGTCGGAAATCATGGTGTTGATTCCGTCCTGAAGGGTTTTCACACGGCGGATCAGGGGGATTTCCTGTTTGTTATACTTGAAGGGAACCAGCGGAATCCTTGTCCAGTTGAACCCCTTGGGTTCTTGGCCTTCTTCCTCAACCATGAAATAGTTTTCGTGTTCACCGGCTTCCACATCGGCAATCAGCATATCATTTTGATAGATATACCGGTAAATGCCATCGGCTTTGAAGATTTCCACCTTCTCCACCTTTTCCTTCTGGTAGCCGTTCCACACTTCTTGGGTGTAGTAACGAATCGCACAATCAAGGATGGTGTGATCATCGTCAGCCCAAAAAGGAAGAATGTCATAGGCCGGGAAATGCTTGAAGGACAATTCACCAGCTTCATTGTAGTAAGGATAAAGCCAACCAAGGCCACCGTTCAGGGCATCTTCACAAACATATTTCAGAAGCCGGTAAAACCGTTTGTTGAAAACCTTGCCCAAAGCATCCGTGTAACCCTTATCCTGACAGTTCAGGGTGAAGGGCTTGCCCACAAGGTAGTTGGTTTTCTGATCCACCATCAGGGCATATTGGTTATCAATCAGGCGGTTGTTCGGAAGGTTCGTCACCACCTGAAGTTGACCGTTTTCACCAATGATTGTGCGCTGACGCTGAAGAATGTCATGCTGTCCTTCATAGTACAGATCACCCATAACCTGATCCTTGCGGCGCTGACTATTCTTCCATTCCTTGATTTCAGCGGCGAAGAACTGATTTTCAGTCATGCCGGTTCGCCCACCCTGAAGGATCAGGCGGTTGATACGCTCCATAGCGTTATCCAGAAACATATTCACTTACCGCCTTTCTTCATTGCTTAATAAACGCAAACACACGGAAACCGTGCGTTTTTCGTGTGTTTTGTTACTATCATGTTATTAGTCGAAGCTGAAGGCGGGGCCAACCAACATATCTTCCAGCCCGTAACGCATAGCGTCCATAAGGTGGTTGAAATCATCAATGGGAACATTGATCTTGGCCCCGAACTTATCTTCTGCCCATGTGTAGTTTGAAATCTCTGTGATGAAGTTCACGCATCGGGGATGAACAATGATGGTGTAACCCTGAATGTACTGGATTCCGTTGTTCACGCTGTCCTTGCCCTTCCGGGCGGCTCTGATACGATGAAGGCCAGCATCCCGCAATTCATCAATGCTCTTGGGTTCGGCACAATCGGCCTTGATCCGTTCCTTGCCGTAACCCATGCCGGTGATCCGGTCACAGATTGCCCGGTTCGTCAGGGCCTTTTCATACAGTTCATCAAACACCCAAATGGTTCTTTCCTTCTCACTCACCAGCCCACAGAACAGGGCCGTGGGATCGTTGGTATAACCGAAGTCAAGGCCGAAGGCGCTTTTCACATCAGGCTTCTTGGAAATAGCCAGATAATCAAAGGCTTCTTCCCGCCAATTATCGAAAATCAGGCCATCCACAATGCCCCAACCCCCAAGGCCAGCCACCTTGTAGCGGCGGGGGTTGTTTTCCTTCATGGTGTTGAACACCTTCAAATCCGCCGTGTCCAGCCATTCATTACACAGGTAATTGGTGGTTGTGGCGTAAATCTGCCCATCCGGGCTGATCCAGCTATCATGGAACTTGTATGTGGGGTTCCCTTGGGCATCCTTGCCGGTGATCTCCCCGAAGAAGCGTTTCCTGATCCAATGCTTTTCGTTCCACGGGTTGAATGTCAGCGTGATTTGCTTGAACAGGCCGGTTTCTTCTGGGATAGCACCACGGATGGATTCATCCAGCATATCAAAATCAGCTTCATTCATGATTTCGTATGCTTCTTCAATCCAGCACCAGCACAGAAACCCTATTTCAACCGTAATTGAAGTAACCTTCAGGGGATCATCAAGGCCCCGAAAGTAAATCTTCTGACCGGTGGGAAGGTAGGTCATTTCAAGGGGGCTTTCTTTGATTTCCCAATAGGCTGAAACCCCAAGGCGGTTGATTGCCCATTTCAGTTCGGTGAAACAGGAATCTTTCAAGGTTCTGAACACCTTGCGAACCACAAGGGTATTGGCTTCCGGGTATTGCATCATCCGTTTGATGATGTTCAGGGCCGTTGTCTTGGATTTCTTGGAAGCACGGCTTCCCTTACACACCCGATAACGGCCTTTGAAGTTCCAGAAGGTTCCGTAACCCTTGCCAACTACTTCAGGAAGGTGAACCCGCTTGGCCTGTGGGCTAATCTTCAAGTTGATCATCCCCCATGATAATCACCGGAACGGCCCTTTCCACACCTACCTTGTCCGTGAACATACCATAACGCTTGCCGATCAGTTCAGCGGCCTTCAGCCTTTCCTTGGCTCCAACCTCTTTCTGTGTCAACTCTTGGCAACCGTCACCGCACAGGATCGGGACTTCTTCAGTATGTTCACCCCGCATTACCGAAGTCAGGTATTTCATGACTTCTTCAGCATCAGCGATCTTGGCCGAATGAAGTTTTTCAAGTTCGGTTTCGATGTACGCTTTCAAGTCAGGTTTTGCAAGGTTTTCAGAACCCGTCTGCTTTGCGGTCTTGGGCGAATACCCCGCCTTGATTGCCGCATCTGTAGCGTTTCCGCTGATCAGGTATTCATCACAGAACTTCCGCTGTCTTGGTGTCATAGGTATTCACCCCTTTCATCAGGCATAGAAAAAGCGCCCCGGTTTCCCGTAGGCGCAATTTCTTATTTACTATTCTACCGATTCTTTACTCTGTTTGGAACCGGTGGCACTCTGGTTTTCTCGGTTGTTTAGAAAGTCGCTGTTTGCCTTGGCAAAAGCAAGTAAACCCTTTCCGTGAAGTTCAAAAACCCATTGCATAGAATAATTCAGTTCTTCAGAAATATCTTCCCATTTTTTCAACTGAATATAGCGCCCGATCAGAATATTTTGCTGATCAAGGTCAGGAATCCGGTTGATCATGGTGAACGCTTCCTGTTTCATGCTCACAAGTTCATCAATTCGGGCATTGATCTTGGCTTCAAGGTCAATGATCTTGGTGATGGTTTCTTCAAGGGTATTCTTGGGGCCTGAAGTCTGAACCTTGTCCTGTTTCAGTTGGCTTCCGGTAGAAGTCAAGCTGGAACGCAAGGTTGCAATGGTGCTATCAAGCCGGTTGATCAAACGATCCGTTTTCCTGATTTGGGCAAAGTATTCTTTAGCCTGTTGGGAAAGGTCTTTGTCATTCACTATGTAACACATCCTTTCTGCGGTGGTCTGTTCCGTTTTCATTGCATCTGTACCGTTAATAAATGCTGAAAAATCAAGTGGTTTCAGGACTTTGGAACGCATGGAACAGATAAAACGGGCAGTTCCTTATATACACATTTCTTATATATTTTTTTCTTAATAAGAAGAAAGTATATTTACATCTGTTCCATCTGTTCCGTTCCCTGAAAACAACTGAAAAAGTCTTGAAAATCAAGGGTTTTCGTGCGGAACAGATATAGAAAAAACATCTATTCCATACCTGTTCCACACGCTGTTCCAACCCCTACTGAAGAAAAACGGGAAGCACCGGAACCCCACAATCAGAATCCTTTTTGTTGGCGAAATATCCTTCACCAGCGGGAAGGGGTTTATAGCCACCATCGGGGATTTTGACAATTCCAGAAACATCCATAGCCGTTCCACCACAACGGCACATGATACAAAATGGCGAAGGCTTGTGATTCTTACCAAATTCTTCAATGCCCTTTTCCAAGAACATCCACCATGACCGTCCGCATTTATCACAGCGGTATTTCATGGCCCCATGAACCAAAACTTCTTTTTTCATCGGTATTCCCTCCCGGTCTTACGGTCTTTGATTTCAATGCGGTTCAGAAGTTCAAACCCCGCCAAACGGGTGATGTACTTTAGGACGAAGATCAGGGTGTTCACCCGCTTCTGCTGTTCATCCTCGTCACGGATGATATTCTTTGTGCCGTGGTAGGCTGTCGGATCGTGATACCCTTCAGCATTTTCCCAAGGTTTAGGCATCGGTTTTCCCTCCTTCTTCTCTGTACCATTCTTCAATGTCACACCCAATGTCCTTTAGCTTTTTACGGGCCAACCACCCATCATCGGCCTGTTCCATCAGGTAATATTCCCGTAGCTTCAGGGCTTCGGCATAGAACAGCTTCCACGCCAGCTTCAGACGCTTTGGGCCAAATCCAAATTGGGTATGAAGCATCCACAGGATGGATGATTCCTTGTCCATGTCAAAAGCCCGATCATTTTCCACAATCTGTTTCTTGATTTCCTGATCCAAGGCCCGTTCTTCAGCTTTGTTGAACTGAACGGCGAAGATTTTACCACCGGACTTCTTAAACATCGGCATGGTATTCACTCCAAATATCATCAAAGCATACCGGAATCAGCCAATGAACCTTGTCCAACAGAATCAAGGCCACTTCCCGCATCTGCGGATGTGCGGCGGGTGAACAGCGCAACTTCAGGAAATGCCGCCATTCACGAATGTTGGCCGTCATGACCACTTCCGTTTTCAGGCTGTTGGGAAGAACCGAACGGGCTTCTTGCGGTGTGCATCCTTCCGCCAGCATATCAAAATAGCGAATTTCCACCCCTTCACAGGCATCCCGCCAATAGTCATAGGCTCTTGAACCGGGCCAGCTTATCCCCAAGTCTGATCCGGGGCATTGCCATTCCTTCTTCCGTGAAGGTCTGGTGAAAGCTGTCACCATAGTCATGATTTTTTCGTGCGTACAAGGCATTGATTTCCTTGCAAATATCGGAATGGCGTTCCGTTTTGGTTTTAGGTAACATTGAAATCATCCTTTCTTTCAGTTGAACCATTTGATCACCGGATCACCGGTGAAGCCCTTTTCCCACACATACCACGCATAGGCAATGGCGCTTTCCGGTTTCCCGGTCATATCACCGTTTTTATAACAGGCCAGCCGGGAACGGCTGATATAAACTTTTCGGGGGGGGTATGCCTGAAGAACTCACCCCGTTTTTGCCCCTCCAAGAACTGAACCTTCAGGAACATAGCCACTTTCCCACCGGGGCGGACGCTTTCAAGCGCCCTTTGAACAAATTCAAGCCCCATTGAATATGGCGGGTTTGTGATTATATCGCCTTCAAAATCGTCCAGCGTTTCCTTCAGGAAATCCAACGGTTCAGGATCACCGAAGCCCCGGTAAATCAGATCAGTTGAAATGACTTCATAACCGTGGGCCTGAAGCACCTTGGAAATATGGCCTTCCCCACAGGCCGGTTCCCAAATGACCGGGGAAAACTGTTCCAGTTCCAGAAGCATTTCCACGGCCCTTGGATCGGTGGCGTAGTAATCAAATGCTTCTCGTTCTCCATGAACATGGTTGGAACTGCCCAAAGTGGTGAACACCTTCTTGGAACCACTCATTCTGTGTCACCACCTTTCACAAACACACGGGTTTTCCGGTTTCTGATCCACTTGGGAACCGTTGTGAAGCCACAGCGTTTTGTGATCTGCCGGGAAAACTCAATCTTGGAAAGGGCTTGGAAGTTGTTTGCAATGCAATATTCCTTATACCGGCGATACACGGAATCGGTGGCTTCATTTTCAATCCCGTCAAGGCCCACTTCATTGATGAACCCAATAATGGGGTTGTTGTTTTCCTCATATTCGTCCAACTGCCCCTGAACTCTGCTGGATGTGGTGAACTGTGCGTTTCCAAGAACCCGCTTCAACCCCTGAAGGCCAAGCAAGGCCAGATATTCCATAGAACCCTGTTCACACAGTTCATCCTTGATGAACGGGCGGAAGTCTGCATCATTGGGGGTAAACTTGGCATCGAAGGGAACGATCACCAAACGCCGCTGAACGGCTCCGGTTTTGTCCTTGATACGGGGAATATTGTTGGCGCTGAACAGGAACTTGGAATAATTGTTGAACTCAAATGGATCTTGGCCTTTGCGCTCCACATTCACCCGATCACCCGTGACCAGCTTCTTGAACACGGAAGCATTGGCAATAAATTCATCACCAATATCATCACCGATGTTTGCCAGCTTGCCGAACAGTTCAGCGGTTTTGAACCTATCGCCCAATTCCTTCAGGTCAAGGGAAGCAATGTTCTGATCCCCAAGAAGGTTCTTCACCACATGAAGGAAGGTGGATTTGCCGTTGCTCTTATCGCCAATCAGGATGAAGGCTTTGCCAAGTTCGTTGCGGCGGTACATACAATAGCCCACCATTTCTTCCAGCAAGGCCCGAACTTCAGGATCATCACAGGCCAGCCGGTTCAGGGTATGATCCAACAGATCATCATGGGCGGCGGGGTTGTACGGCCACGGAATTTTGTTTGTAATGACCACATCCGGGGTGAACTCTTTGAAGGAACCATCCCGGATATTGTAAAGGCCGTTGCTGAAAGCAATGATATTCGGGTTGGTGGCCTTGGTGTTTTCCTCAATCATGATTTCCAGATAGGACAGGACTTCCGAACGCCACGCCCGTTTCAGGTTGCTGATCAGCTTGATCATGGCCCCTTCAATTTCACCGGCACCGGAAACATAGATACCATCCTTGTAAATGTGAAGCTGGTTATTGATCTTCACAATATGGTTGTTGTTCTTCAGGTAGGTGGCGAACTTATCAAACAGGAAGGTTTTATCCCGGAAGAAGGATGTTTTCTTGAAGGCATCATCCCGAAGGATCACATCAAGTTCCTTGTCGGAAAGGGGCTTCTTCAGCACATAACGGTTAATCAGCCTGATACATTCACGGGCTTCTTCCTTGGTGAAATCGTCACTCTGAAGGGTCAGAATGTAGTTAAACAGGGTTTGGTTCCGCCCATCACCTTCCCCAAGGTTCGGGAAATCATAGTTGCTTTTCACTGGGGTCAGCCACTTGGGAAGTTCCTGAATCTCCCCTTCAGGGAAGTCATACAGAATGGGCCGTTCCACGCCACCGGACTTCAAGATTTCATAGCTGTTATTGGCTCCAACCTTTCCATCCGTGGTGATACCCACGGCCAAGGTGCATTTCGTCCAGCTTTTTTTAACACCACAGTTCTTGAACAAGAAGTGTTTTCCCCGTGTAGTGGCGTACACTCTGCACTTCAGTTCTAAATCCTGAACAATTCTGAACAAAAGTTCAGATGTTTCCGCATCGTCCACATCAATCAGGATGGTTTCTTCCCCAAGAATACCGGCGTATTCATCAAGATCTTGGACTTCTGAACGGGTTTTCAGTTTTTCAACGCCTTTGAACTTTTCAAGGCATTGTTTGTTTCTGGTAGGCACATAGCCCCTAAACAGTTCCATGCTTCAACGCTCCCCCCCCCCCGAAAGGTTTTATTGTTCATCGTTCCACCCCGAAATCTTTCAACCGATCCCAAGCAACATCAATGTAATATTGCTTGTCCAGTTCATCCGGGATAGGAAGGTTGGTCACATCATCATTGATGAAGAAACAATGATCCGGGGTGTTGCCGAACTTTTCAGGGTTCTTTTCCCGGCCCTTGACGATTTTCCCGGAAACCTTGAAGATTCCGCCCTTGCTCTGATCCTTGGAAGCGAACACCCGGAAGGTTTTATCCGTCTGAACCTCACCGCCGCTGAAGCGGGTGATTTTCTTGGAACGGCCTTTTTCATCCCTGATTTTAGCTTCCGTGATCACCGGGGAATAAAGGGCGTATTTGTACTTGCTGGACACCTTCACAACCTTCTGAAAATCCCGAAGGTCAGAACATTCCATGATGGTTGTTTCCGGGCTGACTCCCTGAAGGAAATAGTTCACAATGGCCCGGTTGACAATGGGAAGGTCATAATCCAGATCGGACAGCTTTTTGACATAGGCACCCTTGCACTTCCAGCGGGGTTTCCCTTTTTCATCACGAAGCGGCCCGGAAGGAACAATAATGTAATTGTTCACATCCTTCTGATAAACCTTCTGGAACTCGTCAAATTCAAGGCGCATCCCGGTTCTTTGCTCCCACTCCCAACACAGATCGTCCAGCATTTCAAAATCTTCATACCGGCGAAGTTTGACCAAAATACCATCCGTGTTGCTCTGGATGATTTCACAATGATCTTCCAGCCGTTCAATCAAATCCAGAAGAAGAAGCTGACCGCCCACACAAACATTGTTGGCTTGCCGGGGGTCATACATGGCGTTGTGCTTATCTTTCATAGCGCCATAGGTGCTGTTCAGAACAATCTTGTAAGGCTGTTGCATGGGGTTCTTCTCCGCCTTCAGCTTCAGGCGGGTGTGATAGATTTCCGCATACTTGGAAGGATCGTGAACATTACGGGAAAGCCACTTATAAACCAGCATCAAAGACGGGTAATAGGAAGCCACATCCACATTGACAAACCAACCTTCCCCGTGATATTTGGGAATGGCCCCGTGAAGGCCACCCCAAGCGAACACATGGGGAACCCCGGCCACATCCAATTCAAGGGTTTTGGAATAATCACGGTTCAAGGGGTTCTTGTACCAATTCAAAACTTCCGTGTATTTTTCGATCCGCAAGCTGGGCGGGAACTCAATTTCAAATTCATCATTGTGTTCCCGCTGAACGGCTCCAAGAATTTTGGCGGAAAGCTGGGCCTTGGTGCGACCAATGTCGGAAATAGGAAGATGGAACGCCTTCACAAGTGACATTTGGGCATCAAATTCATCTTCCTTCCGCCTTAACCACACTTCCACCGTCTGTTCCACATCATGGCGGCAATACTTGACCGTTTCGGCCAATTCTGCTTCAGTCAAAGGCCGGTCAATGTCGAAGGGAACAGAAGTTTCTTTGATGGAATGGCCCATGAACGCTTCCAGCGCCTTCAGGCTGATTGGCGGGTTCGGCATCACATCATAATTGATCAGCGGGTATTCCCTGAACAGGCTTGAATATCTGTAACCGGGTTTGTCCTCTGCAATGATCCAATCATTCACAGGCTTTGGATCAAACCCACACAGAATGGCCTTTAGGATGTACTGATCATAGTTCCGGGAATTGTAACCGGCCCAAATCACGCCCTTGTGTTCCTCATAGAAACGCTTCAGCTTGTCGGGATCATTGATAATCACGGTTTCTTTCCGGGCGTTCAGGTCGATCAGGACAACCAACCAGTCATACCGGAAAACCTCAAAATCATAGAAGATCATCAACTCACATCCTTTCAGCTTTTGTGAAATCGGTCAGCGTTGCCGCCTTATCAGCCCCGCCACGGGAAGGCTTTTACTTGGGGCCATTGTGGGGCCGAAGCCCCACAGGTTGTGCTTGAAAGTTAAGGTTCAAAACCGCATCAAGCACTATTTGTGCTCGATTTGATTATAAAAAATCTGCGGTCAGTTTTCAACCTCAAAAACCTCCTCAACAGTGATGGAATTGAAGCGGGAATCATCATAGTCCACCGCATATTCCAAGGTTCCATCAATAGCTTCCGCCACATCAAGAACAAGCTGGGCAAACTGCTTGTAGCTGGTGAAGCTGATAGGAACACCAGAATCCAGCTTTTCAAGGAAGCCCATAGCGGAAGCGATCATGTTCTTGTCATTCTTGGTGCCGTAAAGGACACGATTCATGAAAAGGCGCTGGTTCTTGAACTCACCGGACAGGATTTTGAAGGACACGGCCAGCATGGGGCGGTTGGGATCGGCCTTGGTGCCTTTGATCTCCATGCTTTCCAGCTTCACTTCATACTTGCCAGCGGGAATGGTGGGGAAATCCCCGCCGCCGTTCTTCTTGGCATCCTCCACATCAGCCTGAAGGCCCTTCAGATCAACGGAACGATCAATCTTGTCAAAATCAATAGCCATAGTTTTTTACCTCCAAAATGTTGTTATGTTCAAATGGTTTTGAGAATATCAGCCAACCCATGAAACAGGCCGTTCACAAGTTCAGCGGTTTCCTTGGCCCGGTTCATAGTGTCAACTTCTTCTTTCGTAGGGGCAAATTCCTTATCAGGGGCAAACAGATCATCGGTCAGAACCCCATCCAACAGATGATCCAACGCCGCATTAAGCATCACTTCATAGAAATCATCGTGGTTGGCGGCATAGTTGGCAATCGCCATCTTTGCGGCGTTCCGGTGAAGCTGGATCAGGGATTCCGGGTCAGCATCAGGCGGGGGGGGGGATCAGGTTTGCACACACCTGAATCTTGCGAATCAGGCCATGGCGGTTCATTTCTTCTTTGAACCTGTTCAAAGCATCGTTTTTCATGTTGCGTCCTCCTTATATTTGGTTGGAAATGATGGTTTTAATGCGCTTCACATGGTCTGAAAGCAACTCCCGGTTCATCCGTTTCCATCGAAGAATGTTGGAAATGCAGATCAATTCATCCTGAATGTCCTGAAAGGCTCTGCGGTTGCTTTCAAGATCAGCTTCATAGGAAGCAAGGTCTGTGTTTTCGCCGGCCTTGGCCGATCTGACTTCTTCATCAGCTTTTTCAGCGTATTCCCGGAAATACTTGGCCGCTTCATAGCCCATGTGTTTTTCAACCAGATATTCAAAATCACGGGCCTTGAAGATGGTTTCAGGCTTCCCGGCAATCATCAGCACATCAGCCATTATTCTTCACGCTTCTTCCGGGTACGGCGGGGCGGGTTGGCATCTGTCTTGGGTGCGGGTTCCTCTGCCTGTGCCTTGGGGCGATCCCACAGTGGGCAACCATCGGGGCCGCCTTCCTTGTGGCAACGGTGGCCAGCGTCAATGGACGGGCAAAGGGGGATTTCCGGGTTCTGATCGTGCTGTCTGAAAATGCGTTCACCATCCGGGCATTTGGGAAGATTATCCCAAGGCGGGGTGTCACCGGTGGCCGGTTCATCCACGGGAACAGAATCATCCTGTTCACCGCCGCCCGGTGTCCAAGTTCCATCAGGATCACCACAAGCCGCCTTTGCCGCATCTTCAGCCGGATCATAGTTATCAGCCGGGGGCGGGGTTGCAGTCTTGGCCTTTCTGCCCCTTCTGCTGGGCGCTGTGGTGGGCGTGTCGGTGGTTTCAGGTGCGGGGGTAGCCGGGGTATTGCCGCCACGCTTCACGGCTCCTGCGGCCTTCTGGTTGGCTTCCTCGTAGACTTCACAGAAAGCATCATAGGTCAGCGGGATTTCCTTATCACGGACAGTCAAACGGCCACCGCCGAAGATCACTTCAGAAGTCTTGAAAGACAGCACCCGTTCATCATCGTCCGCCACGATACGGGCCACCAGATCAACCATACCGGCCACCTTGTTTGCCACCTTATCCTGAAGGTTCGGCTTGATGGAACTGATCTTATCGCCGCCCTTGCGGGTCAGGTCACGGCTTCTGTCCTCATGGCTGATCAGGATGATGTTTTCATAGTCCAGATTCACAAGCCGCTTCAGGGTGTTCAGGAACTCGCTTCTGACCATATCCCACGCACGGAAGGAATCATCAGATTCATGCTTCCAGCCCTGACGGTCACAGATGTAAACCCGGCACGATTCATAAACATCTTCCAGAAGGTCAACCACGATGGTTCGGAAATCGTTCTGTTTCTTTTCCAGTTCGGCCACGGCATCCATGAACACTTCATAGGCCAACTTGCGCTTGGTGATACGGCCTTCCACCGTAACGGTGTCACGAATGGCGATATAGGGGGCATCCACAAACTTGATGTTGCCATCCGTGTTCAACATCAGGGGATCGGGGAACTGATTGGCAAAGAAGGTTTTGCCGCTGAAGGGTGCGCCGTAAAGCCACACAACCTTCTTCTTGGTGGCGTTCAGGTCACGGCGTTCATTCTTGGGAAGTAACATATAATCCCATCCTTTCTGACAATATTCTTCATACTCACACCATCCACAAAAATGGTTTGGGTTCTTGGGAAAGTCTGTGGCTTCAACCATGTGCTTCACATCGGTCAGGAAGTCCACAATCTTCATGGGGTTGTACTGAACCGGCATCAGCGTTGGTTCATCATCTTTCAAGGCCGCTTGCAAGCGGTCACGGAATTGGGAAAGGGTTTCGGTGCTTTTCTGCCTGATCTTTGCCTTGGGAACAATCAGGAAATACATATTCCTGATCCGGTGGCCGGGATGGGTCAGTTCATACCAATACTTGTATTCGTGAAGCTGACCTGAAACGGCGTAGTTCTTGGCGTTGTTGGAATACTTGAAATCGTACAGATCAAACAAGGTTTCATTGGTTCTGGAATCCCAACCACAGGGCCACAGATAATCCATGAAGCCGATGAAATCAGCGTTCCCGATTGGAAGTTCAAAGGTTCCGCCCGGTGGCAACATGGCCTTTGCCTTGGGAATCATGGCTTCCAGCTTCATCATTTCATGAATGTGATCATCCGTCAGAACCGGGAAGCTGTTCTTGTAGAAGTCAAGGGCTTGTTCAACCCCTTCTTCAATGCCGGTGTGAAGGGCGGTGCCAAGGATCAGGGCGTTGTCTGCATCCGTGTTCGGGATTGTGTCTATCCCTTCCACATATCGCAAGCGGTATTTGTATGGGCATCTATCAAAGACTTCAACCCGGCTGTGGGAAACTCGCATTGTTTCACCCCTTTCACAATAGTCTTGAAGGCTTCAAAGCCTTCCGGGTAAAGGATGAACCCAAACCCGTTGGAACCGTTGATTTGCTTCAGGTTCCGTTTCTGAAGTTCTGAAGGGGTTCCATTGGTGGCCTTCAGCTCCACTTCAAGGGCAATGCCCTTCACGGTGATCCGCATATCGGGAAGGCCGCTTTTCACATACCGGCTCCCACCCCAACGCTTTTCATAGAAGCCACAGGGCGGGGCGCTCATGCGATCAACAGGTTCACCCAAGGGGTATATCCCTTCAGATTCCAGCCACTTCTTCAGGCGGTTTTCAAAGTTCTTTTCACCGGCCATCGGCTCACCCCTCCAACATCTGAATCAGGCTGTGAATACCTCTGACTTGGGTGAAACCCTGAATCTTCCCCGTTCCAGCGTAGAATTGAAACAGTTTATCATCAGACTTCCGCCAACAATGGAAGTGGCCTGTTTGCTCATTCTTCAGTTGGTATTCAATACCATGGCGTTCAAACTGCTGAATGGCATAGGCGATCCGGTCAGGGTTCTTTGCAACCCGTTCTGAATGAACCTGTTTGGCATGATTTTTCAGGGCATCCCACACTTCATCCCTTGCCATCGGCCCCACCGTCCATTTCATAATGTTCAAAGGTTGCCACACTTGCCATAGCCGAAAACAGATCGGAATAATACTGAACAGCGGAATCACGGTCAATATTGTGTTTATCAGCCGCCGCAATCAGTTCATGAATGGTGCCACCAACAATGCGGGTCATTTCACTTGCCCAAGCGTCAGCTTCTTTCGGGGTCAAACCTTCCATTACTGCCCACCGCCTTTCAGGGTGATCTTCACATAACCGGCCTTGGCGGTGGTCTTGGAACACTCGGAAGCAATGTCCGGGTATTTCTTCTTCAGCTTTGCGGAATCAATGCTGGTGGCATTGGTGGGCTTCACAAGGGTAAGGTTCAGAACATCGGATTCAAACTTATCCACACCAAACTTCACCATTGCTTCATACAGCTTGGCCTTCATTTCCTTTTCCTGTTCCTCAATGGCCTTCTTGTGGGCGGTCAGGGAAGCAATGGCGTTCAGGGTGGCAAGCTGGGTGTTCTTGAACTCCTGAAGGGCCGTTTCTTCATCGAAGGTGGCCGAACCACAGGCGTTCGGGTTTTCCTGACAGGAATCAGGACAAGTGTGGAAATCCGGGCATTTGTGGCAACACCCATCAAATTTTCCACGGGGGCAAGCATTTTCACATTTGATCATTTTTCGGGTTCTCCTTTCAGATAAACATTCAACTGCTTCAGGCCGAAGGCGGAAGCGGCTTCATGGTTGTCAAAATAAATGTCGATCTGGTTTTCACCGTATTTGTCAATCACCCATTGGGCGGGGCGATCCTGAACGATGTATTCACCCAAGCCTTCCACTTCCACCACGGTTCCCAAGGGAAGCGGGGAAGCACAGGAAACACCGGCTTTCAGTTCCACACCAGCGGCACCATATACAATGCCGTTGGGCCGGTTCTTGGCCCATTCACCGCAACACTTTTCACAGGAACAATAGGCGGTAATTCTGAAACCGCCCAACAGCACCGGTTCAGGTTCGGCGGGTTCTTCCACCAGCGGGGGTTCCACCGGCTCCAAGGTCACATCCGGGGTCACGGCGGTAAGCTGATCCGGTTCAATGGGGGCATCCGGGGCCTTACTGTTGACAGCAGAACAGCGCCCAAATATAAACCCCATTGCAAGGCCCATCAGAAGGGCCACAAGGAACATCCGCCTGAACCGCTGGTTAAGGGCTTTGCGGCGCTGTTGCCGCTTGCTCATACTTTCTGAATAGTTCATCGGTATAGTCCTTTCTCATTTCCAAAGTGGAAAGAATATCTTCTTCAACCGTTCCCGGACAGATCATCAGGTAATAGAAACAGGGCCGTTCTTGCCCAAGGCGGTGAATACGCTTTTGGGATTGCTCCCACAATTCCGAACCTTGGGGAAGGCTGAAGTAAATGATTTTGTTGGCAAGCTGGAAATTGCCGCCCATTGCACCGGCTTGATACTGAATGAAGGTAATGCTGTTGTGCTGGTAGCGGTAAGCATCCAAGTTCTTTTCTTCACCGGAAAGAACAGACACAGGCCGGTTCAGGCCCTTGGCAATCCCCTTCAGGCGTTCCATTTCTTCCGTGAAGTTATAGAACACAATCAAGCGATCTTCCGTGCTGTTCACCAAATCCCGGAAGGCTTCATAACGGGCCGGGTTATATAGGCCGCAAAGCTGACGGGCGTAAAGGCGGCGGGTCAAACTGGTATCACCGATCAATTCCCGTTCACAATGGGCATTGGAACCGTAGAAATCCGCATCCAGTTCAAATTCACCAAGGTTGGCGCTGTCAATCGCAATATAGCGATCATTCCAGAACTTCCAATAAAGGGGTGAAGGACGGGTTTTGACCTTGATCCAGTTCCGCTTTGGAAGGCTGATCCCGGCCTGTTCGGTGGTCATAAAAACGGCCCCATGTTCGGCCAGCTTCATCTTCAGCCGGTCAACATTCTTATAGCCGGTAATCTGTTGCCGCCAAAATCCATCGGTTTCAACCCATTCCGTTTGAATGTACTGCTTCCAGAACAGTTCTTTTGAAATCTTCCACCCCAACAGTTGACATTGGCTCCACAGGTTTTCATACTTGCCACCCGTGGGGGTGCCTGACAGAAGGATCACATTATCCGGTTTCAGCCCAAGAATGAACTTTGACCGTTTGGCGTTCTCGTTCTGGATCAGGGAACTTTCATCCAACATCAGCGTGAAGCCGGTCAGGGTTTTCAGCACATTCCGCCTGAAGGTCAGTTCGTAGTTGATCACGCCAATCATCAGGGTTGGAACTTCATGCTGAACCTGTTCAAAGAACCATTTGAAGGTTTTGGGGTTGGTCAGGTCGAACACACAATTCCGGGTGTAGTGGTCTTGAAAATGTTCAATCCAGTCTTGAACTTTTGAACATTGGCACACCACCAGATTGATCCGCTTGTTCAGCTTCATCATTTTTTCGGAACCAACAAAGGTTTTCCCAAGGCCCATATCAAGGTAATAGGCCACCCGGTTCTTCCCCTCGGTTTCATCAAGGGCCTGTTGTTGGTGCTGGAACAGCGTGATCATAGGGTTTCAGGCCCTTCAATCATGGAAAGGTAATTTTCCACATTCACACCACGGGAAAGAAGTTCGGCCTTCATAGCCATTCCCAAGGGGCTGTTCAAGGCGTAATTACTCACCTGTTCCGGGGAAAGGGAAGTGATGTTGAACAAGGACTGTTTCACCAACTCGGAATGACCGCCACCGAAGGGATCAAAAGGGCAACAGTCAGGGGTGGCTTCAATGTCACGAACCACCATAGATACCACCACGCCGGGGCGGTTCTTCAGCATCTTCACTGTGTTCAACAGGTGATCGGTTCCCATTTCTGCGGGGCGGAAAGCCTGTCCACCGGCTCCGATCCACAAGGTTCCATCAAATCTGGTTTTCATGTTCATCATCCTTTCTTTCCGGTCAGGCGAACAATGTAAATGCAGTTGTCCACCCGGTATGCGTCATACCCTTTCGAGTTCTTCTCGTTGTACTTGCGCCGGTGGCTGGAAATGGTGGAAAGTTTGGTTCTTGCGGCCTTGGCGCTTTCATACTGGAAACACATATTCTTTGCGTTTCCGCTGGTCAGGAAATCTTCAATGGCCTTGACTTCCTCGCTTTTGCTCCCACCATGAAACTGGTTCTTGGGTGGTGCCTGAACATTGTATTTGATTTCCAAAAAATCACCTTCTTCATAAAATTTCAGTTCCGGGGGCCGGGATCGTGTCTATGTAACACAGATCATCCGTTCCGGGGATCACATCATACAGGCTAACGGTTTGGGGTTCTTTGGCCCGTTTTTCCCGCTCATGCCCTATGGCTGACCGCATAGCTTGACAGGCCACGGTGACAAATTTCACCTTTTGCAGATCAGGAAGGGCAAACCAGCGTTTCACAGCCAGCAAATAGCGGAAAATCACAACATCAAACCATTCCGATCTGTTAAGGCCCTGCTTGTCTAAATACCACCAAACAATATTGATGTTGTCCGTGGCAAATTGGGCTTCTTTCGGGGTAAGGGGGCGTTCATAAAAGGATTTTGGCAACCGTAAGCCGCCGCCCACCTCGTTTCTTTCCGGTTTCACACATCCCCCCCCCAATCTGTCAGGCAGTCAGGCCGAAGAAAGAATTGAACTGATCAGCACCCACATAATCACGGAACTTGGTGGGGTTGATGTAGTAATTCCAGCAAGCGCCGGTTCCGGGAACAGCGTTCCCGAAGGGAAGAAGGCCACGCTGAAGGCCGATTCTGACGAACTGATCAGATTTTCCCATGCACCGGGCGGCTTCCTTCACGCTGATCTTCTTGATGGGCGGTTCAGCAACCGGGGCGGCTCCATAGCCCATCAGGTAATCAAAGGAAACGCCGGTGGCATCGGCAAGGGCCTTGATGCGGTCAGGGCCGGGGGTGTTCTTCCCGGAAAGATATTGGCTGATAGCGGCCTTGGAAGCCCCGGCCTGTTCAGACAGGGCGGATTGGCTCATGTTGGCCTGTTCCATAGCGTTCTTCAAACGCTCTGCAAAGGTGGTCATTGTGCGTACTCCTTTCATTTTTTAAGATTTCCGTGTGTAAACACGGCGGACAGTAAGAAATAACATCCCGGCCAATGTCGGACAGCTTTTCGGGATAGGTCAGGGGGAACATTTTCCCGCACTTCTTACACCGAACTTGGCGGGTGATCATCATTGGCTTACCACCTTGAAATGACCGGGTTCCTTCATCGGTTCCACATCCACGCTGGAAACCAAGGCCCACCAATCGGCTTCCGGGTAAAGGTTTCGGTCACTTCTCAAAATCGTTCGATCTCCGAAGTGAACCGCCTTCCAATCCTTGGCATCAATCAACTTCATTGGTTATCACTCCTGTTCTTCAAAGGCCACTTCACATTCCCCACAGAGAACATGAACTTCCTTGGTGGCCCGGATGATGGTTCCGCAACAGGGGCAAACATACTTACGGGAACTTGATCCCCCCCCTTCCGGGAACCCTTCAGCGGATTGGTACGGGGCCGAACCAGACAGAACCCGGACTTGCCAAGGGATTTCACAAAGGCTTCAGCTTGCGGGTTCAGGGTGGTTTTGTGCCATCCGTACTTTTCGCCTTTCTCCACGGTCAGCCCGTGGGCTTCAGCGGTTTCCTTGAACTTCCGGTTGTGGTAGGAACCAGAACGGGAAGTGTCTTGAACATTGTCCTGAAGGTTCTGAAGGTGAACCATTTCGTGAAGCAAGGTTCCACAGGTTTCTTCAAAGGGGCGGTTCAGGTATTCGGCACACAGGTTGATTTCGTAATAGCCGCCTTCCTTGGTGCCGTCTTGCCACGCCTTCCAACCGGTACACCACCCATAGGCCCCACGGGTATGATCCGGGGAAACGGTGATCACGGGCTTTTCCAGCTTCCCTTCAAAGAAGGCTTTGTTGAACTTTGAAAACAAGGTTTCAAGTTCATCAATAATCGGTTTCAAACTGACTTCATTCATGGTTCTTACTCCTATCGAACACTATATGTGCTCGATTTAGTTAAAAAAAAGTTCCTGCACCGAAACACCAAAGAAGTTGGAAATGCGAACCTTCACTTCATCACGGGGAACCCGTTCATCTCGCTCATACATGGCATAAGAAGATTTGGTGATCCCAAGTTCCTTGGAAATTTCGTCTTGGGTTCTGCTTCCACGCAGTTCCCGAAGTTTCTTGCCAACACTCATATTTGCACATCCTTTCTTCAGAATTAGAACAGCCAAAGCCCCAACAAGCAATTTCCGGGCGGTCATATCTTTTACATGGGGATTGATACCCAATACCCGAAACCATAAACCGGGGGCGCTCATGTTGTCGCTGTTGCCCTGCCATCATCAGCACCGGTGGGGCGGTTCCGGTGGACGGGCCATCAGGCCCGTTTCGGCTTATTCAGCATCCATGTATTTTGCGGAAACCTTAATCATTGATTCTGCAACCGCTTTATCGGTTACACCCCGATAAGTTTTATTGAACAGTATATACACAAGACTAAAGGTTATATCATCAGAAGAATCATAGGCAACTTCAAGAGTAGCTTCCGGGCAATCTTCCATAGTCTTTTCGTGGGGAAGGGTAAAAGCGTGGGGCACACCATAAGTAGTAAGCATTTCATCCAGTTTTTCAAGCAAGGTATCATCCATATCAGGGTGTCCTTCACGATCCTTAATGGTGACATAGGTATCAAAAACATGAACCTTCATTTTCAAATCCTCCCAATCAGTTCGTGCACCTTTTGTGCTCGTCTGATTATCATTATACACGACATGTGCTCAAAGTCAAGCACAACCGAACACAAATTGTGCACAAAGAAATGTGTTACTAATTGTGCACATCGACGGATTGACTTTGTGCACATAATGTGTATAATAAATTATAGAAAGACTTCTGAAAGGGGTGTACTTATGCCGAAGTTTTCTGATCGGTTCAAGCAATTACGAACCGAACGCCGCCTATCTCAACAGAACTTGGCGGATCAGCTTGGTTTTTCTAAAAGTAGTGTAAATATGTATGAACGGGGCGAACGGGAACCGGGCCTTGAATCTATGGAAACCATTGCTGACTATTTCAATGTTGATTTGGATTACCTCATGGGAAGATCAGACATTCCGAACCGGAATGATTGGTTGAAAAGTATCAATAAATCTGTGGTAGTTGAACCTTCACAGCCACAAATGAAGTTTGATAACATCATCCCAATTTCTACAAAGCGTTTCCCCCTACTCGGTGACATTGCGTGTGGAAAACCAATCATGGCAAACGAAGAAAAAGAACTGTATGTAGAAGCCGGGGCCAACATTTCTGCTGATTTCTGTTTACGGGCCAAGGGTGATTCCATGATCGGGGCCAGAATCTATGATGGGGATATTGTTTTCATCAAGAAACAAGAAATGGTGGACAATGGTGAAATTGCCGCTGTTATCATCGAAGATGAAGCAACCCTGAAGCGGGTGAATTATTTCCCTGAAAAGAACCTTCTGATCCTGAAGGCTGAAAACTCCAAGTATGAAGATTTGGTTTATACGGGTGAACAGTTGGATCATATCATCATTCTTGGTAAGGCCGTGGCCTTCCAAAGTGATATTAGATAGAAGGTGGCTGGGTGAAGAAGTTTTTGAAAGGCTTTGGGATCTTCTTTTTCAGTTTCGGGTTTATCGTCTACACAATCATGTTTTTTACGGAAGCGCCAGAACTCCGCCCCGTGTTCATCATAATGGATGTCATTATGGGGTTCTTCCTGTTCCTGCTTCTGCGAAAAAGAAAGCCAAGACAGAAGGCCCCACCCAAAACAGAACCCACCGTTCAGGTTCATTCCAATCTGAACCCGGAACGGGCTATTAAATCCATGCCGGGGGCCTACACCGTAGCAGAAGCCAAAAATCATGTGCGGATTGTTCAAGATTGTTTGAACATCTTTGAAAAGACGAAGAACCTTGAAACATTCTTTTCCCGCTATGAATATGGTATGCAAATAGCCTTGACGGTGGATCAAGCGGCCAAGGCCGGGATCATCCCTTACACATCTGATCTTCCAGCTTCTTTCTTCAAGGCGGCTGATAGTCAGAAAGAACGGGTTTTGTTAGATTCCTATTCTGATCAGAAAGCCAAGATTGATGAACTGAAAACCGCAAAGGCCAAAGCCACCCATTGGAACCGGTATCTGAACACCCTGAAAGAATACGAAGATCAATATTCCATGAACCCTGATTCTGAATATCCTGAAGTTCTGGAACAGGTCAAAGGTGAACTTGCCAAACTCGATCTGTCCACATCCGTTCCGCCGTCCAATCCCTGAAAACACAGGAAAATCAAGGCTTTGGAACAGGTGGAACAGATAAAGCGCCGGTTCTCTATATACTCTTTTTCTTTTATATATTTTTTTATCTACTCTTTGAAGTAATATAATATCCGTTCCAAGTGTTCCATTCTCTCAAAGCCACACCCCGCAAGGATTTTAAGCGGAACGGATATGGAACAAATGCAAAAAAAAATGACCGCCCCCGGTCTTGCACACCGGAAGCGGTCAGGCGAAACAAACCCTTTTGAAGTTAATGTTTCAAAGCCCTTTGAACATTATATCACATGGGGTTTAGCTTTGCCATACCCAATTTTGAAAGTTCAGGTGATATAATGCGAAATCCAAACGGGTATGGAACGGTTGCAAAGCTATCAGGCCAACGCCGCCGCCCATACATTGTGAAGAAAACCATAGGCTGGAATGACAAAGGCCACCCCATCTATGACATTATCGGCTATGCTGAAACCCGTGAAGCCGGGAACATCATGCTTGCTGAATACAACCGTGATCCTTGGGATGTTGACCGGGCCAAGATCACCCTTCAACAGCTTTTTGACCTCTGGAAAGAAAAGAAGGCCCCGAAGCTGGGGGAATCCAACCGTTCTTCCCTCTGTTCAGCGTTCAAGCATTGTTCAGCGTATGTGAACAAACCTTACAAGCAACTGCGATCCTACCAAATGCAAGAAACCATTGATGGTTGTGGGAAAGGGTATAGCACCCAAGCGGCCATCAAGAACTTGTGGGGCCACCTTGACCGGTTCGCCCTTGAAATGGATATAATAAACCGGTGCTTCTCCGAACTTCTGACTTCTGATCCAATACCGCCCACCAGCCGCCTTCCGTTCACCAACGATGAAATCAAAACGGTGTGGGAACATCAGTCTGATCCTTGGGCTGATACGGTTTTGATCTTGCTATATTCCGGGTGGCGTATCTCTGAATTTTTGAACCTGAAACCTGAAGATATAGACTTGAAGGAAGGCACGATGAAAGGCGGCACCAAAACGAAGGCCGGTAAGAACCGCATTGTTCCCATCCATCCAAAGATCAGGCCCTTGATTGAACGGCGGCTTGCCGAAGGTGGCCCCCGGCTGATCAGCTACAACGGGAAGATTTGCAATCAAACCCAATACCGGATATTTTGGGCAGATATTATGAAGGCCCTGAAGCTGAATCATACCCCGCACGAATGCCGCCACACCTTTGAAACCAAATTGGATAGCGCCGGGGCCAACCGAAAATGTATTGATTTGCTCATGGGTCATGTGTCCAAGGACACGGGAAACCGGGTCTATAATCACAAGACTTTGGACGAACTGAAGGCCACCGTGGAACTGATCCCATAGGGTTCAAACCTGTGAACATTTTAGGCCGCTGAACGCTGAACTATGCACACATTAGTAACAAGAAAACCCCGAACCTATGAAAAATCAAGGGTTCGGGGTTCGTCTGTTTTTATTTTACCACAATTTGCAAGGTAATAAATAGAAGGGTGTGATTCCTTGTGGATGATATCAAGATTATAGATTTGTTCTTTGCTCGTTCTGAGCTTGCAATCGAAGCGCTGGACGGCAAATATGGGGCGATTTGCCATAATCTTTCCCGCAGCATTTTGAAGGATCAACAGGACGCAGAGGAATGCGTGAATGATGCCTATCTCGGCGTTTGGAACGCGATCCCTCCGCACAGGCCCAATCCGCTGTCCGTCTTTGTCTGCAAGATCGTTCGGAATATTTCTATCATGCGTTATCGGGCCAATACAGCTCTCAAGCGAAACAGCAATTACGACTCGACAATGGAGGAATTGGAAAACTGCCTTTCTTCCTCAGTCTCGGTTGAAGACTCTCTCGAGGAAAAAGAGTTGATTGCGATCATTGAAGACTTTCTTAGGGACTTGTCACAGGAAAACCGCGTGATCTTCCTGCGGCGCTACTGGTTCTCCGACAGCTATGCAGAAATTGCGGCTCGAACCGGTCTGACGGAAAAGAACGTCTCTGTCCGGCTTTCCCGAATCCGTAAGCAATTACAAACACATCTTGCAGAAAGGGGTGTTTTGGCTTGTTGACATTGGCTCAGAAATTCTCCAGCGCAATGAATGGGATCGACGATGAGTTCATCGAAGAGGCGCTGACCTATGAACGGTCCAAAAAGCGCACGTCCTCCCGCGCACTGCGAATTGTCCTCGTCGCGGCGCTCATCTCCGTGCTTTTGTTCACGTCGACGTTGGCGCTTTCCCCGTCGTTCCGCGTGAACACGCTAAATACCCTGATTGAAATTTCCTCCGACCACTTAACGATCAGCTTTGACGGAGAGGAGGCACCCTTATCCCGCACCGCCGGTAAGATCGACTGCTCCACGTTGGAAGGGACCTATCGCATTCCTCCGGAGCACAGCAATCGGGCCAGCTTTTTCAACAGCGTCCGACTTTTCGGCAGCAGCGGTGAGGAAATTGGCATCAATGTCACCGTCATCTCGCAAACCTTAGTAGGAGACTATGACATCGCTGACGACGCCGAGTCAAAGTCCATCACGCTTTACGGCAAGGATGCTACGCTCTACTGGGGTGAGGGCCAAAATTACGCGGGAGAAACCGGTACAAAAGCTGCCATCATCCAGATCGACGAAGAAAACGGTTGGATCGTTTACTTCTGGAGCTTCGGGCTCTCGCCGGACGAGCTTGTCTCCGTCGCAGAACAGGTCAAAATCTCATAGTCCGCTTACATTGCGTGCAATGAGCAAATCCTTACACACAATGTTATCGATGCAATGAGTTATCAGGAATGGCGGTATCAAACATCACGCGGCATATCGGCCACATTGGCGCTCGGCCCTGGCAGAGCACTAATTCTGTCTGATTTGCCGGACAGCTTTATGACCATCATTATTTTGGCGGGAAGTACCGACGGCTTGACGCGGGATCTGCTTGAAGAACTGGCTGACAGCTTCGATATTTCAAAGCTCACTCCGATAGTACTGCCGGGATCTCTCTACATTCCATCTCCTTAATTTTTCATTTCAGAATATGCAGGAGGCCTTTTATCATGCGCCAAATTTCGAGACTTTCGGTCATCGCCGTAAGTATTGCTCTTCTTATGACACTAATTTCATGCAGCAGCACACAGAGCACGCTGGAAGCCGATGACCAGCCGTCCACTCCAACAGAAAATAGAGAAACAGTAACTTCAGGGCAAATATCTGATGTGCCGGAGAACAACAATGCCAGCGGCGAATCTCCGCAGGGATCTGTCACCGACGCCGCAAACTTTGAAATAACGGAAAACGAGGATGGCACAGTTACCATTAGCCGGTATATCGGTACTGAAACAGATATTGTGATTCCCTCACAGATCGGCGGAAAAACTGTTTCCGCGATTGGAAACGTCATGGGTACAACGGGAGCGTTTGAAGGCTGCGCGAGCATAACCGCTGTGGTGATTCCGGATGGTGTGACAGAAATTCAGGACAACGCCTTTTACGGCTGCACTTCGTTGGAGACGGTGACGATCCCTTCCAGCGTTACACTCCTGCGCAACTGTGCTTTTTGCGACTGTCCAAACTTGCGTGCGGTCTACTTCAAGGGCGATGCACCGCAGCAAGCCAATTATGTATTTGATTCCACCGAAAATGTCACCATGTATTATCAGGACGGGACCTCCGGCTGGGAGAATCCATGGCACGGACGTCCTGCGGAAGTATATATTCCCGAATAAAAAGTGCAAGGGCCATGCTCAAATCTAACATCAAGAGGACAAGCACCATGATGAAACGTCTATTTCCCACCGCGCTTGCGGTATTGCTCCTGCTGCTTGCAGGCTGTACAGCAAAGCCGGATACATCCGATCAATCAAAGCCTACAGATTATTATTTGACCGATACCGACCTTCCGCTGGATGATGCTGCGCGGCTTCGCGCCGCGCCGGATTTCCTGACGGCGGAACAGCAAACACTTTACAGGCAGGCGTTTGCGCTCTATAGTGCGATGTTTGACGGCGAGACGACCGGCATCGACGACGCCTTCCCCGCCGCAGACGGCCAAGCCGAGTACGACGAGTACACGCCGGACGGCTCCGACTATACCTACATCAGCTCCCACAGCCGTTGGCAGTCCTGGGCTGACTTTGACCGCGTCATCCACGCGCTGTTTACCGATACGTTCTGGTCTGCCTGCAATGACAACGGCAACGCGCCGATCTACCTCGAGCACGACGGCCAGCTTTTTATCCTCGACTGCGCCTACGGCGACCAATATTACAACAGCAACATTCCCGACGAATTCACTCTGACTGCACAGACGGATGATCGGATCGACTTCACGGTGACGGCGCACTACTCTTATCCCTACCCTCGTCAGGACGAAACCGAGGCCGAGCGCGACGATCGGCTGGAAACAAGCTATGAGTACACGCGAATCTATCCGGTCACTCTGATCTATACTGACGCAGGCTGGCGTTTTGATGCCTTTACCACGCCGAATCAGGCAGATATGCAGCTCCTCGGCGAGTGGGACGGTGTGGAGGAAACTGATTTCTATTTGCCAAATAATTAAATAACCTTTCCTTCCCGTGCCCGCAAGGCTTAATGCAGCCGACCAATCTTGAAAGAAATCCTGTCAATGTCGGCTGCAGCGAATGGATGCCAGTCGGCACGACGGTAAAATTGAGGTGTAATGTCGTGCTGCGGAAATGGGTACAAGAGGGCGGGAACATCTTGCAAGGATGTTCCCGCCTGTAATTTGATCTGACCGATTTTTAAAGCAACTATAGAAGCTGCAGATCTTTACATAGTTCTCCTTTTTTAGAAAGCATTTTTACTTCGTTGTTTCGACCAAAGAAACGCTCTCAGCCATGTGCACAAGGTCATCTGTGCTCATCTGCGCTTGAACAGTAAACTGAATGTTGCTCTGCGTGTCGATCCATGTAATAGCATTGCTATCATTTTCCTGGTCTGCAGCAACAAAAATATAAGCTTCATATCCATTTACAGTATCTATCACAACATCAGTTGTGCTATCTAAAACAAATTGCGAAGCTGCACCCTGTTGAAGATAAATATAATGAAGCGTAATCGGATAGCCGGTGTCACTCTGGTATAAAATCGACACCTGTATTGGGGTAGCTATTCGTTCTTCTTGGTTTTCAACATATCCCTCCGGCAATTCAGTAATGGTATACTCCGGAATATCTCCGACCATATCATCACCCGCATAACGGTACGTCACATGCGTCTCATACCATTCTGTGACCCAGCGGATAAATGTCGCGCGAGCAGTTGGACTAACGACCATCAAACTGCCGAATGCAAGCGAGATCACCAGCAGTATGACAGCGACCCGCTTTAAGGCTCTTTTCCAAACAGGCTGCTTTCGATCACGCGCCCAGCGCAGAGGGTTCTTGAGCATTGCCTTGATCTGCTTTTGATGATGCAGCGACGGCGTATACGGGATCGTCTCTGTGTTCGTTTCTTCATCCAGCGCAATGGCATCCAACAGTACATTACGCATGAAAAGGTCAAGTTCCTGCTCTGTCATATGTGAAATCCCTCCTTGACTGCAATTTCACGAAGCAGCGCGCGGCCGCGGGAAATGCGCGTATTGACCGCAGACTCTGAGATCCCAAGATGCTGTGCAATTTCCTTGCCGGAGTAGCCGTTGATCAGCCGCATTTCCAGCGCCGCACGGTAGGTTGGGGGAAGCTGAGAGAACAGATGGACAAGCTCGTTATAGCTTGTTGGATCGCTGACATCTGCCGAAAAAGTATCCCAATCCTCTTGCGGCAGCTCCTTCTGTTTGCGTCTCAGAATCATAAGTGCTTCGTTTTTCACTATAGAGATGATCCAGAAGCCTAATTTCTTACAAGGAATTTCTGAAATCTCATCAAAATGATGGATCACCTGCAAAAAAGCGTTCTGCACGGCATCTTCGGAATCGTGAGGATCTCTCAAAATACGGAGCGCCGTCTGCTCGGCACGCACATGATTTTCTTCGTATAATTCTGTAAATCTGCGCTTATCTTCTTCGCTTTCCAGCGCAGCGAGTAAGTACGATAGCATGGACAACCTCCTCACGAGGTGAAATACCCCGCGAAATGATTATAAGCATCGTTTGGCAGATAAAACAAGTCCCAGAACACAAGTTGAAACTTTGCACAAAGGGACAATGCTCTAATTGGCTGAAATGTCAAAAAGCGAAAACTATGTAAGAAATCGACCGCCTGATGCATTTATAACGCAGCAAAACCAATTGGACGAACGACGAAAGGGGGTGTTTTGTAAAAGTAAAAATCGAGGTCCAACAACGATCGAAAACTTGTTATAAAAAGCAAGTTACAAACAGTACTACAGAAAATGCGACAAGACGATGAATTGTCAAAATACAGCTATACAACAAGGAGGTTCAATCATGAAAAAGAGGATCATTCAGTCTTTACTTGCAATAGCGTGTTGCGTTACGGTGGCCTTAAGTGCCATTCCAACCGCTGAGGCGGCAATGCGCGCAAGCGTTGTTACCGGCAAGGTAACGCTCAACGGTCAGGTCATTGATAATAAAACGGCCAAGTATCCGCTTCTGATTTACAGCAACATCACTTACTTTCCCATGACATATCATCTCAGCCGATTCATGGGTGTAAGCGCTGACTGGAACAATGGAAGCAAGACATTGGATATCACGGCCGGCGGCGCACGCACGGCCTATGCTGCTGAGACAGGAAAAAAGCAAAGCGGCAGCGTTTCTGTTACGCTTCCCAGCTATAAGATCAGCGTTAACGGCGCACAGATCAATAACAAGGAAGAAAAGTATCCCATTTTCAATTATAACGGAATCACCTATTTCCCGCTCACATGGGCTTATGCGGTCGACTCTTTCGGCTGGAGCTATCAGTGGGATGCTGTGAATGGTCTGCGTATCGATACCAGCTCAGCCCCGGCCCCTGCTCCGGTTGAACCGGGAACCGGCAGCGGTACGCTTGATACGGCGCTCTCGATTTTGAATGCGGGATACGCTTCGGGCGGCAGCTACCGCGGTACAATTACCGGTCCGAAAGAGCGTACGAGCTTTGATGCAACTCTCAGCGTAGAGAAAAGCACATCTGGCAGCAAGGTCGAGCTCACCGCAACTCCTTTCCCGTTTTTTGATAACGGCGTCAGCTATTTTGCAAATTACTATGCCGTAAATGGTGGTTTTGCAAGTGACGAGCAAATCGGTGTCTCCGGCAACGGCGGTGGACTTGGCGACCCGTTTGAAGTCAATGAATCGTCGGAGAAGGTCTACATTGGCAAATGCTTCCTTGACTGCCAGTTCACCGGAGCACGCAGCAAGCATATTACGGATGCAAAGTGTGTGTCCTCATCGGGCAGTACGGAAACATGGGAGCTGACAGTCACGTTTGCAAGCGATGGCTTTACCGGCTACACCGCGAGTGTAAGCGTCGATACAGCAAAGAGTGCCGTAACGCAGATCGTGATCCGCACCGCAAACTATACGCTGACGATGACACCCGCGTAAGAAGGTATCAGTGTTTTACGGAAGTTTCGCTGTGAAAGTGTCTTGAAGCGAAATGCCATAACAAGATTGGGAGGGACATATGAAGGAGTATTCGGTGTGGGTAGATGAGACGGAGAAAATCGTCTCATTTCACGAGGTAGATAATAGTGAGCTTATCTATTTTGATCAGCGCGAAATATATCTGGCCTACCTCAGTGCGCTGACCACGCAAGGCTACCGGTTCCAGTAAGCCCTTTAGCTCATGCTATTTTGAAAGCAGAGATTATATGGAGATTGCAAATGAAACATTACCTAAAAGCATTGAAGCAAAAGAATTCTCTGCTCTTTTCTGTAGGGATCGTCATGCTTCTGGTACTCACATTGTGTTTGAGTGGATGTTCAGAAAAAAACGAAGTACAGGATCAAACAAACGGAGCGGATACCATCCCAAATCAGTCTGCATCGGCAGAGGAACCATCTTCAATTCTCTATGTGAATAATCAGCTGGGTTTTTCTATGGAGATGCCGCTGAATTGGATGGGGCAAGTTGAAGTTAAAGAAGAATATGGCCTTCACCACCAAAACGGGGGAAATTGTATCACCTTTTATCACAAGACAACCCATGATAACGGCGAGGGCGGCATTCTTTTCTTTATTGACTGCTACCCCGGCGAATGGAGCGAGGACAACCCGCCGGTCATTGCAGGGCACAGCGTTGTCGTCGCGCAAACGGAAAAGGATACCTATCTGCTCAGAACACCGAGTGATGTCGAATATAGCGAATCAGATCCTATGCTGGCAGAAGCCTATCAGTCTCTTATTGCACAGAAAGACTTTATCATCTCCCATATCTATGCAACCGGTCAGACCGTGATCCCGCCGAACGAGTAAGCGAATATTAAACGAAGTTCTTGCCATATCGATTCCAGTAAGCCTTTTCAGTTCGCAGCGTTACAATAAGTTAGGAGGAACGAACATGAAGTATCCTGTGATATTCAAAACCTTTTCCGTGCTTTTCTCATTGCAGTCAGATGAACGATGGATCGTCCCCATCTTTGGGGGAACGATCATCCTACTGCTTGCGTTTTCTGCGTGGCGGCTGTGTACGGAGAAAAAGGACAAGTGGCGTTACCGCAGAATGATGCTGCTTTCGCTGATCCTATGGGGAGTTGGAGAACTTCTGTGGCAGGTCAATGTGTCACAGATAATGATAATTTCTTCGATTTTAGCATTTGCTTCGATGTGGCTGTTTATATGTCAAACGGTGGTGTATGTCGTATATAAGGGGTATGAGGTATTAAAGCAGTTACACGCGAAAAAGCTACAGAGAGGAGATACTACGTGAAAGCTCAAAGAGGAAAAATCATCCTTCTGTGTCTTTGCCTTATTTTTGCAATGCTGATCATATCGGGAAAGGCCTCCAAACTTGGAACCTACCTGTATGTCCGATGCAACTATACGCATCTTGAAGAATTCGCTGCAGAAGTTATTCAGACAGGGGCTATCCCTGATGACCGATACAAGAGGAGAGATGTTCGTTATTATCCTGAATGCGGGATGATTGAGTTTTCCACATTCAGCAGCGGATTCGGTTCAGAAACCGTCTATGAAGGCTTTTATTACTCCGATGAGGATGTTCCGTTCGGGTTCCAGGGGACAAGCATGAGCTTTCAATCTGACGGCGGCGGTTGGAGCTGGCATGAATCCGATGGAGATAACTTCGAGTACACGGAAAAAATCCTCGGGAAATGGTACTGGTATCGTATGCACTTTTGAAAAGCAAAAATAATAGGTTCTACAGCTGTAGATTTTCCAAAATTGATTGAAGACCTTCTAAATGCGGAGTAGGAAACTGTGGCATCGCTGACGATACCGAGTCAAAGCCCATCACGCTTTTCTGCAAGGACGCTACGCTCTACTGGGGCGAAGCTCGGGATTATGCGGTAGAAACCGGTACAAAAGCTGCCATTCTTCAGGCCAACAAAGAAAACAGTTGGATCATTTACTTCCTGAGCTTCAGCCTCTCGTCGGACGAACTTGTCTCCGTCGCGAAACAGGTCAAAATCACATAAACAAATTACGCAGATTAGTACCAAAAGGAGATACCGACAATGAAAAGAGAGGCAAAGAGACAGAAAACCTCATTCACGATTGTCCGAACCCTGTTGATTATCGTCATGGCGATCGCTGCTACCGTTGCCACCCTGCACATCGTCAAGGAATCCTTTCGTCCCACTGCAACCGAATCCCCCGATGACGGCGAGAGCACCAACATTTTCGATCAGGAGTCGCACAGCGAGGGCGCCCCATTGAGCGCGAACGCCTCGAGCCGCAGGGAGCGAAAAGAAAACTGTTATACTTTTCTGGTTGCCGCCAGTGATCAGAGCAGCGGAAATGCCGACGTCATCATGGTCGTCATGTATGATGTAGAAAATCAAAACGTCGGCATTGTTTCGATCCCGCGAGATACGCTCGTCGATCCTTCTTCCGTGTCGTCCCGATTTCCCAAGATCAACTCGACCTATCTGCACGGCGTCGAATCACTGCAATCGACCGTCGAGGATATGCTGGGAATCCCGCTCGATTATTACATGACTTTCGACACGTCTGGTTTTGTCGAGCTCATCGACACCATCGGTGGGATCGACTTTGACGTTCCTGTACACATGTCCTATGACGATCCCACGCAGGACCTCTCAATCCATTTTGAGCCCGGCCTTCAGCATCTGGACGGCAGGGATGCGCTTCGCGTCTGTCGCCTGAGATATAACGATGACGGAACTCTAGCTTACCCCGACTACGATATCGGACGGACACGGACGCAGCAGGGGATCATCAAGGCAGCCATCAAGAAGGCGCTTTCCCAGCCGTGGAAGTTCAAGGAGTACCTAAGCATTTTCAGCAGCTATTGCAGCACCGATTTGAGCCTGGGTAATCTCCTGTGGCTCGCAGACTCCGCCAAGAATCTCGACACAGATAAAATTCAATCCGAAACCCTCCCTGGCAACGGCGAAGTTACTTGTAAAAACGTCAAATACTGCTACCAACTGTATGTCGACGATACCGTTGATATTGTGAATCGGCTTGTCAATCCGTATCTCACAGAGCGCACAAAACAGAACCTCAACATTTTCACTGTGGAATAGGGAATAAATGAACTATAGAGGCCTCTTTTTTCTGTTTGGGCACAATTTTACGTGCATTTCTCTTTCATCCAGATTATGTATCTGGCCTTTTGCACATAACAGAATACACACATTGGACTAATAAGCTGTTTAACCATGCTCAAAGTAAAATAGAACTTCAAACGTCCTTTTCCCCTATTTGTTCGGTTGTCTCAGCTTGCACTATAGTCTGGACAGTTCCCCCCTTCTCTTGGTATAATGCCACCAGCATAATAGGTAGGAGTTGCAGGCTATGTTGATTTATCTTCAAGTAATTGAAACAGAAGAAGACAAAAGCAAATTTGAAGACATATACCGAGAATACCGCGGACTTATGTACTACATTGCCTACAGACGTCTACACCATGAGCAAGACGCAGAAGATGCAGTACATCATGCATTTATGAAAATAGCTGAAAATATTACGGCTATTGATCCAGTGAGTCCAAAAACAAAGCAGCTTGTCGTAACTATAGTTGATAACAGAGTAACTGATATGCTGCGAATGAATGGCCGGCATCCCACCGCAGAATACAACGATGAAATTCTTAGCAGTTTGAGCTCCGAACTTCACACGGATGATTTGCTTACAGAAGCTATCCTCAAGCTTCCAGAGCAACAGCGTCATGTTATCTGGCTGAAGTACTATCACGGTTACAGCTTGCGAGAAATTTCAAAGATGTTAGGCATTACATTATCATGGGCACAGAAAATTGATCAGAGAGCGAAAAAACAACTTGAGATACTATACAAAGAAGGAGGCGGTGAATTTTGATCACGGATGCGCAGCTACGCAAAGCTGCTGAAAAATCCAGCGACTTATATCTGCGTTACGTAGAACAGGATTACAATTCTACCCCTCCTCATGAGTTCTCTGCATCGTTTGAAAAGAAAATCAGGAAGTTGAGAAAACGCGCAGATCATCCTTACTTCTATAAAACTTTGCACAAGGCTGCAGCTGTTATACTTGCAATCCTGATTAGCGGAAGTGCGTGGCTGGCTGTTGACACAGAAGCGAGAGCTGCCTTTTTCGGATGGGTCAAGGAAATATACGAAACATACTTTGTATATAGATTTGCAAGCAATTCCGATGAGGCATCAATCATATCCTATCGCCCAACATGGCTTCCAGATGGATATACAGAGTTATACTACGACAATACAGATAATACGACCTTTGTAGCCTATTCGAATGACGCTGGACAGATGATCAGTTTCAGCTATAGCAGTGCTACAGATGAGACATCATGGTTTATCGACAGAAACTCAACCATTGTTACACAGGTCGAGGTCAATGGTATGGCGGCGGATCTGTTTGAATCGACAGATTCGAACAATGCAAACGCAATTATATGGTCAAATGCTGACAACACCACTTTTTATATATCGGGATTTGTCAGCAGCCACGATATAATTCAAATTGCAGAAAGCATTCACGCACAGAAATGAAAATTTTGTCCAAAAGCGCCTCGCTCTATCGTACTTAATAATAGATACGATAGAGCGAGGCGCTTTTGAAATTTCACGAAAAGATATCTCTCTACTGGCGGAAATTTCAGTTCTTCATTCTGCCATATAGGAAAATAACGCGGAGGTGAACGATCTTTGGAAATTACATTTGTAAATCCCGGTGTCGATTACATGATTCAGAGTATCATGCATTTTCATGCCGAAGGAGAAGCTGAATTCTGGTCTGAACCTTTATACCATTTCTATCCGCAGCTTGACAAGGCATATGCCATAAGTTTGCCAGTTGCAGAAAGAAAAGACTACATTGAACGCACCATGAGGGCTGCGTATGCTGAACTGGAGGACACGATCAGCGAGAAGGTGACCTTATATTCTCATCACTGGAACGCTTGCAAAGCGCAGATTACAGCTGCTTTATCAGAGGCTTTCAGCATAGATTGCACAGGCCTTTTTAATGACCTGCGTTGCAATTTGAGTTTGAACCCTATTGAGCCGCGTTTTCTAAAAGAACACTGCTATGACACATTTTATTTGAACAGCGCAAAGGGTGCCATTGGCGGTGGAATACATGAAATCATACACTTTGTTTGGTTCTATGTATGGAACCAGTTGTTTGGAGATAACTACAACGAATATGAGCGTCCCTCGCTCAAATGGATATTGAGCGAAATGGTGGTCGAATCCGTGATGAGAGATGAGCGGCTCAGCTCCATCAACCCATATTTCCCGAGAGAAAACGGTGGATGTGTCTATCCGTACTTTTTCGATATGATGGTAGGTGGGCAACCAATTCTTGATACGTTAGACACCATGTACAGAAACCGAAATATTGAAGATTTTATGCGAAGCAGCTACGCCTATTGTCAAGAGCATGAAGCAGAAATTCGAGAACATATCCTAAAGTCAGAAGGATAGATCAAAATATATTCTATCATCTGTGGAGATGTCAGCGGGGCACTTTGCTATTCGTTGACAACATCTTACATTGTCATAAAATCAAGCGCAATTTGTCTTTCTCTTCCACTTTTACTGCAGATACCGTAGAAGGAGTCGATTCACATTATCCTGAAAAAGGATATCCTGATGCTGTGAAAGCATTCAGCTATGCTGGATTTATTGCAAATGAGTTGGTTTTGGATGCAAGTGGGAATACTGCTGGTAATCTTACAGAAGCGCAGACTAAAAGTGTTTGGGATTGGGATTGGTACTCTTATTAATTCGTAGACATGAATGGACAAATCGCAAAGGGAGATGAGTGCCTTTGAAAAAAATTCCAAGAGTGCTTCTATGTATGATGGTGCTTTCAATTTTCATTTTTGAAACGCATAGGTTTTCAACTGCAAAGTGGGAAGCAATGCCAGAGATGCGAAAGCTGATAATTTCCGATTTGTTGAACAGATATGATTTTATAGGAATGCATGAAGAGGATGTAATAGCTTTATTAGGCCCCGAAACGGAAGGAAATCAGCAAACGTCTTTTAAAGGCGATCATACATATTATGCCCCAAATGAAACGATGGTCTACTTTATTGGTCAGGATATGTTGGAAGATGTATGGCTTATCTTTAGCTTACAAGACCGGCACGTAATAAAAGTCTCGTTTGGCGTGACTTAAAATTGCACAACCCCATAAAAACGGGCAAAAGACAAAGTCCTTATGATGTAGGAAAATAGAAGCGCCACATCAGGAGAACTTTATAAACACGGAGGAGGCGTACCCCATGAAACGTCTATACACCCGGCTTCTCTTCATTTTCACAGTGTTGGCAGCATTCTTAGTTACAGACTGCTGGAAGGCAGAACCGCATAAAACACCGTGGGAGGTGGAGGAGCAAGCATACCTCTCCTATGAGGAATACTTTTCTAAGCAGCGTCTCTACGATTATGCAGAAGATGTCTTCTCTGGCTGGTCATTACAGGATGCTGATATTAGCTACGACGGTACAGTGCTTCGCCTAACGGATAGCAAAGGGATTCTTATGCAGGACATTGTTACATTGAAGGGATATCTCTTTCAGACGGCTGATAAGAACTGGATTTATGGTATTTCCGAGACCTCAGAGCTTGTGCGTGTAAGTTATTCTGGGAAAATAGAAACGCTCTTTGCAGATAGAACAGGATTGCTGCGCAGCCTTGCGGAGAAAGAACACGCACCTATCTATTTGGCGGACGGATGCACGCTCTTTTTCCTCGCAGGGACAGACGAGGGTATCGGAATCTATCGGCTATATCTGCCGAACAAGCAAGCCGATGTACTCTATTCTTCAATCCCACGCAATGCGCTGCGGTTGAGGCTGGAACCGCCGCCATCCAATGTGGAGGCCGTGTGGGATAACGGCGATGTATTATTTTTTGCGCGATATGAGGAGCTTTTGAATACTTCTTCTGGTTATGTGCCTGAGACGATGGGCGAAGATGAGTGTATTGGAATGCTGGAGTTAGATGAGAAGCTGTATTCAGCGCAGGCACACTATATCAATGCGCTGACGGGTGATTACCGAGAGATGCCCTATGGATACGTTTATCTGCCGATGCCGCGCAGCAAAGAAAATATCGCACTTAATGGTGAGGCGTGGTGGCTTGATGTATAAGAAAAGCCACCAGCATGTGTGTGCCGACAACTATCTGTTACCTTCCGGTACTGTCGGTATTAAAGGTTCCTTCAAAAAATGACATTCAGGAAGGCTGAGTATATGATTCAGAAAAAGCACAAATTTCTCATAATGCTTACGGCAGTGGTGCTTCTTGCTGTATTACTCCAGATGTTTCATATACAGTACCGAATCAGCAAACTTTCAAAAACAGCTTATGGAATAAGCGCGGTAGGAACACTTAGCGAGCCTATTGAAGCTATTATAAACGGAAACTCTCAGTACATTGAACTGTACAGCAATTGTGAGACGTTGAACAAAGAGATTGCTGATACCTCTGCATATTGTATTCTGTATGTCAGGGAATGGTGCAATAGTGGCATTCCGTATTTCACAAGCGCAAGTCTACAGATGCCAGATGATCTGCCCATATGCGAACAGGCATCTATTAGTATTTCACGTAGTCTGCTGTACTTACAAGAAAAGGCTTTAAGTTTTGAGCACTGCAAAAGTCTCACCTACGCCGACAAGCTCTGGCTAAACAATGCTCTGGAACAAATTTGTGTCATGGAGCAACTAATATTAGATGAAAATATTCCGACAAAGATAGACGGCAAAGCAGATGTGGATAAGTTCCTTATCTTTCTGAAAGAAAACGAAGACGAATTTTCCCAAATCCACAAAAATTTGCTTGCAGACGATGTTGAAGCTCTTACAGAGTGCCTCCCATGATTCCAGGACTGCACCTATTAAGATCGCTGCAGTCCCAATTATGGCAGGCCATCACGGGATATCTTTTAATGCAGATACCACAAGTAACGACCATCTGCCGTCTCTGTAGTATCAAAGGCGGCGATAAGCACGATTGCTTACCGCCGCCTAATTTATGCCGCTACTATTCCTTTGTGAGCTCGTCGGCATCCTTACAGAGCCGTATGTATTTGGCCGCTTCCTCGGCGCTCATCCCTGCAAAGAACGTCTTGACGCAGGATGGAACATCGCCCTTTGGCACTACTCCGATCAAAGCATCTACACTGATCTCCAAAGAGCGTGCAAAATGCGCAACCGTGTCCAGCTTCGGATTGGTTTTCCCACGCTCCAAGTCAGAAATGCTGCGATCCGTCGTCCCGAGCTTTTCGGCCAGTTCAACTTGTGTCAGGCCAAGCTCATGCCGTGCCCTGTTCAGGGCAACTCCAAAAAGATTGCAAATATCGTGCATACCTTCACCCTTCCTATTGTTTTCATTCTAATTGGAACCACGCTTCTGATGAATGCTGTTTAGCTTCAAGATATTAGAATCGTGGTTCTAATCACTCGTAGAAATAGCGAGGTATTATTATGGACAAAGGGAAACCTTGGGAGGTTCCGTAAAAAAAGGACCCGGCGTTTGGAGTCCTATATGGTTTTTCAGTCTGGAAGGATGTGCCGGGTAAAGGGGACAAATACGAAGAAGAATTAGAAGCAAAGTTCTATTCTTGCAAAGTATATTTCGCCTGCACGGCGATTCATCATTTTATTGATAAAAAGGCAAGCGTACAGCCGCAGCTGTACGCTTGCCTTTTTCTTGTTTGGCAAAGGTTGCAAAGCAACCGTCGCTGCCGTGGACCACCGTTTCTGAAATTTTGTCCATTTCAAAATTTTCAGAACACGGAGGACTTAAATATGAAAAAGCGAGATGCCTATCATCCCGACTATTTGAAAATATACCCCTGTCTGAAGGAGCGCCCGGACATTTTGAAGTTCCTGAAACAATGCGACCGAAAGCAGGAGTATCTGGAGTACGATTTGAAGGTAAATCGCACTCGAACGAACAAAAGGACAATGGAAACCGTGATCTGGCCGCAGAGAGAGCTTTCCTACGAACACCTCTTAGAGGAGCACCAATTTGCTCAACAGGAGCCTTCTCCGGAGGAGACCTTGCTTCATGAAATCGAGTTGGAAAATCTGCGCTGCGCGGTAGAACGACTGCCAAACGATGAGAGGCTTCTCCTTCATTTGCGGTACTGGTGCGATTTCAGCCAGGCGGAAATCGCCCGACACCTTGGCGTAACGCAGCAGAGCGTCAGCTATCAGGAGCGGTGTATTCTGAGAAAATTAAAAAAACTTCTGAAGAATTGAAAATTCTTTTTGTAGAAATGCGTCTGTGGCGGGTACTTAAGTGAAGGGATCAAATACTCTTCTCCCTGCCGGACGAAGCGGCAGGTTTTGCTCTTTGAAAAATGCCGATACAACAGCGGCTATATCCGGTGACGAATAACGTCAGCTGACGGTCCCCTGACGAAGGGGAGCAGCGATGCGGCGGGTGCGCGAAGACCACCTGCATCGGACAAGCCTCCGATGTCAATGAACGGCCTTTTAAGGTGCCAAGCGAAACTCACCCAGCCAAAAGCAGGTGTGGCAGCCTGTCTTGCAATGATCCCGTCAGTCTATAATGGTACATCCTGTCCAGCCACAGCCACAAGCAATGGGGGCAGCTCGGAGAGATCCTCGGAGGGGTGAGATTCCCGATGGGCGCTGCCAGGCGCCGGTTCGTTCAACCGCCCGACAGTCCGGGAAGTAGTGTCGAATAGGACTGAGCAACGATAAATTTCAGAAACAGCGAGGGCCGCTCTGCCATTCAGGGCAATGTAAGATGCTGCCAACAGACAGCAGAGCGACCCATGCATTCAAATGAAAATACGGCGGTCAGGATACCTGACCGCCGTATTCTGAACTTATTTCATTTCTGCCAGCAAATGTGTTTTCAGCAATGCGTTTTGCAGCGCTCTATGATCCTCGTGCGACTGCCACCAGCAGGGCTGGAGAAAGTCCAGCGCCTTTTCCGCCCACCGGTAATCCTCGCGCCGAAGGTCACCCCTCGCGGCGCTGCGCTGGAATTTTCGATTCTGCTCCCGCACGGCGCGATCAACGCTGTCGCGGTTTAGGTACAAATCCAAAAAGCCGCACACGATCGCGGCCTCTTCTGTCGTATAAAACATTCTTCCTCCTCCAATCACAAACGCGTTCCATTGTAGCATGACGTACGCACTTTTGAAACTGACTGTTTCCACAAGATTCCTCGCAAAAGTTTTATACAAACAGTTGTTCGATTTATAGCGTTATGCTATACTGGTAGACACTAAGAGCGAGGAGGTGCACCATGCGGCGGACATATATCGCCATTGACTTAAAATCGTATTATGCGTCTGTCGAGTGCATGGAGCGCGGCCTTGACCCGATGACGACCAATCTGGTCGTAGCAGATCTTAGCCGCACGGAGAAAACCATTTGTCTCGCGGTATCGCCTTCTCTGAAGGCATACGGCATCCCCGGCAGAGCGCGGCTTTTCGAAGTGGTTGAGCGCGTCAAGGAGGTCAACGCCGAACGGCGGCGCAAAGCAGACGGCAATCTTTTTGAAAAGAGCTGCGATGCCCACGAACTGGCGACTGACCCGTCGCGCGCGGTGGGTTATCTTGTCGCGCCGCCGCAGATGGCGAAATACATTCAGATCAGCACGCAGATCTACAATGTCTATCTCAAATACATCGCACCCGAGGACATCCACGTCTACTCCATCGATGAAGTGATGATGGATGTGACCAGCTACCTTGAGACGTATCACATGACCGCCCGCGAGTTGGCAAAGACCATGATCCTCGATGTGCTGCACACCACGGGCATCACGGCCACGGCGGGCGTCGGAACGAATCTCTACCTCTGCAAGGTCGCCATGGACATCATGGCGAAGCACGTCGCGCCGGATGAAAATGGCGTCCGCATCGCAGAGCTTGACGAAATGAGCTACCGCAGGCAACTCTGGGCGCACCGTCCGCTGACGGACTTTTGGCGCGTCGGAAGGGGTTACGCCAAAAAGCTCGAGGCCATCGGTATCTACACCATGGGCGACATTGCAAAATGCTCCATCGGCAAGCCGAGCGAATACTACAACGAAGAGCTGCTCTACCAGATGTTCGGCATCAACGCAGAGCTGCTCATCGACCACGCCTGGGGCTGGGAGCCGTGCCGGATGGAAGACATCAAAGCGTACCGGCCGGAGACAAACAGCATCAGCTCCGGGCAGGTTTTGCAGTGTCCGTATCCTTACGATAAGGCACGACTCGTCGTGCGCGAAATGGCAGAGGCCGTCGCAATGGACCTGCTTGAAAAACGCCTCGTGACCGACCAGCTCACGCTGACGGTCGGCTACGACATTGAAAACACCGCAGGCGGCAATTTCCGCGGCGAGATCGTGACGGACCGCTACGGCAGGAAAATCCCCAAGCATGCACACGGTACAGCGAATTTACCGCGCAAGACGTCCTCTACGCGCAGCATCATGGATGCGATTCTCGGGATTTATGACGGGAAGGTCAACCCCAAGCTGTCCGTCCGCAGGATCACCATCACAGCGAACAAGATCGTAAGCGAGGACGATGTTCCGCAGGAAGCCGAAGCGCCGGTGCAGTTCAACCTGTTCGACGATATCGCAGCGCAGGAACAGCAGCACAAGGACGAGGAAATCAGATTGGAACGCGAGCGCAAAATACAGGAAGCGATGCTGGGCATCAAGAAGAAGTTCGGCAAGAACGCCATTTTGAACGGTGGGAGCTATTTAGACGGCGCGACCGCCCGAGAGCGCAACGGCCAGATCGGAGGGCACAAGGCATGAGCGGCAAATACGACGATATCATTGACCTCCCGCATCCGACCTCGCAGAACCATCCGCGCATGTCGCTGCACGACCGCGCGGCGCAGTTTTCTCCTTTCGCCGCCCTCACCGGCCACCACGCCGCCATCGCGGAAATGGGACGGCTGACGGATCGGCGCATCGAACTTGATGAGAGCGAGATCGCACGCGTCGACGCAGAATTGCAGCACCTTCAAGAACTGCTTCCCGGCAGACCAACGGTGTCCATCACCTACTTTGTGCCGGATGAGCGAAAGAATGGCGGCAGCTACCAGACCGTCACCGGCGAGGTCAAGCGGATCGACGCGGTCGCTGGGATGATCCAAATGACGGACCGGAGAGAGATACCGATCGAGGATGTTTTCAGCGTCGAGTTAGAATTGTGAAGATTCTCGGGAGCCTTATCAGTAGACTCAAAAGCAAGTGCTTGTCCAGAGTATCCCTCTATGATATACTTTGCTATATACATAAAGATAGAGTGAGGGCCTGATATATGGACGAGAATAACCAAATCCAGTTTACAAATCTGACGCTCGATTCTGCATTTCAAAAGTTCTATACTGTTCCGGATTATCAACGAGAGTATGTCTGGAAAGAGGAACAGGTGGAGCAGCTTCTGGCTGATATTACGGAGGCGTTTCGGGCAAATCGCAGCAAAGACTATTTTGTGGGAAGCGTCGTTGTCTATCCCAACGGAAAGGCTTTCGAACTGGTTGACGGCCAGCAGAGAATGACAACGTTCTTTATTCTTCTCTGTGTATTGAAAAGCTTTTATCAGAGCAATGGTATCGACACCGGAATTTTTGAACAGTGCATTCACGGGACTACAGTAGACGACTCTGGACATCCAGTCAGCCTATATCATCTTGAATTGCAGTATGAGGATACGAGCTCTTGTTTGCAGATGATTTCTAAAGTGAAGTTTCCGATTGAAGATAAGGCTGCTACTGGAAAAAGCAATCTGCTTTTCAATGCCGCAAATACGATTTATAAGTATATCCTACAGCAATTTCCATCGTTCGACAATGAACTCGCCCCTTTCACGGGATATGTTCTTAGACGGGTTCGCTTTGTGCAGATAGAGACCCATGATATGAGCGACGCGTTGAAGATATTTGAGATGATCAATCAGCGCGGCATTGGTTTAACGCCGATGGATCTTTTGAAAAATATGATATTCCGTCAGGTCAAAAGAGAGCAATTTGGCGAGCTCAATGTGAGATGGAAAAGAATGGTCGACTTTCTGCAAAAAGGAAAGGCGAAAGAGCTTCCGCTTCGTTTCCTGCGTTATTACTTGATGGCGACCTATGATACTACGGTAGGAACGAAAGATGGAATCCTCCGTGAGGACAGTATCTACAACTGGCTGAATTCGCAGAAAGGCCAATGCGGTTATGAAGACGATCCGTTTGGCTTTGTCCAGGGGCTTACGACAGGCGCAGAGCGTTACATGTTCTATTTGACCGGCGGTGACGGAGCCGGAGACAATCATTTGAAAAATATTGTACGGCTGGGAGGCAGTGCTTCAAAACTTCACCTCTTGCTGCTGCTGGCCGCAGTCAACATGGATGAACAGGCACTAACACATTTGAAGGCGCTGCTGGAGTCGATGGTCTATTATTCAACGGTCAATCAGATCAAGACAAATGAGCTTGAACGGCTATATGCGCAGTGGTGTAAACAAATACGCGAGATCCATACCGATGAAGAGCTCACATCTTTCATCAATAACAAAATCAAGCCGACCATATCTCAATGGAAAGTCAATAACCGCTCTAATTTCATGCGTATTGGCTTCGACTCCATGCAGCAATACAGGGTCAAATTCATTCTTGCGCGTATCACAAAGTATGTCGATGTGAGAAGGAAAAATGGCGGAGATGCATCGAACGTCGCGGAGTTCTATGAAGGCGGCATTGAGATCGAGCACATCATGCCGCAGAAGTATTCGGCAGCTTATGGAATCTCTGAAGATGACTACAACGCAGCAAAGCAGCGACTGGGAAATCTGACGCTTCTTGAAAAAACGATCAACGCATCTATTGGTGACGATGCCTTTGCAAGTAAATCGGAAGCGTACAGACAGTCAGCATATTATCTGACGAGGTCGATCGCTCAGCTTGACGATGTAGGTCAGCAGACTGCAATCAACAGGATGAATCAAAAACTCAGGTCGTGGAGCAGTTGGGGGCCTTCGATGATTGAAGATAGACAGGCTATCTTGTATGACTTGTCAGAAGAAATATGGAGCATCGATTAAAATAGCACATAGAAACCTGTAGTGAGAACACCCAAGCCCATTTGAAAGATGGGCTTGGGTGTTCTCACTACATAAACTAGAAAACCTGCTAAATTGGTGGGGTTCCTCTTACTTAAAAGTATTTATTCTACAGGGTGTCTTAAATTACTGTCCTCTATCGTATTTAATAGATGAAATTAGAGTACCATTCGCCTCCTGTCAAATTCCACACAATATATAACGATATAAAGGAGCTGAATTCATGAATCACAAATTCCCCATAATTCCTGATTCATTAGAGCCAAGCCTGTCTGCAGCAATTACATTTGGAAGCTCATCCTTGGTTTTTCTGATTCTATCATTCATAACTGGGCGAATCCTTTTCAGCTTTTTATTCTCTGTTTTGCTTCTTTTATGTATATGGGAAATCAGAGAATTGCTGTATCGCCGAAAGGAACGCGGTCATCTATCTGCACAGAAATGCTCTGAAGCGGAGCATCAGACGTTAGGTATCACTTACCCGCGAAATAAAAACAGTCGCAGGATGCAAAAAGCGGTCGGAGTATTCTTGTTCATCATTATTAATGTAATCATGCTCTATAGCTTTACAACAGACAGCGCAGAACTGTCAGCGATTTTCGGTGCGGCCACACCCTTGATTATGATTCTGCTTGACTACAACGCTGTACGCTTCACTTGGCAAGAGATCAAGCTTCAGAAATTTCGGTTGGCGGTGTACGCCTTGTCGCTCCTGCTATTTCTTTACCCTCTGTTGACGACGCTTGGTATTCTCTCAATCCGGGATTTGGTTCCTGAACAGATTTGGTTTAAGGTAAATTTACTTCTCGGACTCGCCTTTGCGCCACTTCTTCTGGCGACAATTTACTTCATCATTCGTGACACTTGGCGGCGCATGTATAATAGGCCACTGTAATGGTGTCATATTGAAAAAGGAGGGAAACCTGATGAAAAACGAGCGTTCGTATTCTGCGAAAAGTATTCTGATTGCTCTGGGCAAGTCAGCATTATATCTGCTCTTTTTCCTTGCGGTTCAGTTTTTTGTGGTTGTTATCTATGGCATCGTAGTTGCTGCTAATGCAGCAATCAACGGAGAAACAGACCTTGTTCGGGGGGCACAGACGGTCGCCAATCAACTCCTTGGCCGAGTGTCAGCACTTACGCTGATTGCGTGCCTGCTTACTGTCGCAGTGCTGCTATCATGGTTTTGGCTACGAAAAAGGCCGCTTGAAGATGCAGCGAGCCTTCGCCCTTGCAGCAGATGGACAATGGGATTCTGCATCTTTGGCGCGATGGGACTTTTCGTGCTAATCAGTCTGGTGCTCTACCTACTGCCAGAACGCTGGATGGCCGAGTACGGAAAAGCAATGACTCTTAGTACAGAAACTGGCTTGATTCCGGCACTGGCTATGGTGGTCGGTGCACCTCTTGCAGAGGAACTGGTGTTCCGCGGAATCATTCAATCTCGGCTGGAACAATCCTTGCCTGCATGGATAGCGGTTGTGCTGCAAGCTGTGCTTTTTGGACTCATCCATGGAACTCCCGTTCAAATAGGTTATGCGTTCATCATGGGTTTGCTCTTTGGTCTACTCCGCTGGCGTACTGGGAGTATCCTCTCCACGCTTGCTGCACATGCTGCCTTCAATGCAATGAATGATCCGCTCGGACTTCTTGGCGACTTCGCAGAGAGTTGGTATTTTCTTGTTGTCATAATCGCCATGAGCGCGGCGGGCTGTGTGCTCTGCCGTCGTGGGCTATCAGAGCTTATGGCATCTCCAGTATATGGGACAAAACATATATTGCCAACCGACAGCGGGATGGGCCAAAGCAGCGATGCCTTTTAGTAATGAATTCGCCGTATCACATCAGTATCTTCAAAGGCAATATTGATGAGTGTCCACCAACTCATTCCCATTGCAGATGTTTTCAGCATTTAATTCTTCCCATAAAAAGTGCAATAACGAGAACACCCGAGCCCATTTGACAAACGGGCTCGGGTGTTCTCGTTACCAAAATCAAAAAGGAGGACTTCAAATGAATCCCAACGCAGATTATCTTGGCATCGTCACCCTGCTCCGCGGTCTGCGGGAGCGCGGGCTTGTCAGCGGCAGCGAAGCAAAAAAGATCGCCGCGCGTCTGATGGTACAGCTTGGCGCGGACATCATTATTTCTCTCTGATTTCTCGCTTTTGGGTATAGCTATTCCGGATGCTTCATGGTATTGTGTGTTGCTGAAAAAGGAGGTGTCAGCGCAATGAACGACAGCGAGAAAATCACAGGCTCTCTCGCCCTGAAGCCGAAGCCGCGGATCATCACCATCCCTGCCACCGGGCAGGATCTCACGCGCCCCCTCCGGGTGGCGGCATACGCCCGCGTCAGCTCAGACTCCAACGATCAGCTCCACTCCTATGCAGCCCAGACCGCTTACTTTGCAAAGCTCATCAACAGCAATCCGAACTGGATATTTGCAGACATCTATGCCGATCAGGGCATCACCGGCACATCCGTCGAAAAGCGAGATGACTTCCTGCGGATGATGGAAGATAGCCGCAGCGGCCGTATTGACCGTATTCTTGTCAAATCCACCTCTCGCTTCGCACGCAACACCAAAGAAAGTCTGGAGGCCGTGCGAGAACTGAAGTCTCTCGGTGTCAGCGTCTACTTCGAGGAACAGAACATCGATACCGCACAAGCCACCGGCGAAGCCCTCACCGCAGTATTCTCGGCGCTGGCGCAAAAAGAGAGTGAAGCCATCTCAGAGCGAATGCGTCACAGCTATCAGATGCGGATGCAGCGCGGCGTCTTCTCTACCCGCTGCGCCCCCTACGGCTACCGGCTGGTCGATAACCAACTGGAAGTCATCGAGGACGAGGCCGTTGTCATCCGGCAGATCTTTGACCGCTACCTCTCCGGCATCAGCATGGAGGATATCGCAAAGGAGATCACGGCGCGGGGTATCCCTACCAAGCAAAATACCCCCTTCTGGCAGGTTCGCAGTATCCAGTATATTCTGCGCAATGAAAAGTACATCGGGAACTCGCTGGTACAGAAGACCTACGCCACGGTCACTCTCCCCCACCGAAAAAAAGAAAACAAGGGCGAGGAGGATCAATACCTTATTGAAGAAACCCATCCGCCTATCGTCAGTCAGGAGGTGTTCGATAAGGTCCAGCGGCTCTTATCCCGAAAAAGCGCTTTCATTCCGCCTCGAGCCAGTACTCCCCACCCGTTCTCCTGCAAGATCGTGTGCGGACACTGCGGAGCGATCTGCAAGCGAAAGGTATGCCGCGGCACCGCCTATTGGGTATGTCAGACGCATGAAAAAAGTGCCGAAAGCTGTCTCACCATGCAAACGCCCGAATCGGAGATCACAGAAGCCTTCCTCCGCGTATACTTCCGGCTCAAACGGTACGGAGAGGAAATTCTCACACAACTCATCCAAGCTCTCCAGGCTGCCAAGACCGGAAGACTTCTCTGGAGTGAGGATATCATTTCACTCAACAAACGAATCGCAGATATTGCAAGTCAGGAACGATTGCTGGCCCAGCTCAAGCAGCAGGCCATCGTCGATCCTGACATTTTTATATCCCGCAGCAACCAACTGGCTGAACAGCGCCGCGAGGCAAAGCTGAAGAAATCCCGCATTCTGCGCGCCGAGGACGATCAGACGATCCAGCGCACGCAGGAACTTCTGGACATTCTGGAAGAAGGGCCGGATCTGCTGATGACCTTTGACGGGGCGCTGTTCAGCGAGTTGGTTGAGAAAATCACCATTCAGAATAACAGCACAGCAATCTTCCGGCTCATCAACGGGCTGGAAATCCCAGAACACTTTGAAAGGAGAAAATAACGATATGGCATCCAAGCGAAAAATGGTCTTCGGCTACCGCATGGAGTTTGGGGACATCAGTCCCTGCCCCAAAGAGGCGGAAACGGTACAGTACATCTATACAGCTTACCTCACCGGCGCATCCTTCCAGCATCTTGCAAAGGAACTCGATAAAAGGAATGTTCCTTACGACGCAGGCAAACGCTGGAATGTAAACATGGTGGCTCGAATTTTGGAAGACAGCCGCTATATCGGAACGGAGGTCTACCCCGCACTCATATCTGCGGAGCAGCTTCAGGCAGTACAGGAGCGTCGAAAGCAGAAACGCTCTATTTCCTCTCGAACCCCCGCGCAGGCCGAGCTTTACAGGCTCTGCGGCGGCACAGTCCCCGACAGCGTTGCGCGAAAAGTCCTCAAGATATTGAATCAGGTGGTAGGCGATCCGCAGCTCATCAAGATAGAGGCATTCGGTGTTCCCAGCACAGAAGATATTCGTCGGCTCCGACTGGAGCTGGACAGGCTTCTGCATACGCCGCCCGTGGATGAAGAAGTCGCACGGCAGAAAGAGATGGAGCTTGCGGTCTTGACCCTTATAAGTGTTCAGATGGAGGAATACGAAGCCCACCGCCTCCGCAGCATCTTCGGGCGAAGGTCAAAGATGACCGAGCTGGACGCAGAACTGCTGCGGCAGGGAGTTCAGAGCGTCGAATGTCAGGGCGACGATGTGCGCGTCCATCTGAAAAATGGTCAATGCCTGGAAGCATAGACCATCCCCGCGATTGACGAAAGGAGCGTGACAGCTCATGGCAGAGCCTCGTCCGGAAAGAAAAATCATTATCATTCCGGCGAAAAAGGAATCTCCGCAGGAACAGGCAAAGAAACGAAATCTGCGCGTCGCCGCTTACTGCCGCGTATCCACCGGCGATGAGGAACAGCTGACCAGCTATGAGAACCAGAAAGCCTTCTACACCGAGAAGATCATGAAGAATCCTGATTGGACGATGGTGGACATCTTCGCAGATGAGGGCATCACAGGAACCTCCACCTGCCGGCGCAAGCAGTTCCTTCGCATGATCCGCCAATGCCGGCAGGGCAAGATCGACATGATTCTCGCTAAGTCTGTCTCCCGCTTCGCCAGAAATACGCTGGACACCATCAGCTATACCCGTGAGCTGCGAAGTCTCGGCATTGCCGTGATCTTCGAGGAGCAGAACATCAACTCCATCTACCCGGAAAGCGAATTCCTCATTGCGCTCCACGCCGCCTTCGCTCAATCCGAGAGTGAATCCATCTCTGCCAATGTCCGCTGGGGCAAACGTCAGTCCATCAAGGACGGCAAGGTCACATTCCAGTACAAGACCATGCTGGGCTACGAAAAAGGGTCGGATGGCGCCCCCGTGGTCATCCCCGAAGAAGCCGAAATCATTTGCCGAATCTTTGAATGGTACCTTGCCGGAAGAAGTGTCCAAAACATTCGACAGGCGCTGGAGGCCAGTGGTGTCCGCAACGCTGCCGGAACAACGGAATGGACTACCAGCAACCTGCGCGCCATCCTCACCAACGAAAAATACTGTGGGGACGCCCTGCTTCAGAAAACCTTCATCAAGGATTGTATCAGCAAAAAAGCAATATTGAATACAGGGCAGCTTCCCAAAGTCCTCATTCAGGACAACCATGAAGCTATCGTCAGCCGCGAGATGTTCGATGCTGTGCAGCTTGAAATTGCGCGGCGCCGTGCACAGGATGGACGCACAAGGAAAAGTGCTCCCACCGGACGCGGCAAATTCAGCGGCAAGTACGCGCTCAGCGGACTGCTGTTCTGCGCGGAATGCGGTACAGCCTATCGCCGCGTCGTATGGACACAGCACGGCGAAAAGCGCGCGGTATGGCGCTGTACGAGCCGCCTGGACTATGGAAAGAGATACTGCCTGCATTCTCCGACGCTAGACGAAGGACCTCTCCAACAGGCTGTGCTGAACGCCATCAATTCTGCCATGTCCGATCACGGCACGCTGACCGCACAGCTCATCGACGCGATGGAGCAGGAGCTTGCCCCTATCCCCGGCGAGAGCATGAGTCTCGGAGACATTGACCGAGCCATGGAAGGCTTGGGACAGCAGTTCAACGATCTTCTGCGAGAAGCCGCCGATGCGAATAACGCTGACAGCTACACTGCACAGTTCCAATCCATCTCCACGGCAATGGCAGAGTTCAAGCGCCGCAAAGCCAAGATTCTGCAAATTCGTCAGGAACAGGAGCAGACGAACCGCCGTGTGCAGGCGGTCGCGTCGGTGCTAAAAACTGCGTCAAGTGAGCTTACGGAATGGGATGATAATGTGATCTATCAGCTCTTGGAGAAGGTCACCGTCCTGTCCCGAGAGCGCATTCGTGTGACGCTGCGGGACGGGCTGGAAATCGAGCAGGCTGTGGAACAGCCGAAAAGGAGGAAATTCACATGATTTATGCGACTGGCGATTGTCACGGAAACTTCCGGCGCTTCCAGCCGGAATACTTCCCGGAGCAAGCTGGGATGACGAAGAACGATATGGTCATCATCGCCGGCGACTTCGGCGGCGTGTGGTTTGGCGACAGCCGCGACGATGAAACGCTGGACTGGCTGGAACGCCTGCCTTTCACACTTGCCTTCGTCTGCGGCAACCATGAAAACTATGACGCGCTGGAACGATACCCTGTTGCCGAGTGGCACGGCGGCAAGGTACACCGCGTTCGCCCTCATGTGCTGCACCTGATGCGCGGTCAGATCTTCGAGCTGGAGAGTTACCGCTTCTTCACCATGGGCGGCGCAAAAAGCCATGACACCAATCATCGGATCAACCACATCTCATGGTGGCGGCAGGAACTTCCCTCTGATGAGGAATACATCGAAGCCTTGCAAAATCTGGAGAGATACAACTGGCAGGTGGACTACATCATCACCCACTGCGCTCCCACCAGCATCGCCCTCGCGGGGAGCCGACACAACGAGGCAGATCGGCTCACGGACTTCCTGCAGGAGGTGCGGGAAAGAGCAACATATCACTACTGGCTGTTCGGCCACTACCACGACAACCGAGCCATTGATGAAAAACACATCCTGCTGTGGGAGCAGATCGTGCGGGTCATATGAAACAAGTCAAAGCAGAGAAAAGCACGGTGACATCGCCGTGCTTTTTCTGCTTTGAGCGTTGATCAGGCGCACCGCGCCGGAAAGGAGAAAGCCCATGAACATCCGCAAACCCGCAGACTATAGCACCCTGTTTTCCAAGCTGGACAAGCTCATGGCAGAACAGCTACCACAGATGGAATTGTACTGCGAGATTGGCCGAGTGGTCAGCGGCAGAGCGGAAAAAGGTGCCGCTGTTGCAGCCTCTGAATACCTACAAGCGACCTATCCCGCAGCCGAGGGCTTCTCTCCCCGCAATGTGCGCCGTATGCGCACGTTTTACGCAGCCTACGAGGAATCCCCTGAAATCATGCAGCTGGCGATGGAGCTCGGCTGGACGCAGAATGTAGCGATTTTAGAGAGATGTGGCAACAACGAGGAGCGGGCATGGTACATCCGAGCCGCGCTGCGCTTCGGCTGGAAGAAAGCGAAATTGCTGGAAGCCATAGAATCTCAGGCATGGCTGCATTCTTCTCTCGACGAACAGGCGCTTTCCTGCTATACTGAGGAAAAAGAAATATCTCGGGAGAGTGTGTGCGATGACGAAGATACTTTTTGTGTGCCACGGCAACATCTGCCGCAGTCCGATGGCGGAGTTCGTGATGAAGGACTTGGTCAAAAAAGCTGGGCTTGCCTCACAGTTCCATATCGAGTCGGCGGCGACCAGCCGGGAGGAGATCGGCAACCCGGTCTATCCTCCTGCACGACGCAAGCTATCCGAGCATGGAATCGCCTGCGACGGTCACGCGGCGCGGCAGCTTACGAAGCGGGACTACGACGAATGCGATCTGCTGATCGGCATGGACAGTGCGAATCTGCGGAATATGCAGCGCATCTGCGGCGGCGACCCGGACAGCAAGCTCCGCCTCTTGATGGACTACACCGACCGCCCCGGCGATGTTGCCGACCCGTGGTACACGGGCGATTTCGAGGCAACGTGGCAGGATGTGCTGGCGGGCTGCCAAGGGCTGCTGCATAAACTGATGGAGGGAAACGAAAAATGCTGATGAATTCCAACGAATATCTGAATATCGTCGAATCGATCAAGCAGGAGATCCGCACGGCGCAATACCGTGCAACGATCAGCGTCAATCGTGAGCTGCTGGTTCTCTACCACTCCATCGGCGAGGTCATCAACGATCACAAGACATGGGGCAACAAATTTGTTGAAAATCTTGCCGCCGACATTAAAATGTCTTTTCCAGACGCCACCGGCTACTCGGTGAGAAACCTGAAATACATGGCGAAGTTCGCACTGCGTTTTCCCGAAAAGGAAATTGTGCAAGCGGCGCTTGCACAAATTACTTGGTATCACCATATTGCCCTGATGGACAAGGTGAAGAATGCAGATGAGCATATTTGGTATGCCGAACAAGTTGCTAAAAACGGCTGGTCCCGCAACGTGCTGGTACACCAGATCGAAAGCGGGCTGTATCAGCGGCAGGTGCTGGCAGAGAAGGTGTCCAACTTTGAAAGCCGTCTACCGTCTCCGCAGAGCGAACTCGCGGCCCAGACGATGAAAGACCCGTATATCTTCGACTTTATTCCTTTCAAAGAGGATATGATAGAGCGTGACATCGAACAAGCGCTGGTCAAGGATGTGACAAAGCTCCTGCTGGAGCTGGGGACCGGCTTTGCGTTCCTCGGCAATCAGTACCACCTCAATGTGGGCGGCGATGACTTCTACATCGACCTGCTGTTCTACAACCTCAACCTCCGCTGCTATGTAGTGATTGAGCTAAAGACCGGCGAGTTTAAGCCGGAATATGCCGGGCAGCTTAACTTCTACCTCTCTGCCGTGGACGGCATCCTAAAGAAGGAACAGGACAATCCCTCGATTGGTCTGCTGCTCTGCAAGAGCAAGAATGACCTCGTGGCAGAGTATTCGCTCAAGGACATGAGCAAGCCCATCGGCGTCAGCGCCTATCAGATCACCAGCAACTTGCCGGAAGAACTGGAGCGCCAACTGCCGTCCGTGGAGGATATCCAGAAGCGGATCAAGAACGCAAAAGAGTGATGGCGTCATGAGTCAGAATATAACTCGAAGAAATCACTACATTCCGCAATTCTACTTGAAAAACTGGAGCCTTGATGGGAAGACAATTCGAACTTATAGTATTCTGGTATCCAGCGCAAATGTTCCATACTGGACACAGCAATCAATCAAAAACACCGCGGTATGGAATGACTTTTATACAAGAGTTGTCGGCAATGAAGAACTTGATGATTTTGAACATTGGTTTGATCAAGAATTTGAACGACCAGCAAAACCAATATTCGATAAGCTGATTAACGATAAGAGGCTATCAAAAGAGGAAATAAAAACTCTCTCACACTTTGTTTTTGCCCAGTACCTGCGTACGCCAGCTGCATACTTGCGACTAACCAAGCAGAACCTGAAAATATTCCCTGACGTGATGAACGAAGTTTGCGGAAAGCTAAACAAGGCATCAGCGCACGAATTGCAGCGAAGCATATCACATCAGTCTGCTACCAGCAAAAGTACAGAAGATGTCCTATTTCCACTCAAGATATTACTTGATAGAGAGAAAAGCATAGTCGAAATGAAAACGATTGTGGGCCAAGGATTTTACTTGCATGATTTAAAGCATTTGCTTACATCAACTATAAAAGTATCCGAACGGATCAATTGGCAAGTGGTTCATGCCGCTGATGGTATTTCGTTCCCAACATCAGATGATCCTGTTATTTGTTTGAATTACAATAGCGAAAGGGACTATGATTTTGGTGGAGGCTGGGGGACAAAACACAACATAATATTAATGCCTATTTCTCCCAAAGTGCTATTATTTTCCGAAGTCGGTGTAAAAAGGAATATCCCTGGCTTGGACTATTCCTTGGCATACAGTAAATTGTTTCGTGAAATGATTATACGACATGCACACAGATATGTATATGCGGATCGTCCTCAGAAAGGCATGCTTGCACTCAATGCTCGTGTTGTAAATCGAGATATATATGAACATGAAAAGCAAAGCATTGCTGGATGGCACACAGAAAATGTAGAAGCAGAACGAAATCTATAAACACGAAATATCTTTGTTTTGAGCAATAAATGCAAGATATCCAGAATGATGTAGCTTGCCAAAAGTCCTCGAAATCGTCTGATTTCGAGGACTTTTGCTTTTCATAAGTTGCCATTTTAGGATACCGCTTTTTTCTGACCCAAACGCTGACCCCAACGGGAGCGGGCAGCGGAAAGGTCTATACCGCACGGGATAGGATATTGCCCATTGTTTGCGCCGCCTTGAGCTGGGCGTCGGTGGTGACGTGGGCGTAGGTGTCCAGCGTGAAGCCTGCGGAGTAGTGACCGAGCATTGAGGACACCGTTTTCACGTCCACACCGTTTTGCAGAGCCAGCGTTGCGAAGGTGTGGCGCAGGTCGTGAAAACGCACCTTCGGCAGCCCTGCCCGCTTTAGAATGCGGTGCAGCATGTGCAGCACACTGTCCGGCGACATGGGGCCTCCGGTGGGCGAGAGAAACACCCATTCGCTGTTACCCGTTTTTCTTCTTTGTTGCATCAGAACGTTTATCGCATCTGCCGACAGCGGCAAGGTGCGGTAGGCGTTTTTCGTTTTCAGCGGCATCTCAATGATCTTGCCGTCGATGCGCCCGATCTGCCGTTGAACCCGGAGGTCTCCTTTTTCCAAATCAATGTCCAACCATTTTAATCCCAGCAATTCGCCGCGCCGCAGGCCGGTGGTCAGGTCGATGTAGTACAGGGTGAACACGCCGCTGTCTTTTGCCTCGCGGAGGAAGGATGCCAGCTGCTCAACAGGAAGCGTCTGCATTTCCTTGCGCTCTGCCTTCGGCAACGCACAGCCGTCTGCCGGATTGTGGGCGATCAGCCGCTGCTCGACTGCCAGCTTCAGGGCAGAGGAAATGATTTGATGGATGTTGCGCACTGTTTTGGCGCTCAGTCCCTTGGGCTGCTTCTGTGCTTCGATTCGCTCTACCCGCCCTTCCGCCAACAATTTCTTGTAGAACTGTTGCAGATGCAGCGTCGTCAGATCATTCAACGGGATCTTACCGAGCTGCGGCTTGATGTGGTTTTCGATATAGCCGTGATAGGTCAGGTAGGTGGATGGGCGCATCTTGATTTTGGCATAGTTCTCGTACCACACTTCTAACCAGTTACCCACGGTGTAGGTCTTGGCCCGCCCGTAGTCGATGCCCACATTTTCTTCGATGGCTTTCTTGAGTTTCTCCTTAACTTCTGCCTGTGTTTTGCCGAGAACATTTTTGATGATGGCTTTTCCGGTTTCGGGATCACGACCGACTGTGTACCGGCCCTCCCAGCGGCCGTCCTTTCGCTTGCGGATGTTCCCCTCGCCGTTTGCTCGTCTTTTCGGCATAAAATCAACCCCTTTCGCCAACGAACAATACCGTAACCAAGAGGGAAAAGCTACCAGAAAGCGGAACAGTTATCAGAAAGTTATCATTTGCCTCGCGGTGACTTCCGCCCTATCTTTGTCTATGGCGACGCAATTTCTGCGCTGCCGGGGGGCACTCTCTTTTGGTTTCAGCGGTGCAATTTTTGAATGGTTGAAAGTCTCTTTTCATTGTCTGGTACAAAATAAGCATAGCACCCGAAGCGGATAGGAAGCCTCGGAGGCTATGCTTATTTTTGTTATAATGGGAGGGCAATGGATGGACGGTTTCTTTGGTGAGCTAAGCGTTCGAGCTGTAAACAGTCCTCCGCCCTCTTGTTATAAAGATTCGATTGAGCAGGTT
>ERZ827117.240-NODE-240-length-79638-cov-5.239549_pt1 | contig 79638 bp, 95 predicted proteins | sample MGYA00519920_ERZ827117 | MGnify/ENA primary metagenome ERZ827117 (study PRJEB31778, sample SAMEA3449260) | human gut metagenome | biome: human gut; feature: human-associated habitat; material: faeces | place: United Kingdom | collected 2010/2012 ...
CTGTATTATTTACATCATTTTTCTTATTTACACCATCTAAGGACTTCATTGTCGGGAATAACAATACGTCTCTAATAGCCTGTGAATCAGTTAATAACATACAAAGTCTGTCAATTCCATAACCGATACCACCTGTAGGAGGCATACCTACTTCAAGTGCATACAAGAAGTCTTCATCTGTATGGTTAGCTTCTTCATCACCTGCGTCAGCTGCTGCATCCTGAAGTTTAAATCTTTCTCTCTGATCAATTGGATCATTAAGTTCTGAGTATGCGTTACACATTTCCCATGTATTAATAAATAACTCAAAACGTTCTACCTTAGTAGGATCTTCCGGTTTCTTCTTTGTAAGTGGAGAAATTGCAATTGGATGATCCATAACAAATGTAGGCTGAATAAGTTTCTCTTCGCAGAATTCTTCAAAGAAAAGATTAATGATTTCGCCTTTTCCATGTCTTTCTTCAAATTCTACATTATGTTCCTTTGCTAAAGCTTTAGCTTCTTCATCTGTTGTAACTGTGTCAAAATCAATTCCTGTATATTTCTTAATACAATCAACCATTGTAATTCTTTCAAACGGCTTACCAAAATCGATTTCAATTCCATTGTAAGTAAACTTTGTGCTACCTACAACCTTTTCTGCCAGGTATCTGAACATCTCTTCTGTAAGGTCCATCATACCATAATAATCTGTATATGCCTGATATAATTCCATAAGTGTAAATTCAGGATTATGTCTTGTATCTACACCTTCGTTACGAAATACTCTACCGATTTCGTATACTCTTTCTAAACCACCAACGATAAGTCTCTTAAGGTATAATTCAAGAGAAATACGAAGTTTAACATCTTCATCTAATGAATTGTAATGTGTTTCAAATGGTCTTGCTGCTGCACCACCTGCGTTGTGTACAAGCATAGGTGTCTCGACTTCCATAAAGTCTTTTGCATCAAGGAAGTTTCTGATTTCCTTAATAATCTTTGAACGCTTAATGAAAGTTTCCTTTGATTCCTGATTCATAATTAAATCAAGATATCTCTGACGGTATCTCATATCTGTATTTGTAAGACCATGATGCTTTTCAGGAAGAATCTGAAGACTCTTTGTAAGAAGAGTAACTTCTGTTGCATGAATACTCATTTCACCTGTCTTAGTCTTAAATGGATAACCTTTAACTCCAACGATATCACCGATATCCATTTTCTTGAAATCCTTATATTCTTCCCATGGTTCTTCTTTGCTTATATCATTTCTTGCAACATAAACCTGAATGTTACCATCTCTATCCTGAACGTTACAGAATGAAGCCTTACCCATTACACGTTTTAACATAATACGTCCGGCAATTGAAACTAATTTAGAGTCGTCTCTGATTAATTTTCCTTCTTCATCATGTCCACATTCTAACTTGTCAAAATTATCTTTAATTTCCTGGCTATGATGTGTTACTTCATATTTTGTAATCTGAAAAGGATCCTTTCCCTTTTCCTGCAAATCAGCTAATTTTTCACGTCTTACCTTTAAAAGCTGATTAATATCCTGCTGCTGATTCTGGTTATTCTGCTGTCCCATTGTTACTCCTTTATATCTATATCTTTTTGTGAATTTTTATTAAAATTAAAGTACCTTCTTAATCTCTAATACTTTATATTTAGCTTCTCCATCTGCTAATTCAACAAGTACATCATCACCTACTTCATGACCAAGTAATGCCATTCCTAATGGAGATTCATTTGAAAGTTTCTGCTGAAGACTGTTTGCTTCTGTAGAACCTACAATGCTAAATTCTAATTCTTCGTCAAATTCATAATCGTAGATTTTTACATGACATCCAACACTAATCTTATTAATATCAACGTCCTCATCAGCAACTACTTCAACATTTTTAAGAATTTTTTCGATTTCATCTATTCTTGCTTCAATATCTCTCTGCTCATCTTTTGCAGCATCATATTCAGCGTTTTCTGATAAATCGCCCTGTTCTCTTGCTTCCTTAATTTTCTGAGCGACTTCTCTACGTCTATTTACCTTTAAATCTTCTAATTCTTTTTCCAATCTATCAAGTCCGGCTTTTGTAAGTACGTTCTTCTTTGTTTCTGCCATTTTTTTAATCCTCCGATCAAATTTTTATATTTAAAGTTTTACAATTAATAATAGCCTAACACGGCATTAATGTCAATGTTTATTGCAGTTTCGCGTTAACCGTCTCTATTAAATTTTCCATAGTTTCAATCTGGTTACACATACGTCTAAGTTCTGCTGAATGTGGCAAACCTGCCGTATACCATGCGATATGTTTTCGCATTTCTCTAATACCTGTATACTCACCTTTATAATCAACAAGCATTTTAGCATGTCTTATAATCATTTCTCTTATATCATTTATTTTCGGTTTGTCTATAACATTCCCATTTTCAAGATATTCTTTAATTTCTCTAAATATCCATGGATTTCCTCTTGCACCTCTTGCAACCATTAATCCGTCACATCCGGTATATTCTTTCATTGCCTTTGCATCCTCAGCTGAAAAAATATCTCCATTTCCAATTACGGGAATCTTTACTGCTTTTTTTACATCTTTTATTACATCCCAATCTGCCTTGCCACTATAGTATTGTTCTCTCGTTCTTCCATGAACTGCTATAGCCGATACACCACAGCTTTCTGCAATTTTTGCAATTTCAGCAGCATAAACCGTTCCATTTTCAAAGCCTTTTCGTATCTTTACAGTGACAGGTTTATTTACGGCCTTAACCATTTTTGTAAGAATTTCTTCTACTAATTTTGGCTGTTTTAACAATGCTGAACCTTCGCCGTTATTTACAATTTTAGGAACCGGGCATCCCATATTTATGTCGATAAAATCGCACTCTCCTTCTTCAACCTGTGCTGCAATCTGTGCCATTATATCAGGGTCAGAGCCAAATAACTGAACTCCTACAGGATGTTCATTTTTATCTATATTCAATAATTCTTTGGTATTCTTGTTTTTATATAGAATTGCCTTTGCACTAACCATTTCCGTATAAAGCATGTTGCATCCCATCTCTTTACACAATAAGCGAAATGGCAGGTCTGTTACTCCTGCCATTGGTCCAAGTGCCAAACAATTTTCAATTTCAATATTTCCTATCTTCATTAAGCACCTTTACTTTTTATTTTTTTCGTAAATAAGTCTCATTCCCTGAAGAGTGAGTTCCTTATCATAAATATCTATTCTATCCGTATTTTCATAAATAATTCTTCCAAGACCACCTGTTGCAATAACTTTTGCGTTGAGAAGTCCGCTTTCCTTTTTCATATTATCTATGATGTACTCTGTCTGTCCGATATAGCCATAAACTATACCCGCCTGCATACTCGTAATTGTATCTTTTCCAAGTATTGATTCAGGCTTTTTAATTTCAATTTCAGGAAGCTTTGCAGTATCATTCCATAATGCCTTTGCGCAAATTCTGATACCCGGAGATGTAACTCCTGCTGCAAACGTTCCATCTTTTGTAATTAAATCATATGTTGTAGCTGTTCCAAAATCAATTACAATACATGGTCCACCATACAATTCATATGCACCTACTGCATCTACGATTCTATCTGTTCCAACTTCCCTAGGATTTGCACGCTGAATCTTTATTCCCGTCTTTGTGCCTGCCTCAATAACAATAGGATGTAATCCAATATATTTGTAAATTCCATTTGTTAATGAGTACATAATCTTAGGTACAACCGATGATATTATTACTGCTTCAATATCTTTAGGTGAAATACCTTTTCGTCCAAGCATTTCTGCAATTAATACTCCATATTCATCTGATGTTCTTGCCATCTGAGTTGTCATTCTAAATGTAGCATAAACTTTTTTTTCTTTAAATACACCAAGTGTAATATTAGTATTACCGGCGTCAACTGTAATTAACATTTATTCCTCTCCTAAAACAAATACTTTATAGTACATTTCCAGTGATTCTAAAAGTTCTCTCTTATCAAGCTGCATCTGCTTAACCTTTAATCCACATCCTATATCATCATATAAAAGGTCTCCCTCATCTGCCTCTGTGACAATCTGTAATGTTCCATCTTCTTCATATTGCAAAATAAGAATTCCACCTACTTCTTCTGTAAACAGCACACACATAATCTGCAATTCCTGTTTTACACGCTCCGGAAGATTAGAAAATTGATCGTTTAAATAATACTTTTTTTCATATGCATTAGACGCACACAAAACCATTTTTTCATTAAACATTCTGTTTTTTCTCCGTTCTTTGTCATTTCGTCTTTTTTAACTTTACGCAAAATACAGAATTTGTCAAGAAAAACTTACTAATGTTAATAAAGTAGAGTAAATATCTGTTAATTATTAATACAACTCTTTTCCCATTTTGACATTTTTTAATATTCAATTTGCCTTAACCAAATTAATTTGACAAATATTAGCTAAAACATAGCAAAAATTTAATTTTATAATTTCCCGGAATTTTGCTTTCTCCATTTGGTATTGCAGTTATATTTCCATTCATGTTTTCCATTGCTTCTTTTGCTATTGCAAGACCTAATCCGAAGTTTCCTTTTTCTCCTTTATAGAATCTTTCAAACAAATGAGGAATGTTCTTTTCAATTGTTCCATCTCCATCATCGTATATTTCAATTACGTTTTTACCTTCCATTACATATCCTCTGATAAAAACCTGTTTTTTTGCATATCTAATACAATTTGATGTAATGTTTAAAATAACATTATGGAACAAATCTTCGTCAATATTTATGCTCATCTGTTTATCTATTTCCATATCAATATCGATTTCTTCTTTTAATGCAATTCCTTTTATTCTCTGCAAAGCATCTAACATAATCTCTCTTGCATTAAATTTCTCAATGGAAACATTATACATCTTACTATCAAATTTGGATAATGTAAGAAGTTCAGCCACCATCTTATTTAGTTTTATACTTTCCTGTCTGATGACTGATGCCGCCCCTACATTATCGCTTAATATTCCACTTTCAATACCTTCTGCATAACCTTGTATTGACATAAGTGGATTTCTAAACTCGTGAGAAATATTCTGATAAAAACTCTTTTGATTTTCGTCATTTGCTTTTAATTTTGCAGCCATATGATTAAGGCTCTTATACAAATCTTCTATTTCTTTATTTGACTGTCCTTCAATTTTATTTGTAAATATTCCATTTCCTACTTCATTTGCGTAAGCACAGGCTTTCATAATCTGATTGCTAATACTTTTTGACAATTTTACGGAAAATACAACACTTACTATCATGCAAATAAGTATAATAATCATTAATATTACATTAGAATTTACAAGATTGTCCGTCCCAGTCCTCGTATTCGTTACAAATACCATTGATGCATTTTTAACACCCTCGTAATTGTCTAAAGATACAACTGAAATGTAGCACTGATAATTATTAATTTTTTCTCTGTGGATATCTTTTTTTGATTTTGAAATTTTTATTATCTGACCATCATTTATTTCAAACCCACTATCACTCTTAAAACTTATATTTTCATTTCTCAAAATATAAAAATTAGTGTTTCCTGATAATTTTGTGGAAGTAAGAGCTGCAACTAAATTAGTAAGGAGTTCTGATGAGTCCCCTTCTTCATACGATGTTTGCACAAGTTTTTCCATCGTTGTCATTGTGCTTGATAATTCCTTTTTAGCCGTGGTCTGTATATTATTAGTCATTACAACATTAAAAATAACTAAGATTATAATAGGTACTGCAACTGAAATTGCAAACATTGATGACAATAATTGTTTATATATCGTTCTCATTTTACACCTACTTTTTTAATGCCATTTTAAATCCATATCCCCATACTGTTTTTATTTCTACATTGCTGTCTGCTATTTTTCTTCTAAGCCTCTTTACTGTATCATCTGTAGCTCTTGTATCAATATCATATGCGATTTTCCACACTTCTTTAAGCAATTCTTCTCTAGAAATTGCCTGATTATTCTTTTGTATAAGATATTTAAGGAAGTCGAATTCCAGTGGTGTAAGAGCAATTTCCTCATCATCTACATATGCCTGCTTCTTAGTCACATCAATTTTTATATTTCCAAATGTAACCTTTTCTACTTTTTCTACCTTATCCATCGAAATTCTTCTAAATAATGCCTGAACTCTCGCCACAAGTTCTATTGGTGAAAACGGCTTTGTCAGATAATCATCCCCGCCAACACTTATTCCTTTTATCCTATCCTCTTCGCTATCTTTTGCTGATAAAATGATTATTGGAACATTTGCTATTTGTCTTATCTGCCTGCATATTTCCACACCATCTGTTCCCGGCATAATAACATCTAAAATTATCATATCAGCATTTTTTTCTTTATATCTTTTAAATAAATCATCTCCATTAGAAAATGTCTCAACTTCATATCCCTGATTTTCTAAGAAACATTTTACTAACTCACGTATATTCTTTTCATCATCAGCTATATAAATTAATTCGCTCATTTTTATCCCTCTTATAAAATATGTAATGCCCCCGCCCTTCGGTCAGCGGCTATTCGTCGGAAACATTTATAAAAAATGAACTTTGTTCATTTTGTTTCCTCCTATTTACGGTTATCTTTAATTTTATGAAACTACAGATTCTAATTCTAACGATGCTATCTGTATTTTTCGGTTATCGCAATTTAATCTTCTGTCTGTTGTAGTAATAACCTTGCTTTCTGTTACTTTTTGACTGCTTCTAATATATTTTTTCATTTCATTTGATTCTTTTGTAGCTTTTCTCAAAATAGATGAAAGCTTATTCTGACTCTTTATATATTTTATCTGTTGTTTTTTTATATAACTTTTCTTCTTATTATTTAATTTTGCATTTTCCATCTTTAAGCTTTTCTTCTGGCACACTTCCTTCTGTGCACGTATTCTTTCAGTATATATTTTCAAATTTTCAGTATATTCATTTATTTTTATTTTAAATTCTTCTGTTGGTTTTGTATTCTTTTTTATTAATTCTATGCATTTATTGTTTATTTCTGTAAGTTTTACACTTTTAGTATCAATAATAGAATTATTGTCTTCTATAATTACATCTAATTCTTCATTTGTCATAACATTATAATCTACTGCCGCAAATGCACTCATGCTATAAATCATAATTATTGTCATTGTTATAAAAAATGTCTGTGCTATTCTTTTCATTTTACCCTTCCTTTTAATCCTTTAAAATATCATTTAATTCTTCTAACTGCTTAATCGCTTCATCTAAAGCGTCCTGTGTACTTTCTTCATTATTTGTACTTACTTCTTGATTTGTTGTTTCTTCTATATATGTATTATCATTTACAGCAGTTGTCTCTTTTATTTTTTCTTTTCCATTGCATGCACATATTGTTATGCAGGCAACGCATAACATAACTCCTATGATTGTCTTTTTTATTATCTTATCCATTTTTCCCCTCTAATCATTCGTCTGCCTTTGTTTATTATAAAGTTTCATATTCACTTATTCAATTATACTGATGTGGCAATTTTGCGGTAATTTTTGTGGCATTCGTAGTATCCTCAAAAAAAGGGACAGGTTCTCTCTGAAAGCAAGCTTTCTTAAGAACCTGTCTTTTTTTATTATTAGTCTTTTATTACTTCTGTTATTGCTTTTACTGAGCCTGCGAGTCCCTGAATGTCAGATGGGATTATAATCTTTGTTGCCTGACCGTCTGCTGCCGCAGCAAATGCTTCTAAGCTCTTTAATGTAAGTACTGACTGGTCTGCTCCTGCTTCTTTTATTAATTTGATACCTTCTGCAGTTGCATTCTGTACTTTAAGAATTGCCTGTGCTTCACCTTCTGCTTCAAGAATTCTTTTCTGTTTTTCAGCGTCAGCCTTTAAGATTGCTGCCTGTTTTTCTGCCTCTGCTTCAAGTACTGCTGATTCTTTCTTTCCTTCTGCTCTAAGAATAGCTGACTTCTTTTCACCTTCTGCAATTAAGATTGCTTCTCTACGTTCACGTTCAGCCTTCATCTGCTTTTCCATCGCATCCTGAATTGCTGTTGGTGGAATGATGTTCTTAAGTTCCACTCTGTTAACTTTAATTCCCCATGGATCTGTTGCTTCATCTAAAGACTGTCTCATCTTAGCATTAATAATTTCTCTGGATGTAAGTGTTTCATCTAATTCCAAATCACCAATAATATTTCTAAGAGTTGTTGCCGTTAAATTTTCAATAGCCATAATAGGACTTTCTACACCATAGCAGAAAAGTTTAGGATCTGTAATCTGGAAAAATACAACTGTATCAATTCTCATTGTTACGTTATCCTTTGTAATAACCGGCTGAGGTGCGAAATCAACAACCTGTTCCTTCAAGTTAACTTTTCTTGCTACCATATCTAAAAATGGCACTTTAAAATGAAGACCTACAGACCATGTGCATTTATATCCTCCAAGTCTTTCAATAACATAGGCATGTGCCTGTGGTACAATCTTTACGCATGTTGATACTAAAATCAACGCTAATACTACTACTACAATTAATAATGGCATTTTACTCCTCCTCAATCTTACTTCATGCTCAATTATTTAGTTCCGTTTTTTCGACAATAACTTTGACACCCTCAACCCTTAATACTTTTACATATTCTCCGGCTTCTATGATTTCTCCATTATCAGTTCTTGCTGTCCAGTCCATTCCATCAATCTTTACAGTTCCGGTTGCAAGTACGTTGTTTATATCAGCCGTCACTTCTCCAACCTTTCCTTCCATGGACTCAACATTTGTTTTTTCAGGATCTTTGTTAATATAATTTACTGCAAATGGGCGAATAAATAATAATATTAAGATTGACACAACAACAAAAACTATTGCCTGCACAATCAAATTTGCCCCCAATGCCGAAACTAAGCATGCGGCCAGTGCTCCTACAGCAAACCATATACTTGTTAATCCCATTGTTATTAACTCTGAAACTGCAAGTATAACAAACAGAGCCAGCCATACTACAACATAATCCATATTTCGCTCCTTTCTGCATTTTTCTATATTATTCTATCATACATATATATCTTTTTACAATAAATATTATGTTACTTTGAATACATTTAATTACCTGATTTTGCAAATATGAAAAACAATTTTTCAAAGTGAATAGCCTTAATAGGCATTTGTCCTAGGGTTCAATATCAACATTATTTATACCGGTTTTCCTCTATTTTATATGTTTATTAATTCATAATTGTATGAAACATCAGACTGTAATTAACAATTATTTACTATATTTAAGGCACTTTTTTATTGGTATATTTGATACATTTTTTTAAATTACGACTTATTATTTGTGTGTATTGCCAAATTTGTTTTCCATTTATTGCAATTTTTTTTTGCCCGCGTTATTATTATCTTCGGAATATTATAGAAAATTTTATTTATATAGGTTGATTTACTTACAATATTGGTGGGCTTTTATTAATCGACCTTACAAAAAGGAGGATTTCATTATGGCAACATCAAAAGCTACAAAAACTGTTGCAAAAGAAACTGCAAAAAAAATTGATACAAAAGCTGAAGTTAAGGACACAAAAAAGGAAACTGTTAAAGTTACTCCAGTAAAAAAAGAAGCTGTTAAAGCTGAACCTAAGAAGGAAGCTGTTAAAGCTGAACCTAAGAAGGAAACTGCTAAAGTTACTGAAGTAAAGAAAGAAGCTGTTAAAGCTGAACCTAAGAAGGAAGCTGCTAAAGTTACTCCAGTAAAAAAAGAAGCTGTTAAAGCTGAACCTAAGAAGGAAGCTGCTAAAAAGACTACAACTAAAAAAGCTGCCGCTAAAAAAGTTGAAAAAGTATTAGTTCAGTTCTATGGAAAAGAATTTGATGTTGAAGCATTAAAGGAAGCTGCTAAAGCTGATTACACAGCTAAAACAGGAAAGAAAACAGTTACATCTGTTGAACTTTATATCAAACCTGAAGATAATCGTGCTTACTATGTTATCGACAAAGCTACAGGTTTTATTACATTATAATTAAACAATTACATATATTATAAAAAGCAATTGCACCACGTTTAATACATTGGTGCAATTGCTTTTTATTTGTTAATTTAAAACAATCTTAATTTTAATATATTGTTTCATAAGAAATATATAACATTGCTGTCTTCATTAGATTTTTAATACAATATTATTTATTTTCTTCATTTTCTACATTTGCAAGAAATTCATTTAACTTTACTGTAAGCGCATCAGCATCAATGCCATGTACCATGCAAGCTTCTTCTAATGATTCTCCCTGAGATGCAGGACATCCTATACAATGCATTCCTTCATTTAATAAAATAGGAACTACTCCCATATTAATTTTTAAAATATCGCCGATAATCATATTCTTTGTAATCTGTGCCATGATAAGTTCTCCTTCTATCTATACAGTAGTAGTTTTTAAAGACCCTCTCCAAGGTCTTTCTGACAAACCAATTGTAATATTAACTCTTTTATAATTCAATACTTTCCATATATAATTGATATATTAAATGATATTTAACTAAATTCAATTCTATTTTTAGTATATAACCATTACATTTTTATAATTCACTAAATTAATATTAGTATGTTTCAGGTTCGTCGTATTCAACACCAAATGTCTCAACTGTGACCTTTTTCATCTTCTGTTCATTAACAGGTCTGTCCATCGCACCTGTCTTTGTTGTTGCTATTGCATCAACAACATCCATTCCTTCGATGATTTTTCCAAATGCAGCATACTGTCCATCCAAATGTGGTGCGGCTTCATGCATAATAAAGAACTGTGATCCTGCACTATCCGGATCCATTGCTCTAGCCATAGATAACACTCCCGGTGTATGCTTAAGGTCATTTGCAAAACCATTATAATTGAATTCACCCTGAATACTGTATCCCGGGCCACCCATTCCTGTTCCTTCAGGATCTCCACCCTGAATCATAAATCCTTCAATTACTCTATGAAAAATTATTCCATCATAGAAGCCTTTTTTTACAAGGCTGATAAAATTATTTACTGTATTAGGAGCAACTTCAGGATATAATTCAGCTTTCATTATATCTCCATTCTCCATCTCAATTGTTACTATTGGATTCTTGTCTGCCATTGTCTTTCCTCCGTTCATATTTTGTTCATACTAAATTAAATATACTTTCACATTGAAAACATCATTTTTTCACGATTTAACTTTAGTATATATATTGTAAACAAAAACAGTTGTTACTGATTTTGTTACTCGTTTTTTCATATTTTTTCATAATTTTGAATATGCATCAGGCATATTCGTGAATCGGCTAAGGAGTCGATTCTCCTCCCTTTTTTTATTAGAATAAATTTACCCGAGAGAGATACAAGTATTTGTATCTCTCTTTGGTTTTTCAATACAAAACTTTATCACATTAACATAAATGTTGCAATCTTTAAGAATAATACAAGTGAAATAGCATCCACGATTGTTGTAATAAACGGACTAGCCATTACTGCCGGATCAAATCCCAACTGGTTTGCTAATATTGGAAGCATACATCCAACTAACTTAGCACACATTACCGTAATACACAGTGTAATACACACAGTAATATTTACCATTATAGCTTCGTGAGTAATTCCTGTTCCTAAAGCATTCATAATTAAAACTCTTATAAAATTAACTACCGCTAATGTTAAGCCGCACAAAACTGCAACTCTTATTTCTTTCCATATTACTTTAAATATATCTTTAAATTCTACTTCATTAAGAGATATTGCACGAATGATAGTTACTGATGCCTGTCCACCTGAGTTTCCACCGGTATCCATTAACATAGGTATAAAAGCAACTAATCCTGTAATTCCTGCAAGTTTTGCTTCAAAACTGTCTATTATTGTACCTGTAATTGTAGCTGATATCATTAATATAAGAAGCCATGGAATTCTTGATTTAAATGTTTCAAATATTCCCGTTCTAAAATATGACTTGTCAGATGGTAAAATAGCTGCCATCTTTTCCATATCTTCTGTTGCCTCTTCTTCAATAATTTCCAAAATATCATCGACTGTAATAATACCAACAAGTCTGTTTTCACTATCTACTACAGGCATTGCCATAAAGTCATATTTTTGGAATTGTCTGGCTACAGTTTCCTGATCATCTAACGTACTTACAGTAATCACATTTTCATCCATTATATCGCTTACAATAGCATCAGGATTGCCAAGAAGCAAAGTTCTAAGTGTTACCGATCCTACCAAATGCCTTTGCAAATCAAGTACGTAACAGGTATTGATTGTCTCCTTATCAATTCCTATTTTTCTAATTCTTTCTAACGCCTGCTTTACAGTAATGTTTTCCTTCAAGTCAGCAAATTCGACTGTCATAATACTACCGGCAGAATCTTCCGGATATTTTAACAAATGATTTATATCATTTCGTGTTTCATCCGAAGCCAATGCCAAAATTCTTCTTACAACACTCGCCGGCATTTCTTCCATCAAATCGGCAGCATCATCAGCAAACATGTTTTCAATAATGTTTGTTGTTTCTTTATCTGTAAGGGAATTAATTATATACTGCTCAATTTCTACAGGAAGATGAGCAAATACATCTGCCGCTATATCTTTGGGGAGCAATCGGAATACCCTTATAAATTCCTGTGTTGGCAGTTCTTCCTGAAGTTCTTCTAATACTTCAGCTATATCCGCCTCATTCATGTCAGCAAACTCTTTTTTTACTAGTACATATTTCTTATCTTCAATTAGTTCAATTACTTTTTTCACTAATTCATCTAACTCGTCTAACATGATGCTCCTCCTTTCTATTCTATATATTATTAAATTTAATACTGAAATTAAGTATGGAAAATTTAATTTTGCTATCTGTATTTCTTATTAATATAAGATTATGAATATCAAAATTTAGTACTTTTCTTTTTTATTCATTTTTAGTATTTACACGCCACTTAATTCTACAACAATTGTTTGTTCATTTCAACTAAGAAAGGCTTTACACTCCCCTATTTTACAATAATTTTCTTCAAAATTTACTAAATATTTTTTTATAATTTTAATGCACTAACACGTTAAATTGACAAATTCTTTTAATTTCTTTAATATGATGCAAGAACCACTATAGAATCGAGGTATTTAATGGAAAGAGAAAAATTTAAATCGAGACTTGGCTTCATCCTTATTTCTGCTGGATGCGCCATTGGAATTGGCAATGTGTGGCGCTTTCCTTACGTTGTAGGTAATAATGGAGGCGGATGTTTCGTACTATTTTACATTTTGTTTTTAGTAATTTTAGGCTTACCTATTCTTACTATGGAATTTTCTGTCGGGCGTGCAAGTCAGCAAAGCATTTCACGTTCATTTAAGGCATTGGAAAAGAAAGGGCAATATTGGCATCTTCATGGATATGTTGGAATGGCTGGAAATTATATTTTAATGATGTTTTACACTACTGTTGCCGGATGGATGTTACGATACTTTTTCGACATGGCAAAAGGTGATTTTACAAACGCTACTACAGCAGATGTGCAGGCTCATTTTTCTGATATGCTTAATGTTCCATCAGAAATGATTTTCTGGACTGTAATTGTTATTATCCTTGGTTTCCTTGTATGCTCTTTAGGCTTACAAAATGGTGTTGAAAAAATATCAAAAACAATGATGATTGCACTTTTAATAATTATGGTAGTTTTAGCCATTAACAGTATTTTCCTTGATGGATCTGATAAAGGATTATATTTTTATCTTGTTCCTGATTTTAATAGAATAAAAGAAATCGGATTGGTAAATGTAATTGTTGCTGCTATGAATCAGGCATTCTTTACACTTAGTATAGGAATGGGTTCTATGGCAATTTTTGGAAGTTATTTGGGCAAGGACCGCAGCCTATTAGGTGAATCAATAAACATTGTCGCTTTAGACACTTTTGTAGCAATTGTATCAGGACTTATTATTTTTCCATCATGCTTTGCATTTGGAGTTAACCCAGATCAGGGACCTAGTCTTATTTTTGTTACTTTACCTAATATATTTATTCAAATGCCCGGCGGAAGAATATGGGGAAGCTGCTTCTTTATATTTATGGCATTTGCCGCTTTTTCAACTGTAATTGCAGTATTTGAAAACATTATGTCCTCATGCATGGATTTATGGGGATGGTCCAGAAAGAAAACAGCTATTGTAAATACTATTGTTATTATATTAGCATCTCTTCCTTGTATTTTAGGATTTAACCTGCTATCAGGTTTTCATCCTTTAGGTGATGGAACTAGTGTTTTAGATTTAGAAGATTTTATGATTAGTAATTTAATTCTTCCAATTGGTTCCCTGATTTACACTTTATTCTGTACAAGCAAATATGGATGGGGATGGGATAATTACATTTCTGAGGTTAATTTAGGCTCAGGACTTAAGGTTCCAAATAAAACACGTATTTATTGTAAATGGATTTTACCTTTGATAACTTTAATAATTATTGTAAACGGATTAATTTCTGTTTTCTTCAAATAAGGCTGAAAGGCCCTGATATATTTATTGAAATTTACGCTCGCGCTGCTTGCCACTCAAAACAAAAGTGCACCGGAAGTTTTCATTCTTTCGGTGCACTTTTGCTATTTATCATGTTTAGTTTTTGATTTTAGTAGAATAAAATATCTCCATATGAAGGTACCGGCCATACTTCTTTGTCTACAATCATTTCAAGTTCATCTACAGGTTTTCTAAGTTCTGCCATTGCTGCCATTACTTCTGACTTGTAGCTTTCTGCCTTTTCCTGATTGTTATCAATGCTCTGAGCCTTAGCTGTTGCCTTCTTTAAGTCTTCTAATCCTGCTTTAGTTTCATTTAACTTAGCTGTTACAGCATTTAATAATTCTATCTGAGTTGAAGCATCTGCTCCTGCCTCTTTTACTGCAATTGCTGTATCAGCAAGTTCTTTTGTATAGTATACAACTGATGGAATAAACATCTTGCTTGCCATATCAATCATAGTTAAAGCTTCGATATTTCTTACTCCTGCATACTGTTCAAATAAGATTTCCTTACGAGCTTCAAGTTCTGCCTTAGACATAATATTGAATCTTTCATACATCTTAACTGTTGAATCATCTACTAATGAAGGAATTGCATCTACGATAGACTTGCAGTTTGGAAGTCCTCTCTTTTCAGCTTCTACAGGCCATTCTGCTGAATAACCGTTTCCGTTGAAGATAATTCTTTCATGTTCCCTCATAAGTTTTACTGTATATTCTTCTACAGCTTTATCTAAATCTTCTGCACCTGTAAGAGCATCAATTGCATCTGCAAATGCTTCTGCCATCATTGCACTAAGTACTGTATTTGTATCACCAATTGAGTTTGATGAAGCAACCATTCTGAATTCGAATCTGTTACCTGTAAATGCAAATGGTGATGTTCTGTTTCTATCTGTAGGATCCTTTTCTAATACAGGAAGTTTGTTAATACCAAAATCAATTACACCTGAATGAAGGCTTGAAGTAGCTTTTCCATTCTTAATAATCTGATCTACTACATCTCCAACCTGATCTCCTAAATAAATAGAAATGATTGCAGGTGGTGCTTCATTTGCTCCTAATCTGTGATCGTTACCTGTGTTAGAAGCGGCTGTTCTAAGCAATACTGCATGTTTGTCAACTGCTGACATAAGGCATGCAAGTACTAACTGGAATACTTTATTATTTTCAGGTTCTTTACCTGGTTTGAATAAGTTAATTCCGTCATCTGTTGTAAGTGACCAGTTGTTGTGTTTACCTGAACCATTAATTCCATCAAATGGTTTTTCATGTAATAAACAAACTAATCCATACTTCTTAGCTGTCTTCTTTAATACGTTCATTACTAAGTAGTTATTATCTAATGCTACATTTGAAACTGAGAAAATAGGTGCAATTTCATGCTGACAAGGAGCAACTTCATTATGCTGTGTCTTTGCTGTGATTCCTAATTTCCATAACTGTTCATCAACGTCTGACATAAATTTCTTAACTTTTTCTCTAATATCACCAAAATACTGATCTGACATTTCCTGTCCTTTTGGAGGCATAGCACCGAAAAGTGTACGTCCTGAGAATTTAAGGTCAGGTCTCTGTTCATATAAATCTTCAGGAATTAAGAAATATTCCTGTTCAGGACCAACATATGAAAGAACTCTTCTTGATGTTGTATTTCCTAATAATCTTAAAAGTCTTATACCATATTTACTTACTGCATGCATTGCTTTAAGTAAAGGTGTCTTTGTATCAAGTGATTCACCTGTGTATGAGCAAAATGCTGTTGGGATGCAAAGTGTATCATCTTTTATGTAAGCAGGTGATGTAACATCCCATGCTGTATAACCTCTTGCTCCACATGTCTGTCTCAATCCACCTGATGGGAATGATGATGCATCAGGTTCTCCCATTAATAAATCTTTTCCTGTAAATGTATTATCAATCTTACCATCTGTTGGTAATGATGCGAAGGAATCATGTTTTTCAGCTCCTACTGAAATGATATATGGCTGGAATACATGTGTATAATGTGTAGCACCTTTTTCAACAGCCCATTCCTTCATAGCCTGTGCAACGATGTTTGCGATATCCATTGTGATATCTCCACCTTCGTGCATAATTTTCTTAATTTCATTGTAAGTTGCTTCAGGTAAACGATTCTTCATTACTGATTCATCGAATACATTCTGTCCAAATACTTCTGATACATTAACTCCCATAGTGTCTGTTCCTTTCTATACTTAACTATTTTTCATTCCGCTAATTTAAAAAGGCATTTACTCTGTCCACTCTATATGTCTTTAGCCTTGTAATAAAAAAAGGCTTTTCTCCAAATAATTCTTTGAAGAACGCCCTTGTTCTTAATCTCATTTAGCGGTGAGGTTTCCCTCGTCGATATATAAGTTACACTATTTCTTAATAAAAATCAATACCATTCCCTAAAATCCCTTATTTTTTTAAGTATTACTTAATAAAATTAAGTTAGTTTACACTAATCCACTACTTCTTCCCCTCTGTACATACATACAACCATTCTGTTACCATTGTTATCCACACAAGTAGAACATATCAAAATCTTGTCTGATACACCTGGCATTTTACTGTCATACTTGAAATTACTCTTGTCATAAGTCTTCTTAATCCATTTAGCAAACTCATCATCATCTTTAAAGCCAAACTTATATATATCTTCATTATCTGCCTTAGTTCTAAATGACGAAAATACGTGATAAATATAATGACGATGTCCCACATAAACATCAAATGTCTGATTTTTCTTGCAAAAATCTTCTTTTGAAAATTTCATTAAGTCGTGAAACATTGAACCATCCATCATGTTGTGTCCATACACAACACTCATTCTGGCATCAAGTCCTCCACAACGTGAATCCATAAAAATAGCTCCACCACCATTTGCCACTTTATCTGAACCTTTTACCAAGTAATAATCGTTATCACTATGCTGAACTATAGGGTACTGAATTCTTGTGCCATCAAGTTTAATATATCCTTTTGACTCATCATTATATTTTAACATTGCATCATAGTCCCATACCCATTTGGTTATTGTTCCCTGGTATTCTGCACTACTAGCTGTCTGAGCTGTATCTGACGTATCTGCCGTCTGTTCTGTACTCTGTATCTGATTAAACATTTCATCAACTGCACTATATTTTTCCTGAGCTGCTGTATAATCCAAATATGAATCCATCAATTCATATGATGCATATCCAAATGCTATACCGGCAACGGTAAATGCTATTACCCTCACTATGTTATATGCAATTCCTGATATTTTGTTTTTCTTATTTTCAGTATTTTCTTTCTTTTCAGTATTTTCTTTCTTTTCAGTATTTTCTTTCTTTTCAGAATCAAATCCTATCCTTAATTCATCATCTATTTTATTATCTCTTATTTTGATATTATTTTCTATTTTATTATCTACAAATTCTTTTCTATTCATACAATAAAATACTCTTTTAAATCCTAAATATTATTAAAGGCTCCCGCTTCAAGCAGGAGCCCATTGTTACTAATATTATGTGCTTCCTAAAAATATATTTCAGGATGCCCGGTCTGTTATATGCCTATTCAAAAGCCTTTCCAACTGAACCGAATAATTCCATTTTTTCTTTTACTGTTGCTCTAATAGCTTCTGCACCTGGAGCAAGTAACTTACGAGGATCAAATCCTTTTCCTTCTAAGTCCTTTCCTGCTTCGATGTACTTTCTTGTTGCATCAGCAAATGATAACTGACATTCTGTATTAACGTTAATCTTAGATACACCAAGATCAATTGCTTTCTTAATCATATCTGCAGGAATACCTGTACCACCATGAAGAACTAATGGCATAATTCCTGTCTTCTGCTGAATTGCATCAAGAGTTTCAAAACTAAGTCCTTCCCAGTTTTCAGGATATTTTCCATGAATGTTACCGATACCTGCTGCAAGCATATCTACACCAAGATCAGCTACTGCCTTACATTCATCAGGGTCAGCACATTCGCCTCTTCCGATAACTCCATCTTCTTCACCGCCAATTGAACCAACTTCTGCTTCAATTGACATATCCATATTATGAGCTACTGCTACTAATTCTTTTGTCTTAGCAATGTTCTCTTCAATTGGATAATGTGAACCATCGAACATAATAGATGTAAATCCTGCCTTAATACATTTATAACATCCTTCGTATGTTCCGTGATCTAAGTGAAGAGCTACAGGAACTGTAATTCCTAATTCTTCATCCATAGCCTTAACCATAGCAGCTACTGTCTTAAATCCTGTCATGTACTTTCCTGCACCTTCAGATACACCTAAAATAACAGGGCTCTTTAATTCTTCTGCTGTTAAAAGAATTGACTTTGTCCATTCAAGATTGTTGATGTTGAACTGTCCTACAGCATAATGACCTGCTTTTGCTTTTTCTAACATTTCTTTTGCTGAAACTAACATATTGTACCTCCGTATGTTTTATATTTATAGAGCTTTTTTCTAACCGTGTTTATTATACCCCATTTTCAGAGTATTGCAAACATATTTCTTATTTAAAACCATTAGTTTTACTAATTTTACCCTGTATTTTTTCTTATTTTACGGTAATTGATTTTATTTTACTCCATTTTCCAAATACTTTTTTGTTTTTTGAATCCAATTTATAGCCTCTTACCTTAACATAATAAGTCTTACCTGATTTCAAAAATGGAATAGTAATATTTTTTGAAGTTGTTGAAGTAACTTTTCCTTTTTTCAACTTTTTGTTTGTTCCATATTTTATCTGGTAACCCTTTGGACTATCTGCTTTTTTTCCTTTTATACTATATTTAGCATAAATAGTGCCTTTCTTTTTATTAACTAATTTTGTTAATTTAGGCTGCTTTACAGTTACCTTTGTCCATTTAGCTACTATAGTTGTATTCTGCCTTACTCTGTACTTTTCTGTTATTTCTTTTCCGTCACTTGTGTACCAGCCGTTAAATGTATATCTTTTTTTTGTTAAAACAGGCAAATCAAGTGTTTCTCCGTCATATGCATTAACATTTGACACAGTCTTCTTTCCATCTTTCATGGTTATCTGATATGTAGGAACCTGATTCTGTTCTGTCCATTTTGCCGAATTGGTTCCATTATCACTTGTTCTCTGATATGCTCTGACATAATCTACTTCCATTGTTGCCGGAAGTGTTCCTGCATCAGGTGCTACTCCCGGAAGATTTCCTCCAACTGCCATATTCAATAAGAAGTAATATGATTTCATTCCTTCGTCTTTTTTATCTGCTGTTGAAATATTTACTTTATAAAATTCAACATCATCTACAAAATAATGTATATATTCATTGTCCCATTCAACTGCATAAATGTGCCACTGCGTTTTGTCATACCAGTTATATCTTGAATATGAAGCATTCAACTGACCGGAAACATATTTGTTATCATATGGACTGTCATCTCCAACTCCTGCATTCCAATGGAAAGCTCCCTGTGCAAAGCTAATTGTATTCCACGCTTCCAAAATATCAATTTCTCCACACCATGGCCATCCTTTCTGATTAACTCCAAGCATCCAAAATGCCGGCCATACACCTTTTAATGATGGAAGTTTTATTCTTGCTTCCATTCTGCCATACTGAAAATCCTGTTTTCCAGCTGTTGTTATTCTACCTGATGTATAAGAATATGTAACTTTAGAATTTTTTGGATCAACTGTTTTTTCTTCAATTGCTGTTATTTTCAATGTTCCGTCTGAAACACTTACATTCTTTTCACTATCTGTATAATATTCTAATTCATTGTTTCCCCAGCCTGGATTTTTTCCGTCTGTTCCACTATTTCCAATATTATAATTCCAGTTATTCATATTAAGTGATGTTCCATTAAATTCATCACTCCATACAAGCTTATATGCTGTATTCTTTTTTTCTGCTGCATGAACATTTTTTACATTTGCCACCGGCATGCATGTAACAACCATCGCTATTGCTAGAGTTGTACCTATTACTTTGTTCATTAATTTTCTCATAATGTTCTCCTACTTTTAAATTGTACTTCTATGTTTTTATTTTGCTCTTAGCATATTTTTTATTATAGAACATATCAAAAGATTATTTTACTTTTCTTACTTTACTCCATTTTCCATATACTTTAGTACCATTCACTACTTTATAAGCTCTGACTCTAACATAATATTTCTTATTTGACTTTATTTTTTTGACAATTACAGTTGTTTTCTTTGTATTTATAGTTTTTACTTTTTTAAATTTAACATTCTGTGCCACATTCAACTGATAACCTGAAACTTTAGCTATCTTTTTAATTTTGATGACAGCTTTTCCTTTCTTCTTTACGGCTGACTTTATAACAGCTTTTTTTACTGAAGGCATAGTAGTTATATTATTATCTCTATTATTATCTCTATTATTATCTGTAATATCCTGTTCAACCTTATGTGGTACTGACCATTTTGCAGTCAACTCAATACTGCCTCTAACTCTCATAGTGTTAATTGCTTTCTGATTATCACTTGTATACCAGCCTTCAAAACCATTTTCTCCGGCATATACACTTGGGATTTCAAGAGTTTCACCATCATAACATGTAAATGTACTCATTACTTTATTTTCATCTTTAAATGTAACTGTATGTACAGGCACCTCGCCTTGTTCAGTCCATGTAGCTGTATTTCCACCCTGATCGCTTGTTTTCTGATAAGCTCTTACATAATCCACCTCCATTGTCGCAGGTAAAGTGTTATATGTAGGAGTTGTTCCCGGAAGATTTCCACCTACTGCCACATTTAAAAGGAAATAATAATACTTAGATGCTTCATCCTTTTTATCTGCACTTGTAACATCAACTGAAAAATATAATGTATCATCTACAAAATAATTTATTTTCTTATCATTCCATTCAACTGCATAAATATGCCACTGTGTTTTATCGTACCAATTATATGCTGTATACCTTGCATTAAGCTGTCTTGCAATATAATTTGGACTATATGCATTACTTTCTCCACCTGTATTCCAATGAAAAGCTCCCTGTGCGAAATTATCTGTATTCCATGCTTCTAAAATATCAATTTCCCCACACCATGGCCATCCTTTCTGATCAACTCCAAGCATCCAGAATGCCGGCCACACACCTTTTAATGATGGAAGTTTTATTCTTGCTTCCATACGTCCATATTTAAAAGTCTGTTTTCCTGCTGTCTTGATTCTTCCTGATGTATAATTATATCTATTAAATTTCTGTTCTAATGCTGTAATCTTTAATGTTCCATCAGATACATAGACATTATCTGTTCTGTTTGTGTAATACTCTTTTTCATTATTTCCCCAACCTGCATTTGATCCTCCATTTCCTAAATCATATGTCCAGTTGTCTGTATTAAGAGCTGTCCCATTAAATTCATCACTCCATACGAGTTTGTAATCACTTCCTGCAGTGTCTGCTTTAACCTCTGTTGTATTAAACTGAACTGCTGCACTAGTTAATACCATTGTAAATGCTAATGTTCCAGTTAATAATTTTTCTTTAAACCCTTTCATTCTTTATTTTCTCCTTTTCCTAATTTTATATTGTATGCTATCTGTAAATTTCATCAATTCATAAACAGCCATTATACCAATTTAAATATACCACATAAAATTTGTCATAAAAAGTATTCACTTTAATTTAAAAGTACTCTTTTTTTAGTTTTTCTAAAAACGTTTTTACTTTTTCCTTCTTTTTTAATTATTTTGCCTTATTTTATCAAACCTTTTATACACGTTATATTTTGAATTTTTATCAAAAAAATGAATAAGTTTTTTTATTTTAAACTTACCCATTTTCTCATTTTATAAAATTTTTTTATTATATTTTTTTAACTTTAATTGTCAAATTTATTAGGGAATAAATGTGATATGTCAAGGTAATCAGGTATGCCTCTCTGATATTTAACAACCGGCTCCCCTAAAATTAAAGGATATGCATAATCAATAAATTCCTGTGTAACATTATTTCCACGTTCATTTATCCATTCTCTTGGTACATGTTTTACAAGTCCTGCTACATTTTCAACAGGTGTCTCACCCATATCTATTGAATAAGGCTCATTATTTTTTCTAATAGACGTAACCATTATTCCTGTCTTTCCTTCAATTGCACATTTAACTGCATGTCTTCCTAATCTAAATGCTTCACCTATATCTGTAATTGATGACATATGAGCTGCACTTCTTTGTAAAATATTTATTTCAACTGAACGAACTTTAACCTGAATATTTTCTTTTATAATATATTCAAGACATTTCCCTGTTCCACTTAACTGACTGTGTCCAAATGTATCTTCAACAGCATTTGTCGCACTTATATAATTTCCATCTGCATCTTTTATTCCTTCTGAAACAGCAACTACAACGTTATTATATTTATCCATAGCAGCCTTTACATCTTCAATAAATTCATCTTTATTAAAAGCTACTTCCGGCAAATAAATAAGATGCGGTGCATCATTATATGTGTTTCTTGCCAATGCAGCTGCTCCTGTAAGCCACCCTGCATCTCTTCCCATAATTTCCACAATAGTAACACTATTAATTGGATATATGCTTGTATCATGACCTATTTCAAGTAATGTTGATGCAATATATTTAGCTGCTGAACCATATCCCGGAGTATGGTCTGTTACGCATAAGTCATTATCGATTGTCTTAGGAATTCCAATTATCTTAATATCACTTCCTATTGCTAATGCATATTTGCTTAATTTATCAACTGTATCCATAGAATCGTTTCCACCAATATAGAAAAATGCATCTATTTCATATTCGTCAAATTTTTTAAAGATATACGCATATGGTGTATCATCCTCTTTATAATCAGGCAACTGATAACGACATGATCCTAAATACATTGAAGGTGATTTTTTTAATAATTCTATAAACATAGGAGTTGTCTCAACTTTATGTGTCAAATCCATAAGTCTTGAATTTAAAAGCCCCTGAACTCCATTAATCGAACCATATACTTTATTAAATTTTTTACTATCAATAGCTCCCTGTATAACTCCTGCAAGACTTGCATTTATTGCTACTGTTGGTCCGCCCGACTGGGCAACTAAACAATTTCTCATAATTTCCTCCTAAAAAGTCAAACTAATTCTAGTATAAACGAATTTATGACAAAAAACTATATCTATGTTCAGAACTTTTTATTTTTATTTGCATAAAATACTAATGTAAACATTAGAAAGATGGTGTATAAATGAGCTGCACAAATTGTAATATGCATTCTAACCAGATGTCTCCCTGCAGATGTAGCAATCAGGCACGAATGAACAATATGTACCGTGGTCGCAATCAAATGAGTGGAAATATGAATCAGCCTTGTTCTTCATGCAGGAATGCCGGTCCTAATAAAAAAGATGATAAACATGATAAAGAAATGAATTCATGCCCTTGTCATAAAGATGGTTGTGACATAGGAACTGATCATGTTGATAAAATGAATCCGGCTATGGCATTTGTTCCATGGCAAAAATGGGGTGAACTTTTCGATATGTGTGATGCATTTGAATGCGGAACCATATTTAAAGATTTAAATAAACCATGGAGGGGTAGAAATGAAGAATAATGCAAATCGTTTAAAACTTATGAAAATAATTAATCAGGCAAGTTTTGCAATGGATGACGTAAAATTATTTTTAGATACTCATCCCAGTTGCTCTGAAGCGATTGAATATTATAAGAAAGTTAAAAAAATAAGAATGGATGCCGTAGATGAATATACAAGGGAATTTGGTCCCATTACAGCCTACGACGTTGATGTTAAGGATTATTGGAATTGGAACGATTCCCCTTTACCATGGGAAGGAGGTAATTGCTAATGTATAGTTATGAAAAAAGACTTCAGTACCCGGTAAATATAAAATTTAGGAACCCCAAAATTGCACAGGTAATAATATCTCAGTACGGCGGAGGATATTGCAATAACGTATGACGGTTTTTATATAGAAGAAAGTGGTGATTTTTTATAGAAATTCAGGGAAATAATCTTAGATTTTAAATGATTTATCAGTTCTTCAACTGTAAGCAATCTTTTCATGCTAAAACTCATCTTTTCATTAATATTTATATAATATCTCAAATTCCGACAATATACAACAAAATGAATAAAGGGAGCACCGAAGTACTCCCCATTAGTCAGTCCCTGTTCACTTATTCGCCAATTGCCTTTTTAAATTTCTTCCATACTTTTTCGTTCATCATCGGAGCCGGGCAATGTTTTCCGTTAACGTCAAAATGACGTATAACTGTATTTGCATTAGGGCAGTATTTGCGAATGTATTTGATTAATCGCTTAACTGCTGCTGCCTGTTCTTTCGTATAAGGTTCTGCTTCTGTACATCCACATAATTCAATTGAGACTGAATTGTAATTTGTACATTTGCTGTAATACTTTCCACCGCCTGTAGCTTTACAATCATTGTATTTTCCACCTCCGACTGCCCATGCTGTTCTGTTCATTGGAATACTTCTGGCTGTGTTTCCTAACTTATCTACGAAGAAGTGTGCTCCGGCAAGTCTTGTGTTTCCTGTAGCGTAATAATCAGCATTGTTTTTTGCCGTATCGTTGCTATTTCCAGTGTAATGAATAACTATGTATTTTACATCTTTTCTGTTTCTTTTGGTCGGTGAATAGCTGATAGATTTAGCCATTCTCTTGTACATCTTCATATCTTTCTTCCTCACTTTCTTCATCATTTTCATTGTCAAAATGTATTTTTTCTTCTGTCTGACTTTTAATATTTTTCACTAAAGGCAGTAAGAATGTTGGTATTGTGACACCTATATCTACTATGTTTTCTAAAATGCTTATAAGCTCATTGCATGTTATCCAAATTGCGACTATGCAGCTTATCAGGAATGTAAATGGTAATGTGATTCCTGCCGTCTGAGATGCATATAAAATAAGCTGGTCAATTATTGCACCGACTACTACCAACAGCCACATTGATACTTTCTTTGCTATTCCTCTAAAACTCTTATATGAGCTTATTGTTCCGTCTGCTCTGTACTTTGCAGCCATCAGGCCTGTTGCATAATCAATAATGTTACAAATTACCATTAATAACGTTGGAATGTAAAGCACTCCTAAGAACGAGGACAATGTGCTTCCTGCTGCTGTGATAATTTCTTTAATGTGTTTCATGTTTTTTCTCCTTCTCTATGTTTTTTGATAATAAAAAAAGACCTTGCGGTCCTGCTCTGATTTGTTTCATGTGATTAGTCCAATTTAATATACAAACTTCTAGCTGTAAACATTAAGCGTTCCTGTAATGATACTTTAGGTGTAATAAGACCTCTACTTGGGAACAATATAGAATCGTCATATACTCCAATGCTTCCATATAAATTATTGAAATATATGTTATTTCCATCAGAATCTGTTAACGGTTTTAAATTACTATTTAATAACTGAATTTTATGAAGTTCTAATTTATCATCTTCGTTATTGTAATTTCCTGAATATCTAGGATTTCCTAGTGGAAGTGCATAGTTATCATTTATATCATCCGTTATATTGTAAACACATGTATATTTATTCGGACTATTATATATTCCACTATCATTTCCGCCAACATATCCATATGCGTAGAATTTATTATCTGTCGCTTTTGCTATTCCACCTATTAAACAATTGCTCGTTGAATTTGAGCATTTAATTATAATGCAAATACTATCTTCCATACATAGGATTGACATACTTTTATATGCAGTAGTATTCCAACTGTTTTCATCACTCAACTTTCCTGCAAAATAAGTTGGGTTAAGAATGTTTTGTTTATTAGAAGATAAAGAATCTCCAAAAGATATTTCTCTTTCTCCCCACCTATTACTAGTTGCAATTCGTATATATTTTGTAGAAAATTTGTTTATTCTAAATATCATACTTCCTATAAAATTTGTGGTTGTATCAGAAACATATACTACTTCAACATTTTCACCATAAAATTCTTCTAATGCATTTTTTAATTTTGAATAAACACTATTATCTGTAACCTTCACATATTTATAATTCATATATTATTCCTCACTTTCTTCTAATTTATCCTCTACTACAGTCTCGTCAGTATCATTTATAACGATTGTTTCCGTTTTAAAATTAGTTTCCAATTTAACTTCATAACTGTCCTCCACTATTTCTACTTTAAATCCGTTACCACCTAGTTTTTTAATCCTATCAGCAAAATCAATTGCTTTTATTTTATTAGTGCTCTTTTCTGCGTATCTGATAGCATCTGCTATGTTTTTTAGGAATTTTGTTAGTATCATTAATAGTCACCTCCTAAAGCATTTTCAACTATCAAATCTGTCACTCCATTAATTCCATCTTCATCGTTATAAAGACTATAGTTAACTATAGCCTTATGACCTGAGCCTGGATATGCTACATAATATTTTAATTCACTAATTAGTGAAACATCATATTCTTTATCTGAAATTACATTAGTTTCTACGGCTTCTAAATTTGTTATCCAGATACTACATATACCTTCTGCAGGTAAAGTAACTTCAATAAAATCACCTATAACAACTTTTGCAAACTTTATATATTTAAAATTACTTACATCAATAGAATACATTGTAGACGGTCTTTCTCTAGTTGTCTCTGCAAATACAATTCCGTTATGGTCAATCCCTAGGTTTCTACACATTTCAGAATAATGTAAATTCATTTCCTGCGCCACATTGTTGATGCTCTTAATCTGGCTTAAAGCTGTGCTATTAATGGCACTAATCTGACTTGTAGCTGTATTATTAATACTCTCAATCTGTGTAGATGTTTTATCCTCAATAATTCCTATCTGATGTGTAGCTGCGGCATTTATATTCCCCAACTGTTGATTTGTTATATTTGTAATGCTACTAATCTGACTTGAAGCTACTGTATTAATACCTTTTATCTGCGATTCTCCTGCGACTACCGCAGAACTGTTTATAGCTTCAATCTGTGATACTGCTGTGTTATTTATGTTCTCTAGCTGTTGATTTGTTGTATTTGCTAAGTCTTTAATCTTACCGTTTGTCACCTCTGCTATCTGATTAACAGATTGCTCTGTTTTTATGTCTATCTGCTTTAAGCATTCTTCATTAACTTTGACTTTGTCATTTGCTTCGGCTACAAGTTTTTCTGCGTTTTCAAGCTTTTCTTCAACATATTTTCTAAACGGCTTTTCCTGTTCAGGTTCAATGTAATCTGCCGGCTTTGTACGTGCCTTTACAGGAATAATTACAGTCTTTATTGTTGTTTCACTGTCTGAGTTAATTATTTTCAAATATGCCAGAATTTTCTTATTTTCCTGCAATAAAATATCAGGTATTTCTACCTGACTATCGTTTATTGCTTTATTTATTGTTGTATCGCTATTGCCATTTGAAAACTGTACCTCTGTTCCATCTTCTATTGGGTCTGCTATCTTAAGAATCTGCCCCTTGTCATATTGATACAGCTGTTCAATCTGCGTCAGGGTTGATGGTCCAAATTCCACCTCATGTATGTTATTGTACATATCTGCCTCCTTTCTATACGTCATAGCCGGATATAAACTTTCTGTTAACAAAAAGAATGTTGGCTCTTCTTCCTCCACCACTTCCTGCTACATAGTTACCTGATGTTGCCGGATTTGTCTTTAAATTTCTTGTAAGCAATAAATTGAAACCACCCTGTCTTACTATATCAAAAGCTGTATCAGGATAAGCATTCCAATCTGCATTAATTGCAGCTATGGGAATATATCCATCCGGGACATAAATAGCAACCGGACTTTCAGTTACAACTACCGATACACAGCAAAACATTTTTCCAAATATGTCTGATACATTTTCAATTTGTGCAGCGCCGTGTACAATTAAGTCACCACCAACACCTAAATTACCACCTATATTTGCATAGCCTTTCCCGTATATTTCTCCATCACCTGTTACGTAAAATATATTTTCCCATTCATCAGTTGTATTTAATCGTCTTTGAACAATGTAAGTCATCCAATTAACTTTTGGGTCTGCTACAGGTTGAAAATACACTCTATATGTATATCCATCAACTCCTACCGCATCCTGGTACAGTTTATCACCATCAATAGTCCATCCGCCAAAAGTTCCACGATATGTATTTATTCCACTTTTATCAATTAATCCAACCATATCGCCTGATGCATTTGTTACCTTTAGCACTCCATTTCCATTTCCTGCTCCACCTAAGTTAAGAGTTCCACCTTTTGCCCAGGAAAAATCAATACCTATTGCTGAAAGTACATTTACCACTGCATTTCCTGAAGAATCAAGTCCTGCATTCCATGTCTTTCCACCATCACTTGATACTGAAAAAGCATCAGCAGTCATTTTCCAAATCTTTATCGATTCTTTTAATGTCTTTTTGTCATGAAGGTAAAATATTGTGGATCCGTCTTTTTGTTTTTCCTCTGTCTTGAACACGCCAAACGAATTCATCATTAAATCAGTAAGCCTTTGCATTGCCGTATTATAATCATTTATCTTAATCTGATTATTCTGATTTGCTCTTGCCACTATCTTATCTGATATTGAAAATCGCTGGTATTGATTTTCTGTTTCAGTTTCAGCGCCTAAAGATAGCTCCTGATTACCACAAAGTGTAAAAGTACAGTTTGTGACAAAACTTTCAAATGACCTTCCTTTTCTGTCAGTTACTTTAATGCTGTCTCCTGCTTCTATTGTAGGATCAGATAAACACGATAAACTGTAAACCCTTATTGTTGTTCCTACCACGGAACTTTTTAGTATATTCATTACTTTATTTGCCATGTCCTCTGTCTGAATCAAAGGATTATCTTCCATAGTTAGAACATATCCTTCTGTTCCAACAAATGCCGTCTTGTTTTCTTCCGTCGGTTCAGATTCTCCTTCCTTAACGGTTGTAACTGTATATCCAAATCTTGCTCCTGTTATTGTCATTGATAAACGATTCTTTGTAAGAGTTGACTGTTCAGTTATCTCATAAGGTGAATCAGATTTTTTATACCATGTAAATTTTAATTTCTGATCATCTGCTGCTATGTATGCATATTTGCCTAAAATCTTTCCACAGTAACTTACAACGTCTCTATATGTAAGTGAATCTGTAGCCGGCTTTGAATTAACTATATAATCCGCTCCGGTTCCTAAATTTGCATCTAGCGTTAAGCCACAATGTTCGCACGCATCCTGAAGTATCTCGCGAATACTTGCAGGATATGCCAATGTACTTTCTGCATATGGTAAATCAAGAAATAATATCTTATCATAAGCCTCAATAACTATTGTGTCTCCTGAATCCTGGGCGCTGTTAATGTAAAATATTCCCTTTGTTACATATTCAAAGCTGTCTTCTACTAAAAGACCTATCTTTGTTGATATTCTTGCATCTGTCAGGTCCACATCTTCAAATCTTTCATCTGTATTATCAATTGTTAATGATAATTTAGCCGCCACAACACTTCCTACATCAAATGTACTGTCAGATGATGTCGCCGAATTAATTGAATAAGCTAAAACATCTGACATAGTTAATGGTATTTGTGAATCATCTTTAAGAATTATTGTATCTTCTAGCGAGAATATTCTCTCTTCTTTTATACATTCTTTATATTTTTCTGTTACATTAATCATTTAATTTCCTCTTTTATCGTTCTAATAAATTTATTATAGCGTTGCACCGGTGCAACTTTTACTGTTCTATTAAATCTACTCCGACACCAACATAACATGGTAATCCATTTACAGCACTGTACACCGGATATGTTGGTGTTCCTGCGTACATTTTGTAGTTTTTCTCCATGTATGTAACAGAAAAGAACGCATCTCCAATAGCTGTATTTAACGCGTCTCTTTCAGCTGCTGTCAATATCGGATATTTAACACTAAGTTTTAATTTTGTGGCTATAATATCCCCGGTCATTTTTCCATTTAATAACCTACCGGTGTTCTCACTCCATATTTTCTCATAGCTTTCCTCAATTCCATTAAGAGCTGGTTCCTTATCAAATTTCTTATTACCTGTATTAATTATTAGCGTTGCTTCCATATCATTTACCTTTCTAAAAAAAGCATATGCCCCATTCTAAATAAGAATAGGGTTTATGCCTACTTTTCTGGTTCTACTATTTACATCTTTTACGACATAATCTGTAATTTGTTTTCCACCTATATATACATATATTGGTGTACTGTTATTATTTTGTCCATTGCCGTTACCCATTGCAGCCTTTACTGCCGAGTACACACCTGTACTTATACCTTCAACAATCTGTTGATTATTTGCTACAGCAGTTTTACCATTGCTAAATGTACCAATCATTTCGTTGTGGTTAGCATAGAAAAGTCCATCTTCGCCATCCGGAAATCCACCATCCTTAAACGTCTTAATGTGATCAACATTAAAACCAAATGTTTGACCGCCAAATGTTTGACCAGCTATGGAAAATGAAGGTATTTGAATTGAAACTTTATTTAAGTTATCAATTATATACTTATTAATCCATCCGATAACTGTATTAATAGCTTCTTTGAAGCCCTTTTTTAATTCTTCAATCTTATTTTTAGCCTTAATAGTAAATTCAACTTCTTTATCTTTCCATTCATCTGCCCTATCTTTCCACCAACTTTTTACATTTTTAACAGTTGTCTTAACTTCTGCTTTTAATTCTACTGTTTTTTCTTTCCATTCTTTGGTTTTTTCTTTCCATTTCTGTTTAATTTCACTTGCCTTTTGTTTTGCCTCAACCTTTAATTTTGCTACTTTTTCCTTCCAGTCTGATGTTACCTCTTTCCATTTCTGTTTAATTTTTTCCTTTGTTTCGTTTATTTTAGTCTTAAGTTCAGCTACTGCTTCAAGTGTTTTGTCCTTAAGTTTATCCCAATCATCCTTTAACTTATTCGCTAAATCTTTTGCCTTAGTTGCAAGTGTTGCTGTTACGTTCATAATTGGAGTATTTAATAATTTGATTTCTTCTACCAAACAGTCCCAAACATCTTTGGCTACTTTTCCCCAATCCGCATTTTTTATTGCATCTACTATTCCGTCAAAAATACCTTTTGCAAAATCACAGCATCCTTGAGTAAATGATTGAAGAGCCTTTAATGCTTCGAAAATCATTCCCAGCCAGTCTACGCTTGTTATAAAACTTACAACATCTTTACCGATTGCTTCCCAGTCAACTTCAGCAAAAAATGAAGAAATACTTTCACAAATTCCTTTTACTCCATCGCCTAATGTTTTCCCGGCTTTTTTAAAGTCGATTTTATCAAAGCAATCATTTACTGCCGTTGCAAGGTCACTTCCGACACCATTCCAATCAAAAGTTTCAACAAATCCAAAAGCTGTATCTATTACTGCTTCAATACTATTTCCTAAAGTCGAGCCGACTAATGACCAATCTATTGTTGAAAAAGTACTATTAAGAGTTGTTGCTATGCTGGTTCCCAGTTTTTCCCAATCAAACTTTGTTATAAAAGTATTGAAGAATCCTAAAACTGTATTTATCCCATTTCCAATTGTAGACCCAACAAGAGACCAGTCTATTGCTTCCATTGCTCCATTTAAAAAATCCGCTATGTTACTTGCTATACCGTTAACCTTTTTCTGTATTTTCGGCCAATCAATCGAACTTAAAGCACTATTAATTTTTTCGCCTAACGCCTTACCTACACTAGACCAATCACCATTTTTAATATCATCAGCTAAACTGCTTGCCACATTAACTTTTTCTGTTTTCCATGACCCTGCATCATCAGCACCGCCGCCTGTACCTGTACCTGCACCTGATGAATTATTATCCTGACTGTCTAGTTTGGTAATTTCATCAAATCCTGCCAATGACTTTTTATACTTTTCATTGGCTTCTGTTGCAGCATTGGTTGAATTTGCGCTGTCATTCATTGAAGAGGCAAAATCCTTGCTTTGATATACAGCTTTTGTATATGTTTTTTGTCCTGTTAGTGCTGCAAATAATTCACCTAATTTATTTATTGCATTAGCTATTGTATTTACTATATTAGCTATCATTGGAGCAACCGCTGTTGCTAAAGGCTGAAATGCAGCTACAATTGAATTTTTCAGATATGCAAAACTACTGTATAGTTTGCTCATGGATTTATTAAATGAATCGGATTGTCCGGCTAATCGCTTAAATCCATCTGTTAAAATCTGCATTAACTGCATAATTAACATAGACATAACTATACTGTTAATCATTCTTAAATTTTGGGATATACCTTTACTGAAATTTGCAATTTTATTTTTAGCTCCTGTAGCAGCTCTTCCTAAAAGCGAAAACTTGGCAATCGCTCCACCCACTTTGCTTCCGACATTTGCAATTCCTGAACCAAATTTCTTAATTGCCGATACTCCATTTTGAAATTTATGAATCATACTTGAAGCGGCATTTCCAACATTTTTTAATTTACTCGTAACATTAGCCATAAATGAACCTTTAGTAACTGAAGACAATGAACCTAAAGACTGTCTTAACTGCATAATTCTATTCTTTGAACTAGCCATTGTCTGCTTTGATTGTTCCATTTTAGCATTTGCCTGCTGTTGTCTCATGCCTAAATTATTCATACTGTTGCTTGCCTGCTGATAGCTTAATTTAAGACCTGACAATTTAGCTTCCTGCTGCGTAATCTGTGTATTCAGTTTTTGTAATCCCTGTTCATTTCCAAGTTTTAGGAACTCTCCGTCTACATCTGAAACTTCTGATTTCAATTTGCTCAGTTTATTATATGCCTGCTCGCTTTCAGCATCGACCTTGTTTAAAGCCTGTGTCATTTGTTCATAATTCATAAACTCACCGTCTACTTCTCCAATTTGATAATTAGAGTTTTTCAACTGTTTCATGGCATTTTCAAGTTTTAAAGCCTTGTCCTTGTTAGTATCTAATGTTTGCTGTAAACGTTGCATTTCTTCCGAAATACTACCATTAATATTCATATTAGATAAAACGTTAGACATTTTAGAATAAGCATTTCTCATTTCATTCAATTTAGTTTCCTGCTGCGTAATAGCCGTTTCATATTTCTTTGCCTTGCTTTCAGCAATATTGTACTTGTTTCCCAAATCACTTACACTTTGTGCATAACGTTTTGTTGATTCAACAGCACTTTGATATTTCTTTTTTTCACTTTCCAATGCTTTTCCAATTCTTTGTGCGTTTTTATCTGCTGACTTTCCAGCTCTTGATATATCTCCATCTATATCATTTAATGCATCTGATACTTTTTTTACTGAATTTTTAGCATTATCCATACTTTTCTTGAAATTATCAATTTCAGCACTAAATCTTACCTTAATCTCTTCAACTGTCATCCTATTTTCACCACCTTTCCCTACTAATTATTAAATTCATTACTTATTTATTTTCGTATTGTTTACATATCTATACATAATGTTCTTGTATTTATTTATTTTTGCCTGTTTTGTTGCTTCCTTTTTTTCCTCTTCACTCCAAAACGGAAATACTTCCGTAATATTTGTTTCTTCTTTTTTTAAAATCCATTGAGACATTAAATCAGCTTCTCTAAAAGCTATTATTGCCTGGTCCTGATTTTCTCTTTTCCTACGTTCATTGTAAATTTTAATAAATTCAATAGCCTCGCCCCACGTAAAATCTAATGCTTCATAAAATCCTGCACCTGCTACTCTTGTTTCAAAAATTATCTTTTCAACTGTTAATTCCTGCTTTTTACTCTCTGGGTGTTTCTATAATTTCTTTAACCTTTTCATTATTGTCTCCCATTACTTTGTCAATTTCATCAAATACATTATCATATGTATCTTTTACACTCTTAAGCAATGAATTTGCCTGATCCTTTTTTATAATTCCGGATGCTACAGCAATATCGGTTAATACTTTAGCAAATCCATCCATTCCACAAGTTCCATTATCGACTAATAAATCATATAATTCTTCTCCATCTGTAATAACATTGTCGTTATCTTTATAGTTTAATGCAGTATCAAATACCGCTACTGTTTTTTCAATTTCATTTATTCCACCCATTAAAGTGGAAAGTGTGTCTTCCTCAAATTTTTCTTTTAAACTTCTCTGTCCACCACAAGTTAATCTTAAATGTACTTTTACCATTTCTTCATTGTTTTTTAATCTTAATTCTAATGTTTTCATAATATTACTCCTTATTATTACTCTTAAAAAAAGTGAGGGCATAAACCCTCACTATATTATGCTGCCGGGTCTGTAATCTCCCAATCGCTCTGTAATGATACTGATAATTTTGCACTGATTAATTCGTCAACTTTAGCACCATTAATCATGGTTGATACATATCCGGTTGTTTTAAATGTTGTTCCATCCGGGAACGCTACTTCAACAGGGACTATTTTTCCTGCCTTTTCAAGTATTTTTAATTTTCTGAAATCACTTGTTGTACTTGAATTATCATATAAATATGAACATTCCCATGCCTTAATATCCTTTACACCCTGTACAGTAATTTTTATTTTGTCTTTTAGTGTAGTTGCATCAAGTTCTGATGGTGAACCTCCAATATCGCCTATATCTGTTACATAATTAAGTGCAACACTATTAACCTTTACTGAAATTCCAATACTTGCCAAACCCTGTTTTGTATTTTCAACTGCCATTACTGCTACCTCACTTTCTTCATTACTTTGTGTTTCAGTTGTCTTGCTTGTACTTGCCATTTTCAACCTCACTTTCTTATAACTAAATAGTGGTTATTACCTCTATGCAATAACCACTCTCTAATCAATTAACCTGTTTGTTCTAACATCAACATATCTGCTATATCTTAATGTTTTTCTATATAATCCTGAAGCATCTACGCTATCACTATCAGGTGTTACATAATCTCGTTTAAATCCTAACGTTATCATCTTTTCATCAGCTAACATTGCCAAATCTATAACACTTTCAAATGAATCCGCCCACACATCAATCTGATACGATAACAAATCACGTATCTTTATGTTGGTATTACTATTATTAATTTCAAAAAACGTTATCAAAGGCACTGTATCAATCTTTTTAGGGAAATTCATAGATACCTTCAACCCATCTGTATCAATTTCTTTTAGTAAATCTAAAATCTGTACTCTTGCATCTACCATATTATCTAAGCTCCATTACTGCTGCTGTTTTTAACTTCTCTTTGATGTTATCTTCATTATTTTTCATAGCCGGATATAAAAAAGGTTGTGGCTTTTGACCATTTGTGTAATGCCAATTTCCTTCCTCATCTTTATATCTCCACGGTGTTTGTCTATAATGCAAATTTATCCCTTCACGCGTTAACCCTGCAGATTGCCCTACTGTACCGGTTCCAAACTCAACATATGCGGCATATTCAATATTTGAAAAGACTTCTCCTACTATTGTGTTTCCATCCTGTACCACTCTTGAAAAAATATTTTCTCTTAAATGTCCTGTATCAACCGGTGCTAAGTCTTTTACATCATCTGCTATTTCTTGCGCTATTTGCTTAACGGTTTTCATTACATTATTTTCAAGGTTTTCCGAATTAACAGACATTTTGTCTATGAAATCATCAAATCCTTTAGAATCTACTTTAAAATCCATTTTATCTCACCCTTTCAGCTAAGAGTAATCTGTAACTTGGATAAGGTTTTACAGCTATTATGTTGTATAAAATTCCGGATATTGAAACTCTGTCCTTTTCTTTTATTTCATCATCAGAAAATAAACATGCCTGCATCATCTCATTTATACGCTCGCCATATTCTGCAATTTCTACCTGACTTGATATAGGTAACCATATTAGTTCCAGGTTGTACGCTGATTCTTCAGGATAATTATATTCTGTATTACCGTATCTATCAGTTTTAAACTCATATGGATATACCGGTGTAGATTTAATTTTTTCCATTACCTTTCTTTTTGAAAAACCAAATCTTCCACTATTTATTATCATTTCGTCTTGCATATACTCTCCTATATCTTGCCAGTTTACTTAATAGCTGCTCTTCTTTTGTATCATAATCATTACTTGACATATATGTCACGCTTTGGCTTACAACACCTTCTGAATAGCTTTCTGATTTTACGTTTTTTGCCATATCTCTATTGTAATACGTCTGTGCTAAGTTTATCTGAGTGGAAACAAAACGACTATCAAGTTCCTTATCATAATCCAAATTAAGATAAAGTTTAATAGCCGTTGCCGCTTCATCTAGATATTCTGTCAATGTAACCTCCATATTAGCATCAACAGTTTCTAAACTTAGTCTTATTTTTAATCGGTCTAATGTTTCCATCTTTACACTCCTCTCCACTATTTAACAGTTTCTTTTTTTCTCTGTTGTGGTTTCTTTTGCTCTGTAAGTTCAGATACTTCGTAATTTAAAGTATCTGCTTTACAAATTTTTATAACATCATTGTTACTGCATTCCGTTGTAAAACCAGTATTTTTATTTAATATCTTAACCGTCATAGTTTACTCACTTTCTGTCTTAGGCCTTATTAGCTGTCATGCATGCCAAGCACTTCTTCTGAAATACTTTTGCTCCATAGATATGCAATCCTTTAACTGCATCTTTAAAACTCTTTTCAGGTCTGTATCCTTCAACTTCTGTAAGCTGTTCAGCATATGAAGTTGCGGCATTTGTACCTGCTATGATTTTATATTTTGTTCCTGATGTATTAGGTACATTATTTGATACCCAAATCTTAAATCCTGCTGCAACGCCTACATAACCGCCTTCTAAGATTGCCTTATTATAATCTGTTCCATTTGCAACAAATCTGCTATCTTTAAGTAATAAGCCATGATACCATGCCGGTACAACAACCCATCTGCCTACTAATGGTACATTTGCTTCTGTCAATGCGGTTCCTAAATCTACTAAATAATCATATGCATTTGCGGCTGTTGGTACAATTGGTGAATCGTCACTTCCAATTGTTGAGCCTGCTTCTACTGCCATTAAATTTGCAATAAATGAATCTGTTACATCATTCATTCCATAAGCAGTTCTGGACATTGCTTCATTCATTAATTTAGGATTTGTCTGTGCATTATCCACATCATCAATTCCAAAGTTAAAATACTTTGACTGATTAATGGTTAATATCTGCTGTGTTCCATCAAGATCATCCGGGTCCTCAATGTCACTTCCCTTTGTATAATCCTTAATAGTAATATCGCCAATCTGGTTAACTTTAACAGTATCACCAAAGTTTCTAATTTCACCTTCATAATCTCTGTTTACCAAATTAGCATATACATGTGCTTTGTCTAAATGTTCTAATAATCTCGCGCTCCAAATCTGTGGAATAAAATTTTTAACTGACATCTTTTAGTCTCCTTTTCTCTTATTTCTTGCCTGCAAGTACTAACTGCACTTCATCCCAATTTTTATTAATTTCATCCGCTGACATAGTTTTTATTGTATCTAGCGTAATCGTTTTAACTGTTTTCGGTTCTTTAGGCGGTTCTCCCTGCATTTTTTTGTTAGTTGCATTAGTTACTGCTGAATTAAATAACTGTTCAAAGCTATCGATTTTTGCATTTGTGTCTTCGGCATTAGTTCCTGTAAGATAAGATGCAAAGCTAGAATCCAATCCTCTTTTTAATAATTCTTTTCCTGTAGCAACAACCAATTGTTCATGCTCAAACTTCTTTCGCTCAGCTTCAAAAGCCTTTTTATCTTTTTCAAACTGATATTTTTCTCTTTGTTCAGCACTCATTTTCTCTAATCTTTTTGCCTCATCCATGTTGTCAAGCTGTTCCTGCTCCCACTTTGTTCGTGCTGTATTTAATGCTTTTGTAACTGTGCTGTCTATACGGCTTTGTATACCTTTTGCCAACTCAGGTCTTGCCAAAATATCATCAACACTAAACTTTTCCATCACATCATCAAGGCTTAATTCCTCAGGATGATTTTCAGGTTCCTGTGGTTCTTTGGGTTCAGCAAAAAACTGTAACTTCATCTGTAAACGTCTACTTTCTTTTCTCATATCTAACTCCTATTCCCTGTGAGTTCCTGCCTCACAGTTTACTTGTTTTTATATACACCCAATAAGTCCCTGCCTTATTGTTTGTTATAAACTCTTGGTTTTTACGGCTTTTCCTTGCCATATAAAAAAAGCAGATATCATTTGATAACTGCTCTTTAAATCATATTTAATTGTATAAAAATACCACCTAATCTTTCGACTGGGTGGTATTAATACCATGCTATAATATCTTTCTTTTGAAAATTGTTATTCACTAAATACTCCTTTATTCGATGAAATGCATGAGCAGGATAATTCATAGAATATCCTAAAACTAACTTATCTATTTTTTTCTCTCCAGTCATTCTATCCAAAGAAATTATTCCATATTCATCTGAATTTTCTGGAATATATTTATATTTTACGATTTTATCAGTTAATTCTAATAATTCAATTCTTACCACAAAAATACACCTCTTTTCTACAATAAGCTATTTTTATGCTTAAATTCGTCAAGTGCCTTTCTATAATTATATTTTGTTTCTGCTATACTATGTGCTTCTTGATATGTCATCCCCTCCTTATTCATTAATTCATATTCAAGTCGCTCATGTCTTAATAAAATCAAATCATGTTCTTGTATTTCTTTACCTTCTCTTAATCTTCTGAATGATTCAGCCATATCGTAATCCGGATCGAATCTACGTTTTCCACCATACAATTCGTATTCATTTATAAATACATGATCATATATTTTTGATATGTCAGACTCTGCCATACCTGTATTACTTGCAATAGTATTAATAATATTATTTTTCTTACTATTTCTAACAGAATCGTAATAACTATTAGCATGCCTGTTTCTCTTTTCATATAGTGGATCATTATTATCTGTTAACGCACCACTTGTTACTTTCGATTTCATTATATCAGAACTATGCAATTTTTCAATGTTTTTTACTCCCGCCCTTACCTTTGCATTTTGATATTCAGAATCATTTTTCAGGTCAATATATTTCTTTTTCCACTCGCTATAATTCATATTAGCCGGTACAAGCTCTGTCTTTCCGGTTATCGGATTTCTTGCACGTCTCTTTAATTTTGAATAGTCTTTTCCTTCTATGTATGCGCTGTCAACACTTCTACAATTTGGATGCATCGGTGGATAATTAACACCTACTTCTGCATCTTTCACTAAATGAATTGTTTTATCCAACTTTTGACATTGTACTGAAGTTCTGGTATCAAGTGTAGCAATAAATATATATTTTTCTGTACCTATATCTTCGTAACATTTAAGTCTTGCCTGCCCTGCAATATAATTAACTTCTGTTCTAATCAGCCTGTTTGCTTCATATCTGCCGCTATCTATCTTTTTTACTATTCTGGTAGCCATCTTTTTGCCTGATATACCAATCATTAACCCTTGAGTTATTATATCTTCCAAATCATTTGCCAATTTGTCTGTATTGTTCCATATTCTCTTTGAATAGTTTGCACCCTTCCATTCATTTGCAATTGCTGCCTTTACCGCCGGATTACTTAGTTTATTAAAATCATAAGCTAAACCTGTACCTTTTTGAATCGTGTAATGCGTCTGATAAAACGATGTTTGATATGTGTCTATCATTCTCGCCTGTAAAGCCATTTCAGTTGCCCACCCTATATTCTGTGCCTCTAAATATATTAAATCACGCATTGCTTCAATTCTTGCAATTCTGGCAGCATATGCAGGAGCATTAAGTCTGTTAAGTATATCCTGCTTAATCTCCTCATTGTCAGTACGGTCATATATACGCTTTAAAGTATTATATACCTCTTTTGTTTGTTGAGTATTCAGCAGTTTTAAAGCATCTTCAATGGTCATTTGTCCTTCTGTTGCATATGTTGAAAAAATCTTGCCAATTTGTGCATTCAACTCTTTAAATATATTTTCATAATATCTGTTCACTTTGATAATTGTCTTATCGTTTTTTTCCTGAATTAACTTTTCCAAATCAATGCTTCTTTTTTCCCAGTACCTAGCCATTTATTCACCTACTCGTCTGCTTTTTCCTCTTGACTTTTATTATTGCTTTCTTCTCCATATTGCTCTGTTGATTTAGTTAATCCAAAACTATCCAAATATTCCTGTTGCGCCTCTTTTTTCTGTATTTTTAAGTTTTCAAGCACTTCATCAACATCTTTAACGAACCATAACTGACTAATCAAGGTCTTATTATCAACTATTCCCTGTAAGTTGGTAACCATATTTACAATTTCAGCCTTATCTATTGGCATTGCAATAGTAAATATTATATCTAACTCTTTTTTATCTATTGGAACCATTTCCCCTTTAATTGTCAGCCAATGATTATACATTTCAAAACGTTTCTTCAATCCCTTTTCAAAACTCCTCATTTTTGACTTGACTAATATGTTCATAGTCATTAGCTTTAACATTAAAGCCTGTCCTGAGCTATTTCCGGCAAAATTGTTATCAGTCATATCAACTGTCAATGTCATTTTATGTATTTCTCTTATGATGTCATTACATAAAACATTCATGCTTGATTCATCAAATACTTTCTGAATGTATTCAATTCGTGCATCCAATGGTATGCCGTCAAGGAATCTTTCTTTATTCAGTATTTTTATATCATCATCATCTAATGTAATACCAAACATTGCCAAAAGGCTGTTTACAAATTTCTTTTTATCTGTAATACGGTCACTTAACAATTCATTTAGTCCATCAATAAGAGGAATACATTGTTCAAAATCTCCTTGTCTTTCATCATTATTTTGATATTCAACAATTGGCACTTCACCAAAATAATGTTCTGCTTCACTTCCCACTATCGGCTTAAATTCAAAATCTTCTAAATTAGTTGAACGATATTTTTTCATATTATGATCCGTATATACAGTAACATCATAATATTTAACTTCTCCTAAATCTTCCTGTTCCTGATATACGATAGCAAATAATTTATTATGTTCTACTGTATTATCTCTAACCATAATACAATTTCTAGGGTCAACTACAGTAGTTCTTGGTTCAGGGTTTTCCTTGTTATTAGCATATTCCAATTCATATGCTTCACCAAATATTCCTATGTGCTTTGCTATTTTTGCATCACATTCTGAGATAGTCTGATTATCATAAACATCTATTGCCCTTGATATGTCAATTTGTTTCGATTCTTCCCAGTCGTACTGTCTTACAGCTCCATTCTGTATACTCGCCTGTATGCCTGCATTTAGAATCTCTTTTTTCTGTTTATTTTTATTCGCTTTATCACTATTATATTTAACCGGTTCGCCCAGATAATAACCTGTTGAAATATCAACAACATACTTTGCATAATTAGAAAACACTCTTACCTTTTCTGTATCTTCCATGTCCGAAGATAATATCTTATGTTTTCCCAAATAGTAATCATAATTTTTCTGTAATTTACGACAGTATTCTTTATGCTTTTTAATTAAATAACGAAATACACTTGAATTTATATTATCAATATCCTGTACCACATCTGGGTCAATATATATAGCCATTCCTTAACCTCTTTTCTACTATAAATTAAAAGCCTCTTGGTCGCTTTTTTGCTTTCAAGTGGCTGTTTCTTCTAATTTCTTCAACTGAATATCTTAAAGCTGCCATTGCATCATCAAAGAAATTAACAGGTTCATCCAAATATAACCCTGTCTTCTGGTCTATCTGCCATTTCCATTGACTAATTTCTTTATAAGTGTTTGTGCAGCTATGATGTATATGTATTTTTGGTATTTGTTTTAAGTAATCTATTTGTGCTTTAACACTTCCGGGACCTTTTATAACACCTCTGGCTCTTTTATATCCTGCTTTCTGCCACATTTTTATTCTATCCGGCTCTGCACTATCACAATACATCATTAATCTTTTATCAAATTTCAATGCATCAGCCATTTGTATGATTTCGCTTGTATCTTTTTCGTAAACATACAGTTCTTTACACACATACAGTTCACCATCTTTAAACCCAACATTTAGCAAAGCGTTTGCATGATTAAATCCAAAATCCTGTGCATTAACCATGTAATCAAATCTGCTGGGTGTTATATCAAAGTCTTCAACTATATAATTACTAAGAATTAATCCTCCTACTTCTCCCCATTCTCCTAATCCATATACACGATATCCTTCAGGGTCTACTAATTTTCTTCTTTCCATTCGTGCTTTATAAGCTTCATCTATAAATCTGTTATTCAAATAATTGCTCGAATGTGTCAATGTATTTTTATCCGGCAAATCAAAAAATACACGCTTTATCCAATGCGTTGCACTTACCGGATTAAATGTTGCTTTGATTTGATAAAACTGTCCCGGTGGTAATTCACCTCTTAATCTATCATCTATTATTTCAAAATCATTCTGTGTTATTTCTGTCGCTTCTTCTATCCATACATCTGTAAGTTTTCCCCTTTTAAATGTAATTGATTTTAATTTTTCACGTTGTTTGTCATCATTAACACCTCTAAATATTATTTGGTTTCCGTTATGTTTGCATTCCAGCATTAATGGGTTTTGTTTTATACTCCAATACTTTTCCCAGTTTTCACCAAACATACGAAAAACAGCACCTTGCAATTCAGCAAAGGTGCTATCTCTATTAGTTATATCTGATTTTCTAACACATAATAAATTACGGCCTGCATCTTTCATTAATCTAAGTATATAATTTGTAGCTGTGTCTACACTCTTACCTGAACCGGCTGAGCCTTTCATAATTATATATCTTTTGGTGCTTTCATTTACTTCTTTAAAAGCCGGATTTAATTCAACCTTTATGTTCATTCACTTCATCACCATAACTTATGTTTATATTTAAATTCATGTCTTCTGCGTCTGTATTTAAGTTAATTATATCTTCCGGTCTTTGACCTGCTGTATCTCTTAAAAACTCTGCGCTTGCGACTGAACCTTTAAGTGCTTTCTGTATCTGTGCTATTAATATAGCTGTTTGAATATCTATATTCTTGCCGTTTAAATCTGCAAAACTTTTTATTTGTTCAGGCTCAATTAATTTTCTATTTTTAAGTGGCATACTGAGAAGTAGTTCTAGTGTTTCTTTCATTGCTTTTTTATTTCTCTTTGTTTCACCGGATTTTATTCCACCTTTTCTTCCGGCTTCCTGCAATTCTTTTGTTGTCATATCCTTGAAACTTTTTCCCATTTACTCACACCTGCCTTTCATCTAATAAAAAGTATAAAAAATGGAGCCTTGCCATTATAGCAAAACTCCAATTAAGGGCGAACGGATTTCAACCGCCTCCTCTGTCACAACCTCACCTGTGTACTCACAACCTAGTGGCTTATCTTGTTGCACTGGTGCATTGTTTGGTTGCACCCATTGTTCTCACTCGTAAACTACTTCCCTTGTTGATGATAATCCCATTTTTTCAGGACTTTGTCAATTGTCTTTTATAATTAATCCTATCAATCATTTCTCTTTATTTAATCATTATAAAACATTAAAAGGTAGCTTTGCTATAATGACAATGCTACCTTTATAGTAATAGTCAACCGGAATTGAACCGATGCCTCGTCAGTGGCTACTGCCATACATCAACACGTTCTGCCAGCCTAAACTATCTTCTATTACTCAAATTATCATACCATGCTTTATTAATCATTTCAACTAACGCTTTTTCTTTACTAGTCAATCGTGCTGCACCTTTATCTGAATCTTTCTCATTATGAAAATATCCATGATGAGTATGTGGCTTTAATCCTTTATGAGAATGATCTAAATGTATTGTTTTACTTCTTTTTCCATCACTATCGAAATATGTAATATCTGTTGGTCCATCTTTTCCAACAGTTGCATACACTCTTCCTTTTGTCATGGTCTCCATCAATGGCTCTGATTGTCTATCGTTCTTTTTTATAAACTTGACATTCCCAACTGTGAGTAATGTTCTGTATTGAGAACCATACTTCTTTCCTTTAACACTTATACCGCTACTTGCTCCTCTTCCTCCCATAATACAACCTCTTACTATACATATGATTTCAATGCTTGAACTATAGCCTTACTAGTTGAACTAGCAGATTTTCCCTTTTTCATATATTCAGAAACAGCCTCAGCCACAACTTCTCCTGCTGCTTTACCTTTAGTATTACTACCATACTTTGATATTGCCGATAATTTCCCACCATTTATCTTTTTCGCTTGCTTTAAAATATTTCTATCCCACTTTCCAGATGTTCTTAGCTTTGCCTGCTGAAATTTAGTAAGTGAGCTGTTACTTTTTCTCATAAGATAGTTTGATATTAAATGACCTGCCTCATGAGTTCCTGTTCCATATGCTGTATAATCAGCAGTATAATCATTAGGTGCGAATTCATTATTTGACGAACTGTAATACTTTGATGAAAAACCCAACTGTCCCATACCATTAGCACTTGCCTCAGCGTCATTAGACAATGATAATCCTATACCTGTCACTACTGACAAAGGTAATCCAAATTCATTCAAAGTGTCACGAACCCCTTTTAATGTTTTGTCAACAAGTACACTATTTAAGTTCTTGACTTCTTTATCAACTACAATTGTTCCAGCATTTCTGAACTCACTCATCATGTCTGTATTACTTTTTGAAGATTTCTTTGTTAGTCCGCTACTTGCTCCTCTTCCTCCCATTATCATCTCACCCTTCGCGTGGCTCTATTGCCTATTCTTGCCATCCTGCTGCCTCTAACCATATCTTTATCTCTTACATAAGCATAATTAAGAAATTTATCTGTTTCTTCACGGTCTTCCATTCGCTTTCTTTCTAACTCTTTAACCTGCTTTGCATTATAAGATTGATATTCATATCCCATTTTTTCAGCTGCTTGTGCAATCTGTTTTAACGTTCTTGGTACTCTGTCACCAATCATTGAGCCCTCATATTTGTATACATTCCCGTCTTTTTCTTTTCTATAGGTTGCATAATAACCTTCCATATTTACTGTAATCTGCTGTATTCTTCCGGTTCCCATGTTTGCTCCACGTCCGCCCATCTTCTATCACCTTCCTCTTATGCATAAAATATTAAACCATAGCCATATTCCTTTAAATTTTATTTTTTGCCGGTTTATATGTATATTCATATCCAAATGTACTTGCATTGTTTTTCAGCCATTTTCCTAAGCTTCTATCATAATTTTTGCTTTCTACCTTTAAATTTTTGATAGCTTTTATAAATTCATCTCTTTTAAAATGGCTCTTTTTTCTTATTGTATAAGTTCCAGCTCTTCTGTTTGCATATACCTTCGGGTCAACATTTGATATTGGAGTTGAGTTTCTGCTACTTGCTGTTACTGCTCTTTGTCCAGTACTCGCCCAAGTTTCTAAATCTGTACCACTAAAATTTCCCCATCCGGCTGACGGATGATTATGTACAAGGTGTTTATCTTTTGTTTCTTCTGTGCTGTAAGATACACTTCCCCGCTTACCCTTGTAATAATTTGTAACGTACCCATTTTCATCTATTTGTATTGCATATTCTCTATTCGCTTTTGTGTGCTTTTTATTAAAGTCCTGTATTATTCTGTCTTCGTTTCCTGTGTTTTTTATTCTGTTCATATAAGCGGGGTGTAATTTTTCTGACGGACTTCCTATCCCTTTTGCAAAAGTCAAGCTTCTTTTCTCACCTTTTGCTCTAAATGATGCACCTCTACCACCACAATTGTTTACCAGCATATTTTTTCCTTATTTTTTTGTACAAAAAAGACACCCCATCCAGAGGTGTCTCTTACTATTTTCATAATATTAGTGCATATTTTCAAATCTTATTCCCGAATCATCATTTGTAGCTACAAAGATGGAATCATCTGCTTTTTCAACAAATTCTTTTAGTGATACACTACCTATCATTCCATGTTCATATGCATCTTCCATATCTTTAAATTTAACTTCATCGTTTGTATCTATATTAACAATTCTACAGGGTTTAGAATATAATGTATAATCTCCAATATCTATTGATATTCCTTTCATTCTATGCAAAAATGTGTCCTTTAACATTTATTTCACCTTCTATCTCTTAAACGCGTTATTATCATAATACTTAATTTTTATGTCCTTAGGAAAATTATAGCCTATATCTCCTCCATATACAAGTATCTTACTAGGCTTTATTTTCTTTATTGCTTCATCCATTCCATCATACCATATCTGCTTTGCTTCTTTGTCTTTTTTAACTCCTATGGTTGAAACCGAAACAGTTCCACCCTGCTCTATTCCATCAAAGCAAAAGGCAAATGTTTCTTTCTCTGCCCATTGAAGCGTTGGTATTACCGTGATTCCTACGTCCTGCATCATCTGCCCTATTAATTTAGAGCGATAAACATTCCAAATCTTCATAGCCATCGGCATATCCATATACAAGCTAAAGTCAGGGGTAAATACACATTCATAGTTTCTTAATTTTTCAATGTATTCCTGTGGACTGTTCCAAATTCTTTCAAACTGATAATCATCAATATAAAAATGTACTCCGCATTTTGTTTTCTTAGTACTTAATACATAATTGAATGAAATTAAATTTTCCGGTTCAGCATTTTGTGCTTTTATGATTGGCATTTGATAAAAACCAGCACTTCTTAATTCATCATATTCATCCAAATTATATGAGTTATATGTACGTTCTCGCTCATCGCCATAATAACCGTCGGCAATATCGTCTAATTCTTCCATCTCTGGAACATCAAACCCAAATTCTTCCATATCAAACTCAAATATATCTTTCAATTCCCGGTCTAATATTTCATAATCAAAATCGCTATTCATTGTCAGTTTATTATGAGCTAATATATATGCTTTTTTCTGCTGCTCTGTAAGGTTGGTTAATGTAATACATGGTAATTCTGTCATTTCTAATTCTTTAGCTGCCATTAACCTGCCATGACCTTCGATTACCATATTATTCTCGTCTATTGCAATGGGGTCATTAAATCCAAACTTTTCAATACTTTGTTTTATCTGTTCTATTTGCTCCTTCGGATGCTTTTTTGCATTGTTCTTATATGGTTTTATATCGTTTATTTTTTTATTTGTTATATCCATTTTTTCATTAGCTTTCATATAGCTTTATACCTTTTATTTTTTGTTTCTCTTTTTAATTTAAAAAAGCACCCTAATAAGGATGCTCTTTCATTCTTCGATGACTCTATAAATACTTAATTTCGGAGGAGGAACTTTAGTTCCCTTTAGGTATTTATCATATTATAATGATAATCTATGTTCATAGGGACATTCAAGGACATATTATTATTTTTTCTATTTCTTGTAGTCCCAGTCCATGTAACCTGGTTGTATGTCTGTATGAGATTCCCATTTCAAGTGCTATCTCTTCCCATTTTTTTGATTGACAGTATCTCTTATATAAAATTCCTCTGTATTCTTCGTTACTTAACTTTGAAATTGTTGTCATAATCTCTGCTCTAATCTCAACTAATTTACGAACCTCTATGTTCCATTCTTCTATTTTCTCCTCAATAGTGCAAATTGTATCTGCCATCTTGTCCTGCGATGTAGAAGATATGACCCTTTCGCCCTGGCTGATTGCACTTGTACTTGTTACAAGTTCCTGCAATGTCTGTATTTCTTCTTGAAGTCTCTTTATTCTATGTTCTGCTCTGCTTACCTGGAGCAAATACTCTTTAGCTTTGTTTGTTTCTGCCACGTTATCCATCCTTTCTGTTTTATGTAAATAAAAAACCAACCACCGAATATTGGTAGTTGGTCTGTTTTTAAGATTTTATTTTTATACAAAAATTTATCAAACTTTCTTCTGCCTCTTGACTTATATCAATAAGCTGACATTGTGCTTGATCACATAATTCTTCAAATTTACGTAATGGTGTTTTTCCTGCCTGTTCATTATACCAACTGATTACATCTAAATACTTTTTGTTTAAATTTCTCAGCATATCAAACATATCCTCAAATATGCAACTTTTGTCTTTTAAAATTATAGAGGTTATCTCACAAATTCCCTTTATTTCGCGTCCTCTAATTAGCATTAGTTGAATATCCTTTAAATATTTTTCCATATAATGATCATGCTCTTCTCTATTTCCAACTCTTTGTATAGCTTCAAGAATATCTGCACCAGCACCCCATATCAAACTATTTAATTCCATAATTCTTTGTTGAATATCATCTACATATTTAACTCTTTTATCATATTGTTGTTTTTTTCTTTGATTTCTGTTATTAACAAATATCGTTATTAGTGCAACTGTCAGTGGTAATAAAGATTTAAATATCTCCCAAATTTCTTTCAATATATTTAATGCTTCTTTCGGCATTTCTTTCCTCTCCCTTTTATGATAAAAAAATTATACCATTCCAACTACCAATATTCAATTGTCAATGTTCGACCTTTATCGACTAATCATCATCCCACTTGCGTGCGTCACGTTCCCTGCGTCTGTCGTCTCTGGAACTCATACCGCAAAACGAGTACATTATAGCTGCCACAATTACTGTAACAGCTACGATTATTAATTTAATCATTAACTCCACCACCTTTCACTATAGTAATTGCTCGATGGTAGGCTAATCGTCTGCATTTATCTTCTGTTGTGTTGAACAAACTTTCTAGTGCTTCCACAACCTTATCCACGTCATAGGCTGTCAGCTGATTTTCAATCGCTTTTATGCAATCTTGAATTACTGCACTTACTTTTATGCTTTCAATATCTTGCACATCAATAGGGCTTTGCTGTAACATAAAATCATTTAAATGTAAAATCACTTCATCTGCATCTATTAATCTCATTCTGTTCACTCTCCTTTTAATTCTGAAAAAATCCTGTTTCATAGTCAACTTTAATAGCCTTGTCTCCTATTATTTGTGTTTTTAATGTTCTATCTTCAAGTGAAAGAATAACCATACAATCGTTTAACTCAAATATTTGTACGTCTCCTTCACCGAACTTTGCATCTTCTCCATATTCTTTTTCATATGCATCTAGCAATATATTTATTAAATCTTTATTCATCTTCCTGCTCCTCTCTATATGGTTCTGGTAGTGGTTGCCATGCAATCACATCGAATACACTTTCATAGCCATTTGACCAACCATGATGATAATATGACACTGCCATCTCTCCCTCTTTGTTAATTGTCAAATATGCTTTTGCTTCTGATTCTAAAGTCTCAGGCAGTCTCTCACTGCACGGAATCCAGCCATTACTATCTTTTTTCAATGTAGTTTTCACACATCCATTACTTTGAACTATCTCAATTGCATGTTCATAACTTCTTGCTTTCTGTTCTCCTATTTCTTTATTGTAAGCATTTGCATCACTCCAGAATTCTTTTTCATTTTTTAACTGTTCTACAACTTTTTCTACATCGTAATCTGCATCCTTGTTATTGAGATAATCTAATAGTTTTATCCCAAATTCATATGCTGTTCCTTTAAAAGGTTTGCCATAAGGATTAATTTGTGTCTGAATATAATTTTTAATTCTTTCTGAACTTACTAACTTCATAATTATATTATTTCCTTTCTGATTATCTTTAAATCTCAGTAGTTTGCTTAGCCATTTCATCATCCCATTCTGCATCTTCAGGTGCATGTAAAACAATACAGTCCTTAGGTTTGATGTCACTGTTTGATACTAAATCAGCTAACTTTCCACGAGTTTCTAACTCTCTTAATCCGCATCTCTGTAACAAAATTACTAGCTGTTCTCTATAGGTCATAATAATCTCTATCCCTCACTTTCTGCTAATTTTGCATATTTCCAAAAATTCATATTCTTCTTTATACTTTTCGATATTTAACATTTCTCTCACTCCTTAACATTTCTTAACATCTAACATAAAAAAACTACCAACCAAATACTGGCTGATAGTTTTCTCAATTACTTATTCTGTTCAATGAATTGTTGCATTAACTTTGTTAATTCAGGTCCCTGAGACAAATGCAGTTCTTTGCATACCTTTTTAAATTCTTCTGCAACAGCTGTATTGACTTTGTATGTCTTTGCTGACACTCCTGCTTTCATGTCCCATTTGTCCTGTGGTCTAGTTTTCTTTTCGTCCATTTATAATCCTCCATAATTGCGGTATCGTCTCAATTAGCATATATAACGATGCACATATTACAAATACGCATCCTACTATAGACCATTCCGTTGCTAAAGCTAATATGATGGTAAACATCAAAAATGCTGTAGAAAAGTTAAACTTCTTCATTTTATTTTCTTTCCCAATGTGCTAATATACTTGTAAGAGATTGGGAGATTTCTCTCCCTTTCTCCTATGTAAGAGCCTTTATGAGTTCGGCGATTGATGTAATCAATGCTGCTATTGCTATTAACGACTTGATTACCAAATCCCATATCTTAAGGCTCTTTTTGTCTTTTCTCTTGCCCATTGGTTTTACCTCCTTCATTTGATATATTTATTGTATCATACGTGTACGTATATGTCAATACTTTTACCAAACAAATTAAGTTTTTTGAAATTTATCAGCCAATATTTAGTTTTCAATGTACATTTTACTTCTTAACATTTCTTAACATCTATTCATTCTGTCTTATGAATGTATCAATACCACATTCTTCTTTTAAAATTGCTATCTGATCATCCCAGCAGCTCCAATCAGGATTCGTAATACAATCTGTTTTATTGTTGAATATTTCTCTAAACTCTAACAGTCTTTTTTTACCAAATCCAAATCCATCCCTTAAAGATACCATTGCCAGGATTCCCACACTGTCTACTGTCTGATTTTTCATTCCATCACACCATTCTTCAACATCTTTTTCTTTGATAGCAACTGGAAGTTTTGTAATGTTTCTTAATCGTAATTCCTTTTCCAGTCCATCAATTCCTCTTTCTTTAGCAATCTTAAAGGCATAAGCCATTCCTTCACGCCTTGCCTGCTCTTCCTTATCTATTCTTGCCATCGCTATTTCCTCCAAATAAATCTTCAAAAGTTAACTGTTCTGCTGGAACATCTTCCCATTCAACTCCTATGTAGTCTAATACTCTGCCCCAACCATATTTTTCTCCGGTCACTTTGTCCGTGCAACACTTGTACATCCAAAATTCCCACTCTTTAGGGTTCTGTTCCCTTAATCTGTCAAACCTGTGTGGTCTTTTTTCAAGGTGTACTCCAAATCCACACATAGAGCATCCGGTTCTTTGAGCCTTAGTTGTTCTCAATGTTCCATCGGGGTCTTTTTTAATTACTCCGTATATTTCAGGAATAATTTTATTAAGTGGCTCATAAGGAATTACATTTCCTTCCTTGTCTCTGCTATAAGGTTGTTTCAAATATAAATCTTCAAACACATCTATATGCTCCAAATACCATTGATTCATTTCTAAGGCCAACTTCAATATATCCTGCCTTAAAAAGATTGCGAATGGAGCTGATCTAATTGTCGATTTTCCATAGTAATTACATCCATGCTCTACCAATGCTTCCTCTCTTTGCCCACCTTCTGATGCCATCATTCCAAGATAAGCATGTGACTTGTGTTGCTTTGCCCAATCATCACATGGCTTTTCCTTCAAATAATAGCAGCAATCATTTGACACCTGAAAATTTGGTTTTTGATAGTTAACATTTTCATTCTCATTTTCATACCCTCCAAATAATTTCAACCATTTCTTTGGTAATTTCATTCTGCTGTTTTTTGCAAAATGTCCTTGCTCTCCACATTCTCCTGTAATAATCGCATGTCTTACAGTCTTGTTATCTTCAGTGGGATTTTGAAGCAGCTGTATTTTTCCTGCAATACGCTTACTTATTACTGGAAAACCAACATTGTTCAAGACATCAACTTTTGTTTTGTAAGATTTAACTATCTCAATTCCTAATGCCTTATGTACTTTCTGTATGCTTTTATCTTCCACTCCTGAAACTGATATTCCCGGCACATTTATTCCTATGCTTTTAAGCCATATATACAAAGTAATACTATCTAACCCTCCAACTGATACGTGAGCATTAAGTCCACGCTTATGCATTTCGTTGTAAAATTCCCATGCTATATCTTTCTGTCTTGCTATCTTCTTTTCATATGGCAAATTTTGTTTTTCCGTAAATTCTCTTTTTCTGTCTTGTTTTGCTTTCTTCCATGCATTTTGAATAAATGTCGGTGCATCATTCGTTACATACTCATTTCTTTCAATTAAGAATTCAAATTGTCCTTCCATTTTTCTCCAGGAACCGATATATCATTACTCTGGCCAGAGTTCCGCTCCTTTCGATTATTTTTTATTCTTCAAACTGATAGTTATATCCATCTAATGCAAATGGTTTCTTTATTCTGTTATGGCATCTGTCTGCTATTGTCTGATACGACATATTGTTCCTGATGCCTGCTTCTCTTACACTTACATATGTTTCTACAATTCTTCCTGCTTCATCTATCTTTATTACTGGTTTTCTTTTACCTGACATTCTCGCAGTAAGTTTCCCTAATTCCTCTCTTGTTATGAATCCTATGTTGTCTCTATGATTGTTCCAAATACTCAAGTCCTTATGGTATGGTACTTTTCCTTTTGGAATTTCATTGACAAATGTATTAACCAATAATTTGAAAACTGTGTAGTCCTTTGATTTACCATCAATAGTGATTTTCACAAATAAATTTCTTTTGTTCTTTCTCCTAAATGGTGTTAACATTTTTTTCTTACCGTTCTTGAATGTTTTTCTTACTTTTCCATCTATGCTGATTTCATATTGGTTATTTCCCGGTAAATTAATTAAATGCCAATAATTTGCAGGTTCATTAACTCTTACATCCATTTAACTCTTCCAATCTCTTCTGTAACTGCTCTCTTTCAAGCGTAATTGCTCTTACTTCTTCCCTCTGTTCATCTGTCATATAATCAGCACTAATTAGAAACATCTCCCTTCCGTCTATCTGTCTGATTCTGTATTCAATCTGTTCTTTTGTCATTTTGTTTATATCCATATCTATCTCCTCATTAATAATTTACGTTCAAGTGATTCCATATCATCTTTGCTATAATTTCGTTCAGTAAAGTTTGCTTTGCTCTGCTCCGGCTTCTTTTTGTCCGACTTATAAAAATTCATCCAGCCTTTTGATGTTGCTTCTTTAACAATCTCTACAAGTTCATCATCACTACAGCCTTTATCTTTAAAAGTATTAAGCTGCTCAATGAGATTAACAATCTTGCTTCCCGGTACTGGTGCAGACCTTTCTCTCATAGCGAGATATGCTGCAAATGCATCATTCACTTTTTCTGAATCGAAATATGTATTTACTTTACTTTTGTTTACTTTTATTTTCTTTTGTTGCATATCTGTTGCACTATCTCTGTTTTCTGTTACATTAATGTTCGTTTCTGTTACAGAAACCCCTTTTATGGGTTCATTTAATAAGGGTTGACCATTTTTATCAATCAACCTATATTTTTCTTTCTGGACTTTGTTCCTAACAGTCACTGTATCATAGCGTCGCTGAACTCCAACAGAGGTTACAACTCCTTGCATCAGGAGGTCATAATCGAATAGACCTATATCCGCACAAGAGAGAATAACTTGTAACACAAAGTCTTTTTTATTAATCCATCTATTTCCGATTATCTTGATGATTTTAACCGGCAGATTCTTCTTAAGCTGTTCAAAATTCTTAAATTCAAGAAAGTAACCTTCGCGATAAATCATCGAAATGACTACGTCGTAAATAGTCTGACCTAATGGACCATATTCGTTCATCAGGTCCATGATTTTGAAATCTTCGTAATAATCAACATCTTTGGGGAAATAGCTAAGTCCTTTTTTTATTGGTCTTGCCATGTTCACTCCTTATTCTGTATTGCTTACAGTTACAATAACGTGTGGATTTTCTCCTTCTCTTGTATACCTTTTTCTTAAAATCATGTCACAAATTTGTGTATCATCTCCGTAAGCTACTTTATTTAATGCGTCACATACAACCTTTGCAATATTATCTATATCAGGTTTCTTACAAGGTCTTTCTAACCCTTCCTGCATTAATTTTACTTTCTTTTTACTTGTACTTTTTGGAATCTCATACACCGCCGTTACAGCCATTGTCAAAGGCTCTTTATCAAAATAGCCTTTAAAATCTTCATCTTCTGCGACTTCGGTATAGTTTGTCTTTATCAGATTCTCATATAGAACTGTTCCATCCGGTGTGATACTTTGCATTCTTCCTAATTTTGAATTGTAAAATGTTCTTGCCCTGGCTTTTCCTTTTGGCGGTCCGGGAATTACAAATGTTATGCCCACCTTGTCTCCTTTCTGCCTGCCACCTTATGTAGCAGGCTAATTACATAAACATAGTTAATTAATTTCGTGATATATATTTGTTATCAGATATGTGCTTTGTATTGACATGTCAATTAATAGTTACCATTTAAGCATTTTTCTTGCAGCCTTTAAGCTCCAACCTATACTCCTTAGTCTTGCTGTTTCCTGCCTTGCATATGCTTCTACAAGTTTTCTTTCCTCCGGAAGAGGTCTGAAATAACCCTTTCCATCCTGCATATTAAGAATTACAGTATCTCTTCTTGCCTGTGATATTTGCTCACGTATTTGTCTGTCATTCAGACCTGTCATAATCCTTAACTGCGTTCTGGTTACTGCATTCTCCCTTCCAAATGGAATGTAATCCACTATATCCATAGACTTGTCCTCCTATTGGAAGAATGACTGTTGTACTGCCTGAGCCGTTGTCTGTTGAGGCTGTTCTGTTGTCTGCTTCTTAGCTACTTCTTCACCTTCACCGACATTAGCACTTTCCATTTCTTCCGCAGAACCCTCAACAATCATTCCTTCATCTATTTCAACATATTCCTTCGTTCCATCTTCATTAATTACTGCCATGTCACTGTCAAGAGCTGTCTGCATATCAATACTCATTACACCCCATTTGCTAATAAGCTGTCTAAGCATTGTCTTATATGCCATACCGTCAAAATCTTTATACCAGAAGCTGCTATATTTCCACATCTCGCTCTCAGGAACCTTACCTGCTTCATAATCAGCATATGAAACCTTTGGGCAACTTCCGCCTGTTGCTTTCAAGCTGAACGCCTGACTATATTTATCAGCATGAGCAAGCATCTTTTCCTTTGACCAATACATTGCCTTTTTGAATCCGTTTGTATATTCAAACATCGCATAATATCCTATTGTTTTTGCCTTTTCTCTTTCTGATTCATCAGCAATTAACTTAACTTCTATTTCTTCATCCAAAGGATTAAAATTAATTAGTTCACCTTCCTTAATTGCAAGTACATTTAGTTTCTTATACTGTCCTGATCTGATTGCAAGCTGAATATATCCTTTATATCCAAGCTGGAACTGTGCTTCTTTGCATTTCTTCTTACTGTTATTGAACGGAACCATGTAAAACTGTCCTAACTGTGGACTTGGTGAAAGCTTAAGGCTCTCACCTAAAAGTGCTGAACTTAATATCGATGCATTCGTACATTCCTGTAATGTAGAATTTGCATTAACTGCACTTATAATTGATGAAATAAAACGTGGTCCATTCTTTCCACCAATAATGCTATTAATCTGATTTTTAACAGCATCATTTGAAAGATATGCTGTTAATGTTGTTTTCTGCTGACTCTTTGCTAAACTGTTTGATACTGCCATTTACTTTTCCTCCCTATTTCACTGGTCCAAATTCTATATTGTTACTCTTCAAATAATTCTTTAATCCTTCAAGCTGAGTTGCTGTTGCTCTTACTCTAAAGTCAAGTTCAATCAATTCTTCCGTGAAAGTTTCTACTGCTTTTACTGCTTCTGTAGCTGCAGTTTCTTTCTCTTCTTTATTTTCATTAGTCTGAATCTTTCCAGCATCGGCAACACTTTCAGTTTCTGCTCTTTCTCTTTCTTTACGTGCTTCCATTTCTGCCTGTCTCTTTGCTTCATATTCAGCTTTTCTTCTTGCATTTTCTTCAAATCTCTGCTTGACTGTCAGAGCATCTGTCATACTGAAGTTTTTAAGATACTCTTCTTTCATTTCAAACTGATATTCACCATCATCATTGTTAATAATGTTAAGTTCATTTGTTACTCTTTCAAATAACTCTGTCATTTCAGTTTTTATGCTTTTAAGGGTTGTTGTTGCATTAAGATATGTCGGCTTAAATACTTTGTCCCATGTTAAAATTGATAACAAATCACTATCGCCAAATATTTCATCGTAAATTTCCTGAACCTTTACGAGTTTTTCATCTCTCTTTTTCTGCTCATAAGCCTTTACCTGACTGTCAATGTTGTTGTTTGCTTCTCCAATGATTCCAATTAGTTCCTTTACCTGACTTTCAAATTCTGTATATGGCTCAAGCATCATCTTTTTAACATCTTTTCTTTTGGTATCTAAAACCTTTATGAATTTGTTAAGATTTGCCCTGTCTGATTTTGCATCTTTAATGTTGTCGTCTGTGTATACAAGAGTTTTATAATCATTCGCTCTTGTTGTTATTTCCTGCTTTAATTCCTCATAATTCCAATCTATCTTTTTGATTGCATTTTCATCTGTTGGATTATAAATCTGTAATTCCATTTTTTCCTATTCCTTTCTGTTTAAAATTCTGGCATTATTAATGCCAGTCTTGTTTTTGTTTTGACTTTATTAATAAATTCCTGCTCTTTTTTATAAAGAAAGTTAATATCTTCCTGAACTTCACTTCGTTCAATATGATAATCTTTAGTAATAAGCCTTATCTCACCATTCCATAAGCTTTTTATCTGTGCTCTTAAAACAACAAATTCATATTCAGTTACCATAAGATAATGTAAGACCTGTATGTAATAATTATCCGGAATATGTTCCCCGTCCCACTTTTCTTTATGGATTGAACTAAACAGCTCTGTTGTCTTACATTCAAAGATTCCTTTTCTTCCGGATTCAACTTCTGTCAGTTCTCCATCAAGCGATGCATGTGCAAATGGATATTTATCATTAAGAAGCATGTTGTCACCGAAGTATTCAACCTTATATTCCGGATGATCCAGTGCAAATATTGCCCTTATGTGTTCCTCTGCCTTACTTCCGTATATGACGTATGGCTTGTCTGATATGTCGATGGGCTTTCTTATTCCTACCATCTCCTCCCAAAACTCTTCATTGGTCTTGTAGGGATTTAGTCCTAAAACTGCAGCTGCATCTGAACCACCTATCTTACCTTTTCTTGCCTTAAGCCATTCAGCCTTAGTTGCATATTGAACTCTTCTTATATGGATATGTTCATTTTGTTCCAATAAACAATCACACTTTTCACCAGGGTCTAACGTTGCCCCGCAGTTAGGACATTCGTTGTAATACATATCCTGCACCTACTTTCTGCAACGCAGCCATACATCAAATGCAAATAGTGCTCCAATTGTTATAATTGCTGCTATCTTATTTACATTTCCGGTAGCAATCCATTTGTTATTGCTTAATACTGCACATATAAGAACTGCAATCACAACATCCTTAACCAAATGTAGGTCCCATGCAATATCTTCTAATTTGAACTTTTTAGCCTTTTGACTATTTTCGTTAATTGGTATAAAATGAAACTGTAATATTATTTTGCGAATGCTTGTCGGAACTTCCACTTCCGCAGGCATTCTTTTTTCTTGTACGTCTATCAATTTTTTATAATCTCCTTTTCGTAGCCTAACTGGTCAGCTGTCTGCTGGTTCAGCTTCTCAGTCATTTTCTTTTTCTCCTGTTCTGTCAAATTATCCCATTCATATTGATTTCCCTGATAATTAACAAAAATTAATACTTTCAAATTTTCATCACTCCTAACTTTCTGTTTTATCTTATGCTTTGCCTCACTTGTCTGTTGCTTATAATTTCCATAATGCCTGAATAATAAGTGCGTTAACTGTTAATCCTCTTTTCTTTGCTAACTCTTTGAGCTTCGCGTGTAGCTCTGTTGGGATTCTTATTGTTGTCTGTACCATTCCTTTGCTCCTTTCGTTTTGATATTAAAATGATACGACTTAATTCGAGGTTTCCCTTGTGCTGTAAGCACGAGGTTTGTCAACCTTTTTCGACTTTTAAATTAAATAATTCGCTTCAAGTTGATTTTAATTCAACTTAATTTGCAAAAAAAATTTTATCTCTTTGTTCATTTGATAAATTAAGAATTTCCTGCATTTTCACAATTTCACTTGCTTTAAATTCAGTTTGGTTATTAAGTTTTTTATAAAACCCTTCTCTACTTAACTTTAATGCACGTGCTATAAACGTTAATTTTAATCCAGAATTTTCTATAACCTTATTTAATGCTTCACTATCTGTCACTCTATCATCTCCTTATCTCTTAATTAGGAACACCTATGCTACAACATAGATGTTCCCATTCCAATAATCAACCCGTATAGCCGTTAGTCCAGCTTTTTCTTGTACCTCAAATAAAGTGTATATGCTAATTTAGCCACACCTATACATATGAAGTACACTCCTAAGAATCTAATCATATTTACATTTACTTTTGGATATGATAATATCTGAATTAAGCAAGGGCTTTCGCCCCTGCCGGCTGGCTAGAACAGCCTATCAATTGCTAATAGGATTATTCCTACCAACAGGTCTATCAGAGCACTTATCAGGGTATCTTTGATAGACTTTTTTGTTTCCTTATCGATATTATCAAATATCTTCAAGTTATTTCCTCCTTTCTTCGTTTGTGGTTGAATGTCATTCAACCTAAATATAGAATAGCACTTTGTTGAATATGTGTCAACTATTTTTCACAAAAAAGTTGAATTTAATTCTTTGTTATGTTACACTTATTACAAGTTATAAAGTAAAGGTTGGTGAATTAAATGACTCTACAGCAAAAGATTGGTTTAAAAATTAAAAATTTACGTGAAACATGTGGATTATCTCAAACTGAATTAGCCTTGAAAGTTGGCTATAAAGACAAAACATCTATTGCGAAAATAGAAAAAGGTCTAGTTGATTTGCCCCAAAGTAAATTAAGTGCTTTTTCAGCAGCATTTAAAGTAAATACTTCTTATTGGTTTGATGATGAAACATTTGAATTTGAGCAACATGAAGACAATTCATCAACAAAGAAATCTACCGGCATTCGCATTCCGGTACTTGGTCGTGTTGCTGCCGGTATTCCAATAGAAGCTATAGAAGATATTATTGACACAGAGGAAATAACAGAAGAACTTGCATCAAGCGGTACATTCTTCGGTCTAAAGCTAAAAGGTAATTCTATGGAGCCTAGAATGTGTGAAAACGATGTTGTTATCGTTCGTCAGCAATCCGATGCAGAAGATGGTGATATAGTTATCGCAACTGTTAACGGTGATGAAGCTACATGCAAGCGATTAAAAAAATATAACGATGGTATTGTTCTTATATCCAACAACCCAAATTATGACCCTATGTATTTTTCAAATAAGGAAATTCAGGAAAAGCCTGTTAAAATCATAGGCAAAGTTGTAGAGCTACGTGGAAAGTTTTAATTGCACTTTGAAAATATAATATACTTACCCGGAGAACTGAAGGGGCGGTTGGCTGGCTTCTGGATTTTACGAAAGGAGCTGATGCCAATGGTTACATACTCTGATTTATTCACGTTTGTAATTATGCTTTGCACTGTTATAACTCTTGTATTAGCTATCATTAATGCAAAAAAGTAACGTCCTCTCTCTGGTAAAGGTAGACGTTACTTTTTAACTTACTATCACAACCAGAAGCTAGGCTCAATCTAGCTTTCGGTTCTCTTGTTAAGTATATTATATCAAATCGAAGTCTTTAGTCAATATATAAAAAAAGAGCCAGCCGCAAAGGACCAGCTCCAAACTGTGATATTAAATACCACCCTAGACAAGTTGTATTTTATCATTCTTTGGAGCACCCGGTCAATCAGAACTGTTGTTCTTAGGCATGGTGTTATTTTTATACCCATTTTTCATAAAATAAACAAAGGAGTGATAGAAATGAAAACAGGTGCATTATATGTCAGAGTATCAACAGATGATCAGGTAGAGTATTCTCCTGATGCACAGATACGTCTTGGTCTTGAATACGCAAAGAAAAACAACATAATAATTCCAAAACAGTTTATTTTTCAGGATGATGGCATTTCAGGCAGAAAAGCAACTAACAGACCTGCTTTTCAGGAACTCATAGCAATGGCAAAAAGCGATGAACATCCAATAGATGTAATTCTTGTGTGGAAATTCAGTCGTTTTGCGCGTAATCAGGAAGAAGCTATAGTTTATAAGAATCTACTCAAAAAAGCTGACGTTGACGTTGTTTCGGTATCAGAACCTATCCCTGATGGATTTATCGGCGAATTAGTACAGCGTATATTTGAATGGATGGACGAATACTATTCTATCAACCTTTCAGGTGAGGTAATGCGTGGAATGACTGAAAGAGCATCCAGAGGTGGTTATAACGCTGCTCCACCACTCGGATATAAAATGCAGGATGGAATACCTGTAATTGTACCTGAGCAGGCAGAGATAGTAAAAAAGATATTTACATGGTATGTAGATGATAAGATGTCATTTTTTGATATTGCCGTCAAATTAAATACTCTTGGATATAGAACTAAAAGAAACGGAAAGTTCCAGAACAGAACAGTAGCTTACATTATTAGAAATGAATTTTACAATGGTAAAATAATATGGAACAGATTAGAACACGCTACACGAAACGTCAAAGATAAATCTGAATGGATTGTTACTGATGGTGGACATGATACATTTATATCTAATGAATTGTTTACTGCAGCACAGGATAGAGATAAAGCAACAAAAAGACCTGGTAAAAAAGTAAGACCGGCATCAACATACAAACATTGGTTATCAGGACTTCTTGTGTGTTCTGCTTGCGGTGGTCGAATTGTAAGAGCTGGCAAAAGCAAATCAGGCAATACATATTTTCAATGTACAGCATACAATCACGCTTCCTGCAACGAATCGCACCTTACAAATGAAAATGCTCTTAAACCTGCCATTTTGGAAGCCTTGCAGAAGGTTCTTGATAGTGGCACTGTAGAATATGTTGTACATTCTACAAATCAGGAAGAAAAATCAGAAAGTGAATTAATTGAAAATAAATTAAACAGAATAGGCATGAAGGAAGAACGTATTAAAGAAGCATATAGAGATGGAATTGATACACTTGAAGAATATAAGGCCAACAAAGAAATATTACAAAGGGAACGTGAACAATTAACCGCCATGCTGGAGCAGTACTCAAAGAAGCCTGAAGATGAAAATGAAAGCATTCTTTTGAACAAAATACGTTCTGCATATGATATTATTAAGTCAGACAATTCAACTGACAGACAAAAACATGATGCATTGACCAGTGTTGTTGAAAAAATCGTGTATGATAAAAAAGGTGGGGCATTATTGATGTTTTTTTACATTAACGACTAACGCCAAATTGCCCGCAATCCCTTTATTTATCGGTGTTTCAGGGCATCGTTATACGTTATAGCAGTATGGCGGTCCTGACGGCGAAGCAGGCGCTGCAATGCGTTATATGTCACAAAAATATGCTATGTCTAATCCTAAAGTTGCAGGACTTTTAAACGATATCGCAACTGAAGAGCTTGGACATTTAGAAATAGTTGGAACCATTGTTCATCAACTTACCAAGGATCTTCCTTGCAACGAGGTGGACACTGCAGGGTTCGAAAAGTACTACGTTGACCACACTTTAGGCGTATGGCCACAAGCTGCTGGAGGCATCCCATTTAATGCATGTGAATTTCAATCAAAAGGCGACCCAATCACTGATTTATTTGAAGATATGGCTGCTGAACAAAAAGCGAGAACTACTTATGACAATATTTTGACATTAGTTAAGGATAATGAGGTTGCTGACCCAATAAGATTTTTAAGAGCTAGGGAAATTGTTCATTTCCAACGTTTTGGTGAAGCTCTCAGAATGGTTTTAGATGATTTAAATAATAAAAAGAACTTCTATTTATACAATCCGGCTGGTTGCAAATAATAAACATGTATCATAATCATAAAGCTAAAAAAACCACTTCATAATGAAGTGGTTTTTAACTGGCCCACAAGGATTCGAACCTTGAAAATGCTGGAGTCAGAGTCCAGTGCCTTACCATTTGGCGATGGGCCATTGCTCTTGCAACGGAAATAATTTTATCATAAAGCAGTAACCTTTGCAAGCACTTTTTTACTTTTTTTATATTTTTTTAACTTTGCTCCATTTTCCATACACCTTTTTATTATTGCTTAAGGAAAATGCCCTTGCTTTTACATAGTATTTTTTTCCCTTTTTCACTAACTTTAACTTGTATGACAATTTAGAGCCTGACACCTTTTTGTTATTCTTAAACTTTTTATTTGTAGAATAACATAGCTGGTAACCTGATGCACTATCAATTTTCTTTAATTTTATTTTGGCTTTATTTCCATTAACTCTCTTAATACTTACAATCTTAGCCTTTTTTAATATATTTTTATTTTCTGTGCCATTTTGTGTAGCACATGTTTCAACATTATTTTTTATATTTTCTTTATCAGTTGTCTTTTCTGTCGCACTCGCTTTAGTTGTCGTTACTTGGGAAGATGTTTTTCCAAAAATATCTTCTCCATAATTGTCTCCTCCTGCTGCAAATACTGATGTAGACATTACAATTGTCAAAACCATTGTTATCAATAAAGTTTTCTTTTTCATCATTTTCCTCTTATTTTTCTCTTAATTTTTATTACTATGTTTTTTAACTTTCTCTTCCAAAAAGTTTTCCGCATTTTATCCACATAATTTAAATATTCTGCATTATCTGTTTTGTATGTTGCGCCATTTCTTTCAAATTCTTCCAAAACGCCCACAATCCAATCAAAAGGAACTTTTTCCTTATGAGTTCTATTATCGCCACAAATAATGTAATATTTCCTTTTCACAGCTATTATTCTATGTAGAACATACTCTCCTGTAGGTCGTTTATATAACGGAATATCATTCTCTTTTAAATTAGAATCAGCCGGAACAATTTTTACCAAATCTTTTTTATTATGTAACATTGGCATCATACTGTCTCCAACTACTGTCGCGACATAGAAACCTTTTTCTTTAATAATATCTTCTATTTTCTTATCTTCCATACTACAGTGTTCCATCCTTCATTGCATCATATGCAACAATAGCTGCCTCCTTTGAAATATTACATCCCATTTCGTATATCGGAATCTCATTAACAATTTTATCAACATATTCTAATGTATTACTCATTGCCATAATATCTCTTGGTCTATACACCTGGTTCATAAGATGCTTAACTGCATTCTCCTTTGTTGCTTTTTCTATATGATTTTCCTTAGCCTGATGCAAGAAACAAATCCCGGCAAGTTTTGCTTTCATATTAGTTGATAAATGATGCTTTCCATCCCAAGGCGTACCATACGCATATATGCCATCTTCCCTAAATTTAATTAACGGCTTGTCATCATTTATCATAGTCACTCTGTCTCCAAAGCAATCTCTCCATAATTTAGCATGAGTTGATTTTCCTGTTCCACTTGGAGCTGAAAACATATATGCCTTTCCATCAATTTCAAGCACACTTCCATGAACTAGAATAACCCCATAATCAATCGCTTTTTCGCAAAACTTTCTATATAAAGCTATAAATTCCAAATAGGATTTAGGATAAGTCTGATTATCTTCTGACTGCATCTGTTCGAATTCCAAATCCTTGTCTGTAGCCTTTATTACAAATTCCGGTTTTGCTTTTTCAGCTAAATAATTAATACAATTATCATTAAAATAAATACCTCTTGTTTCTACTCCGACAGGAATATCTCCGAATTTATATACTTTCATCAAATCACCATACTTTCCCAAACTACCTACTACTATTGCTTATTATTTCTGCTGTCCTGCAAGATAGTTTGCAAACTGTTGCGCTGTTCTTCCTGAGATACCACCATGGCTTAATTCCCACTTATTTGCTTCAGCCTTTATCTCTTCGTCGCTCATTGTAACTCCAGCTCTTCTGCATAATTCTACTGCAATGTTAAAGAATTCCTTCTGACTTGGTTTAGAATAATTAATTGTCACACCAAATCTGTTTACAAGAGAAAGTTTTTCTTCCATTGTATCTGATTTATGCATTCCGTTATCCACCTGGACATCGCTTCTGTCATTCCATGTTTCCTTAATCAAATGACGTCTGTTAGATGTTGCATATATTAATACATTTTCCGGTTTTGTTTCAACGCCACCTTCTATTACAGCTTTAAGGAATTTATATTCAATTTCAAATTCTTCAAATGACAAATCATCCATATAAATAATAAATTTATAATTTCTATTCTTAATACTTGCTATTACATTTGAAAGGTCTTTAAACTGATGTTTATAAATTTCAATCATTCTAAGACCCTTGTCATAATACTCATTAACAATAGCCTTTATACTTGTTGACTTTCCTGTTCCACTGTCACCAAATAAAAGACAGTTGTTTGCCTTTCTTCCTTGTACAAATGCTTCTGTATTATCCACAAGTTTCTTTTTCTGAATTTCATATCCTACAAGGTCATCCAATGCAACCTGTTCCATATTATTAATAGCATGAAATTGTAATTTGCCGTCATTGTCACTAATTCTAAATGCCTTATTAAGTCCAAACATTCCTACACCATAATCTTTGTAGAAATCAGTAACACATGTAAAAAATTCATCTTCATTTTTTGTATTTTCCAATTTTTCACTTAAGGCTCTAACCTTTTCGCTCACATTTTTATTGTACATTAATTCAGGTTTACCTATAGCCTTATAATTTTCAATTCTTGAAAAACAATCAATTCCAAGTTCTTCTTCCATAGGTCCAAAATCATAATCAAACAATTTTTTGAACTGCTTAAAATCATTTTTTGCGAAATAATTTACACTTCCATCACTTGCTCCTACCTTTTCACAAGTCAAACTAAATGGATTTTCATTTGTAATAAGTAAATATGTAAGATAATTATGCCATAAATTCTTATCAAACGCATAATCTGTTGAAATTTCAAGAATTCTCTTTATCTGATGATATATTCTTGTAATAATCTCATCCTTCTTGTAATTCTCACCCTTATATTCTCTTATTATATTACTCAATTCCATTAATATTGAATCTTCCGGCATATTTCCGTAAATTAATAATTTTGAAACTATGTTGTGCATATCTATCGCCTCTTTTTATTATATTTTTAGTAACGTCGAAACCAAAAGTCTGAAACACACTTATTTTGGTTTTCCAGAATGTCTTTACTTCCGGCTAATAACTTTGTTTCTGTTTTCTGAATATTATTTCTCCGGTTTCAGGATTCATTCCATCTACAATAGCTAATGATTCTAATTTAATTCCTTTATTTCTTATTATTTCTCCACCTTGCTGGAATCCTTTTTCAATAGCAATTCCAATTCCTTCAACTGTAGCACCCGCGTCTTCGACAAGCTGAATTAATCCCTGAAGTGCACATCCATTAGCAAGGAAATCATCAATAATTAATACATGATCTTCAGGTCCTATATATTTCTTTGAAACGATTACATCGTAAACTTTCTTATGAGTAAATGATTCTATTTTAGTTGAATATACTTCACCATCAATATTAATACTTTGTGCTTTTTTAGCAAATACGACCGGTACATTAAAATACTGTGCTACAATACAAGCAATTCCTATTCCTGAAGCTTCAATTGTTAACACCTTATTAATATTCTTGTCTGCAAATAATTTCTTCCATTCTTTTCCCATTTCATTAAATAATTCAATGTCCATCTGATGGTTTAAAAAATTATCAACTTTTAATACATTGCCTTCTTTAAGTATTCCATCTTTTCTGATTCTTTCCTCTAATAACTTCATATCATTCATCCTTATGATTATATTAAATTTCCATGATATCATATCACGAATTTTATCGTCTTTTGGACGCTTTATATCACTATAGCACAATTTTATATGCACTGCATCTAATAATTTAAAAGAGACCGATTGTTTTATAACGGTAATTCATTACCATTAAATACAATCAGTCTCTTATTTAATAGTTATTTAGTAAACTATCCAACTTAATCTTAGAGATTTCCGTGGAATGTTCTGCTAATAACATCATCCTGCTGTTCTTTTGTTAACTTGATGAAGTTTACAGCGTATCCTGATACACGGATTGTAAGCTGCGGATACTTTTCTGGATGCTGCTGAGCATCAAGTAATGTATCTCTAACTAATACGTTAACGTTAAGATGATATCCGCCTTCCTCTGCATATCCATCTATTAATGAAACTAAATTATCAATCTGTTTTGCACTTGCTGCCATTTTCTCTACCTCCTATTTGTTTTTCTCTTCTAATAATTTTATCCTGGATTCTCTAAATCCCTGTAACACTATTTTTCTAGCCGCTACAGCCATTTCTTTAGTAGCTGGCTCTATATCCTTTAATGGATAATCAATCCCAAGCTCTGCATACTTTGGTTTAGCCATATCATGATATGGTAAAATATCCAATGCCTTAACCATCTCAAGTTTTCCTATAAATAGACCTAACTTATAAAGATATTCTTTGTTCATTGTAATATGCGGAACCACAACATGTCTTATCCATATTGGAATCTTTTTATCATTAAGATATTTTGCAAATGCCAATATATTATCATTCGGCTGTTTGCACAACTTTTTGTGTTCTTCCGGATCAATGTGTTTTATATCCAGCATAACCAAATCGGTTACTTCAAGTAATTTATCTACTTTTTTCAGATTTTCTGGATTATCAGGTCTAAATGTTACACCTGATGTATCCAGACAGGTATGAATTCCTTTTTTATGCGCTGCGGCAAACAGTTCCGTAAGAAAATCTATTTGTACCATTGGCTCACCGCCTGTAGCGGTGATACCTCCGGTTTTATAAAATGGTGCTTTCTTTTGATATTCGTCAAGAAGTTCCTGAACAGTCATTTCTGTACCGCCCTCCATAGTCCATGTGTCCGGATTATGGCAATATGCACATCTCATTGGGCACCCTTTGAAGAACACTACAAATCTTACGCCAGGTCCATCTACTGTCCCACAGCTTTCAGTTGAATGAATTATTCCTGTTGTCATTCTGAATCATTTCCTTTTATTTTTTATTACTGCTGTAACTTGATAAGATCGTCGATATCAAGACCAAGTTCGTCAGCGTCAAGATCACCTGTGAATACGTCACAATCTTTTCCAAGAGCATCTGGGATGATTGTGAATGTATCTGAGATACCATCTCTAGCGTTTTCAAATGGAATCTTAGCTACAGATGCAAGTGATGAAACTGCACCATGAGTATCTCTTCCGTGAAGTGGGTTAGCACCTGGAGCGAATGGCTGTCCAGCTTTTCTTCCGTCAGGTGTGTTACCTGTATTCTTACCATATGTTACGTTTGATGTAATTGTAAGAATTGACTGTGTTGGGATACTATCTCTGTATGTGTAGTGCTGTCTTAAGTAGCCCATGAATTTGTCAACAATCATAACTGCAAGGCTATCTACTCTGTCATCATCGTTACCATATTTAGGGAAGTCACCTTCTACTTCATAATCTACTGCTAATCCGTCTTCATCTCTGATTACTTTAACCTTAGCATATTTCATAGCTGAAAGTGAATCTGCTACTACTGAAAGTCCGGCAACACCTGTTGCAAACCATCTCTTAACGTGAGCATCATGTAATGCCATCTGGATTCTTTCATATGAGTATTTATCATGCATATAATGAATGATATTAAGAGCATTTACATATACTCCTGATAACCATTTCATCATATCTTCGTATCTTTCCATTACTTCATCATAATCAAGGTATTCTGATGTGATTGGTCTGTACTTAGGTCCTACCTGAACCTTAGTCTTTTCATCAACACCACCGTTGATAGCGTAAAGAAGACATTTAGCAAGGTTTGCTCTAGCTCCGAAGAACTGCATTTCTTTACCGATTCTCATTGAAGATACACAACAAGCGATTCCGTAGTCATCACCATTGTATACTCTCATTAAGTCATCGTTTTCGTACTGCATTGATGAGTATTCAATTGAAAGCTTAGCACAGTATTTCTTGAATTCCTGTGGAAGTCTTGTTGACCAAAGTACTGTAAGGTTTGGTTCTGGAGCTGCACCTAAGTTTTCTAATGTATGAAGGTATCTGAATGATGTCTTTGTTACCATATGACGTCCGTCAATACCTACACCACCGATTGATTCTGTAACCCAAACTGGATCACCAGCGAAAATCTGGTTGTATTCAGGTGTTCTTGCGAACTTAACGCATCTTAACTTCATGATGAAGTGGTCAACGAATTCCTGAATCTGTTCTTCTGTAAATGTACCGTTTTCTAAGTCTCTCTGAGCATAGATATCGATGAATGTTGAAGTACGTCCAAGTGACATAGCTGCACCATTCTGTTCCTTAACTGCTGCTAAGTATGCTAAGTACATCCACTGAATAGCTTCCTGTACGTTCTGAGCTGGTCTAGAAATATCGAATCCGTAAATCTTACCTAATTCTTTTAATTCCTTAAGAGCTCTGATCTGTTCTGAATATTCTTCTCTATCACGGATAACTTCCGGTCTCATTTCTGTAGGTGTAGCAGCCTTCTGAGCTTCCTTATCTACGATAAGTGTATCAACACCGTATAATGCAACTCTTCTGTAGTCACCAATGATACGTCCACGTCCGTAAGCATCAGGAAGACCTGTTACGATGTGGTTTGTTCTACATGTTCTGATTTCAGGTGTGTAAGCATCAAATACACCTGCGTTATGTGTCTTTCTATAGTTTGTGTAGAAATCTACAACTTCCGGATCTACTTCATAGCCGTTATCTGAGCAAGCTTTCATAGCCATACGGATACCACCGTTAACCTGAAGACCTCTCTTGAAAGGCTTATCTGTCTGGAAACCTACGATTGTTTCTTTATCTTTGTCTAAGTAACCTGCACCGTGTGATGTGATTGTCTGTACAACTTTTGTATCCATATCAAGAACACCACCAGCTTCTCTTTCCTTCTTCTGAAGATCAAGTACCTGATTCCATAAATCTGTTGTGTTCTGTGTTGGTCCTGCTAAGAAACTAGCATCACCATCATATGGTGTGTAGTTTTTCTGGATAAAATCTCTAACGTTGACTTCTGATGTCCATGCGCCATTGCTAAATCCTGTCCATTCTTCTCTCATTTTTGTTCTTCCTCCTAAAAATAAATATATAAAAGCTTGCGCTTTTCTAACATATTAGTGCTTTTATTAACAGTAACTCAATAAATCTTCTACTGTCTTCTTCTTCGGTACAGACGGTTTCTCATCCGGATATCCTACAGCAACTAAAGCCATTAAAAGCTGACCTTCAGGAACTCCAATTATATCACTGGCCTTATCTATATCATAAAGTCCCATAACAACCGTTCCTAATCCAAGGTCATTTGCCGCAAGGCAGAGAGTCTGTGTTGCAATACCATTGTCAAATGCCTGCCATGCATCCTTTCTAGATGTAGAAAAGCTTCCATCTCTTTCAAATCCTGAACGCTTGTCCACAATTAAAGTTGCTATAAGTAAAGGGGCTCCATTGATTATCTGAGCGTTGTGTTCTGCACAACATTCTGTTGCTAATCTTGCCTTAACTTCTTCATTAGTTATAGCAATGTACCTTGTTGTCTGAGTATTTTTCCATGAAGGTGCATATGATGCTGCCAATACAAGTTTCTCAATTGTTTCTTTACTTACTGAATCTGTCTTAAACTTTCTGACACTTCTTCTTGTTTTAATACATTCTAAAGTTTCCATCTATAAACCTCCATGTATGTTATTTTTATGGCAAAATGGGTTTTTTTTACTTGTTTCTTCTATAAAAAGCACAACAAAAACACATAATGTCTCCACTAATCGAGACTAATATATCACTTAATTATTTGTTTTGCAATGGTTTGGGTCAAAAATATTCGACTAATTTTAATGTGGAATTTGATATATTTTAATACGAATTTTAGTCCTAAAATACGGTAACTTTATTAAAATCGTTTTTAGCCAAAAAAAACCTACAAAACAACAGTTTTCCTGCTATTATTGTAGATTTTTTTAACTTTCGGCATTAAAATATGTCAATTTTTATTATTTCCAATCGTATTTTCTCAAATGTCCTTCCATTTGCATTCCTGCAAAATCATTCTGACGTAAAGCTTCATATAATACGATTGCTACTGAATTTGCAAGATTCAATGAACGAATCTGTGGATTCATTGGGATTCGTATTGCATGTTCCTGATTTTCAACTAATATTTCCTCAGGTATCCCTGCACTTTCTTTTCCAAACATGATGTAATCATTTTCTTCAAATTTAACATCACTATATCTGTTTGGTCCCTTAGTTGTTGCCATCCATATTTTCGCATTTGGATTTTTTTCCAAAAAGTCTTCATAGCTTTCATAGATTGTAACATCTAAATGTTCCCAATAATCCATTCCGGCTCTTTTAACTGATTTTTCATTGATTTTAAATCCCATAGGCTCTATTAAATGTAGTTTTGTTCCTGTGGCGCAACATGTTCTTCCTATGTTTCCTGTATTCTGTGGTATTTCAGGTTCTAATAAAACGATATTCATCTTTTCCCTCTTTCAATGCAACTTCTTCAAATTATGATTTGCTATTTTTTATTTATAAAAATATGAATTTGATAATTACTTATAACGTTAATTCCAACAAATTATTTGCATTGTATTTTTATAATTACTGGCATTATAATTTTAATTTTTTATATTGGAGTTTTTCAACAATTACTTATATCGCAACTTTTTCTAAATAATTATCACTTATTTTTGTTCCAGTTTTTTGACAAATTTTTCAACTCTGTCTAATGCAGTTTTTAGGCTATCAATAGAATATGCATAAGATATTCTTAAATATCCTTCCCCGCATTTTCCAAATGCATCGCCTGGAACTACAGCAACCTTTTCTTCCTGTAATAATCTGGTTGCGAATTCTTCTGATGTCATTCCAAATTTCTTAATGCTCGGGAATACATAAAATGCTCCATAAGGTTCAAAACATTCAAGGCCCATTTCTCTAAGTCTGTACACAACAAATCTTCTTCTTTCATTATATGACTCACACATTCTTTCGACATCTCTGTCACCATTTTTCAAAGCTTCAACTGCTGCATACTGACTTACTGTAGGTGCACACATAATTGCAAATTGATGTAGTTTAATCATCTGCTCCATAATAACGTGCGGTGCGCACGCATAGCCTAATCTCCATCCTGTCATAGCATAAGCCTTTGAAAATCCGTTTATGAGAACTGTTCTTTCTTTCATCCCCGGTATACATGCGATTGAAATATGTTTTTCTTTATATGAAAGTTCTGAATAAATTTCATCTGATAATACATATATATCTTTTTCAATGCAAACCTGAGCAATCTCTTCTAATTCATGCTTATCAAGAGTTGCTCCTGTTGGATTATTTGGAAATGGTAATACAAGTAATTTTGTTTTGTCTGTTATATGTTCTAGCAACAATTTTTTTGTTAATTTAAATTCGTCCTCTTCTTTTAAATCAATTGTTATAGGCACGCCATACGCTAACTGAACGCAAGGGACATATGATACAAAGCACGGTTGTGGAACTAACACCTCATCTCCCGGATTAATCATAGCTCTTATCGCTATGTCTATAGCCTCACTTCCACCTACTGTAACTACCACTTCTTTAGCAGGATCATATTGTAATCCTAATTTTCTATCAAGATAATTGCAAATTTCATTCCTCAAATCCATGAGTCCCGCATTAGATGTGTAAAATGTTCTTCCTTTTTCTAAACTATAAATTCCTTCCTCTCGAATATGCCATGGAGTGTCAAAATCCGGTTCTCCAACGCCAAGTGAAATAGCATCCTTCATTTCACTAACGATATCAAAAAACTTTCTTATTCCTGATGGTTGCATATTCATTGCTACATTTGATATTGGATTCTTCATTATGGCGTCACTAACATCCTTTCATCTTTATGTTCTTCCATCATTGTCGCACCGTAATCTTTGTATTTTTTCAATACAAAATGTGTTGCTGTATTTAACACTTCATCTAAAGTAGATAATTTACTTGTAACAAACTGTGCAATTTCTTTCATTGTCTTTTCTTCTAATATTACTGTAAAGTCAAATCCACCCGACATAAGATATACTGATTTTACTTCATCAAATTTACTGATTCTCTCAGCAATTTTATCAAACCCAATTCCTCTTTGTGGTGTTACCTTAACTTCTATAAGTGCTGATACTCTTTCATCATTTGTATTATCCCAGTTTATCAAAGTATAGTAACCTCTTATAATCCCCTCTTTTTCCATCTGTGCTATTTCATTTGCCACTTCAGCTTCTGTCTTTCCAACTAAAATAGCAATCTCTTTAATATCTATTCTGCTATTTTTTTCTAATAATCGAAGAATTTCTTCTCTCATATTCTACCTCTCCTTTTAGAATAACTTATATATTTCATCGCCTCTTTGAGGTTCCAGAAATCTTGTTTCATCTCCATTTATCAATACTCTGTTTTTATCGGATGTTATTATTCCTATAACGCTTGCGTTTATTCCCTTTTCTTCTAAAACATCTACAAGCCTTTCCCCATTATTTGTTACTATCAATAAAGAACCTGTACCATCAAGCATATAAGGATTAATATCAAATACTTCTGATACTTCAATTGTTTCCTGCCATACCGGAATCTTTTGTAATTCAATTTTCACTCCAAGACCACTTGCAGATGTAAGTTCCCATACTCCTGCAAAAACTCCTCCTGTAGAAATGTCATGTAAAGCAACCTCTCCGCATTCCAAGGCTATACGTGATTCGTCTTCAATTGAAATATAATTTATAATATCTTTACATTTATCAACATATGTATTTATGAATTTTTCTTTTAAAATATCCGTCTTAGCATTAGATATAAGTCCCGTTCCACCAACTGCTATGGATTTTGTCATAACAATCTGTTGTCCGGGCTTAACATCCTTCAAACAATTTACATTGTAGCACTTACTACCCATTATAGTAAACATAATTATAGGTTGATTTACATTAGCAGAAACAGTAGTATGACCTCCTGAAATCTGCACATTGTATTTGCCAAATACTTCATCAAGCTTTCTCATTAATTTGCCAAGCTGCTTTTCTTCATATTCTAATGGTAATGCAATTGAAACTTCTGCCGCAAGTGGAATTCCACCCTGCACATATATATTATTCATTCCCTTTGCTACATTAAACTCTATGCATCCGTCAAACCATGTTTCTATACAATTAGAAGACATTACAACCGTAACGTCTTCTAATTGTATTTCACAGGCGTCATTACTTAAATCTGCTCCTCTAATCACTTTAGCATTTCTGTTTTTTATATTTTTTAAAACAGAACGTTTTAAAGCGATTTCAGAAATCTTTCCTCTGCGCATAAGCCACCGCCTATCATATATATTATTTTATTCTTCTGACTTCTTTGTTTCTTTAGCCTTAGCTGACGTTGTCTTTTCAGCCTTTTCATTTTTCTTTGTTGTTTCTTCTTTGTTATCTGAATCTGAGTCAGAATCATCTTTTTTATCTGTCGTTTCTTCTCCCTTTTTGTCTTCTTTCTTCGTTCCTTTTACAACTTTTCTTGGAGTCATTGCATAAGTGCTTGTGTGTAACAATTCCTTATCAACTTCTTCTCCATTCTCATATGTAACTTTCCAAAGCTTAGCAACATATCCCACATGACCATTTTCAGTTACTGATTCATAACTTGTAGGTTTTGAAGAATCCTTTGTAACCTTTGTTCCGATTGGTATTTCCTTAACTGTCTCACTTACATATTTTACTGAGCGACTACTGTCTCTTGTATCATGGCCATAAACTTTAAATGTCAATGTTCCACCTGCATTATATACAGACTGAATGTAAATAGGTGCATCCGTATTATTTTCAAATACTAAGTCTTTATAATCTCCTGCTAAAGCTGCATCCGCTGCCAATGGCACATAAGCTACTGACATTGAATGAGAATATCTTTCTACAACTTTAATTTCTGCTTCAAGCAATGCATTGTATAGTGTACTTGATACCTGACAAATACCACCGCCATAACTGTCTGCTACACCACCATCAACATATGTTCCTGCAGGATACCATCCATTTTCAGCTGTCCATGGTGCCAAATGTTCATTTAATGAATACTGCTCTCCCGGATATAAAAGAATTCCGTCTAATACTTCAGCTCCATGTTTAATATTGTTATTTCTATTATCATATGAAGTTCCTACAGAAAATGAAGTATAGTAACTTCCCATAGGTGTAGAAGAAACTTTTTTTAAATCTTCTGATGTATATTTAGGTTTAGACACCTTTGTTTCTGCTGTATATAAAATATCTGATTTGTTATCCCATTCCTTTGTTATGTAATCATATAAACCTGATACTGTTACATCATAATCAATAACGACACCATCCTGCTCAGGTATAACTTCAAACCCTGAAGAAGTAAGTTTTAAAGACGCATTCTTTGCTTCAACATTATAGCTGTCGCAAATTTTCTTTAAATTGTCTTTCATATTTTTTTCTTCAATTCCAAATTCAAGTTTGAGCTCAATTCCTTCATTTTTCAAATCAAGTCCGTCTTTATATCTCTTTATGACATTTCCTGATTTTCCAACTCCGACTGCTTCTTCAATTACTGACTTGTTTGTCCATTTATATCCTAAGTCACTTAAATTAGTTTTTACCTCTGTACCATTTACATCAATCTTAACCGGCACATTTGTTTTTTCTTTTACATAAGCTTTTACCTTAGTATTTGCTTCTTCTTCTGTCAAATCGCTTACGTCTATACTTTCAATTCTTACTCCACTTTTGATTACATCTTTATCTTTTGAATTTTTAGAAGATGCAGCTCCAAATGCAAATACTGACATTCCAAGTACAGCTGCAACTACTGTTATAACAGCAACGCTCTTCTTTATACTTTTCACTTGTTTTCCTCCTCTTAATCTGTATTGCCCCTCCCTTTGGTCGGCGGCTACTCGTCGAAAACATTTATAGAAAAATGAAATTCATTCATTTTGTTTTCTCTTCTATATTTACGGCATAACAGAAAATACTGTTGTCACTACCATTGCAAGTACAACTACTGCAATTATTACACCTGAAATGATTCTCTGGTTTTTCTTCTTATTGAACATATCAAAAAAATTCATGTCAATTCTCCTTTATATACTTTTATAATTTGTAGAAATTTTTAATTTGCATATTTGCCCAAGTTGCATATGTTATCACTATTTTCTTAACTTTAGCAATGCAAATTCTTATAAATTCCATAATAGTTTTGCTTATAAACCTATATTATCACAGTATAACACAACACTATTTGTTCTCAAAGCCAAAAATTCTTCCCTTTTTGCTTATAATTTTGTCTATTTTTTTAGATGCTTCATTTTTGCTCAGTTTGTCGTATTCAATTTGCTCTTCTATACCATGATATGCCATTAAATCTTTTAAATATTTTATTTGTTTTGCCGTGGCAGGCTGTATTTTTTTTATTTTACACACAAGCGGCTGTGGTTCAAATACTTCCTTGTACTCTGCACCAAATTTGCCACACAAAATATTATATAATTCAACCGTAACTGCAGCATCATTAAATGCACGATGATGATTTTCGTCAAGAATTCCAAAATATCTGCACAAATAATCCAGCGCCTTACTTTCTAATTCAGGCATAGTTTTTCTTGCAATCTTTAACGTATCAATTCCCCTTTTTTCCAATTTATAATTGTACGCCATGGCATTGCATTTTAGGAAACTATAATCAAACATTATATTATGCCCCATTATCACATCACCCTCTGCAAAGTCAATAAAGTCCTTAAGCACAATAGCTATCGTATCCTGCCCCTTTACCATATCATTTGTTATTCCTGTAAGATTAGTTATGTAATAAGGGATATTACATTCAGGGTCTATAAGACGTGAGAATGTGTCAACTATCTTTCCATCTTTAACCTTTACAGCACCTATTTCGATTATTTTATTTTCCATTGGTTTACATCCCGTGGTTTCAATATCCACACAGACATATTCATTAGTCATTATTCTCTCCAAACCTTTCAACTAAATTTGTAACATCAATTGTGTTTGCTTCGCTGTTTAACGCGTTTCTGTCTTTATAGTCAAATAAAATATATTTCGGATTTGACTGTGCTTCATAAATTCTTTCAAACACTTCTATATGAGTCATTTTTGCAATCTGCTTGCTATCATAATCCCTGTACGCAGGAATTACTTCATATATTTTCTCATTTCTGTAAATACTTTGCTTTTCCTTCTTAAAGTTATTAATATCTTTTGCAAATAACGGTCTTGTTTTTATATTCTCACGCAAATATACATCTAATGTTAATAATTCGTCAAACTTATTAATATCTATCGGTCTATTTTCTTCTTTTATTAATAATTCTGCAAATTTTCTTAACAATATATATCTTGCAATTCGCGAATGTTTTTCACCATTCATGCTGTTTGCTTTATAAAACGTGCCTAGCTCTTCATAAAATTCAAATGGAGTTTCAAACATTTTTTCTAAATACATAACTGAATTAGAAAATTGAAAACTATTATAGTATATTTCAACTACTTCTTCCACTTCCTTTAATTTAAGCACATCCTCATATGAAATCCATTTTGTCTCTAAAACCTCATACGGTGGATATGACAAGTACTTTATTCCATATTCCCCGCTCATAAGTTTCATATTTGAACCATAAAGTACTTTAAGAAATCCTAACTGCAATTGGTCAGGTTTCATCGCATAAACCTGATTAAAGGAATTTGCAAATGAATCATAATCTTCATAAGGCAATCCCGCAATCAAATCAAGATGTTGATGTACATTTCCAAATGATTTAATCTTAGCAACTTTTTCTCTTATTTTGTCTAAATTTGTCTTTCTGTTTATTGCTGAAATAGTCATCTCATTTACAGACTGCACTCCAATTTCTAACTGGATTAGTCCCGGACGCATATCTTTAATAATTTCTATTTCCTCATCTGTCATCAAATCTGCTGCAACTTCGAAATGAAAATTCGTTATTCCATTGTCATGTTCTTTTATAAACTTCCATATCTCTATTGCATGGTCTTTCTTGCAGTTAAATGTTCTGTCTACGAATTTTACCTGTGCGACTTTATTATCTATAAAGAACTTCAATTCTTCTTTTACTAAAGATAAATTTCTAAATCTTAATTTTTTATCTATCGATGAGAGGCAATAACTACAGGAAAATGGGCATCCACGGCTCGTCTCATAATACATTATTTTATTTTCAAACCGTTTTAAATCTTTGTACACAAATGGAATATCCGACATATCGAGCGGGCTTTCCAATTCATTTTCAATAATTTCACCGCTCGCACTTCTATAAACCATTCCCTTTATATTGGAAAGATTTGGTATCGGTCTATTCTCCTCTGACACAGCCGTAACAAAATTTGCAAATATTTTTTCTCCCTCTCCGCGCATAATTCCTTCTACTTCATTATTTTGTAAAAGAAATTCTTTAGCATTATACGAGACCTCAGGACCTCCCATATAAATCGGTACATTAGGCGCAACCTTTTTCATATTTTCAATTACATGCTTTGTCATTTGCAAATTCCATATATAACATGAAAATGCTAAAATATCAGCCTTTCTTTCATATAAATTTCTAAGTACTTCGTCCTCTGTCTGATTTATTGTATATTCTGCAATTTCTATTTCTATATTTTCATTTTTTGCATATTTTTCTGCATATGCTTTCAGGCTGTAAACTGCTAAATTTGAATGTATATATTTTGCATTTATTGCTACTAAAACTATATTCATTTTATTTCCTCTTTTAGATTATTATTTTTTTTAATACTGTAGAATTTTTAATCTCATTATTCTGACTGTGTAAAATTTAATATTATACGTTATGTATTCACAATCATTACCAATATTTACATATTTTTATTTTATTCTCAATAGTGATTGTACACCAAAACAATTTATTATGTATAAATTATTTTAAAAAGGTGTTGCATAAAAATATTTTCATTGTTAAATTCAAAAAGAATTTTAAATTTTATCGGAGATAGTTATGAATATTAATGAATACAATTTAGTTTGGAATGATGAATTTGATTACGAAGGAAAATTAGATTCTAAAAAATGGAATTATGAAACCGGAAACTTTCAGTGGCCAAATCGTGAGCTTCAGGCCTATACTGACAGACTTGATAATGTTTTTGTGAAAGATGGTCATTTAACAATACGTTCTTTAAAGCAAAAGGATGGCGACCGAGAATACACATCAGGAAAAGTCAACACCTTAAATAAAGGAATGTGGACATATGGTTATTTTGAATTTCGTGCCAAAGTGCCAAGAGGTGTCGGCTCATGGCCCGCAATATGGATGATGCCATATATTAAGCCTCATAAATTACCTGACGGAATTCCTACAAGACCTGATGGCCGCCCAGATTTCTTTAACATGAGCAAGGAGCAACGAGCTATTTTGCCTCCTATTCCTGAAAATGATCATTGGCCAAACTGTGGTGAAATTGATATTTTAGAACATATTGGAAGGTTAAAAAAGCATTTATTGTTCAGCCTTCATTCTAAAAATCACAATCATACACGTAAGGATGGCATTCAGTACACAACAAATGTAACTTTTGACGTTGATTTTTCAGATGATTTTCATGTCTATGCAATGGAATGGACTAAAGATTATATCGAATATTTCGTTGATGGCAAAAGCTACTGTCGTTACAACAAAGCTGATGACACAGACCAAAGCCATGATTCATGGCCGTTTGACAAGCCTTTTTATCTCATATTAAATACTGCTGTCGGCGGTGGGCTTGGCGGACCTGTAGATGATTCTAATATTCCTTTTGAATTTATTATTGATTATGTAAGAGTTTATCAGAAAAAATAATATAGCAACATCAAAAGAACCCACATCAGCGATGATGTGGGTTCTTTTGATTAAGTATATTTAATATATTTCTTTTAAGAAATTCTACAAGCATTTTTAGGCATAACAAAAGCGGGTGATGGGAATCGAACCCACGTATCTAGCTTGGA